>Ga0081539_10001776_pt1 | contig 34326 bp, 27 predicted proteins | sample TabmetS4T2R2_FD_71023 | JGI IMG/M metagenome (GOLD analysis project Ga0081539, IMG submission 71023) | Tabebuia heterophylla rhizosphere microbial communities from the University of Puerto Rico - S4T2R2 | ecosystem: Host-associated > Plants > Roots > Rhizosphere ... | reverse complement strand
ATCACCGAGAGCGCCATCATGACCGATCCGACCCACGCCCTGCAGGTGCTCAACCGGCTGAACACCATGGGCGTCCAGGTGGCCATCGACGACTTCGGCACCGGCTACTCCTCGATGGAGTACCTGAAGACCCTGCCGGTGCACGAGCTCAAGGTCGACCGGTCCTTCGTGGGACAGATGACCAGCAACAGCCGGGACGCGGTCATCGTGCGCTCCACCGTCGATCTGGGACGCAACCTCGGCCTGCGGGTGGTCGCCGAGGGCGTCGAGGACGGCGCCACCTGGCAGCAGCTGGACGCTCTCGGCTGCGATGCGATCCAGGGCTACCACATCAGCCGGCCGATGCCTGCGGACGACTTCATCGCCTGGCTCCAGCAGCGGCCGGCCTCGACGGCCGTCCCGCAGCACCAGAACTGAAGGTGCGGGTTCGCCGGATCCTGCGGCACCTTCGCGGCGCTCTACGCTGACCTCCTGGGGCCGCCCTGCCGGGGCTCCGCCGCGATCCTTGAGGAGGCCGAACCCATGACGTCGATCAGTGTGCTTCCCCCCGGCCTGGCCGCCTCGGCGGCCCGCGTGGGCGACGCCTCGACAGTGCTCGACGACGAGCAGATCACCGCGTTCGTCACCGAGCAGCTCGCCGCCCATCCGTTCGACGGGCGCAGTGTCTGCGTGCTGGTTCCCGACGCGACGCGCACGTGCCCGCTGCCGCTGCTGATGCGGGCCGTGCACGGGGCGCTGCACGGCCGGGTCACCCGGCTGAGCGTGCTCGTGGCGCTCGGCACGCACGCGGCCATGACGGAGGAGGCGCTCGCCCGGCACCTCGGTTACGAACCCGGCCGCCTGGCCGACACCTATCCCGGTACGGCCGTCCTCAACCACGAATGGTGGAAGCCGGAGACCTTCGCCGACCTGGGCACCGTCCCGGCCGCGCGGATCGCCGAGCTGTCCGGCGGCCGGATGAGCCTGGACGTGCCGGTGCTGTTGAACCGGGCGGTCGTGGAGCACGACGTCGCCCTGGTCGTCGGGCCGGTGCTCCCGCACGAGGTGGTCGGCATCTCCGGAGGCAACAAGTACTTCTTCCCCGGGGTCGGCGGCAAGAAGATCATCGACGTCTCGCATTGGCTCGGTGCCCTGATCACCTCCGCGGAGATCATCGGCACGAGCGGGATCACCCCGGTGCGGGCGCTGATCGACGACGGGGCGGCGCTGATCCCGGCCGAGAAGCTGGGTCTGTGCGTGGTCACCGCCGAGGTGGCGGACGGCGCGGCCGACGGTGCGGTCGACGACGCCGTTCCCGCCGCCGCGGCGGGACCGCACGCGGGCACCGGCAGCAGACTGCACTCGGTGTCGTTCGGCGACACGCGGGCCTCGTGGGCATCGGCTGCCGAGGTGTGCGCCGCGACCCACGTCACCTACCTGGATTCCCCCGTCCGCCGGGTGCTGTCGATCGTCCCGGCGATGTACGACGAGATCTGGACCGCGGCGAAGGGCTTCTACAAGGTCGAGCCGGTCGTGGCCGACGGCGGCGAGGTGGTCCTGTTCGCCCCGCACGTCACGCAGCTGTCCTCGACACATCCGGAGATCTACGAGATCGGGTATCACTGCCGCGACTATTTCGTCGCCCAGTGGGACCGCTTCGCCCAGATCCCCTGGGGTGTGCTGGCCCATTCGACGCACCTGCGCGGCGCCGGCACCTTCGACGCGGCGACCGGCGAGGAGCGGCTGCGGGTGCGGGTCACCCTCGCCACGGCGATTCCCGAGGACGTCTGCCGGGCGGCCAACCTCGGATATCTCGACCCGGCCGGGGTGGATCCGGACGAGTTCGGGCGGGATCCGGACACGCTCGTCGTGCCACGAGCCGGCGAGACGCTGTTCCGTCTGCGCTGACCGACGAGAGTCAGGCCGGGCGGGCGTGCGGCGGGAGGGCGGCGCCGACCGTCAGGCCGGCGGCGGCCGCGGCGGCCGCGGCGTCCCGCAGGACCAGGCGCTCGGGCCGGCCCTGCTCGCGGGCCAGCGCGGCGACGTGCTCGAACTCCGGCATGACCTGCACGATGACCCCGTCGCGGTGGCCGACCTTCACCGCCACGGTGCCGCCGGCGACGTCCACGTCGACGAACGCGCGGGGCAGCGGCACCCGGCGCAGCACCTGCTCGCGCACACCGAGCGTGCTGGTGTGCCGGAACACCACGTCCCGTAGCGCCCCGGCGCGGCCGGGCCGGCACAGCACGGAGAGGATGTGGGCCGGGCGGCCCTTCTTCATCAGGATCGGCACGAGCCAGGCGTCGGCGGCGCCGCACTCCAGGAGCCGGGCCAGCACACCCGGCCACAGGCGCGGATCGAAATCGTCCACGTTCGCCTCGAGCAGGACCGTCGCCTCGTCACCCGTGGCGCTCGGCGTCCGCTGTCCGACCAGCACACGCACGACGTTGGGCCGGCCCGGGACCTGCCGTGTACCGGCGCCCACGCCGACGGCGTCGACCAGCATCGGCGGGAGATCCTCACAGGCCGACGCCAAGGTCCGCAGCGCGGCCATGCCGGTCGGCGTGGCCAGTTCGCCGGGGCCGCCGCCGCGCACCCGCCATCCCTGTGCCAGGTGAGTCACGGCCGGAACGGGCACCGGCAGCTCGCCGTGAGCGGTGCGGGCGACGCCCGAACCGAGCGCCACCTCGCCGGCGGAGACCGTGGCCACGCCCAGGTCGTCGAGCGCCGCGCAGATGCCCACCACATCGGCGATCGCGTCCAGCGCACCGGCCTCATGGAAGTGCACGTCGTCGGCCGGCAGCCCGTGCACGCGCGCCTCCGCCTCGGCCAGCCGGGCGAACACCGCCAGCGCCCGGGTCCGCACCGGCTCGGTCAGCCGACCGGCGCCGAGCAGCCCGCGGATCGTGCGCCAGGTGCGCCGCGGCGGATCGTCGACGAGAACCTCGACATCGACCTTGACGGCGCGCAGGCCGGCGCGCGACACCGTGGTGTCGGCGATGCGCACGCTGCCGGGCAGGACGCCGTCGACGGCCCGCTGCACGGCCGCACGGGCGGCGCCCGCGTCGATCAGCGCGGCGAGCAGCATGTCACCGGCGACCCCGGCGGAGGCGTCGATCCAGGCGTGCCGGTCCCCCGTCACGACTCTGCTTCCCACGTCGTGCCCTCCTGGCCCTCGCCCGCGATGCCGTTGTCCGGTGCGGCCGGGTGCCGCTCGGTGCAGTCGGTCACGACGGTTCCGGGGGCGGCGGCGCGGCGATCTGGGCGGCGAGGTGTCCGGCACCGTAGCCGTTGTCGATGTTGACCACGCCGATGCCGGGCGCGCAGGCGTTGAGCATGGCCAGCAGCGCGGCGACGCCGTGCAGCGCCGCGCCGTAGCCCACCGAGGTGGGCAGCGCCACGACCGGCGCGGCGATCAGTCCGGCCACGACGCTGGGCAGCGCGCCGTCCATCCCGGCCGCCACGACCACGACGCGGGCCCGGCGCAACAGATCGAGCCGGGCCAGGACCCGGTGCAGTCCGGCCACGCCCACGTCGACCACCAGCTCGGTGGCCCGGCCCAGATAGCGGGCGGTCAGCATGGCCTCCCGGGCGACCGGCAGATCCGAGGTGCCGGCGGCGAGGACGACGACCAGCCCACCGGACGCCGGCGGCGGCACCGGGGGCCAGGCGAGCAGCCGCGCGTCGCGGTCGTGGTGCGCGTCCGGCAGCTGCCGCAGGATGGCCTCGGCGTGGTCGCGGTCGGCGCGGGTGAACAGCGTGACCACGTCGGGCCGCCGGCGTACCGTGCCGGCGATGGCCGCCACCTGCTCCGGTGTCTTGCCCTGGCAGTAGACGGCTTCGGGGTAGCCGCGCCGCGCGGCCCGCTCCAGGTCCAGGGTGGCGAACGCCGACAGATCCGCGGTGTCGGGCGCCTCAGTCATGGTGGGCGCTGACCAGCGGAAGCGTGAACGCGCCCGACTGGACGCCGGCGAGATCGACGGCGGCGAACCGGAAACCGGCGGCGGTCACCGCCGCGTGCACCGCCCGGCGCAGTGGGTCGGTCACCGCGCGGGCCAGGTCGCTTTCGGGCAGCTCGATCCGTGCGACGTCGCCGTGGTGGCGAACCCGCAGATCGGTGAAGCCCAGCCGGCGCAGCGCCGCCTCGGCCTGCTCGATCTGCCGCAGCTTCTGCGGGCTCACGACGGAGAAGTGCGGGATCCGGGACGCCAGGCACGGCGCCGCCGGCTTGTCCGCGCAGGGCAGGCCGAACGCCCGGGCGATCCGCCGGACCGCTGCCTTGTCCAGCCCGGCGGCCGCCAACGGCCGCAGCACCCGGTGCTGGGTCGCGGCAAGGGCGCCCGGCCGGTCCGGGCGTACCGCGTCGTCGGCGTTCTCCCCGTACGCGACCGCGTCCAGCCGGTAGGCGGCGACCACCTCCTCGTCGATGCGGGTGAAGAGCTCGTCGCGGCAGTGGAAGCACCGGTCCGGGCCGTTCGCCCGATACCCGGCGCGGTCACCTTCCCGGGTGGCCACCTCCACCACCGCGACGCCGACCTGGCGGGCCACCTCGTGCGCGGCGGACCGCTCGTCGGCGGCCAGGCTCGCCGACACACCCAGGACGGCCACCACCCGGTCCCGGCCCAGCGAGCGGGCCGCGAGCGCCAGCAGGACCGAGGAGTCCACGCCGCCGGAGAACGCGACGCCGAGGCGGCCGACCCCGGCGAGCATCTCGCCGACCCGGGCGGTGACGCGGTCGGCGAACTCCGCCGGGTTCTCCTCGGCCCTGACGTTCATCGTGCCTCCCCTATCTCGCGCACCGCGGACTCCGGCTGGCGGCACGGTGCTCGATCCTGCCCGGCGACCGGGCCACGACTAGCATGGTCGCCATGGGGCAACGTCCCACAATCTACGACGTCGCGCGCGAGGCGGGCGTGGCGACGTCCACCGTATCCCGAGCCTATGCGCGGCCGGGGCGGGTCAACACCGACACCGCCCGGAGGGTGTTCGAGGCCGCGGAGCGCCTGGGCTACCGGTCCGACCGGCTCGGCGGCCAGCAACCCGACGGCCGGGTCACGAACGAGGCCATCGCGCTGGTCATCGCCGACGTCACCAACCCGTTCTACGGCGAGATCATCAAGGGCGCCTACGAGGCCGCCCGGGAGGCCGGTTACCAGCTGATCCTCTCGCACACCAACGAGTCCCCGGAGGAGGAGCGCCGGACCATCGAGCACGAGCTGGCCCACGTCGACGGCATCGTGATCGCCAGCTCCCGGATGACCGACTCGGCGCTGCGGACGATGGCCAAGCAGCGGCCCGTGGTGCTGCTGAACCGGATCCTGCCGGAGGCGAGCTGCCTGGTGAACGACAATGAGCGGGGAATCCGGCGGGCCGCCGAGCACCTCGGCGCCCTCGGCCACGAGCGGATCACGTACGTGGCCGGGCCGGAGACCAGCTGGTCCGACGGGATGCGCTGGCGGGCGCTGCGGGAGGCCGCGACGGAGCTCGAGCTGGACGTCCGGCGGATCGGCCCCAACGAGCCGACCGTGCTCGCCGGGCTGGGCGCCGCGCGACGCTTGGCGCGGGCCGACGCCACGGCGGTGCTGGCGTACAACGACGCGCTGGCGATCGGCGTCATGAAGGGGCTGCGCAAGCTGGGCGTCGCCGTCCCCGACGAGGTCAGCGTGGTCGGCTTCGACAACATCATCTTCGACGAGCTGGTCGAGCCCCGGTTGACCACGATCGCGGCGCCGCTGTACCGGATGGGCCTGACCGGCGTGCGGAACTGCATCGCGCTCGCCCAGGGCGCGCAGCCCGGTAGCGCACCGCTGGTGCTACCGGTTCGTCTCGTCGTCCGGCAGTCGACCGCGCACCGCAGGCGCAGGTCATCGTCCCCTGCGCTGCGGAAGGGTGCGGCGCGCCCACTCGAGCGAGACGCGGTGTGACTCCCGCTTCGACTCGACGCTCGGTTCGTCCACTTCGATCATGAAGTCGCCGTCGTAACCGTCCGGGATCGCGGCCAGCACCGCGTCGAAGTCCACGACGCCGCGGCCGGGCTCCGCCCACAGCCGCTTGGTCTGCTGCACCTGGTGGTACGTCATGCCGGCGCGGCTCTCCGGCGCCAGGTAGTCGGGAAAGCAGTCCTTGATGTGGATACCTCCCATCCGGTCGGCGTAGCGGCGGATGAAGGCGGCCGGTTCGATCCCGGCCCATCGCAGGTGCCCGGTGTCCGGCCCGAATCCGATGACGTCCGGGCCCAGGTCGTCGAGCAGCCGGGCGATCTCGTACTCGGTTTCGAACACGCCGCCCACGTGCGAGTGGTGCAGCGGGCGCAACCCCTCGGCCCGCAGTACCCGGCAGACGGTGCCGCAGTTGTCGATCGCGCGGGCGAGCCGGCCCTCGTCGAAGCCGGCGCCGACGGCCGGCTCGGCCATCCGGGCCGGCAGGGCCATCGACGAGACCATGGTCCGGTCCAGGCCCAGCGCGGTCTGCGTCGCGGCGAACCGTCTGGCCTTCTCCACCTCCTGGGCCATGTCGACGGTCTCGTCGAACGGCGAGTTGAACAGGCTCAGCGACGGTGCCAGGCCGTAGCCGGCGATCCAGGTCGCGTACTCGGCGGCCGTCATGCCGTCCGGCACGTCCGCCTTGACGGCGGTGAAGCCGATCTCCTGGAAGTCGCGGAACGCCTCCTCGAACGCCTCGCGGCTCTTGCCGGCGGTGGCCCAGTACGGGATCGGGTTGGCGGCGATCCGGTACCCCGCGTCCGTCACAGCCGCACCGGCCGTCCGGTGCGCGCCGACTCGTACGCGCCGGTGATGACGCCGATCGACTGCCGGTTCGTCTCCAGGTCCACGCGGAGCTGCTCGGTGCCGTCGAGCGCGCCGAGGAAGTTCAGGTACTGCAACCGGTGCGCGTCGGACAACCGGCCCGGATCGCTGCCCGCGGTCGGCACCGCGCGCGCGGACGTCGTGCCGTAGGCCTGCTCCTCCCCGCTGTCGGCGGCCTTCTCGAAGAACGCCAGCTGATCGTTGTCGATGACCGCCGAGCCGCGGTCGCCGTGCACCTGCAGGCGGGCGCTCAGCCCCGGGTACGCCGCGGTGGTGGCGTGCAGCACGCCCAGCGCGCCGCCGGCGAACCGGATCACCCCGGCGGCCACGTCCTCCACCTCGATCCGCTCGTGCGCCAGCGTCCCGGTGTACGCGAACACCTCCACCGGCCGGCCCAGCGCGGCCACCAGCAGGTCGACGGTGTGCACGCCCTGGTTCATCAGCGCGCCGCCGCCGTCCAGCTCCCAGGTGCCACGCCAGTCCCCGGAGTCGTAGTAGTTCTGCCCGCGCCACCAGTCGATCGACGCGATACCGGAGGTGAGCCGGCCCAGCTCACCGCGGGCGATGGCGGTCAGGGTGGTCTCGGTCGCCGGGTCGAACCGGTGCTGGGAGATGACCGTGACCAGGGTGCCGGCCCGCTCGCGCGCCCGGATGATCTCATCGGTCCGCGCCACCGTGATCTCGGCCGGCTTCTCCACGATCACGTGCTTGCCGGCGTCGAGCGCCTCGACGGCCACCTCGCCGTGCCGCCCGGTCGGCGTGCACACGACGACCACGTCGACGTCCTCGGCGGCGAGCGCCTCGCTCAGCGATCCGTACGGCCGGCCGCCGCGCGCCGCGGCGAGCTCGTCGGCACGTTCCTTGACCACGTCGGCGACCGCGACCAGCTCCAGCCGATCGGCCAGCTGGCTCATCACCAGACCGTGGTGCTTGCCGATCACTCCGGCGCCCACCAGGGCGAATTTCGGTGTGCTCACGCGTACTCAATCCCCTCGGCCGTGAGAAGGTCGGTGAATGCCTGCCAGGCGCGGCGGAAGTGCTCCGGCCCGGAGAAGCCGCCGGTGGTATGACCGGTGGCCAGGTGCGGTTCCAGCGAGAAGAACCCGTCGAACTCGTCGTGCCGCAGCGCGCGGATCGTCTCGGCGACCTCGCCGTCGCCTTCCCCGGCGGGCACGACCGTGCCGTCCGCGGCGAGTGCGTCCTTGATCTGGACGTACTCGATGTGCGGCCGCAGTGCCGCGTACCCGTCGGTGTACGGCCTTACGCCGACCTGGACGAAGTTCGCCGCGTCCCAGGCCAGCCGCAGGTGCGGCGAGCCGACCGACCGCACCACGTCCAGGCACCGGGCCGGCACGTCGCCGTAGATCTCCTTCTCGTTCTCATGCAGCAGGACCAGGTCCGCCTCCTCGGCGACCCGGGCCAGCGCCCGCATCCGCTCGATCACCTCCGCCCGGTGCTCGGCCGGATCCGCCCCCGGGCGCAGGAAGAACGAGAAGATCCGGACGTACGGCGCGGCGAAGAACCGGGCGACCTCCGCGGCGTGCCGCATCCGCTCGAGGTGCGGCGGGAACGGCTCGTCGATGAAGATCTTGCCGATCGGCGAGCCGATGCTGGACGCCCGCAGGCCGTGTTCGGCGAGCGTCTCCTTCATGACGGTGAGCTGCTCGGGTTCGAGGTCCAGGATGTTGATCTCCCAGGCGCTCCGCAGCTCCACGTACTTGAGGCCGAGTCCCGAGGCCACCCGGCACTGCTCGGTGAAGTCGGGCGATATCTCGTCCACGAAACCGGAGAGGGTCCACATGCGCGATTCCTCCTTGTCACCTGTTCTGGTGGTAGATCTGGTCGATCAGGCGCAGGGACCGGGCGCCCTCCCGCGGCCCGATCCAGAACGGTTCCGGGTCGCTCAGCGTCCGGTAGAAGTCCTCGATGAGCCGCTCGTGCGAGGCACCCCAGTAGCCACGGCCGCCGGTGCTGACCACCGGCTCGGCCACCGTCTCGACCCGACCGTCGGCGTGGCTGACGGTGAGGTCGCCGCGGATGACCAGCACCGCCCGCTCGGTGACGATCTCGATCGTGACCGGCGAGTCGACGGCGTTGGCCACCGTGGCGAACACCACGCTGCGCGCGCCGCCGGCATGGTCCAGCAGGACGCTGGCGGTGTCCTCGATGTCGACGCCGTCGAGGCCGTACCGTCCGGCGTGGCCGCGCACCCGCTGCACGTCGCCGAGCAGCCACTCCATCAGGTCGAGCGTGTGAATGGCCTGGTTGATCAGGACGCCGCCGCCGCTCTCCCGGACCCGGCCGCGCCACGGGCGGGCCTGGTAGTAAGCCGGGTCGCGGTGCCACAACACCATGGCGGAGCCGCCGCGCACCGGGCCCAGATCTCCGGAGCCGAGCAGGTCACGGACGGTACGGGCGGTCGTGTTGTACCGGTTCTGCAGGCAGATGCCGACCTTGACGTCCGGGCGCGCCCGCGCGGCCGCGATCAGCCGATCGGCCTCGGCCACCGTGTGCGCGACGGGCTTCTCGATCAGGACGGCGACGCCGGCGTCGAGGCAGTCGACCGCCACGGCGACGTGCTGGTGGTGCGGGGTGCAGACGTGCACCACGTCCGGGCGTACCGAGCCGAGCAGTTGCCGGTGATCGGCGAACCACGGCGCGCCGTACCGCTGCGCCGCCGCCGCGGCGCGGGCCGGATCGGTGTCGCACACGCCCACCAGCTCGGCGCCGGCGAGCTTCTCGATCGCCCGTAGGTGCACCGCGGACACATCGCCGCACCCGATCACCGCGGCGGTGATGCGCCCGCGAACGCCTTCACCGTCACCGTTCGCCGCCATCGCCGTCTCCCTTGGTCTGCGAAGAGTCACGAAATGGTTTCGCTCCCCGAGGGCCGCAGGCAACGGGTTGCCAGTTGTTGCCCGCGATCTTCTGGCAACATGCGGCAACCGCTTGCCTTCGATGCCCGGCGCCCTCGACGCTCTGACCATGGCCGCCTCGAGACCGCATCCGGACCGTCACGCCACCATCCGGGACCTGCCGTGACGCCGGGGGACGCCGCCCGGCCACCGGTGCGGATCGTGCACCTCGGACTGGGCCACTTCTTCCGCGCCCACCAGGCCTGGTACACCGGCGCGGCACCGGACGCCGCGGAATGGGGAATCGCCGCGTTCACCGGGCGTTCGCGCACGCTCGCCGACCGGCTGGCCGAGCAGGACGGGTTGTACACGCTGATCGTGCGCGGCCCCGAACGCGACGAGATGTCGGTGCAGCGGGCCGTCGTGGCGGCCCGGGTGGGTACGGATCTACCGGCCTGGTGCGGATACCTGCGGCAGCCGCGGGTCGCGGTGGTCACGCTGACCGTGACCGAGGCGGCGTACCCGCGGAACCGCGACGGCGGCCTGAACCTCGACGATCCCGGTGTCCAGGCGGACGTCGCCGCGATCGGGCGCGGCGCCGACGTGGCCACCCTGCCCGGCCGGCTGGTCGCCGGCCTCGCCGCCCGGCGGGCGGCCGGAGCCGGACCGCTCGCCGTCGTGTCGTGCGACAACCTGCCGGGCAACGGCGAGATCACCGCCCGCGTCGTTTCGGACCTGGCCGGGGCGGCCGATCCGGCGCTGGCGGCCTGGATCGGCGACAACGTGTCGTTCGTCACCACCATGGTGGACCGGATCACCCCCCACACGACGCCGGACGACGTGCGGGCGGTGGCCGAGCGGACCGGCTGGAGCGATGCCGTGCCGGTGGTCACCGAACCGTTCACCGAGTGGGTACTCAGCGGCGACTTCCCGGCCGGCCGCCCGGCCTGGGACGCCGCCGGGGCACGGTTCACCGCCGACGTCCACCCGCATGAAACGCGCAAGCTGCTGCTGCTCAACGGCGGGCACAGCCTGCTGGCGTACGCGGGCAGCGCGCGCGGCCACGAGACGATCGCCGAGGCCGTCACCGATCCCGTGTGCCGGGGCTGGCTGGAGCAGTGGTGGGACGAGGCCGCCCGGTACGTGCCGCTGCCCGGCGCCGAGTTGACCGACTACCGGGCCGCGCTTCTGCGACGGTTCGCCAACCCCCGGATCCGGCACCTGCTCGCCCAGATAGCCGCCGACGGCTCGCAGAAGGTGCCGATCCGGGTGCTGCCCGTGCTGCGCCCGGAACGGGCCGCCGGCCGGCTGCCGGCGGGTGCCGTCCGGATCCTGGCCGCCTGGATCGGGCACCTGCGCGGGATCGGGACACCGGTGAACGACGCGGGCGCGGGCCCCTACCGGGACCGCGCCGGCTCGGCCGCCGACGTGCTCGCGCTGCTGGCGCCCGATCTGGCCGGCGACCGGGACCTGATCGACGCGATCGAGGAGGCGATGCGGTAGGCCGTCGCCCCCGGCGGGTGCCGCGTCGCGCTCGGCCGTCCATTCAGGCATCGGGGTACGAGCGGAGGCACCATGCTGGAAAGCGCTTCCTCTAGAATGGCCGTGTCGCGGGGCTTCCGGCCGGGTTCAGGCCCCGGACTCCTGCCCTTAAGGAGGGACATGGGGGCCATCACGCTGAGCGAGGTCGCGCGTCACGCGGGCGTGTCCCTGGCCACCGCCTCGCGGGTGCTCAACGGCTCGGTCCGCACGCCCGCCGAGTCGATCGCCGTCCGGGTACGCACCGCCGCCCGGGAGCTCGGTTACGTCCCGAACGCGCAGGCCCAGGCGCTGGCGCGGTCTGCCACGGGTCTGATCGGGCTCGTCGTCCACGACATCGCCGACCCGTACTTCTCCGCGATCACCCGGGGCGCGCAGCGGTACGCCTGGGCGCGCAACACCCAGGTGTTGCTGGTCGGCGCCGAGCGCAACGAGGACGCCGAGCTGGCGGCGGCCGCCGCCTTCGTCGTCCACCGCACTCAGGCGATCATCCTCGCCGGGTCGCGGCGCGAGAAGCCCGACGACAAGCTGGCCCGCGAGCTCGGCCGGTACATCGCCAACGGGGGCCGGGTGGTCACCTTCGGTTCTTCGACCGTTCCCGGCGCCCGGCACCTCGAGATCGGCCACCGGTCCGGCGCCCGGCGCCTTGCCGAGGCCCTGCTGGCCCGTGGGATCCGCGACTACGCGATTCTCGCCGGGCCGCCGGAGCTCAACACCGCCCGGCAGCGGACCGAGGGCTACCTGGACGCACTGTCCCGGGCGGACCTTCGCCCCCTCGCCGTCGTCAACGGTGACTTCACGAGCCAGGGCGGCTACAGCTCGGCACTGGCGTGCTGGGAGCAGCTGGGATCACGCCTCGCTTCGGACCGGGTCTGCCTCCTGGCCGTCAACGACGTCATGGCTCTCGGCGCGATCACCGCGGTCCGGTCGGCCGGCCTGTCGGTGCCCCACGACGTACAGGTCGCCGGGTTCGACGACATTCCCACCCTGCGTGACTTCGCGCCCGCGCTGACCACCTTCCGCCTGCCGCTGGAGCGGATGGGAGCGATGGCCGCGGAGATGGCACTCGCGCCGGAGGCGATCGGCCCGGTAGAGGTCGACGGCGAGGTCGTGCTGCGGGAGAGCGCGGGCGGCGGCCCCGCCGGCTCCACCGGGATCGTCCTCTGATGGAACCGGCGAAGGGCCGGCCCGTTTCGGGTCCGAACCCGATCGCCGGCTTCGAGGACTGGCCCGCCGCGGTACGCACCGCTGAGCCGTACCGCGCAGCGGACGCGGCGGCTACCGCGCTGGGAAGCCTGCTCGGGCTGCGGCCGCCGAGCCACCGCCCCGCCGTGACCGACGAGGGCGGCCGGACCGTGGACGGCGTCACCGTCCGCAGGCTGCGCTGGTCGGTCGGCTACGGCCCGGACACGACCGCCTGGCTGCTGCGCCCGGCCGGCACCTCCGGCCGGCTGCCCGGCGTGCTCGGCATGCACTGCCACGGTGGTGTCCGATCGGTCGGTGCCGAGCAACTCGTCGATCTGGGCGCCGACGCCAGTCCGCGGGCGGTCTGGCTGCGCGGCATGTGCTATGCCGGTCGCGCACCCGCCAACGAGCTGGCCCGGCGAGGCCACGTGGTGCTGGTGCACGACACCTTCTCGTGGGCCAGCCGGCGATTCGACCTGTCCCGGCTCACCCCGCGGCTCGCGGCGCTGGTCGAGGCGCAGGAGGCCTGGTGGCGCGAGCAGGGCGTACGCCCGACCGAGGACGAGCGCTTCGACTTCGTGTCCCGGCTGCACGAGGACACCGTGGCCAAGGCCGCGGGCGCCCTGGGCCAGACGTTCGCCGGTGCGGTGCTGACCGACGACATGGTCGCCTTCGAGGTGCTCGCCCGCCAGGACGGTGTCGACGACGCCCGGCTCGGCACGTTCGGGTTCTCCGGCGGTGGCGGCCGCGGCCTGCTCCTCGCCGCGCTCGATCCGCGGGTGGCCGCGGCCGTGGTCAGCTGCATGATGGCCACCTTCGACTCGCTCGTGCCCGACGGGCTGGACGCCCATTCGTGGCTGTTGCACGTCCCGGGACTGTGGTCCTTCTCGGACTGGCCGGATCTGACCACACTGGGCCGGGCGCGCTTCCTGGTCCAGTACCGCAGCGCGGACGAGCTCTTCTCGTACGCCGGAATGCGGGAGGCGCACCGGCGCTTGCAGACCCTCCACGCGGAGAGCGGGCGGTACCGCGGCTCGTTCAGCGACGGGGGCCATGCCTTCGACGCCGCCATGCAGCAGGAGGCCTGGGACTACTTCACCGAGGTCTGGTGACGGGCGGACAGCCCGATCCTCGGCACGTCCAGCAGCCCGGACCGTACGGTCGCCATGGCCCGGTCCAGCTCCTGCATCCGGAACCGGAGACCGTACCGCGCTTCGCTGCCGGCGGTCAGCCGGGCGATGTGCTCGTCCGCGGCCAGCGCGTTGGCCGCCGTGTTGGAGACCGTGACCTCGAGGTCGTTCCGGCCGTCGCGGGCCGCGGCGGTGACGTCGAGCCGGTACGGAGGCGCCCACACGATGCCGCAGGCGACCCCGTTGAGCCGCACCTCGGCGATCTCACCGACCGGTCCACGGACCGAGGCCCGGAACGACTTGCCGGCCTGACCGGCCCGGTCGTCGTCCGCGGCCCGGCTGTCGCCGAAGTCCAGCAGGACCCGACCGTGACCGGCGAGGTCGTCCAGCGCGAACGCCGTCGTGTAGGTCGCCGCGCCGGAGAAGTACCGCCTGCCCGGATCGTCCTCCCAGACGTGCGGGAGGCGCACCGGCTCCGGCGGCTCGTCGGCGAACGCGACCTGCCAGGGCCCGTCGAGCCGCAGCCAGCGGCCGGGCTCGGGTGGCGCCGGGGCGTCCGGATCGGCCGCGTCGAGGCCCGTCGTGACGATCACCGTCGCCTGGTGGGGATGCAGGGTGACGCCGTATCCGTCCGCCCCGTCCTCGGTTCTCAGCACGTGCCCGGAGGCCGGATCCCATTCGGCGTAGCGCGCCGCGCCACCCCGCGCGACGACCCGGAATTCGCGGCGTTCCGGGCCGGTGTTGGCCAGGACGTAGACGTCCGCGTCGCGGCACCGGCGGTGCACGAAACCGATGTCCGCCGCCGGGGGCGAGACGACCAGATCCGGGTCGGCGACCGCGACCAGCGCACCCGCCAGCGCGTCCGCCGTCACCGCGACGGCACCCGGCACGTGCACGGAGGAGTCGACCGTGAGCACCGAACCGCCCACCGCCGTCACCCGGTCGAGCCAGGTCGCCGTGGCGTCCGGGATCGAGGTCGTGACCGGCACGACCACCACGGGATAGCGGTCCGCCGGGGTGACGTCCAGCGCGTCGTCGTCGATCAGGTCGTAGTCGAGGCCGGCGGCCCGGATCGTCGCCGGCACCGTGGCGGGGATGCGGCGGTGGGCTTCCCGCCAGGTGTCCAGCGACCCGCCGGCGGCCGTGCCCATGGCCGCGAAAAGGTCCTCGTTCGGCAGGTAGACCGCGACGTCGGCGACCGGTTCACCCTGCCGCAGCAGCCAGCACAGCCGGGTCAGGTACGCGTTCAGACGCGGGATCGCCGGCCACCACGGGTTGCGGTCGTCGAGCGCCCCGGCGGCGTAGAAGAACCAGCCCAGGCCCGGCGCGTCGGCCGGCGAGTAGGGCCACCCGTGCCCGACGAGCTGGTTGATCCCGTTGAGCAGGTGCTCGTGCGCCTCACCCTGCAGATCGAGCGGGGTGGCGCGGAAGGACGGCGAGTGCACCCAGGTCCAGACCTCCGCCGAGGCGACCTCGCGACCGTAGAGATGGGCTGCGGACGAGGCCCACCGGGCGGGGGTGATCTCCCGCCAGCCCCATCCCTCGCCCTCGAACAGGTCGGCGTACCGGTAGCTGCTGAGGGTCGCCGGCGGCGTCCCGTAGCTCTGGATCCGGAACGACACACCGCGACCTGCCGCCCACTGGCGGAACACGTCGACGAAGTTCTCCTGGTACAGCTCGGCCAACGTGCGGTGATAGTCGGCGCGTAGCCGGGCCGCGTCCGGTCCGTCCAGCACCAGCCGGTAAAGGACCGGAAGCAGTGGATACCCCCGCCGGCGGGCGAACTCGCCGGGCAGTCCCGGGGTCCAGTCCGCGCCGTAGACCTCGAGGCTGTCGCAGAACACCGATCCGACCAGCTCCGCCGGAACCGCGTTCAGCAGCGGATCACCGACCCGCTCGAGGTGTGCCGTCGCGGCCGCGGCGGCGTAGTGGTCGAGTACCGGTCCCTCGGATCCGGCGGCGGCGCGCTTGACGTTCTGCCCCGTGCGCTGGGCGTACGCGAGCAGTACCAGCCGGCTGCCCGGGCCGTCCGGAATCCGGATCACGCCGTCCACGACGGCCAGCCGGTCGCACGACCCGGGGAGCTCCTGAATGGAGCCCGCCCCGACGTACGCCGCGACCAGTTCGTCGCCCGGCCACGGTGACGTCACCGGGACGGCCAGCGGCCCTGGCCCGATCTCCCGTCGCTCCCAGCGCAGCTGCCGCGCCGCCAGGTCGCCGGTGATGTGCGGGCCGCCGAAGGACCAGCCGCTGCCCAGGGTGAGGTCGAACCGGAGCCCGAGCTCCTTGGCCCGCTCCGCGGCGAACCGGAGGTCGGCCAGGAAGACGTCCGACAGGAAATCGGTGGTCGCCGGCGCCAGCGGGTAGACGTAGGCGACCTCCACGCCGCCGAAACCCGCCCGGGCCATCGCCGTGAGCTCGCGGTCCAGCTCGGTCCGCTGCACCGACGGGCCGAACCACCACCACCGCATCATCGGCGCCGCGCCGCCCGGCGGCTCGGCGAACCCGGACCGGAGCTCCTCCACGGTGGCCGGCGAGCCGGGGCCCGGCCGCCGGTCCGTCACCGGGACAGGTCCACGCCGAGGTCGAGGTCGGCGATGGCGACCGGCAGCCCGGTACGCAGGGATTCGTTGCCCGCCATGCCGACCGCGACGGACCGCACCCCGTCGATCCAGCTCGACGGCCGTTCCAGCCAGTCCTCGCCCGGGCCGCGGAACACGTCGGCCAGCAGCAACGCGTCGCCGCCGCCGTGGCCGCCCGCACCCTCGACGATGGGTACGTCCTGGGCGGCCTCCCAGTGGCGCTGCAGAGTCAGCCGCTGCCCGCCGGTCCGCGACGCGGACTCGGGCATGGCACTCGGGTCGACCACGACGCGACCTTCCGCGTCGACCAGCACCGCGGCTCGTTCGATCACGTCGAGCTCCGCGCGGCCCTGGTCGCCGTTGACGGCTATCCGGTAGCCCTCCCACGGCGCGTGCGCGTTGAGCGCGTAGCTCAGCGTCGCGCCGTGACTGTAGTCGACGACCACGGCGAGGTTGTCCTCCGTGGTGACACCCGAACCGAACACGTCCTGGTCCCGGCGGTAGCCGTCGTACAACTCGTTGTCGAGGTACAGCGCCTTGAGCTGATCGTCGGTGCGGAGGTCCAGCTCCCACGGGGTGTGCTCGCCGTCGTGCGTGCCGCGGTCGGGCCGGGCCGCCATACCGCGGGCGTCCGCGTTCGCGGAGCCGTAGAACCGCACCCCGCCGCGCGCGTACACCCGGACGGGAGAGTCGGCCAGCAGCCAGTTGATCAGGTCGAAATGGTGGGACGCCTTGTGGATCAGCAGGCCCCCGGAGTTCGCCTTGTCCCGGTGCCACCGGCGGAAGTAGTCCGCTCCGTGCGCGGTGTCGAGCACCCACTCGAAGGTCACCGAGAGCGGCGTGCCGATGGAACCTTCCTTGATGAGCTTCTTCAGACCGGAGTTGCGCGGCGAGTAGCGGTAGTTGTGCGTCACCACCACCTGCCGTCCGGAGCGGGCCACGGCCTCGGCGATCTGGCGGACACCGTCCGGGTCGATCGTCAACGGCTTCTCCACCACCACGTCGACGCCGGCGTCGAGACATCGCACGATCAGTTCGGCGTGCGTGAAGTCCGGCGAAGTGATGATCGCCCGGTCGGGGTTCGCCTTGGTGATGATGTCGTCCAGCTCGTCGGGATGGCCCCTGAGCACCCCGTCCATGTTCAGGCCCGCCTCGGCCAGCCGGTCGACGTGCACGCCCAGCCGGCCGGGGTTGGGCTCGATCAGCCCGACGAGCTCCGCGTCGTCGCGATGGTCGCCGGCCATGGCGTCGAGGTACATGCGGACACGATGACCGGTTCCGATCACGACGTAGCGTCGTTTCGAGGTCACAGGGATGGCGCCTTTCGTAGCGTTGAGGAGGGGTGCCCGGGAAGACCGCGGCGGCGTGCTCTCACCGCCGCCGCGGTGAGCTCACTTGCCTCCGGTGGTGGCGATGCCGCGGACCAGGAAGCGCTGGCCGAAGAGGAACGCCAGGAAGATCGGGACCAGGGAGACGATCGACATGGCGAACATCGCGCCCCAGTTGCTGCCGCTCGTGGAGTCCAGGAACGACCGCAGGGCGACGGGGACCGTGTAGGAGTCCGGGTCGGTCAGGTAGATCAACGGTGTGAAGTAGTCGCTCCAGGTCCAGATGAAGGTGAAGATCGCCGTCGTGGCGAGGGCCGGGATCATCAGCGGGATCATCATCCTGCTGAAGATCTGCCAGTGATTACAGCCGTCGATCCGGGCCGCCTCGTCCAGTTCGCGCGGGATGCCCCGGATGAACTGCACCATCAGGAAGACGAAGAACGCGTCCGTGGCCAGGAACTTGGGCAGGATCAGCGGGATGAAGGTGTCCACCCACCCGAGACGGTTGAAGAGGATGTACTGCGGCACCACGACCACGTGGATGGGCAGCATGATCGTCACCAGCATGATCGAGAACCACAGCGTCTTCAACCGGAACTGCAGCCGCGCGAACGCGTAGGCCGCCAACGAGCACGACAACAGATTGCCGATGATCGCGCCGATCACGACGATCGCCGAGTTGAGCATGTAGTGCCCGAATGGGTTGGCCAGCGCGGTCCAGCCGCCCGTGTAGTTGTCCAGGTATACGTCGTTCAGCCAGAGCCCGGGGGTCCGGAAGATGACCTCCGTGGGCCGCAACGAGCTGACCAGCATCCACACCACGGGATAGACCATCAGCAGGGCGCCGGCGATCAACATGAGATGCTTCAGCACGGAGCGAGCGGCGCCGCCGCGGCTCGACGCCGGGGCCACGGTCACGCCCACCGGAGTCGGCGGTGGTTCGAGTTCGGTGCGGGCCGTGAGATCAGTCATCGTAGAAGACCCAATACTTCGAGGCGAAGAAGTTGATCGCGGTCGCGGCCCCGACGATGACCACCAGCAACCACGCCATCGCGGCCGCGTAGCCCATCTCGAACTCCCCGAAGCCGCGCTGGTACAGGTACAGCGTGTAGAACAAGGTCGAGTCCGACGGAGCGCCCGTGCCGTTCGAGACCACGTGGGCCTGGGTGAACGACTGGAAGGCGCCGATGATCTGCAGCACGAGGTTGAAGAAGATGATCGGCGAGAGCAGCGGCAGCGTGATCTTCGCGAACCGGTGCCAGCGCGTCGCCCCGTCCACCGCGGCGGCCTCGTAGTACATCGCGGGAATCTGCCGCAGGCCGGCGAGGAAGATCACCATCGGCGATCCGAACGTCCAGACGTGCAGCAGGATGAGCGTGCCCAACGCGTACTTGGGGTCGGAGATCCAGCCGGTGGTCGCGTCGAGACCGAAGAGCCGGAGCACCGTGTTGACCAGGCCGTCGGTGCCGAACATCTGACGCCAGAGCAGAGCGATCGCGACCGAGGCACCCAACATCGAGGGCAGGTAGAACACCGAGCGGTAGAACGCCAGCCCCCGCATGCCCTGGTTCAGCAGCATGGCGACGCCCAGGGCCAGCGCCAACTGCAGGGGCACCGAGACGATCACATAGATGAAGGTGACTTCCAGCGACTTGTGCAGCCGGGCATCGTCGATCATCCGGGCGTAGTTGTCCAGACCCGTCCAGGTCGGCGCCTCGATGAGGCTGTAGTCGGTGAACGAGAGGTAGAGCGAGGCAACCAGCGGGATGATCGTGATGACGACAAGCCCGACCAGCCACGGCAACAGGAACAGGTAGCCGGCCTTGTTGTCGCGGCCGGCCGCCTTCCGCTGGGCGCGACGCGCCTCAGCGGACTTCGGGTGGTCGACATGGATGTGGGAGAGCTCGGAGACGACGCTCATGTCATCACTTCAGGTTCGACTTGGCCTCGTCCACGAACTTCGTCGCGGCGTCGGCGGGGCTCGTGCGGCCGAACAGCACGTCACTCTGTTGGCGCGCCATGATGTCACCGATCTTGCCGCCGCCGGGTGGCGGCGCGATCGGGGTATTGGCGAGTTCCGGCTTGATGTCCTCGATGAACTTCGCCACCGCCGTCTGGGCCGGCGACAACTTGGGCTTGACGGCGGCCAGCATCTCGGTGTTCGGCGGGACGCCGCGCTCGGCGAGATTGATGTTGGCGCACTCCGGAGAGTTCACCCACCAGTTGATCATCTTCACGGCTTCTTCGGGATACTTCGTCCGGCTGGACGCGGACCACAGCATCGACGCCTTGTACCAGGCCTTCCGGTCGGTGGCCTTGCCGCTGACGCTCGGGAAGCGGAGCACGACCATCTCCGCGCCGGACGCCTTGTTGAGCGCTTCCACCTGGTTGGACCAGTACATGTACATGGCCGACTTCCCGGTGGCCAAGGCTTGCTGGTCCAGCGACTTGGCAATCTCCTCGGTGATCACCGAGGCGGCGGGGATCGCCTTGGCCTTTCCGAAGGCGACCAGCATGTCGAACCACGGCACGACATCGGCGGCCTCGAACCCCAGACCGCTCTCGGTGAACAGTTCCTTCCCGTGCTGCCGCAGAAAAGCGCTGAGCATGGCGTCATTGAAGAGCTGCCCGATCCCGACGATCCCGCCGCCGGCCTTTGCGGTGATCTCGGCACTCACTTCCCTCAGCTGGTCCCAGGTCCAGGTCTTGTCGTCGGGCATCTTCACGCCCGCCTTCTCGAAGACCTTCGGGTTGGCCATGAGGGCCGGAGTGTTGATGCCGGCGTTGACCCCCACGAGCTTGCCGTCGATCCGGCCCGAGTCGACCGATCCTTCGACGAACTTGGAGACGTCGGCGCCGTACTTCTCGAGATCGAGCAACGCCTTGCGCTTGCCGTACTCGGCGATGTAGGCCATGTCCATCTGGATGATGTCCGGAGCCTTGTTGCCGGCGGTCTGGGTCGCGAGCTTGTCCCAGTACGTGGCGAACTCGCCGGGCTGCGGGGATACCTTCACCTTGGGGTTGGCCTTGGTGTAGGCGTCGATCGCCGCCGCGGTGTTCTTGTTGCGCACCTCGTTGCCCCACCAGGCGAACTGCAGGTCGGCCGTGCCGTCGGAGCTCCCGCCGCCGCCCGATCCTCCGCCGCACGCCGTCAACCCCATGCTGGTCGCCGCGACCGCCAGTCCGCCTGTCAAGAATTGCCTGCGGTTCAAAGCCATATCGTCCCCTCGTCAGTGACGTGAAAGCGCTTTCCCACTGTCGCCGCAGGCACCGCGCCTGCGGTCTTGGATGACCGCCGATCGTATTGGCTCCGTTCCATCCAGTCAACAGAGCCTCGGGCCCCCGCGTCACCACATGTGCCGGTCAGTGGAAGCAGCCTCGCCGCCCGCGGTGAGCTCGCGCCTCCTCGGTTACCATCACCGCACATCGGTACCTGCCTGGGAAGGCGGGCGCGGCCGTCGATAACTCGCCCAGGACCAGATGACCGAATCAGATCAGTGAAGGTGACGCCATGACCGCTCGACCGGATCCGCTGGATCCTTCCGCCGCGTCCTTGCTGGGCGAGGGCGCCTACGCCGGATCGCAGGTCTCCTACGGAGGTGCCACCTACTGGCTGGAACGATCGCCCGACGGCGCGAAGCGACTGGTCGCCGTGGCGGACGACGAGTCACCCTTCGGCCCGTTCGCGGGGACCACGGAGCGCCTGGACGGCAAGGTCCGCCTGCTCGCCGAGACCACCACGGACAACGCCCGGGCCCTGCGCTCCGCGCTGCCCTGGCTGACTCCCTCCCGCCACGGGTTGCATACCTCCGCCGGCTTCGGCGACCGGCTCGGACTGTCGACGCCGGGCCACGTGCGGGCGCTGAACGCGGTCGGCGCACCGATCCGGCCGGTGTTCGCGCAGCAGTCCATCCGGGAGATGGGGCGGTGCCACCGGACCCCGCGCGACGTGCTCGACGACGCCACGTGGGGCGCGTTCCAGGCGGGCTGGACCAGCCCCGTCGGCGGCGACGCGGACCACCTGGAGCAGATCGAGGACGTGGACACCACCGCGGCCGCCGGCTTCGCGTTCTTCACGCTCGACCCCAAGGCCCGGGTCGATCCCTCGGCCGAGCACGCCGACCCGGCCACCGTCAGGGCGAAGGTCGAGGCCCTCGACTGGCCGGGCCTCGAGTCCGACCTGCCGGCGTTCGTCAAGAAGTACGCCGGGCGGCGCATCGAGCTCGAGCATGAGGCCGTCGAGCTGGACGAGGAGTCCGTCCTGCGGGCCATGGCCAAGTACGGGCCCTCCCTCAGCCATGCCATGGCCATGTACCGGCGTCTGACCGAGAAGGCCGGCGACTACGAGGTGGAGTTCGCCGTCGACGAGACCGACTACCCCACCAAGCCCGCCGAGCACGTCGTGGTGGTCAGCGAGCTGAAGCGGCTCGGCATGGAGTTCATCTCGTTCGCGCCGCGCTTCGTGGGCCGTTTCGAGAAGGGCGTCGAGTTCATCGGCGACATCGGCGAGCTGCGGCGTGACTTCGAGATCCACGCACAGCTCGCCCGGGCGCTCGGACCGTACAAGCTGTCCTTGCACTCCGGCTCGGACAAGTACTCGACGTATCCCCTGATCGCCGAGGCCACCCAGGGCGTCGTTCACCTGAAGACGGCCGGCACCAGCTGGGCGGAGGCGCTGCGGGTCATCGCTGCGAACGATCCCGATCTGATGCGCCGGATTCTCGCGCTCGCGCTGGACAGCTTCGAGGCGAACCGCAAGAGCTATCACCTGTCCTGCGACCCGGCACGGATTCCCACCGAGCCGACCGACGAGGAGGTGGCCCGGCTGCTGGACGTCGCCGATTCGCGCCAGGTCCTGCACGTCGGCTACGGGGCCATCCTGGAGGAGTTCGGATCACCGATGTACCGGGTGTGGAACGACCACGAGGAGGAGCACTACCGGATCATCGCCGACCACTTCGTGAAGCACCTGGAGCCCTTTGCCCGGTACGCGCGATAGACCCTCCTCAGCCGAGCAGACCGGCGATCAGGAGCAGCACGGGAACGGACGCCACCGTGGTGACGAAGACGGCGTCCCGCGCCAGTACTTCCCCCTGGCCGTACCGGACGGCGAAGGTGAAGACGTTCTGCGCCGTGGGCAGCGCCGCGACGACGGTGACCGCCAGCAACTCGAGGGACTGCGCACCGACGAGGTAGCGCGCCACCAGGTAGGCGGCCAGCGGCTGCACCACCAGCTTGAGCGCGACGATGACCGCGATCTGGGCCGGCGGCTCGCCCGCGCCGGGTAGCGGCCCGGTCCGCAGCGAGACGCCGTAAGCGAGCAGCATCGCCGGCACGGCCATGCCGCCGACCAGCGCCAAAGGGTCGTGTACCGGCGCCGGCAGCTCGACGTTCAGGACCGACAGCAGCAACCCGATCAGCGAGCCGATCAGCAGCGGGTTGCCGACCGGCTGGCCGAGCCGGAGCAGCCAGCGACGGCCCCGGGACGGTTCGGGTTCTCCCGCCCGGGACATCATGTCGAGCACCGCGAGCCCGAGCGGTTGGAGCAGCACCAGCTGGGTGATGAGCATCGGGACGACGTGCGACGCGTCGCGCAGCACGTAGGCGGCGATGGGCAGGCCGAGATTTCCGGCGTTCACATAGGACGACGCGAAGGCGCCGATGACGGTGTCGCCGGCGCTGCGCCGCCACCTCAGCCGGGCCAGGCAGACGTAGATCCCGGCGGAGAGGGCGACCCCGCTGACCGAAGCGAGGAGATTGGCGGAGAACACCCGCGAGACGTCGGCGGCGCCGAGTACGGTGATCATGAGGGCCGGCCCGGCGACGTAGAACGTCAGCCGGGTCAGCAGGTGCTGGGCGGACACATCGAGGATCCCGAACTGGGCGAGCAGGACACCCAGCCCGATGATCGACACGATGGTGACGAACCCGGCGACGACCGCCCCCACTACCCTCCTCTCTCTCGCTCGTGCGCCGTCTGCCGAGGTCCGGATCAGCCGCGCTGGTACGACTGCTTGGGCAGGTGGTAGGCCAGGTCGACGGCGGTCTCGACGGCCTCGTCGAGACCGAGGCGATGCTCCAGGACCAGGCGGGCGAGGTAGCCGGCGTCGACCCGACGGAACAGGTCGTGGCGTGCGGGGATCGACGCGTACGCCCGCGTGTCGTCCACGAAACCGGAGGTGTTGTAGAAGCCGGCGGTCTCGGTGGCGGACTCGCGGAAGCGGCGCATGCCCTCCGGCGAATCCAGGAACCACCATGGGGCGCCGAGCCGGACGGACGGATAGGCGCCCGCGATCGGGGCGAGTTCGCGGCTGTACACGGTCTCGTCGACGGTGAAGAGGATCAGACGGAACCGGGGATGGGTGCCGAAGCGCTCCAGCATCGGCCGCAGGGCCTTCGTGAACTCGGTCCGTACCGGGATGTCGTAGCCCTTGTCCTGCCCGTGCGTCTTGGCGATCGCCGTGTTGTGGTCGCGTAGGACGCCGGGGTGGATCTGCATGACCAGGCCGTCCTCGCAGGACATCTCGGCCATCCGGTACAGCATGCCGGCCGCGAACGCGGCGACCTCGGCACCGGTCGGGTCCGCCCCGGCCAGCACGCGCGAGTACAGGTCTCGCGCCACGTCCACGTCCATCGGGGTGGTGTCGGCCGAGAGGTGCCCGTGGTCGGTGGCCCGTGCGCCCGCCTCGGCGAAGGCCGCGCGGCGCTGACGGAGCGCGTCCAGGAAGCCGTCGTACGTCGACGTGTCGATTCCCGACACCGCCGCCAGCTCCGCGATGTCGGCCCGCCAGGCCGGCCGGTCGAGGTACACGACGGCGTCGGGCCGGAAGGTGGGCAGCACCCGCTCCCCCAGGCCGTCGGCGGCGAGCTTCGCGTGCTGCTGAAGCCGGGAGAAGGCCGAGTCCGTGGTCGAGATGACCTCGATGTTGAACCGGTCCAGCAGGGCGCGCGGACGGAACTGGGGTTCCGCCACCCGGGCGGCTATCCGGTCGTAGATGGCGTCGGCGGTCTCGGCGCTGGGCACCAGGTCGACCCCGAAGACCTCCACGAGCTCGTGCTCCAGCCAGTACCGCGACGGGGTGCCGCGGTAGAGCTTCCAGTTCTCGCAGAATGTCCGCCAGATCTTCCGCGAGTCCGATTCGACGGCACCACCGTCCGCCCGTGGCACCCCCACGGCCGCGAGGTCGATGCCCTGCGACGCCAGCATCCGGAACACGTAGTGATCGGGAACGATGAGAAGTTGTGCCGGGTCCGCGAACGGGCGGTCCTCGGCGAAGACCTCGGCCTCCACGTGGCCGTGCATGCAGATGAGCGGCAGATCCTTCGTCTCACCGTAGATCTGCTTGGCGACGCGTCGTTGCTCCGGGGCGAACGGCAGGGCCCGGTCCGGGTGCAGCTGCAGAGAGGTCATGATTGGCTCCGTGTTCCAGTCCTTGTCGTCAGGGCGGGTCCGACGTGCGTCGCGAAGCTCTTCGCCGTACGCTCCGCGATCTCCGCGGGCTCGGCGTCCCAGATCTGCTGGTTGAAGATCTCGACCTCGATGTCGCCCGCGTAACCGGCCTCGGTCACGGTCCGGGTGACCGCCGCGAAGTCGATGTGCCCGTCGCCCATCATGCCGCGGGCCAGCAGCGGGTCGGGCGGCAGCGGCGTGATCCAGTCGCACACCTGGTACGCGGCGATCCGGGCGTCCCGGCCGGCCCGGCGGATCTGCTGGTCGAGCTGCGGGTCCCACCAGACGTGGAAGGTGTCCACGACGACGCCGACGGTCGCGGCGGGGAACTGTTCGGCGATGTCGAGCGCCTGACCCAGGGTCGAGACCACCCCCCGGTCCGCTGCGTAGATCGGGTGCATGGGCTCGATGGCCAGGACGACGCCCGCGCCCGCGGCGTCGTCGACCAGCGCGCCGACCGCGTCGCCCGCGCGCGCGCGGGCGCCGGGCAGGTCACGGTCGCCCTCCGGCAGCCCGCCGGCTACCAGGACTAGGACCGGTACGGACCCCGGTGCGCCCGCCGCGGCGAGGGTGGCGGTCTCCTCGATCGCCTTCCGGTTCTCCTCCAGGGCGGCCCGCCGCCGGCCGTCGTCGGCGGCGGTGAAGAAGCCGCCGCGGCACAGGCTGGACACGCGCAGGCCCGAGTCGGCGACCATCTTGGCGGCCTCGCGAAGCCCGGCCTCGGCCACCGGTTCCCGCCAGAGCCCGATGCTCGCGATGCCGGCCTGACCGGTGACCCGCAGCGCGGTGGCCAGATCGGCGTACTTGACGGTCGCCTGGTTCAGCGACAGCCGGGGGTGCGCGGTCATGGCTGTGCCGGTCATGCCGGCACCCCGTGCACGGCCAGGTAGGCGTTCCACCGCTGGGCGGCGAGGTCGGGGTTCTCCAACGCCCCGGCCCGGTCGGCCAGCCGCACGAGCGTCGACAGGTGCGGCAGGCTGCGCGCCGCGTGCAGGCCACCGACCATCGTGAACGCCTGCTGGTGGCCGTTGAGCCAGGACAGGAACGCCACCCCGGTCTTGTAGTAGAAGGTGGGCGCGGCGAAGACGTGCCGGGAAAGCGCCTCGGTCGGGCCGAGGATCTCGCGGTATCGCGCCGGATCCCCGTCGTCCAGGGCCTGGATCGCCGCGGAGGCGTTGGGCGCCACCGCGGCGAACGCGCCGAGGAGGGCGTCGGAGTATCGCTCGCCGTCGCCCTCGATGAGCCCGACGTAGTTGAAGTCGTCACCGGTGAACAGGGTGGTGCCCCGCGGCAGGCGGGATCGCACGGCGATCTCGTGGCCGGCGTCGAGCAGGCTCATCTTGATGCCGCGGACCTTGTCGAGGTTCTCGGTCATGATGTCGATGACGGTGTCGATGGACACCGGGATGTCGCGGTCGCCGAAATAGCCGGCGAGTTGCGGGTCGAAGGCCTCACCCAGCCAGTGCAGGATGACCGGAGCGCCGGCCCGGGCCAGCACCTCCCGGTAGACCTCGGCGTAGTCGGCGGGCGACGACGCGGCCCGGGCGAGGTGGCGGCTGGCCATCAGGACCGTTCCGGCGCCGTGGTCCTCGGCGAAGTGCAGCTGCTCGACGTAGGCGTCGATCACCGCGGGCAGCGAGATGACCTCGTCGTCGATGTGGTCGGTGTTCACACCCACCACCAGCGCCCCGCCGGCGGCTCGGGCCTCCGCCGCGCTGCGGGCGATCAGCTCCCGGGTCGCCTTCGCGTCCAGACCCATGTTGCGCTGCGCGGTGTCCATGGCGTCGGCCACCCCGAGACCCCAGGACCACACGTGGTGGCGGAACGCCAGGGTGGCGTCCCAGTCGATGTCCGCCGGCGCTCCCGGTACGTTCTCCGCGCCGACCCGCGGCACGACGTGCGCGGCGGCGTAGGCCACCCGGGACCGCAACGCGGCGGTGGGCCGGCGGAAGGACGGAGCGTCGGCCAGCTCCCAGCGCCGCACGTCGCCGGCGGCGTCGATCGCGGCGACGTCCCTCATCGGGTCACCGCCGTCGGGGTGGGTGCCACCTTCGGCAGCACGAGTTCCGGCAGGTCGACCCGGGTGCCGGTCCGCGAGCTCTGCAGGCCGGCTTCGGCCAGCTGGACACCGCGAGCCCCGGCGAGCAGGTCGAACTCGTACGGCGTGTCCTCGACGACGTGGCGGACGAACTGCTCCCACTGGGTCTTGAACCCGTTCTCGAAGACGTCGTTGTCCGGCACCTCCATCCAGTCCCGCGCGTAGTCGTGGTCGTCAGCGAGGTCGGGGTTCCACACCGGCTTCGGCGTGGCGTTACGGGGCTGGATGCGGCAGCCGAACAGGCCCGCGACGGCGCTGCCGTGCGTGCCGTCGATCTGGAACTCGACCAGTTCCTTGCGGTCCACCCGCACCGTCCAGCTGGAGTTCAGCTGGGCGATCACCCCGCCGGCCAGCTCGAACACCGCGTAGACGGCGTCGTCGGCGGTCGCGGTGTAGGGCTGGCCCGTCTCGTCGAACCGGTTGGGGATGTGGGTGACCGCGCGGGCGTACACCGACTCGACGCGGCCGAAGAGGTTCTCCAGAACGTAGTTCCAGTGCGGGAACATGTCCACGACGATGCCGCCGCCGTCCTCGGCCCGGTAGTTCCAGCTCGGGCGCTGCGCGGGCTGCCAGTCGCCCTCGAACACCCAGTAACCGAACTCGCCGCGCACCGACAGGATCCGGCCGAAGAACCCCGAGTCGATCAGCCGGGCGAGCTTGCGCAGGCCGGGCAGGAACAGCTTGTCGTGCACGACCCCGTTCTTCACGCCGGCCGCCCGCGCCTGGGCGGCCAGCTCCAACGCCTCCGGCAGGCTCTCGGCCGTCGGCTTCTCGGTGTAGATCGCCTTGCCGGCCGCGATGGCCTTGCGGATCGCGGCGGCCCGCGCCTTGGTCACCAGGAAGTCGGCGTAGATCGTCCAGCGCGGATCGGCCAGAGCGGCATCGAGATCGGTGGTGTAGTCGGCGATGCCGTGCTTGCGGGCGAGCTCGGCGAGCACGGCCTCGCGGCGGCCGACCAGGATCGGCTCGACCTGGATCCGGTCGCCGTTGCCGAGCAGCACCCCGCCCTGCTCGCGGATGGCCAGGATCGACCGCAGCAGGTGCTGGCGATAGCCCATCCGGCCGGAGACGCCGTTCATGATGATGCCGATGCTCTTCTGTGCCACAGGGGACTCCTCATGCGATGTCCGGGGAGGGAACGCGGGTTCGGTGGGGGTGACGCGCGAGCGTCCGCTCGGGCCCAGCCGAGTCGGTAAACGCTTTCCAGTCCAGCAAGGCCGGCGTCCGCTGTCAATGCCCCGGGCTTCCCGACAACATCACGCTTGCCCCGTCCGTATTTCAAGAACCCGCCTGACCTGCTGTTTCGCGGCCATGGCCCGGCAGCGGACAACGGTGAGATTCTGGAAAGCGCTTTCCATCCGGCTCCGGGGCCGCTACGATCGCCTGCAAACGAGCGAACGAACCCCGGAGGACGCCAGGATGCCTGTACCGACCCCGGCCGACGTCGTGCTGGTGGGCGTGCACGGACACGGCCGCTGGCACTTGCAGAACATCGACCGGCTACGCCGCGCCGGTGCGCCGGTGCGCCTGGCCGGGATCTGCGACACGCGGCCGCCGGCGGCCGACGCCCGCGACCTCATCGGTGACGTCCCCGTGGCGGCACGGCTGGAGGACCTGCTCGACGCCGTGCGGCCGGAGGTGACCATCGTCTGCACCCCGATACACACCCACGCCGACCTGACGCTCACCGCCACGGCCGCCGGCTCCCATGTCCTCCTGGAGAAGCCGCCCACGAGCACACTCGCCGGCTTCGAACGGCTGGTGAGCGCGACGACGGCGAGCGGGCGCGCGTGCCAGGTCGGCTTTCAGAGCCTGGGTTCGCACGCCCTGCCCCATGTCCGCGCCCTCATCGCCGGCGGCGCGGTGGGAGAGGTCGTCGGCATCGGTGGCGCCGGCGCGTGGCAGCGCGACTCGTCGTACTACGCGCGTGCCCCCTGGGCGGGGCGGCGCACGCTCGGCGGCGTGGCGGTGGTCGACGGTGCGCTGACCAACCCGCTGGCCCACGCCACCGCGACCGCCCTCGCCCTGGACGGCGAGACCGGCGAGGAGGGGCTGCGGGAGATCAGCGTGGAGCTGTTCCGGGCCAACCCGATCGAGGCCGACGACACGTCCTGCCTGCGCCTGGTGACGGCGCGCGGCACGAAGATCACCGTCGCGGCCACCCTCTGCGCGGAACGGTCCGCCGAGCCGTACCTGATCGTGCACGGAACCCGCGGCCGGATCGTCCTGGAATACCGCCCGGGCCGGGTCCGGCTCGAGGCCGGCGGCCGGGTGGAGACCTCCGGGCACGCGGCCACGGACCTGCTGGACAACCTCGTGGCGCACGTCCGCGAGCCGGGCGTGCCGCTGCTCGTCCCGTTGCCGAGCACCCGGGCATTCATGCAGGTGGTCGAGGCGGTGCGGGTGGCACCGGAGCCGTCCGAGGTGCCGGCGGAGTTCCGCCGGACCGACACGTCGGGCCCGAACCCGCGACGAGTGGTGCCGGGGATCGACGCGGCGGTCGCGCGCGCGGCCGAGGAGCTCGCCCTCTTCTCCGAGCTCGACCTGCCCTGGGCCGGGCGGCGGCGGGCGGTGAGCCATGGGTGAGCGGACGCCGACGACGCCGGTGGCGTGCGGCGAGCCGGACCCGGCGACGACCGGACGCGATGGCCGGTAGGCAGACCTGACCCGAGCCGAGGCGACCGCGCGAGGATCGTCGATCCTCCCGCGGCGACGGCGGCACGCGATCCTACGAGACAAGGTTCCCCATGACAGATTCACAGTGCGGCGGTCCCGCGGAAGGGGAAGCCGTGTCGTCACAACGTAACGGTCCGGCACGGCTCACCGAGGTCGCGGAGCGCGCCGGTGTCTCGCTGGCCACCGCGTCGCGGGTACTCAACGGCAGTGACCGTTCCGTCGGCGAGCGCCTCCGGACCCGCGTACTCGCCGCGGCCAGCCAACTCGGTTACCGGGCCAACCCGCACGCCCAGGCGATGGCACGAGGAGCCAGCACGATCGTCGGCCTGGTGGTGCACGATCTCGCGGACCCCTACTTCTCCGGCATCGCCGACGGCGTCATGCGTCAGTGCGAACAGCGGGGCCTCGTCACGGTGCTGGCCAGCACCCGGCGCGACTGGGAACGCGAGATCGAGTACGTGGCCGCCTTGCACGCCCAACGGGCCCAGGCCGTCATCATCGTGGGCAGCCGCACCGACGACCGGGAACTCACCGCACGGCTGGCCAAAGTGGTCGCATGCTATGCCGAGTCCGGCGGCCGGGTGGCGTGCGTGTCCCAGGACCGCCTCGGGACGAACACGGTGGTCGTCCAGAACCGCGCCGGCGCGCGGGACCTGGCGCGCGAACTGGCGCGGCTCGGCCATCGCCGGTTCGCCGTGCTGGCCGGGCCCGCCGACCTGGAGACCGGCCGCGACCGCCACGCCGGCTTCGTCGAGGGCCTGGCGCACGCCGGCGTGCCCACGGACGCGATCGGCGTGAGCCACAGCGCGTTCAGCCGCGACGGCGGGTACGCCGCGGCCCTCCGGCTGGTCGACGACGGGCTCCCCGCCACCTGCGTGTTCGCCTGCAACGACGTCATGGCGGTGGGTGCGATGGCAGCGTTGCGCGACCGTGGGCTACGCGTTCCGGAGGACGTCTCCGTCGCCGGCTTCGACGACATCAAGCCCCTGCGCGACCTCGTCCCGCGGTTGACCACGGTTCATCTCGACCTCGAGGACCTGGGCGAGCGTGCCGCGACCCTGGCGCTGGACGGCCGGCCGGAGGATCCTCCGCAGCTGGTCAGTGTGCGTGGGCAGGTACTGCTGCGGGACAGCACCCGCCGCCTGTCCTGACGCCGCGGCGGGTCTCGACAAGGCCGGGCGGTGGCATCGACCATGGTCCCAACGGCGACGGTGATCCGGAAGCGCGCCGACCCCCGCAGCGAGGAGCCGTGGCCATGAGTCTCACGACGGCAGCGCTCAATCCCACGACCCGGCGGCAGGCGCTGGCGGCGATGGCCGAGGACGAGCGGGACATCCTCGTCATAGGTGGCGGTGTCACGGGCGCCGGCGCCGCCCTCGACGCGGTGACCCGCGGCTTGCGGGTCGCCCTCGTGGAGGCCCGTGACCTCGCCTCCGGCACCTCCAGCCGGTCCAGCAAGTTGATCCACGGTGGCCTGCGCTACCTCGAACAACTCAACGTCGCGCTGGTCCGCGAGGCGCTGCGGGAACGCTCGCTGCTGCTCAACACCCTGTGTCCGCACCTGACCCGGCCGGTGCCGTTCCTCTACCCCCTCCAGCACCGGGTCTGGGAACGCTTCTACGTCGGCAGCGGCATCACGCTGTACGACACCATGGGCGGCCGCCACGGCGTTCCCGCGCACCGGCATCTCACCCGGCGTCAGGCGCTGCGGCTGTTCCCGTCACTGAAGAAGGACGCCCTGGTCGGCGCCATCCAGTACTACGACGGGCAGGTCGACGACGCCCGGCACACCATGACGCTCGCCCGCACCGCGGTTCACTACGGCGCGCTGCTCGCGACGAGCGCGCGGGTCACCGGGTTCCTCCGGGAGGGCGACCGGGTGGCCGGCGCGCGGGTTCGCGACCTCGAGACCGGTGCGGAGATCGCCGTCCGGGCCCGGCAGGTGATCAACGCCGCGGGCGTGTGGACCGACCAGATCCAGGACATGGTGGGCGGACGGGGGCAGTTCCGGGTGCGCGCGTCCAAGGGCGTGCACCTGCTGGTACCGCGCAACCGGATCCACTCCTCCACCGGGTTGATCAGCCGTACCGAGAAGAGCGTGCTGTTCATCATCCCGTGGGACAGCCACTGGATCATCGGCACCACCGACACCGACTGGGAGCTCGATCTCGCCCATCCGGCCGCCAGCCAGTCCGACATCGACTATCTGCTGGGACACGCCAACCGGCTGCTCGCGAACCCCCTCACCCGCGACGACGTGGTGGGTGTCTACGCCGGGCTGCGGCCGCTGCTGGCCGGCGAATCGGAGTCCACGAGCACGCTCAGCCGGGAACACGCCGTCGTCAGCCCCATGCCCGGGCTGGTCATGGTGGCCGGCGGCAAGTACACCACCTACCGGGTGATGGCCCGGGACGCGGTCGACGCGGCCGTGCACGGCCTGAACCGCTCGGTTCCCCCGTCGTGTACCGACCGGACTCCGCTCCTCGGCGCGGACGGATACGCCGCGGCGTGGAACAGCCGGGAGGTCCTCGCCGCCGGGAGCGGCCTGCATGTGGGCCGGATCGAGCATCTGCTGCGCCGGTACGGCACCCTGGTGCCGGAGCTGATCGCCCTGGTCCGGGAGCAGCCGGACCTGGCCGAGCCGCTCGCCGGGGCGCCCGGCTACCTCAAGGTGGAGGCGTACTACGCCGCATCGCACGAGGGCGCGCTGCACCTCGACGACATCCTCACCCGCCGGACCCACATCTCGATCGAGACCTGGGACCGCGGCGAGGCCGCGGCCGGCGAGATCGCCACCCTGGTCGCGCCCGTGCTGGGCTGGAGCGAACAGGACGTCGACCGGGAGGTGCGGCACTACCTGGCACGGGTGGCCGCGGAACGGCAGTCGCAGGACCAGCCGGACGACCAGACCGCCGACGCGGCGCGCCTCGGCGCCCCCGACGTCCGCATGGGGTCGGCGCCGGACCGCCGCGGCCGGCGGGACGGGGAAACGCTGGTTTCACCGGCGGACGACGTGGCGTGAACGGCGGTCGCCTGCACCGCCGGCCCGGCCAGGTGGGCCGAGGTACCGCGCCAGATGCCGGCGCCGGGAGGGGTCCATCAGCTTCTGTCGTGCCGAGATCAGGGCGTGCCGATCGCTGAGGCACGGCCGGGCCGGATCGTCCAGACACCCGCGGCGGTCAGCAGGGCGAGAGCGAGCACGCCGAAGGGGAAGTAGGTCAGATCAGCTCCGAGGAGGAGCCCGGTCAGGCTGGAGAAGCTGACGGCACCCACGGTGGAGGCCGCCGCCTGAAAGCCGACGAGGCGGTCGACGAGGCGCGCGGCCGTCCGCTCCGCCGTGGTGAGGACCAGCAGCGGGTAGATCGGAGCCGCCGCGAGTCCGAGGAGGACCACTCCCCCGGCGGCCGGCATCGGCCGTCCCGATGCCAGCAGAGCGGCGGCGGCGATCAGCATGCCGGCCGCGGGGGCGACGACCGGCCAGGTCCCGGCCCGTTCCGCCACCGCGCCGAGCAGCAGACGGCCGAGGACCAGCGAGGCCCAGTAGCCCGAGACCACACCGCCCGCGATCGGGGCCGGCAGCGCCAGCGCGTCCAGGAGGTAGACGAAGGCCCAGAGGCCGACCGCGGCCTCCAGGCCGCTCTCCACCGCCACGGTCAGCAGCCCGGCCGCGGCGGGCCGGGGCAGGCGCCGGGGCCGGGGCCGGGACGGGCCGCCCGGCTTGGCCGGTGCGGCCCGTCGGGTGCCGGCCTCATCCTGCCACCTGCCGGTGTTGGCGGCGAACAGCAGGGCGAGCGCACCCTGGACGACCATGACCGCGACGTAGGCCCAGCGCCAGGTGGCGCCGGCACTCACGACCGTGGTGACGACGAGCGGAGAGGTGGCCGCCCCGATCCCGTAGGCGGCGTGCAGGAAGTTGATGAGGCGGGGGCCGAACTGGCTGGCCGCGTAGGCGTTGAGCGCCGCGTCCACCGCCCCGGCCGAGAGCCCGAACATGACGCCGCCGAGCAGGATGACCCAGTAGCCCGGGGCGAGGGCGGAGGCCAGGAGCGCCACGGTCGACAAGGCGAGGCTCGCGGCGAGCAGCCGGCCCAGCCCGAGTCGCGCGGCCGCCCACGTCCATCCGCTCGTGGATACCAGGGTGGCCGCCACTCCGAACGGGAGGACCAGGGTCATCGCCGCCAGAGGCTGATGGAACGTGGTACTCATGTACGGCCACGCGATACCCAGCATGGCGTCGGGCAGCGCGATGGCGAAGAAGGCCAGCAGAGCGAGGATGACCGGCATGGAACGCAGCGCCGTCACCCGGCCGCGGAGCGAGTTCAGAATTCCTCGTGTACGCGCGGGTCCTGGTCGCTGACCCGGCTGCCGGTCTCCAGGGTGGCGATCGCCGCGAGGTCGTCGTCGGTGAGTTCGAAGTCGAACACGTCGAGGTTCTGGCGGAGGCGGTCGGTGTTCCCCGACTTCGGGATGGGCACGAGACCGAGCTGGACATGCCAGCGCAGGATCACCTGCACCGGCGTCTTGCCGTACCGGCTCGCCACCGACGCCAGCACCGGCTCGGCCAGCAGGTCGCCCGCCCGGGCCAGCGGCGACCACGACTGGGTCACGATGCCGCGGCGGGGGGCGGTGGGCCGCCGGTCGGCCCTCCGGAGGGGGGGGGAGCGGTCGGGCCTCGTGGTCCACGGGGGGCCCGGCGGG
>Ga0081539_10001775_pt1 | contig 34326 bp, 24 predicted proteins | sample TabmetS4T2R2_FD_71023 | JGI IMG/M metagenome (GOLD analysis project Ga0081539, IMG submission 71023) | Tabebuia heterophylla rhizosphere microbial communities from the University of Puerto Rico - S4T2R2 | ecosystem: Host-associated > Plants > Roots > Rhizosphere ... | reverse complement strand
GGGCGATTTCTTCGAACTCTATCCGGAGAGATTTCACAACATTACCAATGGCGTCACTCCGCGACGCTGGATGGTGCTCTACAATCCCGGATTGACCGAGCTGATCACCAACACGATCGGCGACAGATGGATTCGCAATACGGAAGAAGAGTTCCAACGGTTGGAGGATTTTGTTGACGATCCCGCGCTCCGGCAGCAATGGCACCAAGTTAAACACGACAACAAGAGCCTTCTCGCATCTTTTATCAAAGAGCGAACGATGATCACGATCGACGTCAATTCGCTCTTTGATATTCAGGTCAAACGGCTGCACGAATACAAACGACAACACCTCAATCTGCTCCACATCATCACCCTCTATTTTCGCCTGAAACAAAATCGATGGCTCGACATGACCCCGCGGACATTTGTTTTCGGGGGCAAAGCCGCGCCCGGCTATTTCATGGCGAAGCTGATCATCAAGCTCATTCATTCGGTGGCAGAGGTGGTCAATAACGATCCCGTGGTGGAGGATCGTTTGAAGGTGGTGTTCCTGCCCAATTTCAACGTCAAGAACAGCCGATGGGTCTATCCGGCGGCCGATCTCTCCGAACAGATCTCCACTGCCGGCAAAGAGGCTTCCGGGACCGGAAACATGAAGTTCGCCATGAATGGCGCCCTCACGATCGGGACGCTCGACGGAGCAAACATCGAGATTCGCGAATCGGTCGGCGCCGAAAACTTCTTTCTCTTCGGTTTGACGGCTGATGAGGTCCACGAACTTAAAATCCAGGGTTACAACCCACGCGAGTATTACGAGACAAATATTGAGCTACGTGAAGTCATCAATTTGATCGGCTCAGGATTTTTTTCGCGCGGAGACCGCCACCTTTTCAAACCGCTGGTGGATTCGCTTCTCTCGCGAGATAACTACCTGCTCATGGCCGACTATCAGTCTTATCTCGATCGACAGGGTGAGGTCAGCCAGGTCTTCCGCGATCGGGAACGTTGGGTCCGCATGGCGATGCTCAATGTGGCCCGGATCGGCGGGTTCTCCTCCGATCGCTCAATTCGAGAGTACTGCCATTTGATCTGGAAGACCGATCCGGTCAAGATCTCTATCCCTTGACCGATTTATGAAAATAACAAGACCGCCGATTATTTTGATCGACGCCCCGTGCCGGTAAGATCAAATTATAAGCGTAATTAGATAATTGCCGGTCATTCCCCTCAGTAGACAAAATCAGCGCCCTCACGAAATTTTTTGAATATTTTTGCGTATTTCGCCTCTTTTACCTCCTTGGCCTTCCATTTCGGGTTTTCAAATTCACCAATCCAAAATACACTTAGTTGCGTAAAGGAACATGGATCTGAATAACGTAGATTCTTAACCATGTTGTCACATAACCCGCTGCACAATTTGTTATCTTAAAGTGACTCAGAACCAGGGTAGACCAAAACCCCGGTTTGGATTGTTGTCAAACAATACTTTCTGAGACGGGTTATGTGACGCTTTTTAAGATCGACGATTTGACCCGTTAGTTAACCAAAACAGCTCTAAGCCCATATCGCTGGATCTCCAAAGTTACTTGCTCCACACAGAGAAAGATAGCGATTGCTGTCTTCAAATTAGCACATCGGCAGAAAGTCGTTCGTCAATAGTCCGTGTTATGAAGTTTTCAACACGGGTCTTCCCTAAGGAGACTCCCGTCTTCTTTACTGTAGAAGGAGAAAATAATGAAAAAAGTACTACTTGTAGTCTGTTGTTTTCTTGTACTTGTCTCGGTAGCTTCAGGTATATGGGCAACCAGAGCTACTAATATCCAACAGTCATCTCAATCCGTCGATACGGGCACTATCAGCTTGGCGCCGGGGTTGACGATGCAAGATATGGTGGCGCAATCGGAGTTGATCGTCACCGGTCGCTGCCTTTCGACGCGCAGCGTCTGGATCGATCGCAGCCTTGTGACCATTGCTACGATCTCGGTGGGTGAAACGATCAAAGGGTCAGAAGCTTCAACGGTGGATGTTGTCTTGCCGGGCGGCGCCGACTCCAATCGTCGAATCCCGGTGGCAATGACCTATCCGGGCGCGCCGACGATTCAACCTCAAGAAGATGTTTTTCTCTTCCTCACGCAAGCGGGGGTGATCGCCAACAGTTACGCGGTCATGGGATTCGCGCAAGGTAAGTTTTCAATCGTCGAGAATAATCAGGGGGAGAAATTGGTCTCGCGCGATCTGACCAAGGTTAGGCTGCAAGCTGGAGCCGGAGTCGTTCGTGGAAACTTCCAGACGACCTATCTGTCGGATTTCAAAGCGAAGGTCAGAGAATACCTGCGGTAGCGGCCGTTCGCCAATCACTCATTATCAATGTTCACCATCGATTTAAAAGGAGAAAGCAATGAAAAGAAGGATCGCTTTTATTTCTCTGAGCCTCTGCCTGATTTTAGCCAATGCGATCTCGGCGCTGGCCGGCGGCGCGCTGGAATCATTTGATATTACCGGCCTCACGCCGTCACCCATTCCCGGACAAGTTGTTGCGCGCGTGATCGGGATCAAATGGGACAGCCGCTGTATTCCCGTCAAGTATAGTATGAATAACACCCTGGATCCGATTCCCAATCCATTGGGAGCGCCCGTGCTCACGTTGGCGGACGCGCAATCCACATTGGCGGCGGCGTTCAAAGCCTGGACCGACATCCCGACTTCATTTATCGATATGAGGATCACCGGGACCACCAATAACATGGGGTTGGTCGGATTCGATTTCGTCAACGAATTGAGCTTCCGGACGGCGGCCAATTTCACGGCAATTGCATCTTCGCCTTCCGTCAGTTTAATCCAGGATACGACACTGGTTAATGGAGATGACATTGATGGGGATGGCGATTCCGACGTCTCCAACACCATCACGGTCGCGACCGACGTCGATAACGACGGAGATATCGAATTTCCGGCCGGCTTCTACAAGGCGGGAACCATTCTGGACAACGACGTCCAATTCAACACCAAGGCGACCAACGGCCTGAGATTTACGATCGGCGACGCGGCGCTCGATACGGTCACGAACTCGGTTGACCTTTATGCCACCGCCATTCACGAGTTCGGCCACTCGCATGGGCTCTCGCACACGCCCGACAATCAGATCAGCGACAAGGACGGCAACGGATCGACGATGTTCCCGTTCATCGATACCGGTGATCCGGCAGCGGAGAAAGCTCAACGTTCGCTCGCGATCGATGATATCGCGTGGAGTTCATATTTCTACCCTGAAGGTTCTGCTTCTTCCGGACCGGGCGCGCTCCGTCTGGGCGATATTCCTTTCAACCTTCTGTTCGGCACGATCAAAGGCGAGTTGCGGCATGGCGTCTTGAACCAGCCGATCGCCGGAGGTAACGTCTACGCCGTTAAATGGTTGACGGAGCAAACAGTCGTCAGCGGTTTCAGCGGCACGACGCGACTCTCATACAACCCCGCGACGGGAGGCTTGGCGGTTGTGAACGATGTGGCTTTTAGCATTCCCAACGGGAACTATGTCATCCCGGTTCCGATCGGCATCTATTCAGTCGGGATCCAAGCGATTGATGGGACTCCGATCACCGCCGGATCGGTCAGCTTTACGACCCAGATCGGCAGCATCTTCGGCCAGCAGAACTTCGTCGAAGAGTTCTATAACGGGTTCAAAGAAGATGCCCGTGAGGTTCGACTCGGCGAGCGTAAAAGCCTCCTGGTCTTACCTGGTAAGGCAACATCGGGGATCGACATCGTCACTTCGGATTCCGTCACCATCAATAACTTCGGCGCGCGCAACTTTATCGGTTTCGTGAATCCGCTCGCGCCGGGCTTCCTCTATGCGATGCAAGTTCCGGCCTCGCAAATAACCGCGGTCAATCCGGGCGGCGACGTCCTGATTCAAGGGATGGCGTTCGATACCACGGTCGTAGACGCCTCGGTCGTTCCGGTCTATGCGAAAGCCATTCTGACGACCGGCGTGGTCAATCCGGACAATACGGCGACGATCGATCTGGCTCATCCTTTAGAGTCAAAGTCCGGTTTTATCGGGCAGGATAACGACTTCGCACCTTTCTATTTCAACGATCCGTGGAGTGTCGGGAAAAAAGTAATTAAAGGGATCAACAATGGAAGCATCCAAAATCTCTTCATGGTGCTTCAGGTTCCGACTACCACTCCGTTCCCAGGCGTTAGCGCCCAGCCTCCGTTGATCGGTCTGAGCACAGGAGGACCCAATCCTCGCCTGGCATTCACCTCTGACAACGGCGGGACCACCTGGACGCGGCGAAACGATATCAACTTCAGGTTCTCGCTCGTCCTGACGCCTCCGGTCTTCCCTCCCGGCCATCACTGAATTCGAGTGGCCGACACGATGGATCGGATCTGAACTTCAGACGAGGATCTAACTGCTGACAATGGGGGAGGTACCGATTTAACAACCGGCGCCTCCCCTTTAAATGCTCCGTCTTATCGGTCTAATGCAGAACCCGCCTTGGATTCCGCTATCAAGTTAAAGACGCAACAACCGCGAAAACTTTCTCACCTGAACAACAAAAAATAACTACCGGGTCCTCCGGTTCCGGCGGGGTTTACATCGAGGTTTAACCACAATAGACTTTGTCTCATCAATTTCAAAGGTGGGAAATCAGCAGTCACAATCGTCAGCAAGTCACATGGCAGAAAGCTCTCGGATTGAAGAAATAGAAGCCCGGTTCAATTCCATCATCGAGGAGTATGGGAAATTCCTGCGTCAAGCCATCATCCAGGTCTGTCCCAAAGACCTGGGACTCCAATTCAACGACATCGAGCAGGAAGCGCGCGTCAGGCTCTGGCGCGCGTTGCAGAATGAGAGAGAGATCCAGGATCCCGCGTCTTACCTTTATAAGATCGCTGTGACCACAACGCTCGATGCTATCCGCCGAGTGAAGACCAGGCGTGAAGACCAATTATTATCAGTTGGAGAACAAGACGAAGGTGTCGATCCGCGGCAGGCGACAATGATTGACCCGGCACAGACTCCCGAACAGGCCGCGCGACGCCAGCAACTGTTGCGCAAGGTGAAGGCCGCGCTCGCACGGCTGCCCGAAAATCGACGCCGCGCGCTCGGTTTGTATCTGGCAGGAATGACTACACAAGAGATCGCCGAGTTGCTCGGGTGGACCGAACCTAAGGCGCGTAATCTGGTCTATCGCGGTTTAAAAGATTTGCGTGCGCAGCTCAAGGCCGAGGGGATCGATTATGAAATTGACTAGCGACGAACTGAAATCTCTCTATCAGGAAGAGACCTCTCGCTCGGCTCTGAGGCGCAACGAGTGCCTGACGGCGGAAGAGATGATGCGGGCAGCCACAGGCAAGTTGAGCGCGGCCGAACGAGAACGAGTGACCGATCACCTGCCGCGATGTTCGGATTGCACTCAGGAATTTCGTCTGGCGCACGAGCTTAAACCGTGGGCTGAGAGCGTTGCCGAACCCGGTCGATCAGCGCCGGCCATGCGGCTCTTTGCCGCCGGATCGCAGACCGGATTCAACTCTCAACCCGGCGCCAGGCAGCATTGGAGCGCAATCTTCATGCGGAACTTCGGATTTGGCCTGCCGATCGCGGTATTGTTCATCAGTCTGGCGCTCGGCCTTTGGTCTATCTCGTGGCGGCGAGAGCGTGGGCGATCTACAGACGGGCTGAAGGAGCAGCTCAAAAAACAGAACGAGACCATCACCCGCAACAATGAGCTGCTGGCCGAGGCACAGCGGCAGGCGGATGAGGCCAATCGTCGCGCCGAACAGTATCAAAGGCAGGTCGTGGAGCTGAACCGGGCCATTGAAAAGCTCTCGCAAGCGCCGTCCACTATTTCCGGTGAAATGAATGTACCGCCACCCTTAGTTCCAGGAGAGCCGAATGTCCCGATCGTCGATCTCGAGCCGGATAACGTCAGCCGTGGGAGCGGCGACACCATGGCGAGAGTCAAGCTGCCCGCGGGCAACCATCTCTTCATTCTGATTCTGCATGTCGATGGCCGGCCGTCATATCCCGGCTTTTCACTGGAAGTGCTGGATGCGCGTGGCCAACGTATCTGGAAGGCGCAAGAGCCCCGCCAAAACCAGGACAATACTTTCACGGTCGCGCTGTCGCGCCGGGCATTCCCCGCCGGGCAATATGAAATTGAGCTCCGTGGCCTGCGCGCGGGAAAGAGCGAGTTGATCGGCGATTACAAGTTACGAATAGATTACTGATCGATCATTTATTGACCGGTTTTGATTTTTGTTGTTCGAGTTGTTGGTTGAAGGATTCCTCGCCTTTTGCCAGGTAACTTTTGTACCCTTGCGGATCGATGAACGGGTTCGTTTTTTCATTCATCCTTGAACTCTTTTCCTTCAGCGAAAAGAATTGACCGTGGGCGCCGAGAAAGACGTCGCAACGCAATGCTTTCAACCGTTCGAATGTTTTGCGGTAATCTGCAACTATCTCCGGATATTTTTTATTCTCGATCAATTGATATCCGGGCGCATAGACGCTGGGCGCGAAGACAACATCGTATTGTTTGCCGTCTTCATTCACCTTCATCATCCAGGTAGTGTTGCCCTTTGTATGTCCCGGAGTGATGAGGGCGGTCATTTTGATTCCACCCAGTTCAATCGTCTCCTTGTCGCGCAGAATCCGGTCGGGCTTGACCGCGGGATACCTAAACCTATCTCCGAAGGCAAAATCGTCCTGACCGCCGCGCACGAGCAATTCGGTGTCAGGCGCGCTCACGATCAGGGTCGCCTTTGTTGCCTGTTTCAACTCGGCCATGCCGCCCACGTGGTCCGTATGCGCGTGACTGGTGAGCAGAATCTTCACGTCTTCAAGACGAAACCCCAATTCGGCGACGTTCTTTTTGATTTGCGGCACTGTTTCCTGAAACCCGCTGTCGAGCAGAATGTGACCTTCAGGAGTTGTAATCAAATACGAGGTAACGTCCGAAGCTCCGACATAATAAATATTGCCGATCATGCGGAATGGCTTGAATGGTCTGTTCATCGCGCGGTCGCTTTCACTCTGTTGTCCATCCGTCGAACGGCAGAACAAGACCGATAAGATCAAAAGGAGGGGAATGAATATTTTTCTTTTCATCTCAGGCGATAGTTTGCGTGATCGATTATGAGCAAACTGCGAAATTCATCTCCCACTAAACGACGGTTTAATAGGAGATGAATTTCGCAGTTTCGGTAGATTTCCAAATTAACCGAAGTTTCCGGTAAAGGCAAAACGTGCCGCTTAAATATTACTGCCCATGGCGTAACAGTGTTGTCCGATCTGAGGTCACTTCGCGACACGTTTGCCGATGCAGTACAAATTTTGCGCGGTGCGAATAAAGATCTGCCCGTCGGAGATCGCCGGCGTGCTCAGGCAATATCCATCCAACTCGTTCTCCGCGAGGATTTCAAATTTGGCTCCAGCCTTGACGACCGTCGTCAAACCGTCTTCATTCGTCAGGTAGAGCTTACCGTCCGCCAGAATCGGTGAGGAGCTGTAGGTGCCGGATTTGAGGCGCTGCTTGCCATAGATCTCCTCGCCCGTCTTTGCGTTCAGACACCACAACACTCCGTTATCACTGACGCTGTAAAAGAACTTGCCATCTGTCACCGGAGTCGAGACAAGAGAACAATTGTTGAATGTCCATAACCGGTGAGTGTTGGTGATGTCGGCCTGTCCGCCCGTGCGAAAGGCCGTGAGCGGTTTGACGCGCGTCGGCGCATAGATCACGCCATCAAAGATCACCGGCGAGGCGACCGCGTGAAAGACCGGATTGTTAGTGGGATTGAGCCCATTGCCGCGCCACAACTCCTTGCCTGTTGCCGGATCATGCCCGGTGACACAATCAGCGCCGAGAATGACGATCTGCACAGTATCACCCTCTTTGAGCAACGCCGGCGTCGAGTATGCATCCTGTGATTCCCGAACCGCCGTTGAAGGCCGATCGACGCGCCAGATCGTTTTGCCGGTCTTCTTATCGATTCGCAAGAGATACGACGGATTGTCCGTCTTCGCCCCATGCACCACTTGAATGTATAGTGAGTCTTCGTAGAGCAGCGGCGATGAGCTGTAACCGTGCATCATGCCGAACCGCCCATACTCTTTCTGAATGTCGCGCGCCCACAATTCGGTTCCCTTAAAATCGAAGCACTTGAGGATGCCGGTACCGGTCATGACCCAGACGTTTTCGCCGTCGGTGACGGGCGAAGGACTCGACTGATTTTGTTTGCGCTGCATGCGGTTTTCGCCGCCCAACAACTTCTCCCAGAGCCGGTTGCCCTGCCGATCGACGCACCACAGATAGAGGTCCTTGCCGCTGGCGACGCTCAGAAAGATCTTCTCTCCCCAAATGATGGGCGCCGACGCGCTGCGATCCGGCATCGCCAATTTCCATGCGACGTTCTCCGTCATGCTCCATTTGACCGGCAAGCCATGCTCGTTGCTTGTGCCGTTCAACATCGGCCCTCGCCATTGCGGCCAGTTCTCCGCCCAGACAACATCCAGCGAAACGATCAGACATAAAGACACCGTCATCAACGCCACCGCCAATTTCCAGCGCATCGATCTCCTCCATTGATAAAAATTCAGTAATTGTAAAGATGTCTTGAGGGGCCGGTCTGTCAATGATTCTATCAAAGAGAAGTGTCCTGTGGCAGCGGGAGATGAGAATTGCGAGGTTAACGGCAATTCAGAAAACTGTGAGCATTCGGCAATCCTGCTTCGTCTCCGTCGAAAACCATAATATGCGCCAGTTCAGGCAAGCAGTTGGTTACTCGCCGGCCGCGAGCGTCCGGCGAGCTGAATTAACCGAGCTGTTTGCGGAATCGCCAGGCGCTGATGCCGACCAGCGCGACGGCGAATCCGATCAATGCGAGCAGATGCCACCAGAGCGCATCGACGCCGGCGCCCCGCAAGAGGATGCCACGCGCAATGGCCGAGAAATGACTGATCGGATTGAGCAACGTGAAAGGTTGCATCCATTCCGGCATGGCCTCGATCGGCGTCATGGCTCCCGACAGCATCGAAAGCGGCGGATTGACAAAGAAACCCATCAATTGCGCCTGTTGCTGCGATTTGCTGAATGTCGCCAGAAACGTGCCGATGCCGATCCCGACCAGCACACAGAGCGTCCCGGCGGTAAAGAGCAACAGTAGACTGCCGCGCGCCGGCAGCGCGAAGACCAGACGCCCGACGCCGAGCGCCAGGAAGATTTGAGTCGAGAGCAGCACGAACAGCGGAGCGATCTTGGCGGTCACGATCTCGGCCGCCGGGGCCGGGGTCATCAGCAATTGCTCGATCGTCCCGGCCTCTTTCTCCTTCACCATCGCCGCCGAGCCAATAATCGAGCCGTTGAGCACCAGCAGGACGCCCAGCACCCCGGTGACGATGAACCATGCGCTCTCCAGCCCCGGATTGAAGAGCAATGCGACGCGCGTCACCAGACGCCCGCGCACGCTCGATGGAGTTCCCGCGACATCTAGAGAGAGAGGCTGCGCGGATCGTTCATTGAGGGCGGCGATGATGCGCGCCGCGTAGCCCGCCGCAATCCCTGCGGTGTTCGAGTTGACGGCATCGAGCAGGAATTGAATGCGCGCCGTCTCTCGCCGCTCGCGCTGTTTGGCGAAATCGGATGGAATGATCAACCCGGCATCCAATTTACCCGCGCTCAACGCCTGGCCGAGTTCTTCAGACGATCGATAATAATCGGCGATCCGAAACGACCGGCTTTCGACGAATGCTGAAACGACCTCGCGGCTGGCTGCCGCGCGGCTCTCATCGACTACGCCGAGCCGCAGGTTGGTCACTTCGGGATTGAGCGCAAACCCGAAGATGATGAGTTGGAGCGTCGGCGGCAAGATCAACGAAACAACCAGTTTCTTGTCGGCCTTGATCTGCCGCAGCTCTTTCATAAACAACGACCAGATGCGCTGGGATCGAATCTTGTTGATGAAGTTATTCATGACTTCTCCTGATAATCATCCAACTGTTCAAGCGTCAATCTGCGTCAATCTGCATCTGGCGCATCCTGAGCCATGCTTTGAGAAAGAAGACCGAGCTGACCAATGCTAGCATGAGCGGCGCGTCCCAAACTGCGGGCCAGCCGCCGCCGCGCACGAATGCGTCGCGCGTGATCTCAATAAAGTAACGCGCCGGCACGAACGCCGAGATCCAGCGGATGCCTGCCGGGATATTCGAGACCGGAAAGATAAATCCCGAGAGCAAAAACGAGAGCAGAAACTGCACGCTCGCGACCGCTTGAATCGCTGCCGCTTGATTCGGGATCGAAACGCCCACCATCACGCCAAAACACACGTTGCAGAACAGATAAAGAACGGTGCCGACGATCAGCGGCGTCGGATCGCCCGCGATCTTGAAACCGAAGAGCGGTATTGAGATCGCCAGCGCCAGCGCCCACTCGGCCAATGAAATAATGAAGAATGCCGCGATCTTGCCCAGCAGAAATTCGTGCGCCGAGATGCTCGAGACGTAAACTTGAAGGATCGTCTTCTGCTCGCCTTCACGCGAGAGGGCCAGCGCGGCCAGCAGCGGCGGAAAGAGCGCGAGCGCGACCGCAAAGGCTCCCGGCCCGATGAACTTTCTGGATGAGCCGCCGGGGTTGTACCACATCCGCATCTCAGCTTTGACGGCGGGCTGAGCGGACTGCCCGTCAGCAGCCGGATTGAGTTGCGCGGCGAAAGCGCTGGTGAGCGCCGCCGCTTGCCCGCGCATGACGTTCGCAGTATTGGCGTCAACCGCGTCGATCAGCCATTGCGTCTCGCTCAGCCTGCCGCGCAGGAAATCACGCTCGAAATTTTCAGGGATGACGACAACTGCTCGCGCCTGCTCCGCCGCCAAGATCTCATCAGGCCGCCGATTCGTGGGCAACGCCACGACGCGAAACGTGAGCGAGGCGTTGAGCGCATCGATGTATTGCCGCGAGAGCGGAGTGCGGTCAAAATCCTGCACGACGACCGCAATCCCTTTCACGGAGAATGACAGCGCAGTTCCGAGCAGCATCAGCAAGATCAGCGGCAACACCAGCGCCAGCAGGACGGTCAGCCGGTCGCGAAAAGTCTGCGTCAATTCTTTGCGAGTTTGAGCGATAATTCGTTTCATGACATTTCTCCCTCATTCTTTAAACCGGCGGAGCCCAATCAATCCCCGGTCGCGACCTTTCCCGCTTGCCGCGCCTTCTCGACGACAGCGATGAAGACGTCTTCGAGCGAGTATCGCTCGTCGTAAGCGCGATCAATGCTGATGCCCGCGCTCGTTAACCGCCGCGTAATATTTTTGATTCCGTCCAGCGCTTCTTCATCGACGACGACGTGCAATCGATCGCCGAACAGCGACACGCGCCAGCGTTCCATCTCGCCTTTCAAGAGGTCGGCCGCGCGCTGCGGCGCGTCGGTGATCAATTCGATCAGATGGCCGCGCTGTTCCGCCTTGACTCCGCTTGGCGTGCCTTCGGCGACCAGTTCGCCGGCCACCATCAACCCGAGCCGGTTGCACTGCTCGGCCTCCTCCAGGTAATGCGTCGTGACCAGCACGGCGACGCCGCGGTCCGCCAATTGATTGATCATCTTCCAGAAAGCGCGGCGGGCCAGCGGGTCAACACCCGAGGTCGGCTCGTCCAGAAACAGCACGCTCGGTTCGTGCATGATCGCCGCGCCGAATGCCACTCTTTGCTTCCAGCCTCCGGGCAATTCACCGGTCAACATCTCGCCGCTGCCCTTCAAACCGGAAAATTCCAGAACCCAGCGTTTCTTCTCCTCACGCTCTTCAGGCGGCACCTGATAGACGCCGGCAAAGAAATCCAGATTGTCGTTGATCGTCAGATCGTCGTAGAGCGAAAATTTCTGCGACATATATCCGACCCGTTGACGCACGAAGCTCGACCGCAAGCTGCCGCGTTCACCGGCGAGCTGCATCTCGCCGCCGCTCGGCGCGAGCAACCCGCAGAGGATCTTGATCGTCGTCGTTTTGCCCGCGCCGTTCGCACCCAGCAAGCCGTAGATCTCTCCATACTTGACCTCGATGTTGACGCCATTGACCGCGTGAAAAGCGCCAAAGCGCTTGTGTAAGTCACGCGCGCCGATCGCGATCGCCCCCGGTTCCCGTGTGCGGAACTGCCGCCGCTGCGGAAACGGCGAAGCTTTCATCTCGCCATTCAGGTCGCGCAAGATCGAGACGAAAGCGTTTTCGAGCGTCGGCGATCCGGCGCTGATCTCGCGCACTTCGATCTCGGCCGCGCCGAGAGCATCGCGCGTCAACCGCTCACCCAGCCGCACGTCACGAACCATGACGTCCAACCGGTCGCCGAACCGCTGCACGTCGGCGATCTCCGCAACTTCACCGAGCACCTCTTCCGCCTCGCTCAGTTTTGCCGCGCGGACTTCCAAGCGGTGCAGACCCAGATCGCGGCGAATCTCGGCCGGCGTGCCGACCTGATGGATGGCGCCGTCGTGCATCAGCGCGACCCTCGTGCAACGCTCGGCCTCGTCCAGGTACGGTGTAGCAACGACAATCGTCATGCCATCCGCCGACAGCGCGGCCAGCGTGTCCCAAAATTCACGGCGCGAAACCGGATCGACACCTGTCGTCGGTTCGTCCAGCAGCAACACTTTCGGTTCGGTGATCAGCGCACAGGCCAGCGCCAGTTTCTGTTTCATTCCGCCGCTCAACTTTCCCGCCAACCGGTCGGTGAAACGATCCATGTCGAAGAGCTTCAGGTAATGTTGGCCGCGCTCCTCGATCTCTCTCTTCGAGAGCTTCCGCAACTGGCCGACATAACGCAGATTCTCTGCGACGCTCAGGTCCTGGTAGAGGCTGAAGGTCTGTGTCAGATAGCCGATCAATGAACGCGCGTCGCGCGTCGTCCGGCCAAAGACCGTCGCCTTGCCCGCCGTCGCCGCCATCACGCCGCCGAGGATCTGAAAGATCGAGGTCTTCCCCGCGCCGTCCGGACCGATGAGGCCGAAGATTTCGCCGCGATAGATTTCCAGATCAACGCCGCGCACCGCCGGCAACTCGCCGTAGCTTTTGCGCAGCCCCCGCAGAGAGACGGCAACATCGGCGGGCATCGAGCTGCCGTCAATCTTCTCTTCCGTCATTTCAAGTAATGCGCTCATCTTTATCTCCTCACGGATCAGGGATCGGTTAACAGTCTTCAGTTTTTAGCGTTTCGCCGTCACCCATTGAGAGCCTTCGACCAGCACTGCGCCGTCGGCCGGCATTCCCGGCTTGGCGAAACCTCGCGGGTTGATCAGTTGAAGCTTGACGCCTACTACTTGCTTGATGCGATCATCGCGGAAGTAAGTATTTTCCGGCGTGAACGATGCATTCGGGTCGATGCGTGAGACAGTCGCCTCGAGCGGTTCTTTCGGATTCGAATCCAGATAGACGCGCGCCTGCTGTCCGGTGCGCACGCGGCCGATCTCGCCCTCGGGAATGAATGCCCGCAGATAGACCTGATGCGGATTGAGAATCGTCAGGATGGCGGTGCCCGGCGCGACGACCTCGCCCGGTTCGGCGGACCGCGTGGCGACGATGCCATCGAACGGCGCGATGATTCGCAGGTCGCTGCGGTTGGCCTCGGCCTCCTGCAATTGCGCGCGGCTCCGCGCGACTTCGGCCTCGGCCGATTGAATATCGGCCTGGGCTTGATGAATCTGCTGTTCGATGGAAAGGGCCTGGGCAGCGCGAATCGCCGGATTGTCCAGGTTGGCCTTGGCCGCCGTCAGCGCTCCGAGCGAAGCCTCGACCTGTTTGCGCGCGGCCTGAACGACGGCGGCATGCGCTTCCGCGCCGTTGCGCGCCTGTTCACCGTCGCGGACCGGAGCATCGCCGTTCTCAGCGAGCGTCGTGAAGCGATCGGCATCTGATCGCGCCTGTTTGTAATCGGCTTCGGCCCGCGCCAGCGTAGCCTCGGCGGCGGCGACGTGCGCCTGCGCCTGGCTGACACGGCCTTCGGCATCCACGCGCGCCTGGCTGACGCCTAAACGGCTCTGCTCCAGTTGCGCCTGCAAGACCGCGATCTGCTGCCGCGTGTACCGCAATTTGGCCTCGCTCTGTTCAAGATTCGATTGAGCCTGTTCGACGCGGGCTTTGAGCTGATCGTCATCGAGCACGGCGATCACCTGCCCGGCCTTGACCGCATCGCCCTCACGGACGGCGATCTCGCGGACGCGCCCCATCGTCTTGGCCGCGACGACGGCATCGTCACTTTCGATGCGGCCGCTCACCTCAATGATCTCGCTCGGCCCCGACGAGTGGCGAAAGAAGAACCACCACGATGCCCCTCCCGCGAGTAACCCGGCGATCGCAATCACACGCACGATCTTTTTTGCCCGGTTGTTGTTTCCACTGTCATTGCTGGTCATAAGTTCCTTCCTTCTGATGGCTTGTTATGAGTTATCTGTTCCGTCCGTTACCGGCGGCTGACGAGCGCGATGTTGTTGTTCGTGAGCGTCATCGACATCGCGCGTTGCAGTTCGGCGACGGCCTTGGTGTAATCGGTCAACGCCTTCAGCTCGCGGCCGCGCGCCGACGAGAGCGCGTTCTGCCGATCCAACACGAAGTAGTTGGTGGATTGGCCGGCATCGAATTTTCGTTGTTCGCTCCGGTACTGAATTTCGGCGTTCTCGCGTGAATTGCCTGCGGCCTCGACACGGCGGCGAGCGGTCTCGACTGCTTGCAAGGCATTGCGAACCTCGATGCCGATCGACTGCTCGACTCTCTGGCGTTCGGCATCGAGCTTTCTTCCTTCGGCCAACGCACGCCCGTATTGAGCTTTGGCCGTGCGGTTGCCAAGCGACAGGTTGATCGACAGGCCGACGCGGAACGAGCGATAGTCCTGGCCGAACAGGTTGCCCAGGCTCTGGCCGTAACCGCCGATGAACTTGTCCGGCGTCGCGCCGAATGAAGTCGCCGGGAGCGCGGGCAAGCCAGCGGACATCGAAAGTTGATTGACGCGGTCGAACAGCAACTGATTGCCGGCGGAGATTGGGTTGGCCGTCGAACGATCTTTACCCGCCAATCCGGATGTACCGTAACCAGCGATCAGATCGAACTGCGGTCTGGTCTGATCGCGGTAATACTCAACATCAACCGCGTTCAGCTCGCCGCGCAGCCGGTACTGTTCCATCTCCGGCCGGTTGTGAAACGCCAGCCGCAGCGCATCCTCAATCGGCAGCAACGCATCGTTCTTGAGTCGCGGTTGTTCGGCGGGGATCAGCGCCGCGTCCCACTGCTCGGCATTATTTGCCGGCAGCAGCAATGCCTTGAGCGCGTTTTCGGCGCGCTGGATGGCTTCGACGGCGGCTTCGGCCTCGTCAACCCGGCGCTCGACTTCGACTCGCGCCGAAACGACATCCGCCAACGCCAGCGTCCCTTGCTTCGCCAATCGCTCGTTGTGTTCGAGCTGCGTGCGGGCCAGCTCGACCGATTCCCGTTTGATCTCTGCATCGCGCCTGGCGAAGACCAGATCCCAGTAAGCGCGCTCGACCCCGGCGATGATCTCGATCGCGCGCTGCCGAAACAGGCTGTCCGACAGATCCAGCCGCCGGCTGGCGATGCGGATCTGCCGGCGCTCAGCGTCAATCTTCCGGTTGCGAAAGAGCGGTTGAGTAAAATCCACAGCCAGCTGCGACGTGAATTGCGGATTCAGCGAGTAGAACAGGTTCTGGCTGGTGCTGCGGCTCTGATCGAAGCTGACGCTCAACCGGCCTCCCTGCCACGGCACGCGCTGCGTCAGCGTCGTCGTCCCGGTGAACTCGGTCGTTCGCAATCGCCCGTTTTCGCCCCCCGCCAAAATTGAAGCGACAGGCAGTGTTTGCCGCTCGTAATAGATACTGCTCGTCAGCGACGGATCGTAAGCGCCTTTGGCCGCGCGCAGGTCGAATTCATTGATCTGCGTGTTGATCCGTTCGATCTCGATCTCTCGGTTGTTCTCCAGCGCCATCGTCACGGCATCGCGCAATGTCAGGTTGATCTGTTTATCGGCCGCGACGCCGATCCGCTGAACCGGCGGCCGGGTTGCATTCTGAGTGAACGCCGTCTGCGCAGAGAGCGTGGATAACAATGCGGCGCACAGCATCTGCATCCATTTGTTCATGCGATCACTACGAGCGGTCGTTTGATTGAACATAGTTTCTCCTTCTCGGCTCTTCGGCGCACACCTCCGGCAAGCCCTCGCGGCGAGAAGCGCCGGCTGAAGGCCAGGCACACTGAAGCGTGCATGCTCGGGTTTGCTTCCGGGCACCCGAGCTTGTACTCGGGCCGTTGATTGCGGGATTTCGATCTCGTCGTTAAGGGCGGTCTGCGCTCAACCGGCGAGTCGCGGGTCAAAGTTATTAAGCTTTATCGGCATCTTCCAGATTTGCATCATCCTCAAAAGAGCTTCCCTGGGCGATTCGTTCGACCAACGCTTTCATCAGAACGTCGGCGGCGATCAGTTCAACTCCTGATCTGGCCATCGCGGCCAGCAGCCGTTTACCTGTGTCATCAACAAAGGTCACTTCGGTGAGGTCCACAACTATCGAGTGCAACGGCTGCGCCGCGACGGCCTCGCACCAGCACCGTTCCAGTTCCGGCGTCCAATCTCCCGCGAGTCGCCCTGCCAATCTGAAGGTCAATGAATATCCATTGCCTTCTTCGGCGCCTTCTTCGGTAATTCTCAACATTTCCTCTCATCCTTTCACGAGCCCTCTCCTGATCACCGATCATTTAATCCATTCCTTTCGTTTCGACGGCAAGTAATAGTGCAATGGCCTTGCCAAAGAACCGGAACCGGCGTGGCAGGCGAGTAAGCAATTGAATCGACAAGATTTGTGTGGATGAAAGAGAAGGCGGTCAGGATGTGCCGAGACCAACTGCCGAAGCGTTATGCGCCGAGATCTCGGCGCGTGCCGAGATCTCGGCGCAGATCACGATCGCTATACTATAGTGCGATCTGGATATTTTGCGCTAAACTGCCAAAATATGCCGAGAAAGCGACAAAATACGGGAAGGACTGAAGACAGCATTCAGGTGCGAACCTTGGCGGTCGGCTATGCGAGCGGTTATGTCATTCCTCCTCACGCGCACGACTGGGGCCAATTGATCTACGCCTCCAAAGGTGTGATGACGATACAGACTGCAACCGGGTCGTGGGTGGTGCCCCCACAACGTGCAGTGTGGATATCGGCAAGCGTCAAGCATAACGTGGAAATGTCCGGGGCAGTCTCAATGCGCACGCTCTATTTCATCCGCGAGCTCTCCGCGCAACTTCCGAAAGATTGCTGTGTCGTGAACGTGACGCCTCTCTTGCGCGAGCTGATTTTGCATACGGTCAAAATCGGCATGCTCGATCGAACCGAGCCGCAGCACGAACGGTTGATTGGCGTCATTCTCGATCAGTTACAGACACTGCCGGCGATGCCCTTACAAATCCAAATCCCGCAGGACCGGCGCGCTGCCGTTGTGGCCGAGGGATTACGAAATAACCCGGCCTCGACAGAGTTGCTCGAACAACTCGCCAGGCAAGCAGGCGCGACCAAGCGAACCATCGAAAGACTCTTTCTCTCCGAGACTGGTCTGACATTTGGACAGTGGCGGCAACAGCTGCGTTTGCTGCGTGCGCTGGAATTGCTGGCGTTGGGAGAGTCTGTCACGAGTGTCGCATTCGCTGTCGGTTACGAAAGCACCAGCGCATTCATTGCGATGTTCAAACGCGCTCTCGGAGCGACACCGAGCCGGTATTACTCAACGAAAGATTAAAGCTGAACTACCCGCACAAATTTGATGAGGGTTTGCCGAGATTGGGACAGCTTTCATTTCATCGTCGGTTGGGTTCCGTTCAGTTTTGGCGAGAGATGCCGAGCTTCTGCATGCGGGACTGTAGAGTTGTGCGCTTCATTCCCAAACGTGTGGCCGCGCCGTTGGGGCCGCCGATGACCCACTTGGTCTCTTCCAGCGCGCGCAGGATGTGCTCGCGCTCGGCATCTTGGAGCGTGCTGATCTCTGTCATGGCAACTGGCTCGGATGACTTCAATTCAGCAACCGGGATCTCAAGGTCCGAGCCGCGAGTCAGGATGACGGCCCGTTCGACGAAGTGCTCCAACTCGCGGACGTTTCCCGGCCAATGATAGCCGGTCAACGCCGCCATCACTTCCGCGGTGATGGCCGTAATCTGTTTTTTCAAGCGGCGGGCATATTTCTGAGTGAAGAATCGAGTCAGCGCCGGAACGTCTTCGCGGCGTTCGCGCAGCGGCGGGATCGTGAGCGGAAAGACGTTGAGCCGGTAATAGAGGTCGCTGCGATATTTTTTATCGGCGACCATTTGCTCCAGATCGCAGTTGGTGGCGGCGATCAGCCTCACGTCTACTTTCTGTGTGCGCGTGCTGCCCAATCGCTCGAACTCTTGCTCCTGTAGGACGCGCAGCAATTTCGGTTGCAATTCCAGCGGGATATCGCCGACTTCGTCCAGAAACAACGAGCCGCGATGGGCCAGTTCGAACCGCCCCACGCGTTGCGAGATCGCGCCGGTAAAGGCGCCTTTCTCGTGGCCGAACAGTTCGCTCTCAAGCAAGCCCGTCGGGATCGCCGCGCAGTTGATCTTGACCAGCGTCCGCTCGCGGCGCGAGCTTAGATTGTGGATGGCGCGGGCAAGCAGCTCTTTGCCCGTCCCCGTCTCGCCACAGATCAACACTGTCGAATCGGTCGGCGCGACGGTCTCGACTTGCTTCAAGATGCGCCGAAAGGTCGGACTCTCTCCGATCAACTCATCAAAATTGTGCTCGGTACGGATTTCGTCTTCGAGGTAGAGCTTCTCGCTCGCCAATTTGTTCTTGAGCGTCTCGATCTCGCGAAAGGCCAGCGCGTTATCGACCGCAATCGCCACCTGATTGGCGACCTGACACAGCAGCTCCTTGTCGTCATCCGAAAAGGCGTCCTCATGTTTGCTGCTGACCCCCAGGACTCCCAGCTTACGCCCATGCGCGATCAGCGGAACGCTGCCACCTGACCGGTAACCGTCGTCATACAGCCGCTTTAAGAGCGGGGAGGTAAATCTCTCGAAATCCGGCTTGGCAATGAAGACCGGCTGACCCGAAACGTAGGACAATCCGGCGGGATTGCCTTCGAGCGGAATCGGGACTCCTCTTTCTCTGAAAGGATGGTCCGGCGGGACATCGGCGGCGAAAGTGCGCAGCTGGCCGCTTTCGTGATCGAAGAGCGCCACGCCGACGGTGTCGCACTTCACCACCGCGCGCACGCTGCTGGTGATGATCCGAAGAAGCTCCCACAGATCGAGCTGAGAGACTACCGCATTGTTGATCCTCAACATCAGCCGCAAACGATCGACATTGCGCGCCAGCTCCTGCTCGGCCGCCCGCGCGCGCTCGAAATTGCTGGCATTGTCCACGGCGATCGCGATTTGACCGGCGATCTGGGTGAGCAGTTCCGCATCATCCTTGGTGAAGGCGTCTTCACGCTTGCTGGCCAGATCGATCGTTCCGAGTGCCCGGCCGTGCGAAATGAGCGGCGCGACGCAACCCGATTTGATCCCACCGGCGGCAATGCGCCGCACCAGCGGCGAAGATGAGTTTTCCAGTTCGGCGCTGGTGACCAGCACCGTCTCAAGCGATTTGAGGGCGCGTGCGCCGGGCGTGCCCTCCAGCGGAAACAGCTCGCCCTCGGCCAGCGGCGTATCCTCTTTGAATTTCGGATCCAGGGAATAGACTCGCAACTGCCCGGTTTGCTGGTCGTAGAGCGTCATCCCAATTCCGTCGCAAGCAATCACCTGGCGCAAGCAATCAGAAACGGCCTGGATCAGATCGCGCAGGTTGAGATGCGAAACAATGCTGTTGCCGACATTCAACAAGAGGCGTAATTGTTCCAGCCGCCGCTTCAATTCGGTCTCCGCCGCCAGCGCATTCTCAAAGTTGACCGTGTTGTCCACGGCAACGGCCACCAGCTTTGCCACCTGTTGCAACAGGTCTTGCTCTTCTTCGCTCCACGCATCTTCGTGCAAACTGCCGAATCCGAGCGCGCCCAGTGGCCGCCCCATCGAGGTGAGCGGAAGAATATAGACAGTTTTGATGTTGTATTGGCGCAGCTCGGCGATGGCCTGTGGATAACGGCTCTCGTATGCATCAAGATCCGTAATCAGCACCGGCTGCTGGTTCTGCCAGACCCAACCGGAGAGAGATTCTTCGATCGGCAGCTCGCTGATGAGCTGTTCGTGCTGCAGGGAAGGTAGTTCCAGAATATGCATCCGCATGCGGTTGCTCTGAGGATCGTGGAGCACCATTCTGATGCCGTCGAACTTGACCACCAGTTGCAGTTGCTCTCTCAGCTTCTGCAACAGCGAAGGCAGATCGCGCTGTGCGGAGATCGATTCCGCGACTTCAACCAGCGTCCGATACTGGCGCAGCCTGGCATTGAATAGTGAGTCTTGTGATTCGGCATCCATAGAGTTCGAGAGAATTGAAAGAAGAATTGATCAGATCATATCCCGTCCATGCCTCTGCCCGGCGATCGACCCTGATCGATGCGATTAAGCATAGCTGGCAAAGCCAATCCCATCAACCTTTCGAATGCAATCAACGGTGCCGAGACCTGCTCAATGCCGAATGTGCGCCCGGTGATGGCGGCGAGCGAGCGCAGCGAATCTCCGGGATGAATCGGCGTCACTGGTCCGAGCGGAGTCGCGACCATAGCGGAGGCGGCATCGGCGTCCGGAACTTCATAGGCCAATCCGGAAATGCCGGTCTCTTTGCCAGAACTGACCAGAATGCCCGGAATCACATACCCGGTCGCGAATCCTCCGGCATCGGTTATCCGGCCTGCCAACGCGCCATTCACCCACATCGTGAACTGGTTTCCCTGGTGAATCGCTTCGATGGTCACCTCGCCGCTCAGCGGTCCGCCCGCCAACGTTTGATAGGATGCGGGAGAGGGTCGCGTGCCGTCCCAGATCTGGACGAAAGGATGACGCCGGTCATCCACTCCAAAGTCCAACCGCTTGATGCCCTGCCAAAACTCCGGACCAGTCTGGAGAGAGTTGGAGATCGTGACGCCTCCTCCGGGATCCGACCCCACATTCATGGTGACGACAACGCCAAAGTCGCTCTTGATGATCAACCAGGGGGCCAGAAAATTTGTGCCGCTCAAATCGTTGCTGCCTGCCCTGATGGTCAAGATATTGTTGACGACGCTGACCTGATCATCGGGATGGCGGCTGAGCGCGCCCCAGTACGCGCCTTCGATTAGATTTGAGCCTCCTTCAACTAGCCGCCACCCGGCGTGCGGGCTGGGAGACAGCGGCGCGAACGTGGCCATGACAATCAACCACGCGAATGCCATCAATTGATTGAACCATGCGGCAGCTGCCGCGGGGATTTTCAACTTCATCGATCGCCCCCTCTTCATGTTACAATCGTGCCGACCTTAACCGCACTAACAATAAATATGTAGGAGTGTTCAGATTCACAATGAAGGTCGAAGCTCGGATTACTGCGGTTCTCTTGATCCTTTTTGTTGTCGCCCCCGGAATCTTATTCAACTCAGCGAAGAGTTCAACGCCGCCTCAAGTTATAGACGTGACCAAAGTGGGAAACCTCTCAGTGAGGCCGAACGATCCCGCCGACGTCGCCGATAAACTGCAGGCAATCATTAAGCGGTGTCCGGACGGCGGCACCGTCTACTTTCCACCCGGCACATACATCATCACCAAATCGCTCGACATCTCGACGACCTGCTCGATGCTCGGCGAGAAAGGAAAGAGCGTCATCTCTACTCGACCGGTCGAGAAGAGAGGGTTCTTCGTCTTCGTGACGCGAAAGAAGATGAGAGGGATTTCGTTCCGACGGCTGGTCTTTGAAGGCGGCGGGATCTTTCTCGAATCCGGGCCTCACGAACAGGTGACGATCCGCGAGAACATCTTTCGAGCCTTCCCCGCCGAATCGATGCCTTCGGGAAGAAAAACGACGTTCTTTGAACGGGTCAATATCTTCAGCTCGGTGGGGCTCACCGTCTCCGAAATCTCGGACAACGTCTTCGAGAACTCCCCCGACTCGCACGGCGCTGAATTATGGGGGCCGATCACAAAAGTAAAATTCAATCGCAATTACTGCTATAACATTCGCCAATGCCTGCACACCGCATCGTGGGGACCCGCGCGATACTCTGCGGCTGAGTTCAACAATAATGTCGGGCTCAAACTGTCGCGCATGGGAATCGAGATTCAGAGCCTGATCGATGACGCCCAGATCACCGGAAACTACCTGGCCGATTGGCGCAATATCAGTCAACCCGAGAACGCCGCCTGCGCCGCTCGATACGGGTATAGCTGCGATAGCATGGGACTCTCTCTGGCATTCAGCGGATTACGCGCCGTCGTCCGGAACAACACCATCATCGGCCCGACTAAACAGTTCGGCGCTCCGACCGATGGTGGAACATCGTTCGGCATTGAGCTCTCCACCGGCGACGGCAGTACCACTACCGAGAATTACATCGTGAATATGGCCCCCGCGATTGAATCGGCGCACGCCGGCGGCAAGCACGTGGTACAAAACAATCATCTGTGCGGGTCTCCGTATGCGACTCAGTTGGGATGGAACAATCGCTGGCAGAACTCGCCGAACTCATTCTCTCAGACCTGCGCCAACGTGGCCTGGTTGAAACAGCTGCCGCCCGCGCCGCAACGGTCGTTCTGACGTTAACTTGCTGCCCCCTGGTCTCTGGCCCCTGAGATTGATAAAAAGTATCAGGGACCAGAGATCTGGGGCAGCCTTCGGTTTTATCGCTGAACTTGGAGATTCTCCATTAGCATGATGTCCATTCCGCGCTGATCTGCCTCTGTGTAGAGCAGCCACCTGCCGTCGGGTGACACGCTCAACCCAAGAGTGCCGGTCAGAATCTCTTTCTCCGGCGTCGCGACCTTTTTTATCTTCCCGGTCGCGAAGCTGTAGTATTCGATCACCATCCGGGCCGGCCTCTCACTCTCGCGCGTCACGTAATAGATGCCCTGGCTCGTGACGGCCCACGAGCGCCAGATTCCCGCCCGGTGCTGATCGAAGAAGAGCGTCTCCTCCCCACCTCCTGCAGGCACACGCCAGATGCCGGGCACTGCCGTGTTGCGTCCTTTCATATAGTAGAAGTACTTGCCGTCGGCCGACTCGTAGCCCTCATATCCACCCTGCTTTGTCACTTGCCGCGCCTCCCCGCCCTCGACCGGCATCTTCCAGACTTGCAGGCTTCCGCTGCGTGTTGAAGAGAAGTAGATGTAGCGAGCATCCCTTGACCAGCTCGGCACGATGTCTTCTGACGCTTCTGTGGTCAAGCGGCGCGGCCTTCCGCCCTCTGAGCTGATGACGAAGATGTCGGGATTTCCCTTCACGCGGGTGTCGAAGGCGATCCATCGCCCGTCCGGCGACCAGCGCGGCGTGCCCGTTAAGGGGCCGCCGAAGTTCGTTAGCTGCGCCGGGTTCGTGCCGTCAGCCTCGCACACCCAGAGTTCAAAGCTCCCGGATCGAGTGGAATTGAAGACGATCTTCCGCCCATCGGGCGAGTAACTCGGGCTTTCGTCCCTGAGTGTCGAGGAGATGAACTTCGCCGGCGCACCGGCTCGGCCGTTCTCGTCGAGCGGAACGCGCCAGATATTCAGGTCATTAAATGATTGGACATAGGCCAGCCGGCCTCCACGCGGCGAAACAGCGGGTGAAAATGCGAGCGGCCCGACCCCTTCGATCCGGACTGGCTCGCCGCCTGACAATGCCACCCTCCACAAGTGTGAGAGGCTGCCGCCGCGAGAAGACGAGAAGACGATCTCGCGGCCGTCCGCTGTCCACGCGAGGCTCCCGACGCCGCTGCCGCTGCCGATACCTATCAGGGTTTGATCGAAGGTGAGACGCTTCACCTCGCCTCCTGCCACGGGCATGACGTGGAGATCGGCAACGCCTGAACCGATTGCGCGGATGAACGCCATCCATTGTCCGTCGGGTGAGAAGGCCGGTGAGCCATCGCCGATTGACCCCGCCGGCGGGGAGGTAAGTTTGCGACGTTCCCCCATCTCGACCGAGACAAGGTGAATGGCGAATGGCTCCTCGGCGGATCCTTTGTCAGATACAGCCAGGAACTTCCCGTCCGCCGAGTAAGAAACTCCCGGCCACGAACTGCCCGGAAAGACATCGGTCAGTTTTCGCTCCGGTCCTCCCAGCGACGGTACAAGATAGACGGCCCTGCCCTCAGACGCCGTGCGAAGAAAAGCGATGTAGCGGCCATCCGGCGAGAAGGCCGGCGCTTCATCTTGCGCCGGGCTGGTGGTTATCCGCAACGGGACTCCGGCGCCGATGAGCTTGACGTAAATGTCGAGGTTATCTTCCTTCTCGCCATTCCACGCGAAGGCGATCTGATTGCCGTCGGGCGAGAAGGAGGGAGAGCTCTCGAAGCCCGGAAATGTGGTGAACGGGACGATGCGTGCGGCCGCCCCCGTGGCTGCCGCCTGTGGCGGGCGGATGAATCTGGACCAGGCGAAGGCGACCGCTCCCGCGGCGATAAGAATCGCCGCAAGGATGACCGCCGCGCCTCTTTTGCGGCGCTCGATCTCTGTCCGGATGGACTTGGCGGTTGACGTGGGAAGCGCCGCCGCCGCGGCGTCCACCGGGAGCGCCACGGCTTTCTTGCTTTCTGCACGGCGAGTGCGTCCGAGCTTAGCGATAAACGCCAACTCTTCCTGGAGGTCGTTTAGATCATTGAGCAATTCTCCGGCGGTCTGATAGCGTTCCTCACGATCCTTGCGCAACGCCTTGCTGACGATGTTTTGCGCCTCACCAGGCAGATCCGCGATCTCCTGTTTGAGTGTCGCCGGCTCGCGGTCGAGAATCGCGGCCATGACCTCAATGGCATTCACGCCGTCAAACGGCGGACAACCCGTGATCATTTCATAAATGACGACGCCCAGACTGAAGATATCACTGCGCGCATCGGCCTTCTGCCCGCGCGCCTGTTCGGGCGATAGATACCGCGGCGTGCCAAGTACCCTGCCCACATCGGTCGTCACTTTGTGAGACGTTGCATCCCTCGGACTCGCTGCTGCTGAAATGTGCGGCCCAGTCAGTTTGGCCAGCCCGAAATCCAAGAGCTTCACGTAACCATCACGCCGCAACATCACATTCTCGGGTTTGATGTCGCGGTGGACAATCCCGGCTTCGTGCGCGACTGAAAGCGCGGTGGCGATTTGAATGGCGAGGTCGAGCGACTCGCTCAGTTTCAGCCGTCGGCCACACAAAAGTTCGCGCAGCGTCGGCCGTCAATGAACTCGGTGGCGATGAATAGCGTTTCGCCGGCGACGCCAACTTCGTAAATGGTCAAAATGTTCGGGTGGTTGAGCGAGCTCACCGAGCGGGCCTCTTGCTCAAAGCGGCGCAGCCGTTCCCGATCGCTCGTGAAGATTGCCGGCAACAGTTTGAGCGCTACCTTCCGCCCCAGGCGGGCATCTTGCGCCAGGTAGACTTCGCCCATCCCGCCCGCGCCAATCAGTGACAATACTCGATAATGACTGAGGCTGTGTCCAATCAGAGAAGGATTCTTTTGCTGAGCGAGCAGGCCGGCGGCGACTTCCAGCGCGGGCACGGCGAAGTAATCGCCGGCCTTGTCGTGCGCTCGGAACAGCGATTCGATCTCTCGGCGCAAGTCGCCGTCAGTGCCACAGGCTCCGTTGAGAAAGGCTTCACGCGCGGCAGGCTCCAATTCCAACGCGTCGCAATAAATTTGCCCGATCTGTTGATGCTGTTCAGGCGTCACCGCCCCTCCCCCTGCTCAATTCACGGTAAAGCCACGATTCGGCTACGCTCCAATCGCGCCTGACGGAGCTCAGAGAAACTTTGAGCGCCTCGGCCGTCTCCTCCAGACTCAGCCCGACGAAGAACCGCAGTTCCACGACGCGAGCTTGCCGCGTGGCGAGCTTCTCCAAGGAGCGCAACGCGTCGTCCAGCGCCACCAGGTCCGGCCTCAGTCTCTGAGCAACATTGGCCGCTTCCGACAGCGAGACATGAATCTCGTCGCCGCCGCGTTTTTCACGATCTCGGGCGCGGGCGAAATCGACCAGGATGCGCCGCATGATCTGGGCGGCCCGCCCGAAAAAGTGGGCGCGGTTCCGCCACTCGACATTTTGCCAATCAATCAGCCGTAGATACGCCTCGTTGACCAGCGCCGTGGTTTGCAGGATGTGGCCGCGGCGCTCGCCCGCCATGTAGCGTCTGGCCAGCCGGCGCAATTCCCGATCGACCAGCGGCGATAAGGCCTCCAGGGCCACCCGATCGCCTTGATTCCAGGCGACAAGCAGTTGAGTGATTTCACGGGTTGAGGGATGCCCCATAAGTGCTCCGATGTTTATGGATGAAAAACTTAGACCTACCTGAGAGGGCGAACGTTATACCATCAGCGCCGTGGGCTCCAACGCGACCGGCGCGCTGCCGCAGGCCAACAATCGCAACCAGTGGCGCCGTTTTTTCGGCCTCATCTTAACGAACGGATTTGGCTCTCCCTTTGGCGCAACAATAAAAAAATATTTTTAGCCGCGAACATTTCCGCCCGCGCACGACGCCTTCACAAATGAGAGCTGAAAGATGGTGGGCAGCTCACACAACAATGGCCAGTCTGGCGTCAGATGAAAGTTGGCGGGTGGCGCTTGCTCGCCAACTTTTGAAGTAATGCTCCAGATCTACCCAGACTCAGATCAACCTTAATCCCTAATTCGCGAATTTCGCGAGTTACTAACCTGACAAGGAGAAATACCATGAGTACTTTACCAACCAATTCAAACCGCAAGTGGATAAATAACGAGCGGTTGGGGGCGGATGATTGGACCTGTCCTCGTTGCCGCAAGCACAACCCGATTGTCGCGACTGCGTGTGCGCTTTGTAGCGGGCCGGCAGTAGCGCCAGAGGTGATACTCGCAGCAAACGGCGAGAAGATAGTTAGACGTTCTGCAGGTCACACCAGTATCAAGAAGGCCCTCACGGCAAATGAGATCGGAGTGTGCGTGCTCAATCGTACGCTCCGTAACATGTGGTTCTATACCGAAATGACAGCGCCCATCCATTGGGTCCACCTCAGGCCTGGTGAAGGATGTGTGATCCCTACCGAAGGCACGATCGCGGTCACAATCGGAGCGAGTTTTGAAGAACCGAATCCGGCTGAGGTGATCGGCCTCCAATTTGCCTTTGCGTTTGGGGTTCTTGCTTTTCCCGTTCTCGCCCTTTTACCGGAGCCAGGTACGAAAGCAGTGGCTGCGTATGTTATCTCAGCATTAGCCGCGACTGGCGCATTCGCGGGTGGCGCGGTCATCATGGGAGTAGCCAATGCTTCCAATTTGAAGCAGGTCGGCGTGCTGTCCGGTTATAGTGTCTGGGAACTCACGGAAGATCTCGTGCAGTATATTCCCCTTGCCGACGGAAGTACCGTCAGAGAGAATTCTTTTCATTGGACTAAAGTCAGCGATAGCATGGCGGAATGGCCCAACCGGTACCATGGATTTACTCCTGTGACGCACGGTGTGGACAGAGGCGACCTCGAGGACCTTCCTCCGCTGGACTCAGCCGTGCTCGATGAAATTAAACACCATTCAGAGATTGGAACGTTGTACTTTGACAGCGTGGAGTATTGGAAGGAGGAGGGCACGTTGGATGAGCACCGGTATAAATTTGGCGGTAAAGGTGGTAGCGAGAGTTCGATGGTATTTGGGGCCACGGTTTCTGAAAATGCTGATGGGGTCGCGACGGAGATCGACTATGGACTCATTTCGGAAGTGCGGGTCTCCGCCTGCAAGTTCATTGACGCCATTCAAGTGAAGTACAATCACCGGGAGACTTGGGAGCGTGCCACTGGCGCCGGCCACGCGCGGACGATGGGCATCTTCAGCGATTCGAATTCCAAAGACCATGGCGGCTATGGCGGGTACTTCAAATGTGATGAAGGTGAATATATTAGCCGAATCAGGATCAAGCACGACAAATACATCTTTGCTCTCCAGTTCATGACAAACAAGGGGAAACAATCCCCATTGTACGGCGCGCGCGATAAGGATGGTGACCATACCACCCTCATCCCCACGATAGATGCGGATACGAAAGAGACGATCATCCACGACTGGGGTGGCGGTTGGATCGGATATGATTGCTCCTACGCCAAGTGGATGGACTCCATGACTTTTCTCATGGCGGAGAAAAAAAAGCCGGCTGAGTAAAGCGAGCGGATCACTACTTCGTCAATCCATGCGCTCTCTCCGCGAAAAGATATCGGCGGCGAAGATCCTGATCTTCGCCGCCCAAAATCGCGGCGATGAGCGTCATCTTGATCGCCAGCCGCGTCGGATTGTGCTGCCATTGCGCAATGGCAGCTTGTGTGCGCACGAAATCCTTACGCGCAAAGGTGAGGACGTAATTTTCAATCCCACCTGTGAACCACTCAGTCGCATCCGATTGAGTAGTCCGAAGCTCTTCCTCTTCGGCCTCTATTTCCCGGGTAAACTTCTTGACCGTGATCGATGCCGAGATGATGTGATTGAGTTTTTCAATCGCCGCGTCGAGCCTGGCAAAACTGTCATCGGCATCGAACGAGAGAAACGACGCCGCCAATGTTACTTGAGCTTCGACCTGTGCAAGGGTCTCGACCTTCTCTCCAAGGAGCCCTCGCGCATCGTCGAGAAATCGCCTCTGGATCTTGGGGTCTTTGACGGTCCCGGCCATACTCACCAATTTCCGGGCGCGCTCGGCCTCAGAGGGAACCTCATCGAGCGCCCGGCGAACCTCTTCAATCTTCCCTTCTCGCAGCGCCTTCTCTTGCTCGGCCCGTTCGATCTCATCGTTCATGAAATCGTCGGAACCGTTCAGGCGCTGACTCGAGATCTGTTTGGCCAGGTCGATCCGATCCTCTTCCAGGGCCTTCATCGTCACCTGGCTATAGAGCATCTCTCTCATTTCGCCCTTCGATTTCTCCGCCATGACCAATAATTCATCGGTCGATCTCTTTTCCAGATCCTGGTAACTGTCGCCCATCGGAGGTGAATGATAGTAGGCATGATCGAACTGGTTGAGTTTGATCCGAAGGGCGCTCGCCCGCGCCGGCAGGTATTTTTCGACGTCAGGCAGAAACGATTGCGCTTGAGAAAGCACATTTCGCGCCGCGCTCTGATCCGTCACATCCATCAAATTGGCCGCCGTGATCTTGAGCGCGGCGGTCACGACGAGGTCCAAGAGGGTGCGAAAGGTCTGTTCCACCTCCTGTATCGAAACCGCCGGCTCCGAACTCCGCAGGGACTCCCGACCTGACGGGGTTCGGTCGCGAACCATTTTGCGGAACTCATCGATCAGCTCGTTGACAACCGACGCAGCTCCATAGCTTTTCATCAGATCGGATGACTTGAGCCGTGTCGCAATGTCGTTGGCCAAATTGGCGGCGGCCTTTGGATCTCTCTTTTGAAGACGTCGCCAGATTTCGACGAGATGATAATCCGGCTCCTGCTTCAAAGCCTCAGTAGCGAGCTGGAGCGCCAGCCGAGGGTCCGACTCAATGACCTCAGCCGCCAGCTGAACTTCGATCTGTCTTTCGTCTTCCAGCCCCGGCTCAGCCGTGGACGACAAACGTGAAGCTTTCAAGAAGTCAAGCGCCATTTGCGCGTCGAACTGCGCGATCGTGATGATCAACTGCCTCCGCAGTGATTGGCGACTCTCGGCAGACGGAAAAGGGCGCGAGCCTTTGGCCGCAGCCAACGGCCCCAACGCCCGAAACTCGTTGGAGGCTTCACGCAGGTATTCGCGCGCGCGCGCGTCGTCGCGTTTCCGGAGCATGTCTGCCGCGAAGATCAGAACCCGGATTCTATTTTCAGCCAGACGCAGCGCCCGCCCATCAATGACCAGTTCATCCAACAACGCCAGCGCTTTTTTCTCGAGCGCTTGTTTCTCTTCCGGCAAAAGACCGCTCAGCCCCTCCGGAACAGCAGCCCGAGAGCTTGATTGAGCCTCAGCCGGAACATTCGTCAACAATATCAGGAGCAGAATAGCCAGGGACTTGAAATTCATCTCTCTCTCCGCCTGATCCCCGCCCCCTGATCCCTCATCCCTGGATATGCGGATAGCACCAGGGGTCAGGAGACAGGGATCAGAAGAATTGCCCAGCAACCGATCACTCGATCAAATTTGCGGTCAAAGCATCTCCTGATTATCTCTCATCAGTACTGAACATTCCCAGATTGACTGACGTTACCCGAAGCGAAACCGATGAAAAGTTGTTTTCCTATTCTGCTGTAACGAGTATTGGTCATTCTGACCGTGGTGGTGGAACTGTCGGTCCGCGCAATCGCCTCTTTCATCACCGAGATATCGCACCTGTCGATGATCATAGAGACTTTGAAGGTCGTGCCGCCGTTCTGGCGGATAAACTTGCCGCCGTTTCTCGCGACAAAGTTTCTCACGGTGAAGGTGCTGGCCGCATTGATCTGAAAGACCTTGTCATCGGCATTGAAGGCCGAACCACCGTCGATCGTAACATTACCGCTCTTCTTGACGGTTAAAGCATCCTCTCCAACATCCTGCCAATGAACATTGCTCAACGTTACATTTCCCTCCGTATGGATGCCGTCGGCCGCCGGGGCTCCCAGAACAACGTTCCGAAGCGTGCCGTTCACAACCTTGAATACCGGCTTTTGACTTTCGCTCTGACTGCCGTCGCCCAATTCCGGCCCCGCGACATAACGGGTGCAATTCCCATTAAAAGTGGTTCCCGAAACGACGATCGTCTGGTGCACAGTGACGGTTCTGGTCACGGTGCAGGTCGGAGGACTTTGCGCTCCCGCGGCGCCGGCGATCATCACCATCATAAACAGGCATTGTACTAGCTGTTGGACTCTCATATTTTCTCCTTAATAGGTATTGTTGTTAATATGTTTGTCTTCAGTTACTACTTCTCTGCCCGGATCAGACACACGACGACCCAGTCAAAGTGTGCGAGGAATCACACACTCCGATCTAGTGACTCAATAGTCCGACACCACTCTTTAAGATCATTTTGTTTTAATGTATGACTAATTGAAAAATAATGAAGCTTGATAAAATTGCGGCGACGGGGAGCCCGGCCCAGCAGAGCAGGCGATGATTGGGAATAAATCGGGCCCCCCGTTTATTTAATGCTCTCAGAAACGCATTTGGCCGATGCCGGTCAAAACCCCTTTTCTCTATCCAGACGCAATTCATGCGCAATCATTCGGAATTTGTCTTAACGTGTAACAAATACTCCCAACGGTATCTCTTTGTCAACAAGATTTTTGTCTCGTCTTTGATCCGTCGAGATTTCTCAGTCTTCTGTGACAGTAACAATTAGAATTCCCGGTACCCTTTATTTAACAATGTGCGCTACCTGACGGCATTGACCACAGATCGAACCACATTAAGTCGAGGAGCTTCAATGAGCTATCTGACTCCTTCAACCTCAACTTCCAGATTATTAACTTTTTCACTATCTCGCTATATTAACCAGCCGATTTTATGTTATGTTAAGAAAATTAAAGCTGTCCCGTTTTACCGCTCAGTAATTTGTCTTGGCTAAAACCGAACATTGGAGGATTTAAGATGTGCCGTCACTCTCTGGCTATCCTGTCGTTTCTCGTCGCCCTTACTCTGATTCCGTTGACCAAAGTCTTCGCACAAACACCATCAGGAACCCCGAATAGTACCGGGTCGATCGCGCCGAATTCCGATCCCAATTATCGGGCGCTCCGCGATGGAGAGCCGGTTGAAACCTATGAAATAACAGGTCTGACCCTCAAGCGGGACGTTGGTACAATCACGTTCCGAAGTGGACAGATCAGTTTTCTCCCCCCAGTTCTCGGCAAAGTCGTTTATGGCGTCTTCACCGGCGATGGGGAGTTCACGCTCACACCGCTCCTCGATCTCGAAAAAAACCAGCTCAGAATACTCTCTGAAAAAGAGAGTGTCAGCGAGCAATTCGACCGCCTGGTCTTGTGTTTCAACGATCGAACCTACGAGGAGATTAAGAATGACAAAAAATCCGGAAGCGTCGATCCGCGAGCGAAAGAGGTCTGGCGCGACTTCCATAATCGGATGAGACGAAATCCTCAGGTTCCTCGCAGTATGATCGAGGCCCTCTTTTCAGGTGAAGGAGTTGAAAACGTCGATGCGACGATGCTGGGTTATCTTTACAATGCCAAACGCGAGCCGACATTCAACGCCTACATTTTCGGCCGTAAACACAATGATCTGCGTTTCCATCTGCGGCCTTATGGCGTCGCGCCCGCAATCAATTCCCCAGAGGAAGTGGCGCTGATCAATTATGATCCTCAGGGCAAAGAGGAAGGCATCTGGTATCTGTCTCATCTAGAGAAAGAATGGAAGGAGGGCTCGGCAAGTTCAAGTGAGGATAAGCGAGTAATTGATGCGGAGCATTATCGGATTAAAACAATCATTAATGGCGAAAAACTGACCTCGGAGTGTGAGATCCGATTCTCTGCGCTGGTTGATGGTGAGCGAGTGCTCGGATTCGGCATCTTGCCGACGCTGCGGATCACCAAAGTGACATTCGGCGAAAAAGAGATCGGTTTTATTCAAGAGAAGAGAACCGAAGATAGTTCCTTTCTCGCAATTCTGCCCGAACCGCTCGTCAAAAATCAGAAATACAAGATCAACATCGAATATCAAGGCAATAAAGTGATTGAAGATGCCGGAGGCGGCAATTTCGCCGTCGGTGCGCGGACGAGTTGGTATCCAAGCGTCAATGCCTTTACAGACCGCGCAAGTTTCGATCTGACGTTTGTGGTCCCAAGTAAATTTCTGCTGGTCGGGGTCGGCAACAAGGTCAAAGAGGAGAAAGAAGGCGATCTCACCGTCTCCCAGTGGGTATCGGAAACACCGCTCGCTGTCGCCGGATTCAACTATGGCAGATTTAAAAAGAAGGAAGTAGCTGACGAGCAGGCGAAATTTCAGATCGAAGGCTACGCGACATCTGAATTGCCGGATTCGATGCGCGGGGCCGAAGAGATCGGCGGCATGTCCCCGGTCCGTCTGATGGATAAGGGAATCGTCGAGGCTCAAAATTCCATCCGCCTCTACAACCTCTGGTTCGGAGAAACTCCATACAAACGGATCGCAATTACACAGCAGCCGCAAGCATTCTTCGGCCAATCATGGCCGACGCTCGTCTACCTGCCGATCATCTCTTTCTTCGATTCGACGCAACGATGGCAGCTGTACGGAATACAGAGCAAACTTAACGAATTCATCCAGGAAGTAACGCCGCATGAAGTCGCTCATCAATGGTGGGGGCATATCGTCGGCTGGTCTTCTTATCACGACCAGTGGCTCTCCGAGGGTTTCGCTGATTTTTCAGCAGGTCTCTTTTTGCAATATACCGAGGGCGGCAAGCTCGATAAATATCTCAAGTTCTGGGAACGCCAACGCCAAACGATTCTGGAAAAGAGTGTTTCCGGCGTACGTTACAACGATGTGGGACCGATCTGGATGGGATGGCGTCTGACTAACAATAAAATACCGGGAGCATACAGCCGGCTCGTTTATCCGAAGGGTTCTTATATCCTGCACATGCTGCGTTGGATGATGTACGATCGCCAATCCGGCGACCAGAAATTCATTGAAATGATGCATGACTTCGTCAAAACCTACTACAATCAAAATGCTTCAACCGAGGACTTCAAATTAATTGTTGAAAAGCACATGAAGCCAACAATGGATTTGGATGGAAACAAGCGAATGAACTGGTTCTTCTCACAATGGGTCTATGGCACTGAAGTACCGCGCTACAAGTTCGATTATTCGCTGGTACCGGAAAGCGACGGCAAAGTGACTTTGAAAGGCACGCTCACGCAGAGTGACGTTTCATCCAATTTTAAAATGCTGGTTCCTCTTTATGCTGACTTCGACGGTAAGATTGTTCGGCTAGGAGCGATACCGGTTGCCGGCAGCACCACGACGCCCGAATTTCTGGTCAAATTGCCCCAGCGTCCCAAACGGGTCTTGATCAACTATCATAGCGATGTGCTCGCCATCGAGAGCATCAGTAACGGAAAGTAGCCGCTTGTGACAACGGCATTCTGATGAATGTTGCGTGCAATCGGTAACAAGTGGCGGCATCCATCCAACTGCCGCGCATCCAACTGCCGCGACGCGGCAGTTGGATGTCACACGTTATTTTCAATAACTTTCTGGTAATTGCTCACAGGGCTTTGGGGAATTATGCTATCTTCTACCCCTCGAACCGTAAATCACTGTAATGCCTATGACGCCTGAACAAGTTGATCAATTGTCGATCGA
>Ga0081539_10001774_pt1 | contig 34330 bp, 35 predicted proteins | sample TabmetS4T2R2_FD_71023 | JGI IMG/M metagenome (GOLD analysis project Ga0081539, IMG submission 71023) | Tabebuia heterophylla rhizosphere microbial communities from the University of Puerto Rico - S4T2R2 | ecosystem: Host-associated > Plants > Roots > Rhizosphere ... | reverse complement strand
ATCGGCTTTTGGATTAGCGCGACCGCATTGTCCGGCAGCGCTTCCAGTACCTCTGCGTGGCGGCTCGGCGGGGTGGCCAGGTCGAAGATAGCGTCCTTGACCGATGCTGCCTCCTCGACTGAGCGACAAGCTGTTACACTCCACGCACCAGCAAGGTTTTCCGCTTTGGCATGGTCAGGATCGTAGAGCCCAGCAACTGGAAAGCCACCCTTCCTGTAAGCCGGAAAATGCGCATCGCCGACGATCGATCCGGCGCCGAAAGTGACGATGGGGTGAGGCGCTGAAGGCCTCGGCCAGGATTGGACGAGGGAGGTGGGGTCGAAGGTCACACCGTCCTCCCAAGGCCAGCACTGAGGCTGTGAATTCTGATTGCGGGACGTTGCGCTCTACGTTGCCCCCCTCTGTCCTGCCGGACATCTCCCCCGCAAGGGGGGAGATTGGCCAGTCGCTTTGCTGGAGCCTTTTCCGCCACGTTGACGATTGGCGAAACCACAAATGCAAGCCAATCTCCCCCCTTGCGGGGGAGATGTCCGGCAGGACAGAGGGGGGCGCGAAGGAGCGCTAGCAGCCGCAAGCCATGCGAGATCGCCGCAGCCTCAATCATGATGAAACACCTCTTCCATCGATGCCCACCACTCGCCCTCCTTGCGGGTGGCGAGCGGCTCCTGGCAGGGCATGCAGACGGCCCACCATTCCTGCGTCTTCGGGTCAGCGGCCATCTTGGCGGAATCGGCGGCGAAATCCGTGCCATGATATTCGAAGTAGGAGAACAGCAGATTCTCCGGCTGCTTCAGATAGATCGAATAGTTCCTGATGTTGCAGGCAGAGATCATCTCGAGCACCTCCGGCCACACCGCTGCGTGCAGCCGCACATATTTTTCGACCTTCTCGGGCTTCAGGCCCAGCACAAATCCCATCCGCTGCATGGCCCTACCCCGATATCTCGGTGGTGAATTCGGCGATGCTCCTCGCCTTCACCGCGTCCCGGTCCCAGTCGATGCCGAGACCCGGCTCGCTCGGCGCAACGGCGTGGCCGTCCTCGATCTTCATGCGCCTGCCGGTGATCTCGTCGAGCTGCGGAATATACTCGACATATTTCCCGTTCTGGATCGCGCAGACGAGGCTGACATGCAGTTCCATGAGGAAATGCGGGCAGACCGGAATATCGAAGGCCTCGGCCGCATGCGCCACCTTCAGCCACGGCGTGATGCCGCCGATGCGGCCGACATCGACCTGCACGATCGAGCACGCGCCTTTCTGCATGTATTCGCGGAAGTGCCTGATGGAGTACAGGGATTCTCCGATAGCGATCGGCGTTGCGGTGGATGACGATAGGCGGATATGGCCGTCAATGTCGTCGGCCGGGAGCGGCTCCTCGATCCAGGCGAGGTCGAGCTCGCGCAGCCTTCCCGCCCGCCGGATCGCCTCGTCGACAGCAAAACCCTGGTTGGCGTCGGTCATGATCTCATAGGCGTCGCCAACCGCTTTGCGCAAAGCCGAGAGGCGAACGAAATCCTCCGAGCCGCTTGGCTTGCCGATCTTCACCTTGGAGCCGCGAAAACCTTTCGCCTGCGCGGCCAACGCATCGTCCACCAGCGCTTCGGCCTCGATATGCAGCCAGCCACCCTCGGTCGTGTAGAGCGGGCAACGGTCCTTGGCGCCGCCGGCCAGTTTCCAGAGCGGTAGGCCCTGTTTCCTCGCACGCAGATCCCAGAGCGCGGTGTCGATCGCGGCCAGCGCGATCGAGGTGATTGCGCCGATGGTCGTCGCATGCGTGGCGAATTCGAGTTCGTGCCAGATCGCCTCGATCATGTCGGCGTCGCGGCCGATGAGCCGCGGCGCGAGATGATCGGCGAGCAACCGCATCACCGACGAGCCGCCGGTGCCGATCGTGTAGCTGTAGCCAGTGCCTTCGGCGCAATCGGAATCCGTGATCGTGACGATCGGGGTTTCCTGGCTGATGAAACTCTGGATGGCGTCCGTGCGCTTCACCTTGGGAGCGATATCCGCCATGCGCAGCTCGACTTGTTCGATCTTGGCCATGGGTCAGGCCCTTAGCGACTTGCCGGTCGCGGCATCGAACAGATGCGCCTGTGAAAGATCGAGGCTGAAGCCCAGCCTGTCGCCTGCCCGCAGCGGTTTTGGGTTCAGCATGCGCGACACCCAATCCCTGCGATCGAATTCGGCGAACACAAGCGTCTCGTTGCCGAGCGGTTCGGTGACGGTGACCGGCAGCTCGATCTCATGCACCTCGGTCGCCTCGCCCGAATGGAGGCCGTGGCCGGTCGGATAGATGTCGTCGGGCCGCAGGCCGAACACGACCTTGCGGCCAGCTTCCACATTCGGCTTGAATTGAGCGGGTAGCGGAAGCCGTGCGCCACTGGCGAAGGTAAGCTGGCCGTCTTCGACGCTCGCCTCGTTGAGGTTCATGGGCGGCGAACCGATAAATCCGGCGACGAAGCGCGTGCGGGGCCGCTTGAATACCTCGTCCGGCGTGCCGACCTGCTCGATATGGCCATCGCGCATGATGACGATGCGGTCGGCAAGCGTCATGGCCTCGACCTGGTCGTGGGTGACATAGATCACGGTGGAATTGACCTTGGCGTGCAACTTCTTGATCTCGGTGCGCATCTGCGTGCGCAGCTTGGCGTCGAGGTTGGAGAGCGGCTCGTCGAACAGGAAGACATCCGGGTCGCGAACGATGGCCCGGCCCATGGCGACACGCTGGCGCTGGCCGCCGGAGAGCTGCGAGGGCCGGCGCTCCAGCAGATGGTCGAGGCCGAGGATCGTCGAAGCCTCCGCGACGCGCCGCTCCATCTCCTCCTTCGGTCGGCCGGCGATCTTCAGCGAGAAGCCCATGTTCTCACGCACGGTCATATGCGGGTAGAGCGCGTAGGACTGGAAGACCATCGAGATGTTGCGCGAGCGCGGCGGCAGGTCGTTGACCACGCGGCCGCCGATCTCGATCGCGCCCGCGCTGATTTCCTCCAGCCCCGCGATCATGCGCAGTGTCGTGGATTTGCCGCAGCCGGAAGGGCCGACCAGCGCAATGAACTCGCGGTCGGCGACCTCCAGGTCGATGCCGTGCACGACGGCTTGCGAACCGTAGGTCTTGGTGAGCTTTTTCAGCGAAACGGTAGCCATGGTCAGCCTTTGACCGCACCGGAGGTGAGGCCGGAAACGAGGTGCTTCTGCACGATGAAGGTAAGGGTCAGCGCCGGGATGATCATCACGACCGCAAGCGCACACATGCCGCGCCAGTCGATCGTAAATTCCGCCGTGTAGTCGAGCAGCCCGACCGGCAGCGTCTTGGAGTTGATCGAGCGCGTAAGCTGCGAGGCCAGCGCGAACTCGTTCCACGAGGTCAGGAAGGCAAAGATGGCTGACGATGCGATCCCTGGTCCGGCGAGCGGGAACTCCACCTGCCAGAAGGCCTGCCAGCGCGTGCAGCCGTCGATTTGCGCGGCCTCCGCCAAGTCCTTCGGTACCTGCCGAAAGAAACCGTCGATCAGCCAGATGGTGAAGGGCACGTTCAGCGCCACGTAAGCCATGATCAGCCCGAAATGCGTGTCGATCAGGCCGAGCCGCGCGTAGACGAAGAACAGCGGCAGCGACAGCGCGATGCCGGGCACAGTGCGGGTCAGCATCACACCGAGGAACCAGCTCGACTTACCCCGGAAACGGTAGCGCGCAAAGGCATAGCCGCCGGCCATGCCGATCGCGATGGCGATTGCCGTCGAGGTCACCGAGATGATCAGCGAGTTGCGGAAATAGTCGAGCACCGGGATGCCGCCCTTCCCCACGCCGCTGAACATGTTGATGTAGGCGTCGAGCGATACCTGCTCGGGTATCCAGACCGGCGGCTTCGCCATGATCTCGACGGTAGGCCTGAGCGACGAAAGCACGATCCAGATGCCCGGCATCAGGATGATCAGCATCGCCAGCAAGAGGCCGACAGTATGCAACGCACCGAGCGAGCGGCGCCTGATGCGGTGCCGGGCGTTCTCATCCATCCTCACCACTCCGCAGCGATCTGTGAGCGCGCCGCAGCGAGCTTTCGGTAAAAATAGACGGTGAAGAGGATCGACAGGAGGATCGAGAAATAAGCCATGGCGTTGGCGAGGCCCATCTTGGCGTCGCTGTAGCCGGTGCGGGCAACCAGCGTCCAGACGAGTTCCGTGCGGCCGGCCGGCCCGCCGTCGGTCATGATCTTGACGATGTCATAGGCGCGCGCGACGTCCAACGAACGGATCGTCATGGCGATGTAGGCAAACGGCATGATGAACGGCCAGGTCACATAGCGGAAGGTCTGCCAGGGCGTGCAGCCGTCGACCCGCGCCGCCTCGACCGGTTCGCGCGGCATGGCCAGCAGGCCCGCGAGGATCAGGATCGCGAACACCGACGTGGATGACCAGATCTCGGCAACGAGGATCGCGCTGAAGGCCAGATGCCCCTCGATCAACCACGGGATCGCATCCTTGATCAGGCCCAGCGACTGCAATGCATTGTTCACGAGGCCGATATTGTCGTTGAACATGAACTTGAACTGGAAGCCGACGAGGATCGGCGAAAACATCATCGGGAACATCATGATGGTGCGCAGCACACGCTGGCCGCGCGAGGCCTTTTCGACCAGCAGGGCGAGGCCGAGACCGAGCAGCATCTCGAGATTGAGCGCTACCGTCAGCAGGAGGATGGTGCGGCCGAAGGCGATCCAGAAATCCCAATCCGACAGGATATTCAGGTAGTTGCGGAAGCCGGTAACGACGAAGAAGGTCTCTGGCTTGGTAAGCCGGAACGGCGTGAAGCTCGAATAGAAGGAGAGCGCCAGCGGCACGACCACCACCGCCGCCAGCACGACGAGCGCGGGCAAGAGCAGCAGGATCGGCGGCGAGAGGCGCGGGAGTTTCATTAACCTCGTCTGGCGTCGGGGACTTGCCGAGGCTGTTATATCTTCAAATGTGGACGCCACGCTGCACTCTCTTGCCCTTCAGGCGACGACGGGGCGCCATCCTCCCCCTGTGGGGAGGGTTGGCGCGAAGCGTCGGGTGGGGGTCCAACGGGAAGGGCGGCCTCCGTCGACCCCCCACCCGTCCCGCGAACTTCGCTTCGCTCCGCCCGCTCGCCCACCTTCCCCTTAGGGGAGGGTAAGCGGCGGCGCTACAACTTCCCTGCTTCCTCGAGGATTTCCGTCGCCTTGGCGGCGGCATCGTCGAGCGCCTGCTTGGGGGTTTTGTCGCCAAGGATGGCGGCCTGCAGCTCCGGGTAGACCGCGTTCGAGATTTCGATCCATTCCGGCGTCTGCGGCACCGGGAAGGCATTCTGCGCAGCTTCCTGGAACGCAGTGAGCACTTCCTTCTTGTAGGGATCGCTTGCGGCCTGCTCGATGTCCCACTGCCATACCGCAGTGCGGGTCGGAAGCGGACCGGCTGCGGCTTCGAGCTTCTGGCTATCCTCGTTGGTCAGGAACCAGACGAGCGAGGCGGCAGCCTCCTTGGTGGCGCAGTTCTCGGTGACCGAGAAGCCGTGGTGGCCGGACCAGCCGGTGCGCTTGCCGGACGAACCCTTCGGCTGCACCTTCACGCCGACATTGCCAGCGACCTTGGAGGACTTGGGGTCGTTGAAGAAGCCCGCCCAGCCCGGCCAGTCGAGGTTGATCGCGATCGTGCCCGACGCAAAGCCCTGGCCGAGATCGTCCCACAGATAGTTGGTGGTGCCGGCCGGCACAGCCTTGGCCTTGTAGAGGTTCACGAACCAGTCGAGCGCCCGCACCCCGGCTTCCGAATTGAAAGCTGGCTTGCCGTCCTTGTCGAGATATTCGCCGCCCTCGGCGACGACCATCTCGTAGAAGCGGCCGTTGATCGCTTCTTCCTTGCCGGCGAACTGGGTGCCGTAGAAATCCGGCGGCGCGGCGAAGAATTCCGCCTGCTTGGTCACCTCCTCCCAGGTGTCCGGGGGCGCCAGCTCGCTTCCGTATTTCTCCTTGTAAGCCGCCTTCTTGGCTTCGTCCTGGTAGAGGCTCTTCTGGTAATAGAGCGCCGACACGTCGAACTGCGCGCGCGGCAGCATGACCAGCTTGCCGTCGAGCGTGGAGGCCTTGATGTTGGCCGGCACGAAGGCGTCGATCTCTTCCTTCGGCAGCAGCGCGTTCAGGTCCGTGTAGATGTTCGGGTACTGCGGCGCGAAGGACGAGTGGTTCGAGCCGACGCACCAGGTGAGGCTGCCCGACGCGATGTCTGACTTGATCTCTTTGTCGAGATCGAAGTGGTTCTTCTTGGAGATGACGTTGACCTTGGCGCCGGTCGCCTTCTCCCATTCGCCGATACGCCCATAAAGCGCCTCGTATTGCTGACCGCCGATCAGCTTGGCGTCGATTGTGACGCCCTCGAACTTGCCGGGCAGGTCCGCGGCTTGGGCGGCGCCCCACCCGAACGCAAGCATGATGACGCCGGCGGAAACGCCGGAAAGCAATCTGTTCATAACCAATCCTCCCATGGGGCGTACGCCCGATTCGAACGGGCGATCGTCAAAACACTCACTCACTTATGAGTGTTTCATTCATATGCAAACAGCATGAATCTTGACCCGTCAAGCGGAAAATTCCTTTATGAGGCGGGGCGATGCGTATATGAAGTTGCAAATTCACTGGAGGAGACCAGTGAAGGGATAGGGCGGTGCGGCGCGAGGCTGCTGAGGAGGAGAGCGGTGGAGGAGGAGGACGAGGATCGCTATCGCGCGCCGGCGCTGGACAAGGGGCTGGATATCCTCGAACTGCTGGCCGGCATCGATGGCGGGCTGACCCAGGCCGAGATCGCGAAGCGGCTGGGCCGCAGCCCCAACGAGTTCTACCGCATGCTCGACCGGCTGGTGCGGCGCGGCTACGTCACCCGCAACGACGGCGACCGCTATTCGCTGACGCTGAAGCTGTTCGGGCTGGCGCAGCTCCACCAGCCGGTGCGGCGGCTGGTCTCCTATGCCACGCCGCTGATGCGCGAACTCGCCGAGACCACTCACCAGGCGAACCAGCTCGTGGTGTTCGACCGCGGCTCGGCGGTGGTGATTGCCCAGCAGGAGGCGCCGGGATACTGGGGAATCTCGATCCGCGTCGGCTCGCATATCAGCCTGTTCGACACGGGCTCGGGGCATGTACTGCTCGCCTTCCGCTCGAACGAGGAACGGCAGATGATGATCGCCGAGAACGCGACGCGCGGCGAGAAACCGGCAATATCACAAGAGTTCCTGGCTCGCCTCGACCAGATCCGCGACCGCGGCTACGAGATGATGGCGAGCATGCAGACCGCAGGCGTCTTCAACCTCTCGGCGCCTGTGCTCGGGCCCGACGGCAAGGCGATCGCCGCGCTCACCGTGCCCTATATCACGCTGGTCAACGTGCTCTCGGCGCCGAACATCAACGAGACGGTGCAGCTCATTCTCACCACTGCGGAACGACTGTCGCGGCTGGCGGGCTCGGACGTCGCCCAGGCGGAGGCCGCACTGGCTGGAGGCAAATAAGCCATTGTTCGAATTGCGCATTCTCGGCCGAGAATGGCGCCGCGCAAAGGGAGCTCAGTCATGATCATCGACACGCACCTGCACGTCATCGACCAGTCGGGCCTGAGGTATCCCTGGCTCTCAGGCGTGCCGGCGCTGAACCGCGACTTCAGCTACCAGGAATATGCGCGCGAGGCGCGCCGCGTCGGCATCGTCAACACGCTTCACATGGAGGTCGATGTTGCGGCGGAGGATATCGAGACCGAGACGGCCTATGTCGGCGGGCTGTCCAAACAGCCGGGCAGCCTGATCGTCGGCGCGATCTCGGCCTGCCGGCCGGAGGAGGAAGGCTTCGCTGCCTATCTGGAAAAACAGAAAGCGAATCCGATAGTTAAAGGTTTTCGGCGCGTGCTCCACGTGATGCCTAACAAACTTTCCGAAAGCACTCTTTTTCGCAATAATATCAAGCTCCTAGCTGGCGCCGGCCTCACCTTCGACCTGTGCGTGCTGCCGCGGCAGATGCCGCAGGCCATCGCGCTGGTCGATCTGGCGCCGGACGTGCAGTTCATCCTCGACCATTGCGGCGTGCCGGACATCAAGGGCGGCGAACTGAATTCGTGGCGTGCGCAAATGACGGAAATCGCCAAGCGCTCCAATGTGATAGGCAAGATCTCGGGGGTCGTCGCCTATGCCTATGCCGACAGTTGGACGGTCGAGGATCTGCGGCCCTATGTCGAGCATACGGTCGGCGCCTTCGGCTGGGACCGCGTGGTGTGGGGCTCGGACTGGCCGGTTTGCACGCTGGGCGGCGGGTTGTCGACCTGGGTTGCCGCGACGCATGCGCTGATTGCAGGCGTGAGCGCTTACGAGAAGGCTAAGCTGCTGTCCGGCAATGCGAAACGGATTTGGAGGCTGCCCTAGCCGAATCGGGCGAGGCGCGTGGATAGAATTTGCGCGCTCAGGGGCGTGAATAGAAAAGATATCGAGCACTATCAAACGTTTGCTCTGATTCACGGAGGGGCTGGCGGAGGAATTTATGCACAGCCTTGCCCGCGCCAAGCGATCCAGCCATTTCTCCGTAGGTCGAGAAGCTCAACGACGCAATTTCACAGGCTGTCCCGTGAGCGGGACGCGACCCACTTTGCCAATCGCCAATGAAGCCAACCATCGTATATGAATTTTGTCTTAGGAATGAGTGCAGTGCGTTTAACCCTCTCCCCGTGAAAACGGGAAAGGGAGTCGTCAGCGTTAGTGCTCACCCGGCTAATTACTGCTAACGAAACTGTCCCGAAATAGCCGGTTCAGGTCGTCGATCACCCGGCCGGCGTCGTCCCCTTCGATCAGCCCCTCGTTGATCCTTTCGGAGGCCGTCTGCTGGAAGGCCATATAGCCATTATGGCGTGGCCGCAGCCATGCGCCTTCGAGGGTCTTGCGCGTGGCGCGGTAGAAATTGCCGGTCGCGGCGTTGACCGTGTCGTTTTCCCAGGCGGCGGCGTGACCGGGTTGGCCGCCGGCTGCCGCATAGGCGCCGCGTTGGACATCGGCGCTGGCGATCCAATAGGCAAAGTCGATCGCGGCGTCTTTGGCTTTCGAGAAAGTGGAAACGGCGATGCCCGTTCCGCCCAACGCGGAGCCAACCGGGCCGTGCGTCCCTGCCGCCGGAATGTCGGCGAAGGCGACGCGGTTCGGCCGGAAGCCGGCCATGGCATAGTTCACATAGCCGTAGATCAACGGCGCGCAGGCGATCTTGGAGCCGGCCGCAGCCATGCGTTCCGACACCGCGATAGGGTCCATGTCGAGGCAAGAGGGATCGACCAGCGCGGCCATCTCGCGGATCAGCTCGAAGACGATGGCGCCTGTCTCCCGGTCGATCAGGTCGCCGAGGCCCGCGGCCGCACAGGGCTTCCCGAGGTTGCCGGCGAGCGTGAAGAAGGTCATCAGCGAATGCGGCGGGCGAAGCGGCAGCAGCACCCTGCCCCGCCGCGCCAGATCCAATAGTTCGCCCCACCGGACCAGCGGAGCGGCCAGCAAGTCCGGCCGCCAGGCCTGTACCTGCGTGGCCGCATCGATGGGGAAGGCCCATTGGCGGCCTTGCCATTCGTAGCTTGGATAGGACTTGCCGACGCTGCCGGCAGCAAGCGCTGAACGTGCGGCATCGCGGCCCGGCACGTCGAGCGGCGCAAGGCAGCCTTTCGACGTGATCTGCCCGACATGCGGATGATCGATGACGATCAGGTCATAGGCGCGGGCCAACGCCTCGACGGGAAAGGATTCGAAATCCTGCAGCGAGCGTTTTTCCCAGAGGATTTCGATGCCGGTCCGCTCTTTCCAGAAAGCGGAGCAGGCGACCATGGGATCATAGCCGCGCGGGTGGCTCCAGGTCATGCCTTTGAGGGTGGTGGTCATACTGATGGCTCTCGAAAGTGTTATTCGGCTGCGTCGAGTTTCTTCCAACACCCCTCATCCGTCGCCTTTTCTCGCCCTTGCTTCGCAAGGTCGAGGGCGACACCTTCTCCCACAAGGGGAGAAGGTAAGCGCTGCATGAACGCTCCCGCCAATCTCAAACCTTGGCGATTGGCAACGAGGCAAATGCCAAACTCCCCCTTCTCCCCTTGTGGGAGAAGGTGCCGAGCGAAGCGAGGCGGATGAGGGGTGTTCCAGCCGGACACCACCGGCAGCGTCACAACCCGAACTCCTCGGCGATCTTGTCGCTATGCTCGCCGATGCGTGGCGCCGCGCGCGAAACCTTCGGCCGTTTGCCGTTGACCCGCAGCGGCGAACGTGTGGTCAGGATAGAGACATTGTCCTCGCGCTCGACCGTCTGCAGCATGTCCAGCACGCGAAACCCTTCGCTCTCCACCAGTTCCGGCCAGGAGAGCACCTTGGCGCACCAGATGTCGGCCGGCTCGAGCACCGCCAGCCATTCGGCGATCGTTTTCGTGGCGATCCTGGCGGCGATGATCCTCTTGATGTCGTCGCGCGCGGTGAACCAGCTCGACGGCTGGTCGCGATAGGCCGCCAGTTCGGCGATGCCGAGCAGGTCGGCGAGCTTGCCGATCGGCGTCATGGCGATGGCAAGGTAGCCGTCCTTTGCCGGGTAAACGCCATAGGGCGCGGAAAGGTAGGCATGCGCGCTGCGAAAGCTGGAGCGCTTCGGCGGCCGGCGGCCGTCGTTGAGATGGGTGGTCAGGACCTCGAATTGGAAATCGACCAGCGCTTCAAGCAGGCTGGTCTGCACATGGCTGCCCTTGCCCGTGACGCTGCGGCGCACAAGTGCGGCAAGGATGCCCTGGCAGAGGGCTGCTCCCGCCAGCATGTCGCCGACGGCGAGCCCGAACGGCACCGGCCCCTGCTCCTCATCACCGTTCAGCCACATCAGGCCGGAACGCGACTGGGCAAGCAGGTCCTGACCGGGCCGGCCGACCCAGGGGCCCGCCTCGCCATAGCCGCTGATCGAGGCGTAGACCATCCCGGGGTTGAGCGCCCTCACCGTTTCGTAGTCCAGGCCGAGCCGCTCGATGACGCCCGGCCGGAAATTCTGTAAGAGCACGTCCGTTTTAGCGAGCAGCGCCTTCAGCCGCGCCAGGTCGCCGGCGTCCTTCAAATCGATCGCGAGGCTTTCCTTGCCCCGGTTGATGGCGTGGAAGATGGTTGAATCGCCGCCGATCTCGGTGTCGCTCAAATAGAGCCGGCGCGAGAGGTCGCCGCCGTCGGGCCGCTCGATCTTGATGACGCGCGCGCCGAGGTCGAGCAGACGCAGCGACGCATAGGGCCCCGACAGGAACTGGCTCATGTCGACCACGACAAGGCCCGAAAGCGGCAATTCGTCCTCTGCATTCATGGAAATCATTTCTCGGTCTTGCCGACGAAATCCGCCGGGTTCCTGTATTTCACGGTCTGCAGGTGCTCGCAGTAGAGGACCAATTCGCCTTCGCCCTTGAACACCTCGTAGCTGGCGCGGATCAGGCCCATGTCCTTGTAGCGGGGCGCCTTATCGAGATTGGTGCGGATCGAATAGATCGTGTCGCCGATGAAGACAGGCTTGATGAAGCGCAGCTTGTCATAGCCGTACGAGAAGGCGTTGATGCAGTTGGTGGCGACCAGCCCCAACCCGGCCGAGAACACGAAGGCGCCGGCAACCAGCCGCTTGCCGAAAATGCCTTCCCGCTCGGCGAACATCTGGTCTTGCACATAGGGGTGGATGTCGAGCACGAGCGCATTGAACAGGTGGCTGTCGCCTTCAGCCATGGTGCGGCGCAGCGAGCGGATCTTCTGACCGACAGGCCAGTCCTCGTAAAACCAGTTCTCGGAGTTCCAGACCGGAATGGCGGCGTGATCGGCCGGCATGTCGGCCGGAAAAGTCGAGGAAATCCCGACAGTTGGCGCGGACGCTGTCATGCTGTGCCTCTCAAGGCATGACAGTTGCCGCGATGTCCGGCGACCATGGTTTCCTCCCTTGTTTTTCTTATGTGAATAGCATTTTCACGTATGAGTGAAAAGTGCAATAGTCCGATGACCCCTTGCGCGGCCGGTTTGAGCGGCAACCAAGTCGCAGCGATCCCTTCCCTAATCCTCCCGGAGACGGCGCTGTACTAAAATTCGGATCGCGCTCAACCATGCGTTGACGTCGGCTGCCGGCAGGAGCACATTCCTGACCGGTGGGAGAGCCGATTTGGGATCGGAAAGTCCGAGTTCCGAACTAAAAGCCCTGGCAGCGGCGCTGAACGGGGTTGATCCCCATCTGAACCAGTGGGACGGCGTTATCGAAGAAGCCAACAGGCACCTCGTCGCCCCGGCGTTGTATGTCTACCTTCAGGACCGGCATTTACTCGGCCGTATCCCGGAAGAAATCCGCGACTATCTGCGTTTTCTTCACGATTTGAATGAGCAACGAAACCGGCGCCTCAGGCAACAGGCGATAGAGACTATCCGGGCGCTGAACGAGGATGGAATTGAACCGCTTCTCATCAAAGGGTCGGCGCTCCTGATGATCCTGCCGGAACACCGGCTGGGCATTCGCATGATCAGCGACCTGGACCTGGTGGTCGCAAAGGGCGAGGCCGAACGGTGCGTGAAGCGACTTGCCATCATCGGTTATGTGCCTCTTGCCGACAATCCTGGACCGCATGCGTACGGAAAATTCTACCGGCCATTCGATGCCGGCTCGCTGGACCTACATCTACGACCGCCGGGACCTCCTTCCCTGTTTGCCGAAACCGATCCCCGCCGTAGCGTGAGCCTGCACGTGTTGGAGGTTCGAATTAAGATCCCTACCCCACCCGAGTGGGTGACCCACCTGATCGTTCACGACATGATCCAGGACCGCCGGCTGCGCACCGGCGAGGTCGATCTGAGACGCCTTCTCGACTGTCGCGAGATCACGAGCATAGGGTACGAGATCGACTGGGACGGCGTCCGCAACAGGCTGTCGTCATTTCGGCTCGCATTGGCGCGTGACCTGTTCCTTCTGAACCTGGAGCGCTTTGCAGGCGTCAAGGGCCACGGCGGAACGGCAGGTTTGCTGGCACGGCTCCTCTTCAATCGTCAGATCGCGCTCCGAGAAAGCTCTGCGTACAAGCGCCTGGACAGTCTCGCGCTCAATATACTGCGCGGCATCTGGCGGTTGTCGAACCCCGCTCCAGCCAGGGAATGATGAGCCCCCGTCCTATCTCGAAAAGTTCGACGTCAGACCGGACTGCGACGCCCCGCCCAGTCAGCGGTGTCAAGCTGGGTGTCCTCGGCGACGACTTCATTCTGTTCGCGGAGCCGCAGCAACGCGTGTATCAGCTCGACGCGAAATCGGGATCAGTCTGGCTGCGCCTGCTCGCCGGCGAGGCGCCGGGCAGAATCGCACGGCAGGTCGCCGGTGACCTGCGCTGCACCCTCAAAGAAGCAGAGGACTACCTTTCGCGCTGCCTGGTCGAATGGGATGGGCTGGGCTTTCTCGGTGAGGACGCTCAAGTGCCGGCCCTGCCGGAGCCCCAGAGGAGCCCAGAACAGGCCTGCGCCTCCGCCGATGGCGACGTCTATAGCCTGGCGGGCACCCGGATTGCCATCTCCTTTCCGGACATCGGCTCGAGGCGCGCTTGGGATGCCATTGCCGGCCACCTGCAACACGGTGCTTCCGCGATCGCGGAAGCACAACTTGCCGTGGAGCGGGTCGAAAGCGGCTACCGGATTGTCGATCCTTCCGGGAACCAGTTGTACGTAACGGACCCGGCGGCAGTAGCGGTCAGCCTAAAGGAGGCCGTCCTCCATACCGTGCTCGAGCTGAGACCGGACTGGATAGCTCTCCATGCGGCGGCACTTTTGTCCGGCTCGGGCTCGATATTGCTGGCCGGTTCGTCCGGTCACGGCAAAACCACCCTGGCGGCCGTCCTGAACGCAAGCGGCATGCCGGTGATCGCCGAGGATGTGGCGCTGGTGTCGCCTCGTATCGCCGGGATCCGCGGGTTGCCCTACGCTTTCGCCGCCAAACCGGGCAGTTGGGACATATTCCAGGGCAGGTTCACGAGCCTGGAACTGCTGCCTGAATTTCACCGCCCGGATGGACGCGTGGTCAAATACATCGAGCCGATCCAAATCCATGAGGGGGAGAGTATCGTACGCGCGATCATCTTCCCGCGATTTTCAACGGCGGCGCGGCTGCGGATCACGCACCCGGCAAAGACGAGGGCCTTGATCTCCCTGCTAGAGGAGGCGATCAACGCCGGTCAACGGCTGACGGCCGAGGGGTTTGCCGCTTTATGCAGCCTGGTCGACGACGCGACCGTGATCGGGATTGAGTATGGCGACGCCAGCATGGCAGCGGAGTGGATAAAGGCTGAGATGGCGGCCGCGGATCAACCGCAGACACCCTAACCACCCACTCAAATGCCGCTGAAAAAAGTGCCGGCGCCGGGCGCCGTCAGCCTCTACCGCGAGCGCCGCCCGGATCGCGAGGACCGGTGTGCGTGTGGTTCTTGTCGCCATATCCCCAGCCGGGCTTGCCGCCCGAGGCGGCGATCGCCGACGAGTTCATGCTCACGTCGAGCAGCATGGTCACCGCAGGCGGCGTCAGGGCCGCGAATTTACCCAGCCCTTTGACGAATTCCCGCCTCTCAAGCGATGGATTGACTTCCTTTTTGTCTTCTCCGCAAGTATTTGCCATCAGTGTATACCTCTTGATCCCACAGTTTTGTAGCTTCGAGTTCTCCCGGCAAAATAGTCAGGCATTTCCCCATTCGTTTCACGGACTGGATGGCGGCGGGCGACCGTGGAAAGCGCCGCCGGAGCTCGTTGCCCATGGCGAGCCAGACGAACTGCCCAAACCGCATCCGTTTCGACCTTCCTGGCGGTTTCGCCAAGCAGGCATGAATGCACGGATAGAGCGGATGTCCAATCGCTTTTGTCTTGCTGTCTTGAACGATCTGCGGACGTAATGCTGCCATCCTGACGGCTGCCGAGGCAGGCAACAAAGCATCGGCGGTTGCGTTTCGGAGATTGCGGAAACCGGATGTGACGACAGCGCAGCTTCTTTCAATCGGCGTCATCACTCTGATAATGGTTGCCTTCGTATGGGGGCGGCTGCGCTATGATCTGATCGCCGTGTGCGCGCTGCTCGTTGCGGTGGCCGTGGGCATTGTTCCTTTCGACAAGGCCTTCGCGGCGATGGTCGCGACCGCGACCGGCGTCGTTCCCATAGCCCCGGCCTTTTTCGCCGCCGCCGTCGCCATGGCGCTGACCGGCGCTGCCGCTCCGGCAGGCTTACTCCGCGCTCGACGGTCCGATCCTCGTGATGCTCGCCGCGCTTATTCCCGTCTCGGATTCGCTGCGCGAGACCGGCGCGACCGACGTCATTGCAGCCCAGCTCGCCTCAATCGGCTCGCAACTGCCCGGCTACGGGGCCTTGGGCCTCATCCTGGTGACCGCAATGGCGATCACGCCATTCCTCAACAACGCCGCCACGGTGCTGGTGATGGCGCCGATCGCCGCAGGCTTCGCCTCCGGCCTGGGATATCGCCCAGAGGCATTTCTGATGGCCGTGGCCATCGGCGCAGGCTGCGATTTCCTTACCCCGATCGGCCATCAATGCAACACGCTCGTCATGGGACCGGGCGGCTACAGGTTTGGCGACTATGCGAGGCTCGGGCTGGCGCTCTCGATCATCGTGGCCTTGGTCGCCACGCCACTGTTGATGGTTGTCTGGCCGCTGCAGCTTCGCCCAGAGCGTTTCCGATTTTCTCGAATCGCTGAAAAATGCGCTATCCCCCCTAATTCCAGACGCAAAACCGCTGCGTACTTTTGCTGGAATTGCGCTACCCGCAAGCGCGGCCGGCTGCAGCAGACAGCAACCCGATTTGATACAACTGCTTGATTTGCCGTCATTGCTCACTAGCTATGTCAGCGGCGGCCGGTGCGGCTTGACGTGGTGGGATGCCCACGTTAGGCCCCTGACCGTCAGGGCGTCTCACCGCATAAGGCTCGTCATAGATGGAAGTTTTTACAGCCGCCGGGTTTTCGGCGCTGCTCCAGGTCATCGCTATCGATCTTGTCCTTGCAGGTGACAATGCCATCGTTATCGGCCTCGCCGCGGCCGGCCTTCCGTCGGAGCAGCGGCGCAAGGCGATCCTGATCGGCGTCATAGCGGCCACTGTGCTGCGCATCGGCTTTGCCACGATCACGCTGCAACTTCTTCAGATTCTCGGCCTGCTGCTGGTCGGCGGCATCCTGCTTCTCTGGGTCTGCTGGAAGATGTGGCGCGAGCTCAGGACCACGCCCGCCGAAAAGCATGCCGCGGACGAGGCGCTGGCCGACATCGACCACGACAAGGACGGCGTGATCGGCGGCGGCGCGCCGCGCAAGACCCTGATGCAGGCGGCCGCCCAGATCGTGATCGCCGACGTCTCGATGTCGCTCGACAATGTGCTCGCCGTGGCGGGCGCGGCGCGCGACCACCCGACCGTGCTGGTGATCGGTCTGATCCTGTCGATCGCGCTGATGGGTATTGCCGCCAACTACATCGCCCGGCTGCTCCAACGCTATCCCTGGATTGCATATATCGGCCTTGCCATCATCCTCTATGTGGCGCTCGACATGATCTATCGCGGCATGATGGAGGTGTGGCCGGTGGTCGAGAACGCGGCGACGTAGGAGACAATATTCAGGCGGGGCCGGCCTGCGGGCGGAATTGGCCCGCGACTTGCGCCAATTCGTCGTGCGGGTCGACGATTGCATTTGCGGCGGACTGTGATAGGTGGCCGCCTTTCGAAAGGTTCCGCCAGCGAACATGTCCGCCCCGCGCGTCAGCTTCGTCAGCCTCGGCTGCCCCAAGGCGCTCGTCGATTCCGAGCGCATCATCACGCGGCTGCGCGCCGAAGGCTATGAGATCGCCCGCAAGCATGACGGCGCCGACCTGGTCGTCGTCAACACCTGCGGCTTCCTGGATTCGGCGCGCGACGAGTCGCTGAAGGCGATCGGCGATGCGATGTCGGAGAACGGCCGCGTCATCGTCACCGGCTGCCTCGGCGCCGAGCCTCAGGTGATCCGCGACAAGCATCCCAATGTGCTCGCGATCACCGGCCCGCAGGCCTATGAGAGCGTGATGGCGGCGGTGCACGAGGCCGCGCCGCCGACGCACGATCCATATGTGGACCTGCTGCCGCCACAGGGCGTGAAGCTTACGCCGCGCCACTATGCCTATCTGAAGATTTCGGAAGGCTGCAACAACCGCTGCTCGTTCTGCATCATCCCGACGCTGCGCGGCGACCTCGTCTCGCGGCCGATCGCCGACGTGCTGCGCGAGGCGGAAAGGCTGGCCAAGGCCGGGGTGAAGGAACTGCTGGTCATCTCGCAGGACACCAGCGCCTACGGCGTCGACATCAAATACCAGACCAGTGTGTGGCAGGAGCGCGAGGTGCGCGCCAAGTTCATCGACCTGGCGCGCGAGCTCGGCGAGCTCGGCATCTGGGTGCGGCTCCACTACGTCTATCCCTACCCGCATGTCGACGAGGTGATCCCGCTAATGGCCGAGGGCAAGGTGCTGCCCTATCTCGACATCCCTTTCCAGCATGCCTCGCCGCAGGTCTTGAAGAACATGCGCCGTCCCGCCCATCAGGAAAAGACGATTGCGCGCATCCGACGCTGGCGCGAGATCTGCCCGGACCTTGCCGTGCGCTCCACCTTCATCGTCGGGTTTCCCGGCGAGACCGAGGCGGATTTCGAGCAACTGCTGGGGTGGCTCGGCGAGGCAAGGATAGCGCGCGCCGGCTGCTTCAAATACGAGCCGGTGAAGGGCGCGCGCTCGAACGAGCTCGGGTTGGACCAGGTGCCGCAAGCGGTGAAGGAGGCGCGCTGGAAGCGCTTCATGGAGCGCCAGCAGAAGATTTCAGCCGACTTGCTGAGAAAGAAAGTCGGCAAAAGGCTTCCCGTTCTGATCGACGAGGCGAACGGCACCGCCGCCATGGGCCGCTCGAAATATGACGCGCCGGAAATCGACGGCAATGTGCATATCGAGGCGCGCCGCCCGCTGCGCGCCGGCGAGATCGTCACCGTCAAGATCGACCGGGCCGATGCGTATGATCTGTATGGGCAGGCAGTTTAGCCGGTACCAACAGAAGTAAATTTTGATCATACCGGCGAATCAGCCGCGGCTCGCGCCGCGCTCGTGCAGTTCGTCGCGGGACAGCCGCTCAGACGCGCGAAAGGAGATGATGCGCGCTCGTATCTCGCTTTCAGCGCGTTTCAATCTCTCAAAATCCGTTTCTTTGCCGCTGGCCTTCTGACTGATGACATCAGCGGGGTCCTTTCGATGTTGAGAGCCGGTGTTCATGGCCTTTACCTGTTCCGATACGGCACGATCTTCAGGCTGTCGTAACGCGGGTTGGCGTCCAGGTAGCCGCTGGCCGCGACCAGCAAATCCTGGAAGGCGTCCTCGTCATAGGATGGATCATTCCTGGAGAGAGCCAGATCGGTCTCGATGACATAGACCGACCTTATCTCGATCGAATCCCGTCCGATCGTCGGACGGGTGGCCATAACGTGCGGATGTTCGAGCATTTTCAAAACTCCATGCCTTGGAGTGTCTGTCCCAATCGGCCGCCGCGGGAAGGCCCTATCCATTCCCCGCGAATGGCGGCGGCGCGACCTGCTTCGCCAGGTCCGCTTCCTTGGCCTCATAACGACGGTAGGCGGGGCGGTCGGTGGCGCGGGCGACGTAGTCGCGGAAGACCGGAAGCGCCGGCAGCACCTTTATGATGTTCATGGTGAAGTTGATGCCGCCGGCAAGCTGGGTATCGGCGGCGGTAAAGCTGTCGCCGACGGCGTAAGGCTGGTTTGACAGCAGCTTTTCGACATTGGCGACCATGTCCGCGAACAGGCCGAAGGAGAAGTTGTTGCTGACGTAGCTCCAGCCCTTCGCCTTGGCCGCGACCGCAGGGTCGAAAACGGAATCGCAATAGACCAGCCGCGTCAGATAGGCGGCCCGCCGCTTGTCGCCGACCGGCGGGGCGAGGCCAGCCTCGGGAAAGGCATCTGCGAGGTAGATGCAGATCGCCGCCCGTTCGGTGACGATCGTGCCTTCGTGATCGATCGCTGGCACCTTCTTGTTGGGCTGGATCGCGCGATAGCTTTCCGGCGCCCCGCCCGGGCCGCGGATGTCGACGATCTCGATCTCGTAGGGCTGGCCGAGCTCCTCCAGCAGCCAGAACACGGTCGAAGCCCGCGACCACGGCGTGCAGTAGAATTTGAGCATCTCGGCCTCCTCGTTTCCGTCGCTGACGATGCTCCTTATACCAAACTGCTCCTGACAACTCTCTGTCAGGAGGTTTGGCAGGAGGCGGTCAAATCTAGGGGGTTGCACTCCGTCCAACACCCCTCATCCGTCGCCTTCTCTCGTCCTTGCTGCGCAAGGCCGAGGGCGACACCTTCTCCCACAAGGGGAGAAGGGGGAGTTTGGTCGGATGAGGGGTAAATGGAGCTGCAAAAAGGGCGCCGTGCGGCGCCCTTTCGGAACTTGCGCGGCAAGAGCAGCTTATTGCGGCAGCGTGTCGTCCACGCCCTTGATGTAGAAGTTCATGCCGAGGAGCTCCTCATCGGTGGCGACCTGGCCGTCCTTCAGCCATTCCGAACCGTCTTGTTTGGCGACCGGGCCGGTGAAGGGGTTCCAGCCATCGCTGATCTTCTTCTCCGTGGCCTCAGCCATCGCCTTCACGTCGTCGGGCATGTTGGTGAAGGGCGACAGCTTGACGGCGCCGTCCTTGATGCTGAGCCAGACATTGTCGGGTTTCCAGCTTCCGTCGAGCATGGCTTTCACGCGCTCGACATAATACGGTCCCCAATTATCCGTGTTGGCGGTGAGCTGCGCCTTCGGCGCGAATTTGATCATGTCGGACGACTGGCCGAAACCCTTCAGCCCGCGCTCCTCGGCCACCTGAAGAGCGGCCGTGGAATCGGTGTGCTGCACGATGATGTCGGCGCCCTGGTCGAACAGTGCCTTGGCGGCGTCGGCTTCCTTGCCGGGATCGAACCACGAATTGACCCAGACGAGCTTGATCTTGAAGTCCGGATTGACGGACTGCGCGCCCAGCATGAAGGAGTTGATGCCCATCACCACTTCCGGGATCGGGAAGGAGACGATGTAGCCGGCGGTGCCGGACTTGGACATCTTCGCCGCGATCTGACCCATGACGTAACGGCCTTCATAGAAACGGGCATTGTAGATGCCGAGATTGTCGCCGGTCTTGTAGCCGGTGGCGTGCTCGAATTTAACATCCGGAAACTTCGCCGCGACCTTCACCATGGAATCCATGAAGCCGAAGGACGTGCCGAAGATGATCTTGCAGCCTTCGCGCGCGAGCCGCTCGAAGGCACGCTCGGCATCCGGGCCCTCGGCGACGTTTTCGAGGTAAGCGGTCTCGACCTTGTCGCCGAGTTCCTTCTCCACATCGAGACGGCCCTGATCGTGCTGATAGGAGTAGCCGAAGTCGCCGATCGGGCCGACATAGACCCAGCAGGCCTTCAGCTTCTCCTGAGCCTGTGCGGAGGCGGCGAACGCCAACGCGGCCGCCGTCGTCATTGCTGCGAATATCAATTTCCTCATTTCAGTACCTCTCTGTAGGTTGTTCGCTTGTATCCGGCGTTTCTTTTTGTTTTTCAACGGTCTGGCACGAAGGCGCGGCCGAGCGCGGCCGGCGTGTTCATCATGGTGAGGCGTCGGTTGCGCGAGATTAGAACGAGAACGACGATCGTTGCCAGATAGGGCAGCGCGGAAAGGAACTGCGCAGGCACGGACTTCACAAGGCTTGCGAGCCAGTAGAGCGGCCCGGGCAGGAAGGCGAGGTCGCTGAGGTTGGTCGCCTGGATGTGGAGCTGGGCAATCGTGATCGCCCCGAACAGATAGGCGCCGGCAAGCACCCGCCACGGTCGCCATGACGCGAAGACGACCAGCGCCAGCGCGATCCAGCCCCGGCCCGCCGTCATGTTCTCCACCCATTGCGGCGTATAGACCAGCGACAGATGTGCGCCCGCCAGGCCCGCGCAGGCCCCGCCGAACATCACAGCCAGGTACCGTATGCCGATGACGTTGATGCCCAACGCGTGTGCGGACGTGTGGTTATCGCCGATCGAGCGCAGCGTGAGGCCAGGCCGCGTGCGGAACAGAAACCAGGCAACGCCGATCGTCAGCAGGATCGAAATGTAAAAGAGCGGATCCTGCCCGAAAGCGAGACTGCCGATCAAGGGGATGTCAGAGAGGTAAGGGATGTGCAGCTCGCCGAGCTGGACGCCCGGCAGGCCGACGAAGCCGACACCGAGCATACCGGAGAAGCCCAATCCGAGCAGGGTCAAGGCAAGGCCGGTCGCGACCTGGTTGGTGACCAGCGAGAGCGTCAGGAAGCCGAACAGCAGCGAGAACAGCGCGCCGACGATGATTGCCGCGAAGACGCCCAGCCAGGCCGAGCCCGTCATCAGCGCGACACCGAAGCCGGTGACGGCGCCCATGACCATCATGCCCTCGACGCCGAGGTTGAGAACGCCGGAACGTTCGACGACGAGCTCGCCCATCGCGGCGATCAAGAGCGGCGTCGACGCGGTCGCGATTGTCAGCAGGATGGCTTCAAACGTTCCCATGTGCGAGCTCCAGCGATTTGGCAGGCCGAACAAGCCGGATGCGGTAGAGGATGAGGGTGTCGCAGGCGAGCACGAAGAAGAGCAGCATGCCCTGGAAGGCGCGCACCGCCTTGTCTGAAAGACCGATCGAGACCTGCGCGGCCTCGCCGCCGAGATAGGAGAGCGCCAGCACCAGGCCGGCCGCGACGATGCCGAGCGGATTGAGCCGACCGAGGAAGGCTACGATGATCGCAGTGAAGCCATAGCCGGGCGAAATGGTCGGCTGAAGCTGGTTGATCGCGCCCGAGACTTCCGAGATGCCGGCCAAACCCGCAAGACCGCCAGAGACGAGGAAGCCGAAAAACACCATGCGCGAGGACGAGAAGCCGGCAAAGCGCCCTGCCCTGGGGCTCTGGCCGAGCACCTTCACCTCGAAGCCCTTGAGCGTCCTGGAGACGAGGAACCACATCACCAGGGCGGCAAGGAGCGCGAAGACGAAGCCCCAATTGGCGCGGCCCGACATCGGAAAGAGCTCCGGCAGGATGGCGCTGTTGTTGAACTGCACCGTCTGCGGGAAATTGAAACCCTTCGGGTCGCGCCAAGGGCCACGCACCATCCAGTCGAGGAAGAGCTGCGCGACATAGACCAGCATCAGGCTGGTCAGGATCTCGTTGGTGTTGAAGCGCGTCTTGAGGAAGGCGGGGATTGCGCCATAGGCCGCCCCTCCGACGATGCCCATGATCAGCATCAGCGGCAACACGATCCAGGATTCGAAGGTCGGGAACACCACCGGCAATATCGAGCCGACGATCGCGCCGACGATGAACTGGCCTTCCGCGCCGATGTTCCAGTTGTTGGAGAGGTAGCAGATCGACAGGCCGACCGCGATCAGGATCAGCGGGGCCGCCTTGATCGCCAGCTCATGGAGCTGCCAGACGTCGTTGGGATTCCACAGGCCGCTGAGCGGCGCGACGAAATAGTAATAAAGCGCCTCGAGCGGATTCTTGCCGAGAATGGAAAACATGATGGCGCCTGCGACCAGCGTGAGCCCCAGCGCGATGAAGGGCGAAAGCACCTGGAAGAGCGCGGAGCGCTGCGGCCGCTTGACGAGCTCGATGCGCATCACGCCACCTCTTTCACATGCTGTTCGACATGGCCGGGTTCGGCCCCGCCCATCAAGAGGCCGATCTTCTCGAAGGTGGCCTCGGCGATCGGCAACGGTTTCGACAATTCGCCATTGTGCATGACAGCGATGGCGTCGGAAATCTCGAACAGCTCGTCGAGGTCCTGGCTGATGACGAGCACGGCCGAGCCGCTGCGCGCGAGCTCGATCAGCGCCTGGCGGATGCGCGCCGCCGCACCGGCATCGACGCCCCAGGTCGGCTGGTTGACCACCATGACGCTCGGCCGGCGGTCGAGCTCGCGGCCGATGATGAATTTCTGCAGGTTGCCGCCGGAGAGCGCCGCGGCTTCCGGGTCCGGCGCGCTCTTGCGGACGTCCATCACCTCGACGATGCGCTGCGCGGCAGCCGCGATCGCACTCGTCTGGACCATGCCAGCCGTGCCCAAAAAGGCCTTGCGGTCGGTCTTGTGGCGCGAAAGAAGGAGGTTTTCCGAAAGCCTCATGCGCGGGGCGGCGCCGTGGCCGAGACGCTCCTCCGGCACGAAGGCGGCGCCCAGCAGGCGGCGGCCGGAGATGCTGAGATGGCCGGCATCGGCGTTGCGGACCCGGATCGAGCCGGCCTCCTGCTGCAGCACCTCGCCGGAGATCGCCTCGAACAGCTCGCCCTGCCCGTTGCCGGCCACACCGGCAATGCCGATCACCTCGCCTGCCTTGACGGCGAGATTGACGTTCTTCAGCGGAATGGAGAAAGGCGTCGCCGGCTTGCGGTCGAGGTTGCGGATTTCCAGCAGCGCCGGATGCGGGGCGGAGGCCTCGACGGGCGGGCGCACGATCGCCTGCACCTCGTTGCCGACCATCATGCGGGCAAGCGAGGAGGCGGTTTCCCGGCGCGGGTTGCAGTGGCCGACCACCTTGCCGTGCCTGAGCACGGTGGCGGCGTCGCACATGCGCTTCACCTCTTCGAGGCGATGCGAGATGTAGAGGATCGACTTGCCCTCGGCCCTCAGGCGCTCCAGCGTCTCGAACAGCTTGTCGGCCTCCTGCGGGGTGAGCACCGAGGTCGGTTCATCGAGGATGATGAGCTCCGGCGTTTGCAACAGGCAGCGGATGATCTCGATGCGCTGCCGCTCGCCAACCGAGAGATCGCCGACCATCGAATAGGGATCGAGCGGCAGGCCGTAGCTGTAGGAGAGCGCCTGCGCCTTGGCGGCGATGGTGCCGATCGGCGTCCTGTCGTCGAGCGAAAGCGCTATGTTCTCGGCGGCAGTAAGGGCCTCGAACAGCGAGAAATGCTGGAAGACCATGCCGATGCCGAGCTTGCGCGCCGCACCTGGGCTGGCGATGCGCACGGGTTCGCCCTTCCAGCGGATTTCGCCCTCGTTCGGCTCCAGCGAGCCGAACAGCATCTTGACCAGGGTCGACTTGCCAGCCCCGTTCTCGCCGAGCAGAGCATGGATCTCGCCGCGTCGGATCGTCAGATCGACATGATCGCATGCTTTCAGCGCGCCAAAGATTTTGGTGAGGCCGACGACCTCGAGCAGATTCGCGGCGTCACCGTCGTTGGTTGCACTCACAGTGCCTCCCAGTCCATCCCGGACGTGTTCTATCGTTCCCGCCTGCATCGTAGGCATTCGAGGGGGCATGCGCAAAGTGCAAGCAATCTTGAAAGTGCTTCAAGATTTTCAAAGAAGTTAGGGGCAATGGCGGCGGATGTTGATATCCAACCATTGGTTCCAACCGCATTCACGCGAGCAGGCTAATTCTCCTCAGAAATGCCGCTAGCGATGCTTCGACTGTGGCGGCACGAAGGACCTCGGCCCGGCCGATGCGTCGCGCGAGGAGGATCTTCGTCATCGGCTTATTGTATTGTGGCCAGACTGCCTCGAGAGCGGCAATTGCGGCTTGCGTTGTAAGCGGTCGGTTTTGCGCATAGCCATCCATATGGCGCAGCAGAAATGCCTCATGGCAGGGCTCCTGCCAGATAATGCTTATTTCCATCTGCAGGGCGAGTTGCTCGACTTCCTGCCGTCGCTGGGAATTACCGGCGAGTTGATCGGAGTCCATCAAGACGGCCCTATCATCAAACACCGATCTCCGCTTTTGACGACGCGTGATCTCTTTCTCGGCGCTTTGCAGGCGAGCAATGGGGTCGCCGGCACCGGGACTGAGATTGACAACTTCGAGATGAATGGGGAGGTCCGCTGCGTGAAGCAGATCATTCAGAAGTTGTCCATAGCCCTGTTCGGATTCACCCTCACAGCCAAGAAAAACAGGAGTCTTCTGAATGATGAGAGGACGGCGTCTTCTCATCCGACTTGCGGAACCGCCCCATAAACACCGCCAAGATATTTCTTATACAAGTTGTCAGATCGACGCGCCGCTTTCCGGTGCAGCGCCCCGACGTCCATAAGGCTATACATCCGCGAACGGCCGCCGCTGTCCTTTTCGCATAGCACGACTTCTTCCTTCGTCAGGTCATCCAACAAAGAGGCGGAATGACATGACATCCAGAGTTGCGCTCCGCGCGGGTTCCGCTCACGGTCATAGAACCATCTAATGATTTCGGGCAGTATGAGCGGATGGATCGACTGATCCAGCTCATCGACAACCGCGACCCCACCTCGCTGCAAGGCGAGCAGTATCCAAGGAAAGACGCGAATAAACGATCGGGTGCCATGGCTCTCGAGAGCCCACGGCATTTCGGCATGGAGCCCGCCATGTTTGAACAACGCCACAGGCCCGGTCGCCGACTGCACGATACGCATTTCCTCGACGCCTATGTCGATACGTTGAAGTTCGCGGTTGAGGGCGATCACCACTTCCGGGTTCTGTGCCAGATACTGGATGACGGCTTGGTCTCCCAAATCAATACGATCGATCAGGATGTTTCGAAAGACCGCGGCAGCGGCAGCGGAAATCACCTTCGAAGCCTGATGCTCGAACAGCGCCAAAGTCGCGACAGCGCTGGCATTGTCACGGATCTTGTCGATCACTTGCGCAAAACCAGCCAAGGGGAAAATCTTCGAACCGCGGAGTGACCGATCACCATTGCGTTCGAACACACGCTGCCATTTACCTTGGCCTTTGCGCTTCATCCGCAAAGCCTCATGGCTCACCGTGCGGACGAGGCCGTCCTTTGGCTGGAGGTGAAGTTCGTAACGATAGGTTCCAACGTCCTCCGATGCTGCGCGCTCTTCATCAGATCCCGAGAGGTCGAGCAATCCGCCGAGTTCAATCGCAAGACGGATCGGCCTGTTCGCTGACTCCCCGTCATTGAAGCGCTCGCAAGGAAGATCTGGCCCCTTGTGCTGAAAGCTCTCGCGTACAAACCAGCTCATGAAGGCAAGCGCCTTCAAGACCGTCGACTTGCCGGACCCATTCGGCCCGAACAAGGCAATCACTTTCGCCACCCGTTCCTCGGAGCTTGGAAATATCTCAGCGAAGCGTTCGGGAAATTCAGGCACACTCTTGGAGACCCGCAAATCCAAGACCTGGGGATCACGGATCGAGTAAAAATTTTCAATTTCTAGCCGGTACAGCATACCGGCTAGAATACTCCCGTCCTCCTCCATTTTCAACGAAAACCTGTCAAGTTTGGGAGATGGACAGCTTCATATCAGTTCTCAGATAATCAGATTGTTCTCAAGGAACAAGCACGGTCGTGCCGGTCGTCTTGCGGCCTTCGAGGTCGGCATGGGCCTGCCCGGCATCGGCAAGCTTGTAGCGCTGGTTGATCTGGACGCTGACGATGCCCTTGCCCACCACGTCGAACAGCGCGGCCGCCGATTCTTCGAGTTCGCCGCGCGTGGCGATGTAGCCGAACAGCGTCGGCCGCGTGGCGTAGAGCGAGCCCTTCTGCGAGAGCAGCGTCATCTGGAAAGGCGGGATCGGGCCGGACGACTGGCCGAAGCTGACGAACAAATGGCGCGGCTTCAGGCAGTCCAGCGAGGCGGGGAACGTATCCTTGCCGACCGAATCGTAGACCACGTCGCACATCCTGCCGGCGGTGATCTCGCGCACGGCCGCGACGAAATCGCGCTCGCGGTAGTTGACGACATGATCGAAGCCATGCGCCCTGGCAAGCTCAACCTTGTCGGCCGAGCCGGCGGTGCCGATCACGGTCGCGCCGAGGTGCTTCGCCCATTGCCCGAACAACAGCCCTACCCCGCCTGCCGCGGCGTGGAAGAGCACCGTGTCGCCGGGCTTCATCGCATAGGTGCGGCGCAGCAGATATTCGGCGGTCATGCCCTTGAGCATCATCGCCGCCGCCTGCTCGTCCGAAATGCCGTCCGGCACCTTGACCAGGCGATCGGCGGGGATCAGCCGCTGCTGAGCATAGGCGCCGAGCGGGCCGACATAGGCGACGCGGTCGCCGGGCTTCACCACGGCGACGCCCTCGCCCACTTCCTCCACGATGCCGGCCGCCTCGTTGCCGAGCGTGAGCGGCAGGCCGGCCGGTGGCGGGTAGATGCCGTTGCGGTAGTAGACGTCGAGGAAATTGAGGCCGATCGCCGTATGTCTGACGAGCGCCTCGCCCTTGCCGGGCCGGCCGATCTCCACATCCTCGTAGCGAAGGACGTCGAGGCCGCCCTGGGCGTGGATTCTCATAGCTTTCGACATGTCAGGGCCTCTTTGCTCCAAGCTGCGGGAAAAACTGCAAGACGGCGCCGATGCAGAACAGATAAAGGCTGGTGACGGTGATGCCGATCTTGATGAACAGGCTGACCTGCTCGCCGAGCACGCCGATCTGATTGTAGAAGGCGGCAAGCGCGGCCTGGCCGAGCGCAAGCGCGCCGAACACGCACCACAACATCATCACTGCGAGGTTGAGGGGCCTCAGCCTGACCACCCGCACGGGATGCAGGAAGTTGATGGGCACGAAGGTCAGGATGCCGGCGACGACGACCACGGCGAACGAGACCCATTGGCCGGGCTCGATGACGAACAGCGTGAAGACGATCATGTTCCAGACCACCGGGAAGCCCTTGAAGAAATTCTCCTTCGTCTTCATGCCGGTGTCGGCGTAGTAGATCGCGCTCGACACCACGATGATGGCCGCCGAGAGGAAGGACAGCCTCTCGCCCATGAAGCCGCGCTGATAGAGCGCGAAGGCGGGGATCAGCACGTAAGTGACGTAGTCGATGATGTTGTCGAGCAATTCGCCCGACCAGGTCGGCAAAATCTCCTTGACCTCGAGCTTGCGCGCGATCGGTCCGTCTATGCCATCAATGAGAAGTGCGAGCCCCAGCCACCAGAACATCGCCGTCCAGCGCTCCTCGCTCGCCGCCACCAGCGACAGGAACGCCAGGAACGAGCCGGATGCGGTGAGCAGATGCGCCGAGAAGGCCCGCGCCTGCGGCCAGGTTACCTTCTTCCTGGGCTTGGGAATGCGGGCGGATAACGGTTTGCTGGTCACGGTCCGCGCCAATCCAGCTTGCATATCTCGGCCGAGCGGCCGGCGAAATTCCAGTTGCGGCCGAAGGCGCGCATGCGGCTCTTGTCCGCCTGTGCGACGGTGATCTCGGGGGCTATCCAATATTGCGAGTTCTGGATCACCGTATCGCGCTCCCGGCTCTTGCCGGGGATCGGGGTGACCGCGCCATAGATGATTTTCGGGATCTGGAAGAACCGGGTACGGTCCTTCACCTCGTAGATGATCGCAGCGCGCTCCACGCCGAGGAAACGGCCGACCAGGATCGACAGCAGCGAGGTCGTGCCGCCGGCCTTGCCGGTGAAGATTTTCGTCAGCGCCTTCTGTGCGTAGATGGATGCACGCTTGTCTATGAACAGGCCTGCGGTCCAGTTGCCGCGGCTCATATAGCCTGGGATTTCCATGATCAGACCGAGATTGAGGCCGGAGAGCTCGACATCGCCGAAATGTCCACTGTCGATGCGAATCCCCGCCCAGGTCTGGCAATAGCCTTCGGTCGGCGGATGATTGCCCAGCGAAAGCACGCATGGGCAGAACACCGTGCAGTTGCAGGAGAGGACGAGTTCTCCCTTCATCGCCCAACTCTCTTCGGCCATACGCCCTCACCCTTCTGCGAGATCGCCTGGCGAATTCTCCAAGCGATCTCTAACGCAAAGCTACAAGCAGCGCCGCCGCCCACACAAGCAGTAACGTGCCGGCAATACGCGTTGGAAGCCTTCCCCGCCATTGTTTTTCGACCACGGCAAAAAGCCCGATCAGCGCCATCCAGAAGATGTTCATGACGCCGACCGCGAACATCACCAGCATCAGCGCCCAGCAGCAGCCGAGGCACCACACGCCCTGTTCCAGCCCCAGCCGGAAGATGCGGGACGGGCGGTCGCTCCAGCGCGCGAACAATATCGCAAAGGGGTGACGACATTTTTTCAGGCAGGCCTCTTTCAGGGTGCTGAACTGGTAAAGGCCGGCAACGGCAAGGGCGGCGGGGGCGGCAAAAGCCGCGACGGCACTGCTTTGGACGGCGAGCGAGACGCCCGCGAAAGCGGCCGCCGCGACCAGCCAGACGACGAGATAGCCGGCGACCAGCACGAGCGGGTGAACGACGGGTTCGCCCTTCGCCTCGCCTGTCTCGGCGATCTCGCAATAAGTGCGGATCATGGGCGCGGCCGAGGGCAGCATCATCGCCGCCGCCATCAGAGCCCACATCGCCCACAGAGCGAGGAAACCGCCGACGCCGAAACCCAGGAAAGCCGGCGCGGCGCAGAGCGACAGGAAGCGACCCATGAAATCCGGCAGCGGCAGCGCGGGCAAGAGGCCCAGCAGCCAGTCGCCGGGGCCGCCCTCGGGAGGCAATCCCACTTGCGCCGCCTCTATCGCGAGGGCGGCCAGTGTGATCCAGGAGAACAGGATGGCGGTTGCGACGACCGTGTTGACGACGGCGCGGGGCTTCAGCGCGACGAGCGCTGTCAGCCGGCCGGGTGGATCGAGGTGATCAAAGCCCCCAGTCCGCCTCGCTTCGCTCGGCACCTCTCCCCCACTTCGTGGGGTAGAGGAAATGTCGGCCGCAGGCTCAGCGGCCTTCCTCTCCCCCGTCGAACGGGGGAGAGGTGTCGAGCGAAGCGAGGCGGAGTGGGGGTCGAAAGGCATCAGCTAACTCGAACTTCTCGCGGCCGGCCATACGCCACATTGAAGGAAGCCGCATCGTTGGCCTATCTTCCACCAGTTCGGCTTGCCGTGCATCAGGAGAAGCCCATGGCTGAGGACAAAGTGAAGAGGGAGATCCTGGTCGCCGGCACCGGCCCTACCGGCATGATCGCAGCACTTGGCCTCGCACGCGCCGGCTTTTCGGTCGCGCTCGCCGGACCTGTGCCGCGCAGCGACGACCGGCGCACCACGGCGCTGATGCGGCCGGCGCTGAATTATCTCGACATGCTCGGCGTGCTTGCGCGCGTCGCGGAAGAAGCGGCGCCGCTTGCCGTCATGCGTATCGTCGACGCGACCGCCAGGCTGGTGCGCAGCCCCGTCGTCACTTTCCGCGCCAGCGAGATCGACGAGGCGGCCTTTGGCCTCAACATACGCAATACGGTGCTGAACAAGGCGCTGGAAGCCGCGATCGCCGAACAGCCGGCAATCGACTGGCGACGGTCTGCCGTCGCCGCTTGGGAAATCGGCGAAACGTCGGTCGTCGCGGTTCTGGAGGATGGCACGCGCATCGAAGCGCCGCTTGCCGTCGCTGCCGACGGCCGCGATTCGCCGGCACGCGAGGCGGCGGGCATCAGGACGTCGCGCCGGATGCATCGACAGTCGGCGCTGGTCCTCAATTTCGGGCATACGCGCGATCACGCGTCGACCTCCACCGAGTTCCACACCGAGACCGGCCCTTTCACCCAGGTGCCGTTGCCCGGCAAGCGGTCGAGCCTGGTCTGGGTGGTGCGGCCCGAGCAGGCGGACGAACTCGCCGCGCTTGACGATGCAACGCTTGCGCAGCGCATCGAGGAGAAGATGCAGTCAATGCTGGGGCGGGTCACGGTCGAGCCGGGCCGCCAAGTCTACCCGTTATCCTCGCTGTTGCCGCACCGCTACGCCAAAGGCCGCGTCGCGCTGGTCGGGGAGGCCGCGCATGTCTTCCCGCCGATTGGTGCGCAGGGCCTCAATCTCAGCATACGCGACGTGGAGGACATCGTGCGTACGGCCGCCGAACACCGCACCGATCCGGGATCGAGCAGCGCGCTTGCCGCCTACGACCGCCGGCGCCGTCCAGACATACTGGCGCGCTCGACCGCCGTCGAGCTGTTCAACCGCTCGCTGCTCTCCGACATGCTGCCGGCGCAGATGGCGCGCAGTCTCGGTTTAAGCATATTGAAGGCGCTGTCGCCGGTGCGGGGCTTCTTCATGCGCGAGGGCATGCAGCCAGGCAGCGGCTTCGCGCGGGCGGTCTCGAGATTGCGCGAGCAGGCGCTTCCCTCACGTCAGGATTGAATTTGCCGGATTTCTGCGCCAAATAGCGGTTCATGGGCCTTGTAAAGACCGCCAAGTTCAGTATCGGCCAAGTCGTCCGCCACAGAATTTTCGAGTTCCGCGGCGTAATTTTCGACGTCGATCCCGAGTTCAACAATACCGAGGAATGGTACGAGGCCATTCCCGCCGAGGTGCGGCCGAGCAAGGACCAGCCCTTCTATCACCTGCTGGCCGAGAATTCCGAAAGCCAGTACATCGCCTATGTCTCGGAGCAGAACCTGCTCGACGACAGCGACGGCGAGCCGCTGCACCATCCGCAACTCGGCGAGTTTTTCGAGACACTGCCGGACGGACGGTTCGAGCCGAAGGGCCGCGCGCACCACTGATACCGGCGGTGCCAAGTCTGGCACTCGGCATCAGCGCGAGACATGAAAAAAGCGGGGTCGAAGCCCCGCTTTTTATTGCCGCGTTCGGCTCAACCTCAATTGGCTGCCTTCGCCTTTTCCTGCTCTTCCTTGAGCTTCTTGGCGAAGTCCTCGTTGTTCTTGGCCACGAAGTCCTGGAGCTTCTTCTGCCGGTCCTCGACGTCGGACTGCTGCAGCGGCGGGCCGTCATAGGCGCCTGTGAAGCCTTCCAGCGTCACCTTCACCGGGTTCTGCTGGTTCTGGAAGTTCACGGAGGTGAGCGTCAGCCCCGAGCCCTTCTTGAGCGAAGCGACAAGCTGGTCCGAGAGCTGAGCTTCGGCGATGCAGCGATCCGGGAAGCACAGGACATAATCGAGCTTCTGCGCCTTGCCGCCGTCGATCTGCATGCCGATGCCCGGAGGCACCATGCGGCCAGTCGGCACCGAGACCTGGAACACCTTGCGGTTGATCTTGCCCTTGAGCTCGATCAGGCTGATACCGGTGATGAGCTGGCCGGTCTGCGCGGTCATGATGTTCTGCACATTGCAGATGTCGATGTCCTGCTGCTTGCTGCAGACCTTGAACCAGCCCAGCGGCTGTTGCTGCTGCTGCTGTGCGCTGGCCGGCGCAGGACCAACGGCAAGCATGCCAGCAACCCCCGCGGCCATGATCGATAGACGTGAAGCGTTGCTCCTCAAGCTCGTCATCGTCCGATTATCCTTTCTGAAATCCCTATGGCGCGTTCCGCGCCACCCCGTCGCTTGGTGTTGCCCAAATGAGGCAACAGCAAGGCTCGGCGCGTGTTACACGGCGGGAAGGGGCAAATCCAGCCCCAGAAACGCGGCCTGGAGCGGCTTTTTCGCCACGAGCCGGACCGGCATGTTAGGGTCCGGGCCGATTCGTATCCTTGCCGGGCAGTCACGGAGGACCCCTTGCGCCGGTTGATTTTTGCAATCCTGATGGCATTGACGGCCGGGCTGCCGGCGCCTGCCGCGGCGGAACCGTCGCATGCGATCGCCATGCATGGCGAACCGGCGCTGCCTCCCGACTTCGACCACTTCCCCTATGCCAACCCTAACGCGCCGAAGGGCGGGCGAATCGACTATGCTTGGATCGGCACGTTCGACAGCCTCAATCCCTTCATCGTGCAGGGCGACGCGGCGCGGGGCATGTGGGACCTGACTTTCGGCAACAATGTCTTCGAGACGCTGATGGCGCGCTCGCGCGACGAGCCCTTCACGCTCTACCCGCTGCTGGCGGAATCGGTCGAAACGGATGCCGACCGGACTTTCGTGGAATTCACGCTCGATCCCCGCGCGAAATTCTCCGACGGCGCGCCGGTGACGCCGGAGGACGTGATCTTCTCGCTGGAGCTGCTGCGCGACAAGGCCCGGCCGCTCTACAAGAACTGGATCGACGTGGTGGCCAAGATGGAGAAGGTCGGCGGACGCGGCGTGCGGCTGACCTTCAACGACCAGGCCGGGCGCGAATCGCCGCTACTGCTGGCGCTGCTGCCGATCCTGCCCAAGCATGCGACGGACGCGGACAATTTCGACAAGTCGACGCTGAAGCCTCTGATCGCCTCCGGGCCGTACATGATCGACAGCGTGCGGCCAGGCGAAGTGGTGGTGCTGAAACGCAATCCCGACTATTGGGGCAAGGATATCCCCTCCAAGCGCGGCCTCGACAACTACGACGAGATCCGCATGAACTATTTCCGCGACGAGAACACGATGTTCGAGGCCTTCAAGAAAGGCGCCGTCGACATCATGCTCGAGACGGACACCGGCCGGTGGGCAACAGGCTACAACTTCCCCGCCGTCAATGACGGGCGTGTCGTCAAGGATGCGTTCAAGAACGGCCTGCCGTCCGGCATGTACGGCTTCGTGCTCAACACGCGCCGCGACGTTTTCAAGAACCGCGACGTGAGGCTGGCGCTGGGCGGGCTGTTCGATTTCGAATGGGCGAACAAGAACCTGTTCTCCAGCGCCTATCAGCGCATCAGGAGCTACTATGACGGCTCGGAGCTGTCTTCATTTGGCCATACGGCATCCGATGCCGAAAAGGTGCTGCTGGGGCCCTATGCCAAGCAAGTGTTGCCGGAAGTCATGGCCGGCAGCTGGACGCCGCCCGTCTCGGACGGCAGCGGCCGCGACCGCGCTTTCCTGAAGAAGGGCTTCGATGCGCTGAAGGCCGCCGGCTACCGGCTCGAAGACGAGGTGATGGTCGGGCCGGACGGCAAGCCGCTCACCTTCGAGATCCTGCTCAACGGCAAGGCTGGCGAGTCGGTGGCGGCGGCCTGGCAGCGCACGCTGGAGAAGCTGGGCATCAAGGTCACGCTGCGCTCGGTCGACGGCGCGCAATACCTGCAGCGGCAGCGCACCTACGATTTCGACGCGATGCTGATGACCTACACCTCGTCGCTCTCGCCCGGCACCGAACAGGCGTTTCGCTGGGGCTCGGCCTCGCGCGACGCCGACGGCACCTATAATTTCGCCGGCGTTGCCGATCCGGCGATCGACGCCATGATCGACCATCTGCTGAAGGCCCGCAGCCGCGAGGATTTTGTAGCCGCCGTGCGCGCCTACGACCGGCTGCTCTTGAGCGGCGCCTATGTCGTGCCGCTCTATTACCAGCCCGAGCAATGGGTCGGCCGATGGGCGCGTATCAAGCGCACAGATTATGTGCCTATATATTATGGCTACTACTTGCCGGCCTGGTGGCGGCAGGATCAATAGGTGTGTTGCGATTCCGGTGAGGCCGGCCTCACCGGAATCGCAACACACCCCCGCCCATCCTGAAATCGCAAGCATAGCGATTTCCGACGAAAGGACATGACAA
>Ga0081539_10001773_pt1 | contig 34339 bp, 39 predicted proteins | sample TabmetS4T2R2_FD_71023 | JGI IMG/M metagenome (GOLD analysis project Ga0081539, IMG submission 71023) | Tabebuia heterophylla rhizosphere microbial communities from the University of Puerto Rico - S4T2R2 | ecosystem: Host-associated > Plants > Roots > Rhizosphere ... | reverse complement strand
AGGTTGCGGCGCGGCCGACGGCCGAGGCTTTGGACCGGATCGTTGCGGCGGTGACCCCGCGGACGCGGTTGCTCGCGCTGTCGCACGTGCTCTGGACGACCGGGCAGGTCATGCCGGTGCACGAGCTGCGGGCTTCGATCGGGCTGCCGGTTCTCGTCGACGGCGCGCAGTCGGTCGGCGCGATCCCGGTCGAGGTGGGCAAGCTCGACTTCTACACGGTCTCGGGCCAGAAGTGGCTCTGCGGGCCGGAGTCGACGGGAGCGCTGTACGTGCGCGAGCCGGAGCGGCTGCGCGTCGCTCGGCCGACCTACCTCTCGCAGCAGGCGATCGAGCCGGACGGGGCGTTCGTGCCGAAGGACGGCGCGCTGCGGTTCGACTCGGGGTGGACGCCTTCGGCCGCTTTGGCCGGGCTCGATGCCGCGCTGGAGGCCGCGCCCTTGGATCGATTCGCGCGCGCCGCGCGGGCGGCGGCGCGGTGCCGGGACGCGCTGGCGGCGGCGGGCGAGGAAGTCGTGACTGAGCCGGGCCAGGCGACGCTCGTCACGTGGGTCGCGCGGGGGGTGGCGGCCGAGGCGGTGACGCGACTCTACGAGCTCGGCGTGATCGTGCGCGAGCTTCCCGGGACGGGGTGGCTCCGAGCCTCCTGCGGCTGGTGGACGACCGACGAGCACGTCGAGCGGCTCGTCGCGGGGCTCGGGTAGCGCTTGCGTCGCGAGCGGCGCGACGACATCGGGTCGCGGACGCGGTGGACGAGTCGGCGCGCTTTCGGCACGCGCGGACACTGTCGGAGCGGCGCGCTCCGCAGTAGGCTCGAACGTAGGCGGGGGTCAAGGGTCCCCCAGCACGCGCGTCTACCTTTAAACGCGTACGCCGACGTAGAGCCCGCGCCCCATCGGCCCGCCGTCAGGATCGTGCTCGACCTCGAGCCCGGCGGAGCGGAACGCGTCCAGCGTCTCGTCGTCCGTGAACAGCGTCAGATCGTGGAGCTCCGTGAAGTGCTCCACGCCGTCGGGCCGCCCGACGAGGTAGTGCAGCTCCAGGATCGAGCGGTTGCCGTCCACCTCGACCGAGTCGATGCGCGCGATCTTCAGCTCCGGCTCGTCCACGAACACCGCGCCGACATGCGGGGTGACGATCCGCTCCGGCGAGAGCCAAGGCTCGACGACGAGCACGCCGCCGGGCTCGAGGTGCCGCGCCATCGACGCCACCGCCCGACCCAGCTCGCCGACCCCGCGAACGTAGCCGATGCTGGAGAAGAGACACGTGACCGCGTCGAAGCGCCGCCCGAGGTCGAAGTCGCGCATGTCCGCCTCCAGCAGCTCGACCTCCACTGGCAGCCGCTCCCGCGCGACGGCGAGCAGCTTCGGGTCGACGTCGACGCCCACGCACCGGTACCACCGAGCCAACTCCGCCAAGTGAGCTCCGGTTCCGCAAGCCACGTCCAAAAGCGTCGTCGCGCCCGGCATCCGCGCCTGGACGAGCTCGTGGATCCACGCCGCCTCGGCGGTGTAGTCCTTCCAGTGGTAGATCGCGTCGTAGAGCCGCGCGCTGCGCGTGAACACACTCAGGCCGCGTCGGCAGCGGTCCGCAGCCCGAGCTGAGGTGCGATCGGCTGCAGCGCCTCGACCACGTTCCGGATGTGGTCGTCGAGGTCGACGCCGAGCAGCTCGGCGCCGGCGTAGACCTCGTCGCGATGCACCCCCGCTGCGAAGGAGGGCTGCTTCAGCTTCTTGCGCACCGACTTCGGCTCGAGCCCGTCGAGGCCGGTCGGCCGGACGAGCCCGCAGGCGTGCACGAACCCCGACAGCTCGTCGCACGCGAACAGCGTCTTCTTCAGCGGCGTGTCGCGGGGCAGACCGAGGTGCTCGGCATGCGAGAGCACCGCCTCGACGACGTCCTCCGGCCAGCCCTCCTCGCGCAGGATCGGCGCCCCGTCCTGCGGGTGCTCGTCGAGCGTCGGGTGGATCTCGTAGTCGAAGTCGTGCAGGAGCGCGACCACCGCCCAGCGCTCCTCGTCCTCGCCGAAGCGCCGCGCATACGAGCGGGTCGAGGCCTCGACTGCCAGCGCGTGCCGCAGGAGCGCCTCGCTCTTCGTGTAGCGCGTCAGCGTCTCCCAGGCGCGCTCGCGAGTCGGCTCCATCGGCGAACTAGGATAGCCTGCGACGCGATGACGACCGCCGTCGCCGACGCGCTCGTGGAGTCGTTCGTGATCGAGGGATCGCGGCCCTTGAGCGGCCGGATCCGCGCCGCCGGGAACAAGAACGGCGCGCTCCCGATCCTGGCCGCGTGCCTGCTCACCGAGGAGCCCGTGCACCTGCAGAACGTGCCGCGGATCCGGGACGTCGAGACGATGATCGAGCTGATCGCCGACCTCGGCGCGGAGGTCGAGTGGACCGGCGCGAACGAGGTCCGAGTCCACGCGCCCGACCTCGAGAGGACCGAGCTCGACGAGGAGCTCTCGCGCCGGATCAGGGCGTCGTTCCTCCTCGCAGGCCCGCTGCTCGCCCGCTGCGGCCACGCGACGGTTCCGCCGCCGGGCGGCGACGTGATCGGCCGCCGGCGCCTCGACACGCACATCCACGCGTTCCAGCAGCTCGGCGTCGAGATCGAGATCACGCGCAAGTACGACCTCCGCGCGCCGGGCCGGCTCCGTGGCCAGCACATCTTCCTCGACGAGGCGAGCGTGATGGGCACCGAGAACGCGATCATGGCCGCCGTCGGCGCGTCCGGCGAGACCGTGATCGGGAACGCCGCCTGCGAGCCGCACGTCCAGGATCTCTGCCGCTTCCTCGTCTCGCTCGGCGCACGGATCTCTGGGATCGGCTCGAACGTCCTTCGCATCCAGGGCGTCGACGGCCTGAACGGCGGCGACTGGCGGATCTCCCCCGACCACATCGAGGTCGCGAGCTTCATCGGCCTCGGCGCGGTCACCCCGGGCGAGATCGTGATCGAGGGTGTCGAGCCGGCCGACGTGAAGCCGACGCTGCTCGCGTTCGAGCGCCTCGGCGTGCAACTCGAGCTCGGCGAGTCGACCGTCCACGTCCCCGACGGCCAGGTCCTCGAGGTGCAGGACGACCTCGGCAACCAGATCCCGAAGATCGAGGACGGGCCGTGGCCGGCGTTCCCGGCCGACCTGACGTCGATCGCGCTCGCGGTCGCGACCCAGGCGCGGGGGACGATCCTCATCTTCGAGAAGATGTTCGAGAACCGGCTCTTCTTCGTCGACAAGCTCGTCGGGATGGGCGCGCGGATCATCCTCTGCGACCCTCACCGCGCCGTCGTCACCGGGCCGGCTCGGCTCTACGGCGAGCGCCTCACGAGCCCGGACATCCGCGCCGGGATGGCGATGCTGCTCGCGAGCCTCTGCGCCGAGGGCGTCTCGACGATCGGGAACGTCGGCGAGATCGACCGCGGCTACGAGCGGATCGACGAGCGCCTGCGCGCCCTCGGCGCGCACATCGAGCGCACCGAGGTCTAGGTCTCGTGCCCGCGCAGAAGCAGCGGGGCGCACGGCTCGTCGTCGAGGGCACCGGCTCGACCAACGTCGCGACCGGCCTGCCGATCCTCGACCACCTGCTCGTGGTGATGGCCGAGTACGCCGGCTTCGACCTCGCGCTCGAGGTCGCTCCCGGCGGCGCGGACGAGGAGATCGGCGCCGCCGGGCGGGCGCTCGGCGAGGCGCTCCGCGACTGCCTCGCCGACGAGGCCGCGCGCCAGTACGGCTCGGCCGCGATCCCGGCCGACGAGGCGCTCGCGCACGTCGCGCTCGAAGCCTCGGGGAGGCCGCTCGTCGTCTCGAATGTCGACCTCTCCGACGCGCGCGTCGCCGGCCTGCACACCGACCTCGCGGCGCGGTTCCTCCGCGACCTCGCCGAGGGCGCCGGGCTGACGCTGCACGTGCGGCTGATCGAGGGCCGGGACACGCAGCACGTGCTCGATTCGATCTTCAAGGCGCTCGGCGTCGCGCTCGCCCAGGCGTGCTCGCCGCGCCGGCGCAGAGGGGAGAGCGATGGCTGAGAAGACCGTCGTCCGCACCGACCGCGCGCCGGCGCCGTTCCAGGGCGCGCCGTACTCGCAGGCGATCCGCGTCGGCGAGCTCGTCTTCGTCTCGGGCCAGCTTGCGCTCCGGCCCGGCGAGTCGCAGCTCATGGGCGGCTCGATCCAGGAGCAGACCGAGCAGATCTTCGTGAACCTGGCCGCGATCCTCGAGGAGGCGGGAAGCGGCCTCGACAAGCTGGTCAAGACGACGGTCTTCCTCCAGAACCTCGACGACTTCGGCGGGATGAACGAGGTCTACGCGCAGCGCGTGGGCGACCGCCCGCCGGCCCGCTCGACGGTCGAGGTCGCGAAGCTTCCATCGGGCGCCCTGGTCGAGATCGAGGCGATCGCGCACCTCTAGCGGGGCAGAATGAGCCCATGCGGGCCGAGCAGGTCATCGCGACGCACGGGAACACCGACTTCGACGCGTTCGCGTCGATGCTCGGCGCGCGCCGCCTCTACCCGGACGCGGTCGTCGCCGTCTCGGGCTCGCTGAGTCGGAACGTCCGCGAGTTCGCGCGCCTCCACGCGGAGGAGCTCGACATCGTGGAGGCGTCGCGGCTCGAGCTGGACGCGATCCGGCGCCTGATCGTCGTCGACACAGTCCACGCGGGACGGCTCGGGGAGCTCGAGCCGGTCGCCAGGGACCCGGCTATCGAGAAGATCGTCTTCGACCACCACGGCGACGCGCGACCCGACTGGGTCCCGCCCGAGCACCTCGTCGTGTCCGAGGACGCGGCCCTGAGCACGACGATCGCGAGCGTCCTGGCCGAGCGCGAGCTCGCGCCGACGCCGCTCGAGGCGACCGCGCTCGCGCTCGGGATCCACGAGGACACCGGCTCGCTCACCTACCCCGGGACGACGCAACGCGACGCCGACGCGCTCGCCTGGTGCATGCGCCACGGCGCGAGCCAGGAGCTCGTCGCGACCTACCTGCACACGCCGCTCTCGCACGCCGAGAGCGAGGTGCTGCGCGCGCTGCTCGACGGGGCGACCACCGTCGAGGTGAACGGCGTCGCCGTGCTCGTCGCGGCCGCGCGCACGGACGATTCCGACGTCGGCGTCTCGACCCTCGCGCACAAGCTGGGCGACCTGCACGACGCCCGCGCGCTCGCGTGCCTCGTCGAGACGAGCGACCGCGTCTTCGCCGCGATCCGCAGCTCCGCTCCGGAGCTCGATGCGGCGGCCGCGGCGGCGATCCTCGGCGGCGGCGGTCATCCGCAGGCCGCGTCGGCGACGTTCAGGGGCACCCTCGAGGACGCTCGCGAGCAGCTCCTCGCCGGCCTCGGCGGCGCCATTCGCGAGCCGCTGCGCGCGAAGAACGTCATGTCCACTCCGGTCCGGCCGGCGTCCCCCGACGACACCGTCGAGAGCGTCCTCGCGCTGTGCCGGCGCTACGGCCAGAGCGGCGTGCTCGTCCTCGAAGGCGACCGGCTCGTCGGCTCGGTGGAGCGGGGCGACCTCGACAAGGCGATCGGCCACGATCTCGCGCACGCGCCGGTGAAGGGGATCATGAGCTCACACCCGCTCACGTGCGACGAGGAGACGCCGATCTCGGAGCTCAGGCGCCTGCTCGCGACGAGCGGCGAGAGCCGGATCGCAGTCGTGCGCGACGACGAGGTCGTCGGCGTGGTGACGCGGACCGACCTCCTGCGCGCGCTCGGCGCAGGCGCAGGCGAGGCCGCCGCCGCGCACGTCTCGATCGCGGACGAGCTGCGGCGGCTCGACGACCTCCAGCCCGTCTTCGACGCGTTCGCGGCGGTGGCGGCCGAGTGCGAGGGCGTGTACCTGGTCGGCGGGACGGTGCGCGACATCCTGCTCGGGGAGCGGAGCTTCGACGTGGACGTCGCGGTCGAGGGGGACGCCGTCGCGGTGGCCGAGGCGCTCGCGGACGCCCTCCGCGGGCGGCTCCGAGCGCACCGGCGCTTCGGCACCGCCGTCGTCCTCTACGGCGAGGGCAAGCGCGTCGACGTCGTCACCGCGCGCACCGAGTTCTACGACGCGCCCGCCGCGCTCCCGACCGTCGAGCACGCGACGATCCGCGAGGACCTGTTCCGCCGGGACTTCACCATCAACGCCATGGCCGCGTCGATCGAGCCGGAGGACTTCGGTCGCCTCGTCGACCCGTTCGGCGGCCGGCGCGACCTCGAGCGCCGCACGATCCGGATCCTGCACAACCTGTCCTTCATCGACGACCCGACGCGGATCTTCCGCGCGATCCGGTACGAGGCGCGGCTCGGGTTCCGCATGAGCGCGCGGACGGAGCGGCTCGCGCGGGCCTGCGTCGAGATGGGCTTCGTCGCCGACCTCTCCTCGGCGCGTCTCGGCGACGAGCTGGTCGCGCTGCTCGAGGAGCGCGAGGCCGGCGCCGCGCTGCTGCGGATGGCGGAGCTCGGCATCGACCGCGCCGTCCACCCGCACCTCGCCGCCGACGCGGAGGCGATCGAGCTGCTGCGCCGGCTCGAGGAGCTCCGCGAGCGCTATGGGCTGACCGTCCCGCGCTGGCGGCTCGGCCTCGCCGTGGTCGCGCGCCGACTGCCGCCGGACGAGCTCTTCGACTGGCTCGCACGCCTGAAGGTTCGGCGGGTCGATGCGGAGCGGATCGCGTGGGCGGTGACCGTCGGCCCGCGGCTGGTCGAGCGGGTGCGCGGGGCGACCGAGCCGTCGGACGTGGTCGCGCTCGCCGAGCCGTACGCGCCCGACGCGCCGCTCTTCGCGCTCGCGCTCGACCCCGGGCTCGAGCCGCTGCACGAGTACTTCGGCCGCCTGCGCGACGTCCGGCTCGAGATCGACGGCTCCGACCTCGCGCGGCTCGGTCTCGGTGAGTCGCCGCAGGTCGGCGCCGTGCTTGCCGAGCTCCGGCGCCGCAAGCTGAACGGCGAGCTGGACGGGCGCGACTCCGAGCTCGCGGCGGCGCGGGAGCTGATCGGGTGATCCGCTGGGAGCCGCCGGGGCCGTACCGGGTCGTCTTCACGACACGGGTGGGCGGCGTCAGCGACGGGCCGTACGAGTCGCTGAACCTCGGCCGGATGGTCGGCGACGACCCCGCGCGGGTCGACGAGAACCGACGGCGTGCGTGCGCCGAGGTCGGTGCCGAGCCGGAGCGGATCGCGATGAACTTCCAGCGCCACACGGCGCTCGTCCACCGGGCGCAGGCCGGCTTGCGCGGCCAGGCCGTCGGCGACGGGCTCTGGACCGACGAGCCCGACCTGCCGCTGCTCGCGCTCACCGCCGACTGCCTCCCGATCGCGCTCGTCCGCGCGAACGGCGACCGGCCGGCGATCGGCGTTCTGCATGCGGGCTGGCGGGGCGTCCTCGGCGGGATCCTCGACGCGGGCGTCGCCGCGCTCGGCGGCGGCGCGGTCGCGGCTGCGATCGGGCCGGCAATCGGGCCGTGCTGCTACGAGGTTCGCGACGACGTGGCGGAGCCGTTCCGCAGGCGCTTCGGGCGCGGGATCGTGCGCGACGGGCGCCTCGATCTCCCAGGCGCCGCCGACCAGGCGCTGCGCGGCGCCGGCTGCACGTCGGTCGAGCGGCTCGACATCTGCACCGCGTGCCACCCGGAGCTCTTCTTCTCGTACCGCCGCGACGGCAAGCCCGGCGGCGGACAGGGCGTGATCGGCCATATCGCCTGACGCGGTCCGCGAGCGCTACGCGCGCATCCGCGCGGAGGTCGGCCCCGACGTGACCGTCGTCGCCGCGACCAAGTACGTGTCACTCGAGGACATGGCCGTCCTGGCCGAGGCCGGGGTGGAGGTGGTCGGCGAGAACCGCGCGCAGGATCTGGAGGCGAAGCACGGCACGTACGGCGACGCCTTCCGCTGGCACTTCATCGGCCACTTGCAGAGCCGGAAGGCGAAGGTCGTCAACCGCACGTGCGAGCTCTGCCATTCGCTCGACTCCGAGTCGTCGGCGCGCCGCCTCGAGATCCCCGCGCTGGTCGAGGTGAACCTCTCCGGCGAGGAGTCGAAGTCGGGGATCGCGCCCGACGACCTCCCGGCCTTCCTCGAGCTCTACGACGACGTCCGCGGCCTGATGACGATGCCGCCGTTCACCGACGATCCCGAGACGTCGAGGCCCTACTTCCGCCGCCTCCGCGAGCTCGCCGCCGAGCACGGCCTGCGCGAGCTCTCGATGGGCACGAGCCAGGACTACCGGATCGCCGCCGAGGAGGGCGCCACGTTCGTCCGCATCGGCTCGGTGCTCTACGGCTCGGCCTGAGCGCGTCGAGACTCGAGCGCGCGGACGCTCGGGACGCAGAAGATGAAGAGGGTCAGCCCGGCGGCCGTTCCCGCACCGAGCCACAGCATCCCCGACACGCCGAGGACGTGCGCGGCGAGGACGCCCGCGAGCGCGAGCCCCAGCGGGTAGGCGATCGTCGACGCGAGCAGGTCGTACGCGGTGATCCGCGAGACGAGCCGCGGCGGCACCTGCTCCTGGATCGTCGTCTCCCAGAGCGTGTTGAGGAAGATCAGCGAGACCCCGCCGGCGAAGGCGGCAGCCGCGATCGCGGCGACGTGTGCGTGGAGCGCCAGCAGCGCGAGCAGCGGCGTGTCCACGATCGTCAGGGCGAGGCCGACGAAGAGCGGCCTCCGCGGCTTGTAGCGGAGCGCGACGCCCCCGCCGAGCACGGAGCCGACGCCGAACGAGGCCGAGATGATCGCCCACGCGCCGGGGCCGCCCAGGAAGCGCTTCGCCACCGCCGGCCCGAGGACCGCGTACGGGGCGAGGACGAGCGCGTTCGCGAGGAGCGCGTGGACGTTCGACCACAGGAGCCACGCGCGCGACTTGAACTCGCGCCAGCCCTCGGCGAGGTCGTGCAGCATCGTCTGCGCCGGGAGCCGCTCGTCCGGCGGGAGGCGCAGCCGCGCGAGGAACCAGGCGCTCGCGGCGTAGGTCGTCGCGTCCACGGCGAGCGCGTAGCCGGGCCCGACCGTCGAGACGAGCACTCCGGCGATGGACGGCCCGAGCACGGTTCCGAGCGAGGCGGACGCCGAGCGCAGGGCGTTCGCCTCCTGGAGCCGCTCCTCGCTCACGGTCTGCGCGGAGAGCCCCGTGATCGCCGGGTTGAAGAAGGCCGTCGCCGCACCCAGGACGGTCACGAGCGCGACGATCTCCCAGAGCCGCGCGACGCCGGCGACGAGCAGCCCGGCGAGAAGCCCCTGGCTCGCAAGCCGGACGAGATCGGCGCCGATCATCACGGCGCGCCGCGGCAGACGGTCGGCGAAGACGCCGCCCGCGAGCAGGAAGACGACGAGCGGCAGGGCGCGGGCCGCGGAGACGAAGCCGAGGTCGGAGACCGAGTGCGTCACGTCGAGGACGGCGAACGCGAGCGCGAGCGGCACCATCCCGGTGCCGAGCCACGAGATCGCCTGCCCGAGGAAGAGGAGCCGGAACTCGCGCTCGCGCAGGGCGCCGAAGGTGTCGGGCAGCCGCACGGCCCGAGGCTACTGCGCGGCCGGGGAGGGTTCGCGCGGCGCGAGTCTAAGATTCGATCGAATCGTGGGCTTCGCCGACGTCTGGAATCGCACGCTCGTCTACTTCGGGATCGCCGAGGAGGACGAGGAGTGGGACGAGGAGGGGTACCTCGCGCACGACGAGCTCCAGCGGAGCTACAGCGAGCGCCCGAACGTCCGCCGGCTCGCGCCCGCGCGGCGTCGCCGCGACCCCGACGACTGGAGCGATCCGGAGCCCGAGCAGACGGCGGTGATTCGCCCGTCGGCGCCGACCCGCCTCCGCGGCGTCGAGGCCGCGCCGAGCTCTGTCCGCGTCCACCTCGTCCTGCCGCGGAGCTTCAACGACGCGCAGCAGATCGCCGACCGCTTCAAGGACGGCGTCCCGGTCATCCTCAACCTCCAGGGTGCGGACGGAGAGCTCTCGAAGCGGCTGATCGACTTCGCGAGCGGGCTCACCTACGCGCTGAACGGCGGGATGCAGCGCGTCGCCGACAAGGTCTTCCTGCTGACGCCCCGAAACGTCGAGGTCTCGGCCGAGGAGCGCGCGCGCCTGCTGGAGCGCGGCGGGTTCTTCAACCAGGCGTAGGAACCCCTCTCCTGGAGCCGAACTCCGATCCGATGGGCGCAACGGTCGCCACGCCTGGCGTGCTCCTGGACACGGTCGGCTCGATCCGGAGCTTCGTCGACGTCTTCATCTGGGTCTACATGCTCGTCATCTTCGCCTTCATCCTGACGTCGTGGATCCGGCTGCCGTACTCGCCGTGGCTGAACCGAATCCAGCGGTTCCTCTACGACGTGTGCGACCCCTACCTGCGCCTGTTCAGGCGCGTCGTGCCTCCGATCGGGCCGCTCGACCTTTCGCCGGTGCTCGGCGTGGTCGTGCTGCTCGCGCTCCAGCGGGCGCTCGACTCGCTGATCGGCCGATTCGACTAGGAAAGGGGCTCCGATGGCACTCACGCCGGTAGAGATCAGACACGTGAAGCTCGGCCGCGGGATCCTCGGCTACAGCCGGGCCGCGACCGAGCGGCTCCTCGACGAGATCACCGCGAGCTTCGAGGACGTCTGGCGCGAGCGCGCCGACCTGACCGACAAGGTCGAGCAGCTCGAGAGCGACCTCGTCCGCTACCGCGAGCTCGAGTCGCTCCTCCGCGCGACGCTCGTCTCGGCGGAGCGGACGGCCGCCGAGCTGAAGGACCAGGCACGGCGCGAGGCCGACCTGATCCTCGGCGAGGCGCACTCCGAGGCCCGCTCGATCACGCGCCAGGCGATCGCCGACAACGAGCGGCTCCGGGCCGATTCGAACCGCGTGCGCGCGCTGCTCCAGGCTGCGCTCGCGTCGCTCGACGAGGTCGGCGCCGAGGAGCTGGGCGAGGACGAGGCGCCGCAGGTCGAGGCCGCCTGACCGCGTTTTCCCGCGGAATCCGGTGCCTATACTGCGCCCATGGAGGCGTCGAGGACCCGTCTGCGCGTCCGCGTCGCGCCAGGTGCGCGAGCCGCAGCGGTCGGGCGACACGGCTCCGGGTGGAAGCTCCGCGTCGCAGCGCCTCCCGTCGACGGGAAGGCGAACGAGGCCGTCCTGCGCCTGCTCGCCGAGACGCTCGCCGTTCCGCCGGCGCGGGTCGCGCTCGTCTCGGGGCACGGAGGTCGCGACAAGGTCGTCGAGCTGAGCGGGATCGACGCTGCCGAGACGGATCGGCGGCTCGCGAGGGCGAGCGCGTGACGGCCGTCGACCCGAACCACTTTCGCGCGATCCTCGAGGAGGAGCGCCGCCGCGTCGCCGAGGCGATCAACTACCTCCACGCCGAGAACCCGGGGACGATCGAGGACGAGACCGAGGAGGTCGTCGGCTTGGCCGAGAACCACCTGGGGGAAACGGCCTCCGTGACCCTCGACCGGGAGATCGACTACACGCTCGAGGAGAACTCCGGGCACGTCCTGACCGAGATCGACGACGCGCTCGTCCGGCTCGCGGAGGGCACGTACGGGAAGTGCCGCGGCTGCGGCGGCGAGATCCCGGCGGAGCGGCTCGAGGCGATGCCCTGGGCGACCCAGTGCATCGACTGCAAGCGGCGGGAGGAGCGCTGGTGAGCAGCGTCGCTTGCGATGCCGCCGTCAGGCCGTGCCGGCTTGGCCGGCGCGGCCGTCTGCGCCGCCGACCCGGAGCGCCGGGATCGGAGGCTTGGGCGTGAGCGAGCCGGCCCCGCGGGTCGCCGACGTCCGGGTCGGCTCTTCCACGGACGGGCTCACGCCGGTCTCGGTCGCCGAGCGCTCTCTGGCCGCCAGCCTGCCGCAGTGGCTCGGCCTGGTGACCGTGGGCGTTGCCGCTTTGGTGGCGGACCAGCTCACGAAGCATCTCGTCGCGAGCCGGCTCGCCTTGGACGAGGACACGCGAGTCCTCGGCCCGCTCTCGATCCACCACGTCCAGAACTCCGGGATCGCGTTCGGGCTCTTCTCGAGCGCGACGCCGATCGTGATCGTCCTCACGGGCCTCGCCGTCGCCTGGATGCTCGCGTTCTTCGCGCGCTCCGGTGCGCGGCACCCGCTCCTGCCCGTCTCGCTCGGCCTTGTGATCGGCGGCAGCCTCTCGAACCTGATCGACCGCGTGCGGCTCGGCCACGTGACCGACTTCCTCGACCTGCGCTTCTGGCCCGCGTTCAACCTCGCGGACAGCTTCATCGTCGTGGGCGTCGCGATCCTGCTCGCGACGCTCGTCGCCGCCGACCGCGAGCCGCGCCGCGCCCGGCGCGTCGGCGACGCTCCTCCTGCGCGTTCCTGACGAGGCCGCGGGGGAGCGGCTCGACCGCTTCCTGGCGACGCTTCCGGAGGTCGGCTCGCGCGCGGCGGCCGAGCGGCTGGTCGAAGCCGGCGGCGTGCTCGTCGACGGGTCGCCTCGGACGAAGAGTCACCGGCTGACGGGAGGCTCGGTCGTCGAGCTGTCCGCGCCGGTCGCCGCCCCGAGCTCGCTCGAGCCCGAGGCGATGGAGCTTCGCATCGCCTACGAGGACGAGCACCTGCTCGTGGTCGACAAGCCGGCCGGCGTGGTGGTGCATCCCGCGGCGGGCCACGAGCGGGGGACGCTCGTCCACGGCCTGCTCGGGCACGCGGTCGCGGGCGGGGAGGAGCCGGAGCGGCCCGGGATCGTCCACCGGCTCGACCGGGACACGTCCGGGCTGCTCCTCGTCGCGCGCTCGCCCGAGGCGCACCGGCGGCTGCAGGCGCTGATCCGGCGGCGAGCCGTCGAGCGGCACTACCTCGCCCTCGTGGTCGGCCGGCCGCGCTCGCGAACCGGGCGGATCGAGGCGCCGATCGGCCGCGACCGCCACGATCCGACTCGCCAGTCGCTCGACACGACGACGCCCCGAAACGCGGTGACACATTTCTCCATCGCCGAGCTGCTGCCGCGCCACGCGCTCCTCGACGTGCGACTCGAGACGGGCCGAACGCACCAGATCCGAGTCCACCTCGCCGCGATCGACCTGCCGGTCGCGGGCGACTCCGTCTACGGCCGCCCGGGCGAGCTCGGCCTCGAGCGCCAGTTCCTGCACGCGGCGCGGCTCGCGTTCCCGCATCCGTTCACGGGCGAGCCGGTCGAGACGGAGTCGCCGCTCCCGCCGGATCTCGCCGGTGCGCTGGTCTCGGCAAGGCAAACTGCTGTGAACCCTGGCGCTAGCCGCTAGGGACGCGCAACGTCGCGATCGTGGCCCCCGCCGCGTCGACCGACGAGATCGACAGGAGTCGGCCCGCGGCTGCTCCGGGCGCGTACACCACACCACCGTCCGGGTTCGGAGTCACCTGCCGACGAGAGGACTCGAAGGCGAGCACGAGCGCACGGACTCGGCCGTTCACTGCGGCGAGGACGCGCGTCGGGGCCGTTCCGGGTCCCGTGTCCCCGATCAGGACGGCGAAGCCGGCTTGCTCCGTGAACGTCGCCGGTGGACTGCACGCGGTTGCGACCTCGCCGTTACGCGACGACGCGACCAAGCAGACCAGCTTGCCGTCGATGCTCGGCGCCACGAACAGCCGGGCTCGGGCACCGACGGCGATCCGGCGGCTCGCCGAGATCCGGAGGTGCACAGCGGTGCGTGCAACCACCCTCGATGGAATGCGATCCGATGGGACTCGCGCGCGAGCGAGCGCCGGGACGACTGCGCTCGCACGAGCCTCATGCGATCCGGCCGCCACGGCCCGCGTGCCTCCGGCCGGGGCGAGCGCCACCACGCACACGAGCGTCGCTCCGATCAGCCGGGGTAGACGCGGCATTGGCCCGTGTAGGTTTGGGTGTCGTTGTTCTTGCAGTACGCCTTTCGGCGGCGCGTGTCGGAATCCGCGCAGCCCGTGCGGGTCGAGAAGCTCGTGAAGCTGCATGTCCACGTGCCGGTCTCGAGGATGTACGCGACCCGTGCCCAGCTGTTGATGCTGCGGTTCTCGAAGACGTTGACGTAGCGGTAGTACGTGCCGTACCCGAGCTCGCCGTCCCAGCCAGGCAGCCAAGTCTTCGGGCCGGCGTAGACGATCCCGCTGGTCGTCCGCGCCGATACCGGTGCCGTTGCCATGGCCAAGGAGGCGAGAAGCGCAACGAGCGCGACGGCCGGTGCGAGAAGCAGAGGGCGGTTCATCCCGGCCATCCTCGCGCCTCTCCGCGAGGTTGTCAATTGGCTCTTTGAGCCATGGCCGTGTCGGGCACGACGGTCAGCGCGCGTCGCGGATCGCCTGCAGCGGCGACGGCTCGACGGTCGAGAAGAGCTTGCCGAGCTGCCAGCCCCAGTCGTGGTCGCGGCTGCCTTGCGTCGGGTCGAGGCCGTCCAGCACCTCGGCCGGAACGCCGCCGCCGAGGAGCTCCCGCACGAACGAGAGGAAGTAGTAGAGATGCGGCCGGAGCTCCGTCTCGGCGCCGGCGCCGGCCTCGAGCACGACCGACCAGTCGACGCCGCCCTCGGCCACGAGCGGGAGCAGGTACGCGAAGTCGCGAAGCGACCGCTTCCGGTGCAGGGCGACCTCGACGTAGAGACGGCTCAGCGTGAACCAGAGGTGGTCGGCTGGACCGAGCGTCGAGCCGGCGCCGAGGGCGCTCGGGACCGCGCGTTCGAAGAGCGGCGCGGTGTCGACGTCGGTCGCGACTCGGTGGTGCACGTCGCACTCGACCACGACTGCGAGCCGGTCGCCGTCTCGGATCAGCGGCCCGTCGCCGGTCTCGCCGAGCTCGCGCGCGAGCCCCACGAGGTCGGGATCCAGCTTCGGCTCCGCGACCCGCATGAACGACGGGAGCTGGTAGTGGCCGCTCTCGATCGTCGCGATCGCGCCGATGTCCCGGTCGACGAGGCCCTCGCCGCGCCGGTAGACCGCCGGCCGGTAGCCGAGGCCGAAGAGGATCCGCTGCGCCTCGACGAGGCGCTCGCGCGCGACGAGGACGTCGAAGTCGACGAGGAGCGACAGCCCGTGCGGCCGGTAGTACCGCTCGAGGAGCTCGGCTCCCTTGAAGACGATCGTCGCGACCCCGGCCGCGGCGAAGCTCGCGAGCGCCTCCCGTACGGCCTCGCGCTGGATCCGCCATACGGCGTCGTACAGGCGCTGTCGCGGCGCGTCCGGGTCGCGGGCGAGGTAGTACAGGCTGTCGAGCTTGACGCCGGCGAGCTCCTCGAGGTCGCTCGGGGTGGTGTCGATCGGCAGATCGGTCAGCCGGCCGCGCGCAGCAGGGTCGCGAAGCCGCGGACAGGCGGCGAGCAGATCGAGCGCATGCGAACGCCACGACGGCGCCGGGGCGCCGCCGGACGAGCTCGGTTCAGTCGCCGCCGCCGCCCTTGGGCCGGAGCGTGACGACCGCGGACTTGACGTCGAGCTGCTCACCCAAGCGCGCGATGGCGGAGACGATGGCGTCCGCGTCGCCGTGCAACGTGACGGTGGGTGAGGGCATGAGCTGGGTCAGCGCCGAGAACACCTCGAGGTTGCCCAGCGCCGCCGCCGCGCTGACGGCGATCCTATTGGTGTGGAGCCCGATTGCGGGCGAAGCTTGCTCCACGTGTGCCTCCTGTCTCGTACACGGCCGAAGCGCCGCTTTGCCGCGAGTCTAAGACGCGGCCCCGAGGCGATCAACCTTAGCGCGCCTGCTTCGAGCGCTTCGCGTCGTAGAGCCTCACGTCCGCCAGCTTGTAGAGCGTGGCGGCGCTGTCGCCGTCGGTCGGGTAGTGCGCGAGGCCTGGGCTCATCCCGAATCCCGACGGCAGCTCGCCGCGCGCGACGCACTCGTCGATCCCGTCGCTCAGCCGCGCGAGGAAGTGGCCGCCGGCCTCGGTGTCGCTCTCGATCAGGACGGCCGCGAACTCGTCGCCGCCCATCCGCCCGGCGACGTCCGATCGCCGCAGCCGCTCCCGGACGAGGTGAGCCACGACTCGTAGGACGCGGTCGCCCTCGGGATGGCCGTACGTGTCGTTCACGGCCTTGAAGTCGTCGAGGTCGAAGAACACCAGCGTGAGGCCGTGGCCGTACCGCCGCGCGCGCTCGAACTCGACCTCGAGCTCGTCCGTGAACGCCTGGTGGTTGAGCAGCTCGGTCAGCGGGTCGCGCCGTGCCCGGAGCGCGAGGTCGGCGGTCACGCGGTCGAAGTACGCGACGACGCAGTCCGCGACGAGCCTGTCGATCGAGCGCTCGGCGCCGGAGCCGGCGAAGCGCGAGAGGACCCGCCGCAGCAACAGCAGCTCCGCCACGATCTCGCGCGGCGCGAACCCGACCGCCTCCCGCTCGTGCGCATGCTCGCGGACGCGCGCCCCCAGCTCGAAGGGCGCCGGCGCGTCCAGCTGCCGCGCCAGCTCGGCGATCAGCGCCGGAAGCGCGCCGATCTGTCCGAGCTCCCCGAGCCGCACCAGCGACGGGATCGCGTCGTCCCGAAGCCCTTCCTGCACGACCTCGGCCGCGAGCGTCCAGGCCGCTTCGGCCATGGCTTCCACGCGGACAGGCTAGAGACGCCGTCGGCTAAGATGCAGCGATTTTTCGTCCCCGACCCGGCGGACGAGCCGCGGTGGCGGTGCCGGCGCAAATCGAAGCTCCGGTTCCACCTCGGCCCGCCGGCCCGCACGTCAATCAACCGAAAGGGGCTGAGCCCGTGTCAGTCGTCTCCATGCGAGAGCTCCTGGAGGCCGGAGTCCACTTCGGCCACCAGACCCGCCGCTGGAACCCGAAGATGCGGCGGTTCATCTTCACCGAGCGCGGCGGCATCTACATCATCGACCTCCAGCAGACCCAGAACCTGCTCGAGGAGGCGCACGACTTCGCGCGCAACCTCGCCGAGCGTGGCGGCTCGATGCTGTTCGTCGGCACGAAGAAGCAGAGCCAGGACGCCGTCGAGGAGCAGGCGAAGCGCGTCGGCATGCCGTACGTGAACCACCGCTGGCTCGGCGGATTGCTCACGAACTGGCGGACGATCGCGAACCGGATCGAGCGCCTCCACGACCTCCGCCGCCTGAAGGAGGACGGCCAGCTCGACCTGCTCCCGGCGAAGGAGCGGATCGCGATGCTCGCCGAGCTCGAGAAGCTCGAGGCGAACCTCGGCGGCGTCGCCGACATGCGCAAGCAGCCGGACGCGGTCTTCATTGTCGACCTGCGCAAGGAGCAGCTCGCGGTGCGCGAGGCTCGGCGGCTCGGCCTGCCGATCGTCGCCCTCGTCGACACGAACTGCGACCCCGACGAGGCCGACTACGTCATTCCCGGGAACGACGACGCGATCCGCTCGTGCAGCCTCGTCGTGCGCGCGATCGCCGACGGGATCGCGGCCGGCCAGTCGAAGGTCACCCCGCGTGAGTTCGCCGCCGCCGCGACGAACGGCGACGCCGCTCCCGCCGAGGAGGTCGAGACGATTCCGGAGGGCGACTACGAGAAGGTGTCGCAGCGCGAGGAGCCGGTCGCCGCCGCGCCCGAGCCGGAACCCGCAGCCGAGCCGGAGCCGGCCGAGGCCGCGCCGGCCGCGGAGGAGGCGAGCACCGATGGCTGAGATCTCGGCGAAGCTCGTCAAGGAGCTCCGCGACCAGACCGGCGCCGGGATGATGGAGTGCAAGAAGGCGCTCGTCGAGACGAACGGCGACCTCGAGGCGGCCAAGCGGCTTCTGCGCGAAAAGGGCATGGCCGCAGCCGGCAAGCGCGCGGGTCGCGAGACGACCGAGGGTCTCGTCGGCTACCGCGTCGCCGACGACGCCTCGCGCGGCACGCTGGTCGCCGTCGGCTGCGAGACCGAGCCCGTGGCGAAGAACGACGAGTTCCAGGCGTTCGCGCGCAGGGTCCTCGACGCCGTCGAAGAGGGCGGCACCGAGGCGACGGCGAGCCTCGAGCAGGAGCGCCTCGAGCTCTCGGGGAAGCTCGGCGAGAACGTCGCGGTCGTCGGCGCGGCCCGCTTCGAGGCCGTCGACGGCGGCCGGGTCTCCGCGTACGTCCACCCGCCGGCGAACAAGCTCGGCGTGCTCGTCGGCGTACGCGGCGCGGATCCGGAGCTGGCGCGGCTGCTCGCGATGCACATCTCGTGGACGAACCCGCGCTGGATCGGCCGCGACGACGTGCCCGAGCAGGCGGTGACCGACGAGCGCGAGATCCTCTCGAGCACCGACGAGGTCAAGTCGAAGCCCGAGCAGGCGCGCGAGAAGATCGTCGACGGGATGCTGAACAAGCGCTTCTTCGGCGTCTTCGTGCTCGAGGACCAGGAGTGGATCCACGACTCGTCGAAGAAGGTCGGCGACGTGCTGCGCGAGGCCGGCGCCGAGGTGCTCGAGTTCGAGCGATTCGCGCTCGCCGGATGAGCGCGCGAACGGAGGACTCGCCGGTCGCCGAGGCCGCACCGCTGGGCCGGATCCCGTTCCGCCGCGTCCTCCTCAAGCTCTCGGGCGAGGCGCTGATGGGAACGCGCGAGTTTGGCATCGACCTGCCGACGGTCGACTCGCTCGCGCGCGAGATCCTCGACGTCCACGACCGCGGCGTCGAGGTCGCGATCGTGATCGGCGGCGGGAACTTCTACCGCGGCATGGCCGCCGCGGCGGAAGGAATGGACCGGGCGACCGCGGACTACGCGGGGATGCTCGCGACCGTGCTGAACGCGCTCACGCTCCAGGACGCGATGGAGCGGCACGGTGGCCACACGCGGACGCTCTCCGCGATCCAGGTCGCGGAGGTCGCCGAGCCGTACATCCGCCGCCGCGCGATCAGGCACCTCGAGAAGCGGCGGATCGTGATCTTCGCGGCCGGGACCGGCAATCCGTTCTTCACGACCGACACTGCGTCCGCGCTCCGCGCGCTCGAGATCGGCGCGCAGGCGATCCTGATGGCGAAGAACGACGTGGGCGGCGTCTACACGAGCGACCCGCGCGAGGACCCCGACGCGACGTTCCTCCCCGAGCTGACCCACCTCGAGGCGATCGAGCGCGGCCTGAAGGTGATGGACACGACCGCGCTCAGCCTCTGCATGGACAACAATCTGCCCATCTACGTGTTCGAGCTCGCCGAGGGGAACATCCGCCGCGTCGCCGCCGGCGAGCGCGTGGGCACGATCATCTCGACTCCGAGAAAGGACAGCTGATGGCAGCGATCGAGGAGTTCCTCGCGGACGCGACGCGCCGTATGGACAAGTCCATCGAGAGCACGCGGCACGAGTTCAACAGCGTCCGCACCGGGCGCGCCTCGGCGGCGCTCCTCGACCGGATCGTGATCGACTACTACGGCACGCCGACGCCGCTCAAGAACCTCGCGACGATCGGCACGCCCGAGGCGCGCCTGCTGACGGTGCAGCCGTTCGACCCGACCTCGCTGAAGGCGATCGAGAAGGCGATCCAGGAGTCCGACCTCGGCCTCCAGCCGGCGAACGACGGCAAGCTGATCCGGCTGCCGATCCCGCCGCTGACCGAGGAGCGGCGCAAGGAGCTCGTCCGAGTCGTCCGCCGCTACGCCGAGGACGGGAAGGTCGCGATCCGCAACGTCCGCCGCGACGTCATGCGCCACCTCGAGGAGCTCGTCCGGAACGGCGACGTCGGCGACGACGAGGAGCGGCGCGCCGAGAACCAGGTGCAGAAGCTGACCGACGACCACACGAAGACGATCGACGAGCTCCTGAAGCACAAGGAAGCCGAGATCATGGAGGTATAGCCGAGGAAAATGCTGCGCATTTTCCTCGGGTGGAATGAACCTTTTGACGAAGATCAGGACGGCGAGGAAGCTCAGGCCTCGTCCGCACGACGAGCTGCCCGGAGTTGCGCGCTCGGTGGCGATCATCATGGACGGGAGCGGTCGCTGGGCGGCGGCGCGGCGCCTTCCGACGGCAGCCGGGCACCGCGAGGGGACGCGCGCCCTGCGGCGGACGGTCGAGGCGGCGATCGACCTCCGCGTCGAGTCGCTCGCCGTGTACGCGTTCTCGACCGAGAACTGGACGCGGCCGACCGACGAGGTCGAGGCGCTGATGGAGATCTTCGTCGAGACGATCGAGCGCGAGCTCCCCGATCTCGCCCGCGAGGGCGTCCGTGCGCGCTTCATCGGCCGCCGCGACCGCGCACCCGCCGAGCTCCAGGAGCGGATGGCGGCGCTCGAGGCCGCGACGGCAGGGAACTCGCGCCTGCACCTCTGGATCGCGTTCGACTACGGCGGCCGGGCGGAGCTCGTCGAGGCCGCGCGCCGGCTGATCGAGGCTGGCGTCGATCCCGACGAGGTCGACGAGCAGCTCTTCGCCGAGTACCTCTATGCGCCGGAGATGCCCGACCCGGACCTGCTGATCCGGACGTCGGGCGAGCTTCGCGTCTCGAACTTCCTGCTCTGGCAGCTCGCGTACGCCGAGCTCGTCTTCGTCGAGCGCCACTGGCCCGACTTCGGCGGGGAGGACTTGCGGGCCGCGCTCGACGAGTACGCCAGTCGCCGGCGCCGCTTCGGCGGGCGCTGACGTGGCGGTCGCGTCTGCGGCACGCGGCATGAGCGCGTTCTGGTCGCGAATCCTCGTGGCGGTCGCGGGGCTGCCCGTCGTCCTCGGCCTCGTCTGGCTCGGCGGGTGGTGGCTCGTCGGGCTCTGCGCCGTCGCCGGGCTCTTCGCGCTGCACGAGTACTTCGCGATGATCCGCGAGCTGCGGCCGCTCGCGCTGGCGGGGTTCACGGGCCTCCTGCTCGCGCTGCTCGGCGCGAAGCTCGGCGGGCTCGTCTGGATGATGGGCGGCTTCATGAGCACCTTCGCGACCGCGTTCCTGCTCAACGGGATCGCGCGGACGAAGGCCTCCGCGACGGCAGCGATCTCCTCGACGGTTCTCGGCGTGGGCTGGATCGGGCTCGGCCTCGGGCACGTGCTGATGCTGCGCGACCTCGGCAAGGACGGGCGTCTCGCCGTCTTCACCGTCCTTTTGGCCGTGTTCGCGGCGGACACGATCGCCTACTTCACCGGGCGCCTGATCGGCCGGCACAAGCTCGTGCCGACGCTCTCGCCCGGGAAGACGTGGGAGGGGTTGGTGGCCGGCGTGGCAGCCGCGGTGTTCGTGTCCTTCGTGGCGCTCTACAAGCAGGACTTCCTCTCGATCCCGGCGTCGATCGTCCTCGGGTTCGTCGTCGCGTTCGCGGGCGTGCTCGGCGACCTGTTCGAGTCGGCGCTCAAGCGGGACATGCAGGTGAAGGACACGGGCTCGATCCTCGCCGGCCACGGCGGCGTGCTCGACCGCGTCGACTCCGTGCTCTTCGCCTCGGTCGCGGCCTTCTACGCGATCCTCGCGCTGCAATGACGATCGCGTACGAGGTGACCGGCGACGGGCCGCCCGTGCTCCTCGTCCACGAAGGCGTAGCCGACCGGCGGATGTGGCGCGGCCAGGTTCCGGTGCTGGCGCGCGAGTGGACGGTCGTCGCCGTCGACCTGCGCGGCTTCGGCGACTCGCCGCATGCGAGCAGCGGGCCGTTCGAGGACGTCGACCACGAGGTGCGCGAGCTCGTCCGCACGATGCAGCGGCACGCGTTCGAGCTGCCCGAGCCCGACCCGTGGCCCGAGGAGGCGAAGCTCGATCCGCCGGCGTCGGCACGTCTCGGCGAGATTCGCGTGCCGACGCTGGTCATCGTCGGCGACGAGGACGTCGAGGACTTCCAGCGTATCGCGGAGCTGGTCGCGGCCGGTATTCCGGGCGCCCGACTCGTCGTGATCCGCGACGCCGCCCACGTCGTCGCGCTCGAGCGCACGGCCGAGTTCAACGAGGCTCTGCTCGCATTCCTCCGCGACCCCGCCGCCTACACTTCGAGCCAGTGAGACGGATCGCCCTGCTCGGCGCCACCGGCTCGATCGGCCGGCAGGCGCTCGAGATCGTCGCGGCGCACCCGGAGCTCGAGCTCGTCGCCGCCTCGTCCGGCTCCACGCCGATCGACGGCCTCGCTCCGCTCACCCAGGTCGGCGGCGACCTCACGCATCTCCTCGATCGCGCAGAGCCCGACCTCGTCCTGAACGCGGTCGTCGGCTTCGCCGGTCTGCCTGCGACGCTCTGGGCGCTCGAGCGCGGCGTCGACCTCGCGCTCGCGAACAAGGAGAGCCTCGTGGCCGGAGGCGACCTGGCCCGAGAGGCGAGGAACCGCGGCCAAGGCCGGCTTCTCCCGGTCGACAGCGAGCACTCGGCGCTCTTCCAGTGCCTCGAGGGCCGCGGCCCGGAGCAAGTGCACTCGCTCGTCCTGACCGCGTCGGGCGGCCCATTCCGGGGCCGCTCCCGCGATGAGCTCGCCGAGGTCACGCCCGAGGAGGCCCTGGCACATCCGACCTGGAACATGGGCCCGAAGATCACGGTGGACTCCGCCACTCTCGCGAACAAGGGGCTCGAGCTGATCGAGGCGCACTTCCTCTTCGACGTGCCGTACGACCGGGTCGAGGTCGTCGTCCACCCGACCTCGACCGTCCACGCGCTCGTGCGCTTCCGCGACGGCGCGACCCTCGCGCACCTGGGGTATCCGGACATGCGCGTGCCGATCTCGTACGCGCTGACCTATCCCGAGCGGGCTGCGACGCCCGTGGCCCCGCTGGACCTGGCCGGGGGTCTGACCCTCGAGTTCGGCGAGCCGGACACGGAGACCTTCCGGCTCCTACCGCTCGCACGCGAGGCGGGCGAGCGCGGCGGCACCTACCCGTGCGCCTACAACGCCGCGAACGAGGTCGCCGTCGCCGCGTTCCTCGAACGGCGCCTGAGCTTCCTCGCCATCGCGGACGTCGTCGAGGGGGCGCTCGAAGCGGCCGACGGAGCGCCCGCGCGCGACCTCGAAGACCTCGTCGAGGCCGACGCCGCCGCCCGCCGCGTCGCGGGACGGGGGCTCCAGCCGGCGTGAGCATGCTGGTCGGCATCCTCGGCCTCGCGTTCCTGATCCTGATCCACGAGGCGGGCCACTTCTTCACGGCGCTCGCAGTCAAGATGCGGCCGCGGAAGTTCTACATCGGCTTTCCGCCGCCGCTCGTCCGGACGACGCGTAACGGGATCGAGTACGGGATCGGGTCGGTGCCGCTCGGCGGCTACGTGAAGATCCCCGGGATGCACCGGCCGGCGCCGAGCGACGTCGACCTCCACTTCGCGCGTGCGATCGGCGAGCGACCGGAGCTCTTCACGGCGACGACCGCGCTGCGGCGGCGGCTCGAGGAGGGCGACCTCGACGGCGCCGCGGCCGACCTGCACCGTCTCGAGCAGGTGCTGGCCGAGGTGAAGCTGAGCCCGCTCGCGCGCCGCGCAGCCGACCGCGGGCTCGCGGAGCTCGACGACGCCCTCGGCACCGACGCGTACTGGCGCCAACGGACATGGCGGAAGGTCGCGGTGATCGTCGCCGGCCCGGGGACGAACCTCGTGCTGGCCGTCGTCGTGTTCGCGGTGCTGTTCATGGTCGGCGGCGGGAAGGTCACCGCGACGGTCGACCGCGTGCAGCCGAGCACGCCTGCGCAGCACGTCGGACTCCGGCACGGCGACCGGATCGTCGCCATCGACGGTCGCCGCGTAACGCCGCCGGAGATTCGCGACCGGATCATGGGCTCGGGCGGAAAGCCGCTCACGCTCCTCGTCCGGCGCGACGGCCGCACAGTTCGCCTCGGGCCTGTACAGCCCGAGAAGCTCCAAGGCGCCTACCGGCTCGGGTTCGTGCTGAAAGCGAAGCCCCTCTCCGCGCCCGCGGCGGCGTGGCAGTCGATCAAGCTGACCGGCGACCTGGCGAAGCGGACGGGGGCGGTCCTCGGCGGCATCTTCCACCGGAAGGACCGCGCGCAGATCTCGAGCCCGGTCGGGATCGTCCAGGGCTCGAGCGAGGCGCTGCACCAGGGCTGGGAGGCGTACCTCGGCGTGCTCGCGTACCTCAGCCTCGCGCTCGCGCTGCTCAACCTCCTCCCGCTGCTCCCGCTCGACGGCGGGCACATCGCGTTCTCGCTCGTCGAGGGCATCCGCGGCCGCGCGATCGGCCGCCACGTCTACGAGCGCGTCTCCGTGGTCGGGTTCGCGCTCGTCCTGATGCTCTTCTTCATCGGCCTCTCGAACGACGTGGGACGCATCGGCGGCGGCGGCTAGCGGCGTCGCCTTGACAATCGGCGGCAAACGGCGTAGTCACCTGGCTCTGCACTCGCATTTCTAGACAGGAGGGGTGACCGATGAGGCAGGCGAAGCTCCCGTGGCTTCTCTTCGTGCTCGCGTTGGTGGCGATCGTCGTTCCGATCGCGCAGGGGACGTCGTCGGCGAAGGATCCGCGGGTCGCCGGGCTGGTGAAGCGCGTGACGGCGCTCGAGAAGCACGACGCCGCGCTCCAGAAGGCGGTCAACGCGCTGATCACGAAGTCGAACTGCATCGGCGTCCAGGGCGTCGTCCTCCGTGGCCAGACCGCGAACGAGGGCTACCTGTTCAAGAAGGCCACGGACGATACGAACGTGTACCTGCAGACGGCAGTCGACGCGCCGGCGACCGGTGAGACTCCGCAGCAGCTGATGGCGATCGTCGACCCGGCGTGCGTGACCGGCAGCAAGGCGTTCTCGCGCGTGGGGCACGCCTGGAGGTCGAGGACGTCCGTCTACGGCGGAGCCCGCTAGCAGAGCCGCGGCGGCGCGCGCTCGGCTTCCGGGCGCGCGCCGGCCGCCTCTACAATCGAGCGCGGATGGCGAGCGAGCGCCAGATCACGGTCGGCGGCGTGAGGATCGGCGGCGGGGCGCCGGTCGTCGTGCAGTCGATGACGCTCACGCCGACGCGCGACGTCGAGGCGACGACCGCGCAGATCGCCGCGCTCGCGTCCGCCGGCTGCGAGGTCGTCCGCTGCGCGGTGCCGAAGACCGAGGACGCCGAGGCGCTCCGGCGGATCGTCCGCTTCTCGCCGATCCCGGTGATCGCGGACATCCACTTCAACGCGTCGCTCGCGCTCAAGGCGATCGACGCGGGCGTCGCCGCCGTCCGCATCAACCCCGGCAACATCGGCGGCCCCGACAAGGTCGAGCAGGTCGTCCGGGCGGCGAAGAGAGCGGGGATCCCGATGCGGATCGGCGCGAACTCCGGGTCGCTCCCGAAGCACCTCGCGGACGTAGCCCAGCGCGACCAGGCCGAGGCGCTCGTCGCCGCCGCGCTCGAGGAGGTCGAGCTGCTCGAGAGGCTCGAGTTCCGCGACTTCAAGATCTCCGTCAAGGCGACGCACGTGCCGACGATGATCCGCGCCTACCGGATGCTCGCCGCGAAAGTGCCGTACCCGCTGCACCTCGGCGTGACCGAGGCGGGGACGCCGTTCGCCGGCTCGATCAAGAGCGCGGTCGGGATGGGCGCGCTCCTCGCCGACGGCATCGGCGACACGCTGCGGGTCTCGCTGACCGCCGACCCGGTCAAGGAGGTCGAGGTCGCGTGGGAGATCCTCAAGGCGCTCGGCCTGCGCGAGCGCGGCCCGGTGATGATCTCGTGCCCGAGCTGCGGGCGCGACAACGTCGGCGTCGAGAAGCTCGCGGTCAAGGTCGAGGAGCGCCTGCGCGCTTACACGCAGCCGTTCGAGGTCGCCGTCATGGGCTGCGCCGTGAACGGGCCCGGCGAGGCGGGCGACGCGGACTTCGGGATCGCCGGCGGCCGCGACGTCGGCTTCGTGTACGCGCACGGCCGCGTGCTGAAGAAGGTCTCGTCCGACATCCTGATCGACGAGCTCTTCCACGAGATCGACCGCTGGATCGAAGGCGGCATGCAGCGCCCGAAGCGGCTCAAGATGGCGAAGCCGGCCGCCCTCGCGATGGCCGAGGCGAGCCTCATCCCGCTCGACTGACGCGCCGGACGACGTCGGCGGCCACCTCCGCGGGGTCGCGGCGACTGGTGTCGAGCTCGAGCAGCTCGGGATCGTCGGGGACGAAGAGCGGCGTCGACCTCGTGTACTCCGCGACCTTCGCCGGATCCGCGATCTTGAGCCGAGCGACCCGATCCGGCGAGCCGACGCGCCGTAGCTGCTCCTCCGGCTCGCACCGGAGCAGACCACCCAGCGACGATAGTCGCGCACCGCATTCGGCGAAGAGTCCGGGCCGCGGATAGCCTTGCCGGACAACATGATCGCCCGCGCCTCGAAGCTCTTCCTCCCGACCCTGCGCGACGACCCCGCCGACGCGGAGGCCGTCTCGCACAAGCTGCTCGTCCGGGGCGGCTTCGTCCGTCAGCTCGCGGCCGGGATCTGGAGCTACACGCCGCTCGGCTGGCGCGTCCATCGCCGGATCGAGCAGATCATCCGCGAGGAGCTGGACGCGTTCGGCGCGCAGGAGTGGCTCGCGCCGGTGCTGACGCCGGTCGAGCTCTGGGAGGCGACCGGGCGCGCGTCGATCCCCGAGATCATCCACGTCCACGACCGGCTCGGCCGCGATTTCGTGCTCCCGATGACGCACGAGGAGACGTTCACCTTCCACGCGCGCGAGCTCAAGAGCTACCGGCAGCTGCCGCAGTCCTGGTACCACTTCCAGACGAAGGAGCGCGACGAGCCGCGTTCCCGCGGCGGCCTGATCCGCGTCCGCGAGTTCATCATGAAGGACTCGTACTCGTTCGACCGCGACGCGGAGGGGCTCGAGCGGAGCTTCCGGCTCCACGAGCAGGCCTATCGCCGGATCTTCGAGCGCTGCGGCCTCGAGACCTACGAGGTGCAGGCCGAGTCGGGGATCATGGGCGGCAGCGCGTCCATGGACTTCCTCGCACCTGCGGGCTCGGGCGAGAACACGCTCGTCACCTGCGAGAACGGCGACTTCGCGGCGGATCTCGAGATCGCGCGCACGGTGCCGCGTCCGCCCGAGTTCCCCGAGCGGCTGGACGAGCCCGAGGAAGTGGAGACCCCGGGCGTCGCGACGATCGAGGAGCTTGCCCGGTTCCTCAGGATCGACCCGGCCGCGACCTCGAAGGCGATGCCGGTCGTGAAGGCCGACGGGGCGCTCGTCCTCGGGCTGCTCCGCGGCGACGACCGGCTGGAGGAGGCGAAGATGCTCGCCGTGCTCGGATCGGACTTCCGGCCGGCAACCGAGGACGAGATCCGCGCGGCGTTCGGCGCCGATCCCGGCTCGCTCGGGCCGGTCGGCTTCGACGGCGAGGTCGTCGCCGACGAGGCGCTCCGCGAGGGCCAGTTCGTCGCCGGCGCGAACCGGACGGGCTGGCATCTGCGGGGCGTCGAGGCCGGTCGCGACTTCCAGCCGCGCTTCGCCGACCTCCGTCAAGCGCAGGAGAGTGATTCTTGCCCGAACTGCGGGGGAAGGCTTCGCTTTCAGGTGGCGATCGAGGTCGGACACATCTTCAAGCTCGAGACGAAGTACTCCGCGCCGCTCGACGCGCGCTTCCTCGACGAGGACGGGACGGAGAAGCCGCTCATGATGGGCTGCTACGGCATCGGGCCGGGGCGGATATTGGCGGCCGCCGTCGAGCAGCACCACGACGAGCACGGGATCGCGTGGCCCGCGTCGATCGCGCCGTACGACGTTCACGTGCTCGCTCTTCCCGGCGCGGAGGAGATCGCCGAGCGCGTCGCCGAGCGCCTCGACGCCGCTGGCAAGCGCGTGCTCCTCGACGACCGCGACGCGAGAGCGGGGGAGAAGTTCGCCGACGCCGACCTGATCGGCATCCCGACCCGGATCACAGCTGGGCGGAAGAGCCTCGACGACGGTGCCGTCGACGTCCGCGACCGCGCGACCGGCGAGGAGCGGCGCGTCCCGGTGGAGGAGGTGTAGGCATGGCGCGCCGCCGCAAGTTCAGCGAGGAGCCGTTCGGGCCGACGGTCGAGCGGCTGATGGCGGAGACGGGCGTGACCTATCGGGCCCTGGCCGAGAAGACGAACCTGTCGGCGGGCTACCTGAACCACCTCGTCCACGGCAACCGGCCGGTTCCCTCGAACGAGGTGGTGGAGACGCTCGCCAAGGCCTTCGGTGTCGAGCCCGCGCACTTCCGCGAGTACCGCTTGCGCGTGATCACCGACCGGCTCGAGGCGATGCCGGAGTTGATCGACCGGCTGTACAGGCGTCTAGGCGCTTAGGTCGCCGGCCGTTTCGGCCGATACGTTCTCGGCGGCATGTCGAGGACGAGACTCTTCGCTGGAGCGGCGACGCTCGTGGCACTGGTTGGCGCGGCCTTCGCGGCGGCCGGGCCTGCATCGGCGCGCGACGTCCTGCGCGCTCGGCCCTCGCTACGCTCGGCGAGCGCCGCGGCCGCGTCGCCGGTGACCTGGTGCGGCAGCGGCCCCTCGCCGGTCGGCCGCGAGCCGTCGGTCGAGATCTCGTCGCCCGATCAGATCCACGTCGTCTACGCGGTTCCCTCCGATCGGCCCGATCGCTTTGCCGCGCTCGCCTCGGGGATCGCAACGGACATGGCCGCGATCGACGCGTGGTGGCAGCGCCAGGACCCGACCCGCACGCCGCGCTTCGACCTCTTCCCGTTCCCGAGCTGCTCGTCGCGGTTCGGGATGCTCGACCTCGGCTATGCCCGGCTCCCGCACCCGGAGTCGTACTACTACACGACGGGCGGCGAGCTCCGGCTCGGCGCCGACCTCGACGTCTTCGCGCAGTCGGCCAAGGTCAAGAACCTCGTCTACTACGACGGCCGGCTCGAGAACCCGAACATCTGCGGCTCGACGGACTTCCTCGCCTCGAACGACGGCGGCCGGTTCGGCTTCGCCTTCGTCTACCTCGACTCCGGCTGCCCGAACGACGTCGGGCGCGGCGAGTTCACGGCTCGCGTCGCAGCGCATGAGCTGATCCACAACCTCGGCGCCGAGCCCGCCGGCGGGCCGCCGCACGCGTGCGCCGACCCGAGCGAGGTGGGTCACCCCTGCGACAGTCCGACCGACATCCTCTTCCCGTTCGTGACCTTCGGGGACACGCTCGACGGCGCCGTGCTCGACTTCGGCCGCGACGACTACTACGGCCACTCGGGCTGGTGGTGGGACGTCCAGGACTCGGCATGGCTGATGCACCTGCCGCAGTTCGCCTTGAGCTTTTCGGTCGGCGGCTCGGGCGGCGCGACGGGCGCGGTCGAGATGACGGCGCCCGCCGACGTGAGCTGCGCGTCGACCTGCACCGAGGAGCTGGACAACGGCACGCGCGTCGAGTTGGTCGCGCGGCCCGCGAAGGGCGCGCGCTTCGTCGGCTGGAGCGGCGCCTGCACCGGCGACGGGACCTGCACGCCGTCGATGGACGCGACCAAGTCGGTCACGGCCTCGTTTGCCCCGGCCGCCGTGACGGTGAGCGTCACGCGGAAAGGCCGAGGCGTCGTGACCAGCACACCGGCTGGCATTTCGTGCCCGAAGCGCTGCAGCGCGAGCTTCTTCGCGCCTGCGATCTCGCTACGCGCGAAGCCGGCGAAGGGCTACCGCTTCGCGGGGTGGACCGGCGGCGAGTGCCGGGGTCGCGGCGCGTGCGTGCTGAGCGGCGACGCCGACCACGCGGTCGGGGCCGTCTTCCGCAAGCGGTAGGTCGGCTATCCTGCTCCGCGTCGCGGGGCGTGGCGCAGCCTGGTTAGCGCGCTAGTCTGGGGGACTAGAGGTCCCGAGTTCAAATCTCGGCGCCCCGACTAAGGAGAAGCCTCCGCGGGAAGGTCGCAGAGAGAGCGCAGCGGCGACGCCAGGGCGGGGATGAACGGCAGGAAGCCGATCGCCGCCCCGACGAGCATCGCGCCGCGCAGCCCGAGCCCTGCGGCGAGCGCACTGCCCACCGCGGTTCCGAGTGGAAACGCGCCGGTCCCGGCTGTCGTGGTGAAGCCCACCGCGCGGGCTTGGAACTGATGTGGGACGAGGGCTTGGCGGACGCTCGCGGCGGCGACGCCGTACAGCGAGCGCGCGAGGTTCTCGAGCGCCCAGCCGAACGAGACGAAGAGGATGGCGGCCGTCTTCGCCGCGACTGCCAGGAGCAGGGTCGCCGGGCCGAAGAGGAAGAAGGCGGCGACGACCATCCGGCCGACACCCGCGCGCCGCGCGACCCTTTGCCCGAGCGCCGCCCCGGCGAATCCGCCGACCTGGCCGAGCGAGAACGCGACACCGACGAGCCCGGCGGTGAGTCCGAGGACCCGGACGGCGTAGACGATCACGATCGCCCAGACGATGCCGAGCGCCAGGTTCGCCAGCGCGTGCGAGACGAGAAGCGGGCGCAGATACGGATGTCCGAACACATAACGGGCGCCTTCGCGGAGGTCCCGTCGTTTCGACCTGGCGCCTTCGTGGGTCGGCTGTGGCGGCGCCTCCCCGATCGAGACCGAGCCGATCAAGCCCGCTGAGGCGACGAACGACGCGGCATCAGCCGCGAGCGCTACCGGGGCGGTCACGAGCGAGACAAGACCCCCGCCCGCGCTGGGACCGGCCGCCCAAGCGATAACGCGGCTCGCCTCGAACTTCGCGTTTGCCTCGAGCAGCTGCCCCGGAGCGACGACCGACGGCAGATACGCCTGAGAGGCGATCTCGAAGAGCACCGAGAGCGAGCCGGTGAGGACGGCGATCGCATACAGATGCGGCAGCGTCAAGACGTCCAGCCCGTACGCCACCGGCACCGAGAAGAGCAGCGTCGCGCGACCGAGGTCGGCCGCGATCATGACCGGGCGCCGGCGGACGCGGTCGATCCAGACGCCAGCCGGAATGCCCAACGCGAGGTTGGGCAGGGTTGCGGCTGTCGCGAGCAGTGCGACCTCGTACGGCCGTGCATGCAGCGCAATGAGGGCGGTCAGCGGCAGCGCCAAGAGGCTGACCTGGCTGCCGAGCTCGCTGACGGCCCGCGCGCCCCAGAGGCGCTGGAAGTCTCGATGTCGCCAGAGCGGGCCGAAACGCCATGCCACCCAACGCCCACGCGACACACACGGACGCTAGACGCGTCCGCGCCCGAGATGCAAGTAAAGGCTTAGATCATTTAATCCTCCGAGGCTTAGATCAACGTCTCGCGCGGTTCATCCCAGAAGATCTCAACGCGACACCCGTCCGTTCCCAGCAGTGAAAGCGAGTCGGCGTTCGCTCTCGTGTCGGGAGAATGCCCGGGGATGATTCGTGAATCCGACCGCTTTCACCTCCGACCGTTGCTGCTCGTCGTAGCGGCCAAGTGCGCGCTCAACCTCGCCTTCGCGGGCCGTTACGGGTGGCAGCGCGACGAGCTCTACTACGCCGTCGCCGGGCGGCGCCTCCAGGGCGGGTACGTCGAGTTTCCGCCGGTGACGGCGCTGCTCTCGGCGGCCGCGCACGCACTCTTCGGCTGGTCGCTCGTCGGGTTTCGTGCCTTCGCGATCTTCGCCGGGGCGGGGACGATGCTCGTGGCGGCGCTGGTCGCGAGGGAGCTCGGCGGCGGAGCCCGCGCGCAGACGATCGCGGCCGTCACCGTCGGCTTCTCGCCGCTGCTTATCGCGACGAACGGGCTCTTCCAGCCGGTGTCGTTCGACCAGCTCGCGACGATGGTCGTGCTCTGGCTCGCGCTTCGCCTCGCGCTCGGGCGCGGCTCGTGGCCGCTGCTCGGGCTCGCCGCGGGGATCGGCCTGGAGACGAAGTACACGCTCGCGGGGCCGCTCGTGCTCCTCCTAGCGACCTTCCTCGTCTGGCGGCGCGACGTCCTCCGCGAGCGCGGCTTCCTTTTCGCGGTGGCCATCGCCGCAGCTCTGCTCGTCCCGAACCTGATCTGGGAGGCTCAGCACGGCTGGACGAGCGTCCACTGGTTCCTCAACCCGCCCGCCAGCGCGACCGACGAGACGCGGCCGGAGTACGTCGTGAACCTCCTGCTCGTGACGCACCTCGTCGCGGTTCCCGTCGCGGCGGCCGGGATCGTGGCGCTCTTGCGCGACCGGCGGCTGCGGCCGCTCGGCTGGACGGTCGTCGGGACCGCCCTGGCCTACCTCGTCCTCGGCGGGAAGTCGTACTACGCCGCTCCGGTCGTGCTGTTCGCGCTCGCCGCCGGTGCCGTCCCCTTCGACCGTTGGGCGACGACGCGACGGCTGCGCTGGATCGGCACCGCGTTCGTCGCCTTCCTCGTCCTGCTCCTGCCGCTCGGCCTGCCGGTGCTGCCGCTTCGCACTGCCGACCGGCTCGGCGTCGTCGACGCGCGGAGCGACTACCAGGACGAGGTCGGTTGGCACGCGCTCGCGCACCGCGCGGACGGCCTCGCGCGCGCCACCGACGTCGTCGTCACGCTGAACTACGGCGAGGCCGGCGCGCTCGAGCTGTTCGGACGCGACCTTCCGCCCGTCGCGTCGGGAGACGTCACCTTCCGCTACTGGCGGCCGGAGGTCGACGGCCGGCGCGCGCTCCTCGTCGGCCTCTCGAAGGGCGACGCCGGCTTCTGCCGCGGCTACCGCGTCGTCGCGCGAATCGCCATGCCGGTCGACAACGAGGAGCGCGGCCACCCGATCGCCCGCTGCACGCTGGAAGGGAGCCTCGCCGAGGTCTGGCCGCGCGTGGTGGCGCTCTACGACTGACGGCGAAGTCGCTCGCCGACGGCGACCGTCGCTCTTGCAATCTGAGCTCCGCTGAAGACACTGAGACCGGAAGAGCCTCTTCGGGCTCGGGGGTTTCTGCGGCTGTTGGTCACCGGCTCGACATCGGATCCTCGCAGCGGGAAGCGGTGTTTGCGTCCCGTAAAGCCGTCCGTGCGCAGCGACGGTTCCGTGCCGGGCGCGACGTCCTAGCTACGCGATGCTCGACGCCGAAGCCGGCCAGACCACCGGGAACGAGCTCCTCGAACCAGAGCTCGCGGCTGAGCGGTCTTCGCGACGCAGGGTCGTCGCGATCGTGCTCGGGCTCGTGGTCGTCGACGTCCTCTGGCTGATCTTCATCGCCCGCGGCCTCTACGGGCTCCTCGCCGCGTGACTGCTCAGCCGGTGCCTTCGCGGCGTTCCTCGGCTTCGGCGACCTTCTCGGCCGCGCCGTACTTGTCGACTACGAGGTAGGCGTCCGTCCGTGTGACCACGCCCTCGAGCGAGTCGTTCTCGTGCCCGGGCACGACCGTGAAACGGTCTCGTTGTCGGTGAACGTCGTCGTACTCGGCGATCGTGATCCTGAGCGTGGCGTCGCAGCCGGGGCGGCCGCATTCGCAGATGATCTCGATCTCGTCGTCCGCGTCGTCGCCGAGCTGCTGCGCCGCGTACTCGATCTCGCGATTGACGGAGCGGTACATCGCCTCGTTCCGGGCGACGCGGTCGTCCCGACTGTTCACGCCGCGAGTCTACGGGGGACGCGTCGAGCCGCCAAACGCGCCCGGCCCAGCGATCGCTGTGCGATGCGCCGTATGCGCCGCGATCGTCACGTGCTCTCCCGCGGCGCGGCGCCGCTGATACTCGGGCAGCGGCAGCCGGACGGTCTCGTAGCAGCTCGCGCTGTCGCACTCGCATAGGAACGGCACCGACGCGTCGAAGGCGAGCCTGCGCGCGCTCGCGGCGATCCGGTCGTTCGCGACCTCGAAAGCCTCGGTGACACCGGCCATCGTGTTGGTTGTGCCGCTGTGAATATGACTTGAAACTGATATCTACGACGCGTGGCGGAAGTCGCTCGCCCAGGCGAGGGAGGCGCGCTCGGCGGCCGACTTGCGCGGGAGCGCCGCCGCCAGCCGCGTCAGGTCGACGATCTTGCGCGTCGCGGTGTCGGCGATCGTTCGGTGGCCGTCCGTGGACGAGTAGAGGAGGTAGCGCCCGCGCCAGAGGAGGTTCGCGCCCACCGCGCAGCCGCTCGGGCCGAGGCGATGGCGCAGGATCGGAACGGCGTGCGACGAGCCCGCGCGCAGGACGTAGACGGTGGCGGTCGCCCGCCTCGAGCCAGACCTCGCGTCCGAGCGGCGGAACGCGAAGAGGCGGCCGTCGCGAGAGGCGCTCACGCCGGAGTCCGATCCGACGCGCGACGAGCGCCAGCGAGCGCGCGCGACGACCGAGCCGTCGTCGCGAGTCACAACGATCGATCGCAAGCCGCCGAAGACGACGACTCCGGGCGTCGGCGTCGAGATCTGCGCGTCGATCCGCGCGACGCTGCGACCGAGCCGCAGGCGCCGATCGTGCAGCGACGCCAGCCGACCGCCGGGCGTCACGAAGAAGAGCGTTCCGCTCCGCTCGTCGAACGCGAAGCTGTTGCGCGGCCGAAACCGGAAGCGACGCACGGTGCGGCCGTCGGGGGAGACGAGCCTGAGCTCGCGTCCGGCCGCCACGACGAGGTCGCCGTCGTCCATGAAGTCGAGCGGATAGAGCGCCCGGCCGCGCGCGACGAGCCGCTCGCCGTGCCGCAGGTCGGCCAGGAAGACGCCGCGCCGGTACGACGCGAACGCGAACAGCCCGGGGCCGAACGCGACCGACCCGCCGTCATTCGGGTAGAGCCCGTGCGAGCGCCAGACGACACGTCCCTCGCGGACGAGGACGTACCGGCCTGGGCGGTTCCTGCGGATGTCGAGCCGAGCCTCCCAGCGCCGGCCCGTCCCGCCGTCGTGCCGCGCGAGCCAGTGG
>Ga0081539_10001772_pt1 | contig 34370 bp, 33 predicted proteins | sample TabmetS4T2R2_FD_71023 | JGI IMG/M metagenome (GOLD analysis project Ga0081539, IMG submission 71023) | Tabebuia heterophylla rhizosphere microbial communities from the University of Puerto Rico - S4T2R2 | ecosystem: Host-associated > Plants > Roots > Rhizosphere ... | reverse complement strand
GCAAAGATCCGAAGTTCATGATTGGCAATATGGTGCCAACCTGTGTCGATGACGATAAAGCCGCAGCCGCAGCCGTGAATCGTCGCACCCTTTCAAGTTATGTCCGCCTGCCCAATTACCAGCAGTATTGGATCGAAGCCGGGTTTGAAGACGAGATGATGGCTGTCCGTCGAGCTATCGCTAACAAAGAAGAGGAGAAAATTCCTCAACTGCTGTCTGATCGCTGGTTGTCACAGGTCACGCTGTATGGGACAGCGAAAGAGGTACGGGAAGGTATCGAAGCGTGGTACGACGCCGGAGTGAACACACTGATTGTGGTGCCTTCATCAGCGCACGGCAATCAGCTGGTTGCCTTTGAGGAATTGTTCGCCGCGTTTCGTTAAACCAGGCGGACATGGTTATTCGGACAGGCACCGAGAGCAGCCGTGAAATTTTCCGAAGTAGTGGCGCAAACGCTCGCCTGGCTCCAACGTGACGGGCGCATTTCGTATCGCGCGCTCAAGCGCGAGTTTGACCTCGACAACGACTACATTGAGGACTTGAAAGAAGAAGTCATCAGGGCTCGACGATTGGCTATTGACGAAGATGGCGCGGTCCTGGTGTGGGTCGGCAACAGCAGTCCAGCGTCCAGTGTCCAGAGTCTAGAGTCAAAGGAGCAAAGATGGACTCCCACTGATCAGACACTAGACGCTAGACGCCAGACCCTAGACTCTGCCGCCGAAAGGCGGCAATTGACCGTAATGTTCTGCGACCTGGTCGGGTCGACCGCGCCCTCCGCGCGGCTCCACCCCCCAAAAAAATTGGGGGGGGCGGGTTTTCCCCCTCCCCGTGTTTAAATAAGGGTCGAGTCGTGTTTTCAACGGGGGGGGGGGCGGGCACAACCCCTGCCCCTACATGTTTGAAAACCTTCTTTGTTCTTCGTCAAACGCCTTAACTCGCGTACTCGCGCTGCGTGCGACGGTAGAGCGTCAGGCCGAACCAAAGCTCCCAGAAGACGGCGAGCGTGATGAGCGCGGCGACAACGGAGACGAGTTGCGAGTCAGTCACTTTCTGGACGACGACGTACACGTCGCCGCAGAGTGCGAGCGCGAGCGGGATGAGCGCGGCGACGACCATGCGCGAGGCGAAGCGGTGGAAGTGCTCAGTCTCCTCGCCTTGTTCCACGATGCGATGGTAGGCCGCTGGCGTCATCAGAAGGACGATTGTGAGCGCGATGAGTCCGAGTCCGGCGAGGTGTATATACTTCGATAGGTTCGGCAACTTGTCGAACGCCTCCATCAAGACCGCGATGAACTGGAAACCCAGAAGCGCCTGCGCGCCCGGCAGCACGACGCGCGCCTCCGTGAGCACGTGTTTGATCTTGGCGCTAAGCTTTTCGCGTTTGCTCTGCTCCGCGTCCTTCTCCTTGTCCAACTCGGCCTCCTTTCGCTTCTCCTCCGCGATTTCGTCGGCGCGCTCGCGGCGCATGTAGAATTCGAGCGCGTACCAGAAGAAGCACGCGACGACGACGCACAGAAGCCCCGCCGCCGCTCCCGTCTTCCAGCCGATGATTTTCTGCGTCGCGATGTAACAATCTATGCCGAGACCGAGCGCGAACGGCAGAAGCGCCCACGTCAGCACGCGCGTCGCGTAAGCGTGTATCTCTTCGGTGTCTTCGCCGCGCTCGACCAGACGGTGATACGACGAAGGCGAGATGAGCAGCCCGACGGCGACGAGCATCAGGCTGAGTCCGATCATTTTGAGAAGCTGCGACGGCAGCGGAAGCGACTCGAAGCCCTTCTCGAACGGCGCGCGGAACTGAAAGCCCAGTAGAACCTGCGCGCCCAGAACCATCATGCGGCTCTCGACGAGAACTGTCTGAACTTTTGTTTTGAGTTTTGCCATAAATGAACGATGAGTGATGAATGCGGCAGTGTGAGTGATGAATGACGAGAGCGACGCTGTTCTTCATTCATCACTCATCATTCATCACTCATCACTTAGCTTTGTGTTGCCGCGACAACTCGCGCTTGAGAACCTTGCCCGTCGGCCCTTTCGGCAGCGACGCGACGACGCGCACTGTCTTCGGGCATTTGTAGTCGGCCAAGTGCTCGCGGCAGTATGCGACTATCTCATCTTCAGTCGCCGCACGTCCCTCCTTCAGCACGACGTAGGCCGCGACCTCCTCGCCGTAAAGCTCGTCGGGGACGCCGATTGCCGCCGCCTCCGCGATTGCCGGGTGCTTGTAGAGCAGTTCGTCAATCTCGCGCGGGTAGATGTTTTCGCCGCCGCGGATAATCATATCCGACTTGCGGTCTATGATGTAGTAGAAGCCCTCCGCGTCGCGCAAGCCCATGTCGCCCGTGTGAAACCAGCCGCCGCGAAAAGCGCGCGCCGTCGCCTCGTCGTTCTTGAAATAGCCTTTGAAAATGTTTTCGCCGCGCAGAACAATCTCGCCCTCCGAGCCGACAGCGACCTCGTTGTCGTCTTCGTCAACGACGCGCATCTCGTTGCCGATGCTCATGCCGCACGAGCCGGGCCGCCGGCGCGCGTCGGGCGGGTTGAAGGTCGAACGACAAGTTGACTCCGACAATCCGTAGCCCTCGACGACGAGACACTTGAAAGTCTCCTCGAAGCGTCGCAAGACTTCGGCGGGCACGGGCGCGCTCCCGCACATAGCGAAGCGCAGGCTCTCCGTGTTGAATTCGGCGGGCACGCCTTCAGGGTAGTTCGCAAGAAGCATCGAGAGCATCGTCGCCACAGAGCCGAACGAAGTTACACGGTAGTCTGAAATTATCTTCCAGAAGCGCGACGCCGAAAAGCGCGGGCTGACGACCGTGCTCGCGCCCGCGTAGAGCGCGCTCATAGTCGTCACGGAGACTGCGTTCATGTGAAAGAGCGGCATCACGGAGAGAAGCTTGTCGTCTTCCGTAAAGCCGAGCCACTCGACAATCTGTCGCGCGTTCGCAATCAAATTCGCGTGCGTGAGCAGACAGCCTTTGGGTTTTCCCGTCGTGCCCGAAGTGTAGATGATGATGGCCACATCGTCGGGCGCGAGCGGCGTCCGAGTCCAGTCGCCGGCCTCGCTTGCGAAGTCTTTAGTCGCCTCCGCCTCGTCGTCGAACACGACCGCTTCACGAAGCGCGGGCAAGTCGCCGCGAATCTCTTCAACCCGCGGCGCGAACTCGGAGTTATACAAAATAATCTTCGCCTCGGAGTTTCCGACGACGTAGGCCGTCTCCTCCGATTTGAGAAGCGAGTTGACCGGGCCTGCCAGCGCGCCCAACTTGAAACACGCGAAGTAGGCGACGACGTACTCCGCGCTGTTCGGCATGAGCAGGCTCACAACGTCGCCCTTCGCAACGCCGCGCGCGGCGAGCATGTTTGCGGCGCGGTTGACGGCTGCGTCAAACTCCCTGTAGGTGAAGCGCCTTCCGTCGCGCTCCGAGAAGAGGAAGACTTTGTCGGGCGCTTCGGCGGCGCGCGCTTCGAGAAGTTGGCGCAAAGTTAGGAAGCCGGGTTTTTTAGTCTCTTCGCTCAAGGCTGTGCGCATTCTACGCTTGTTGAAATTTTCGAGCGCCGACCGGCGCACGCCATCATAGCCGAAGGATTGAAAAAGAACTACGCACGCGCTCTTTTTCGGCTCGACTAGCGCGTCGCGTGTGGTATATTTTCGCGGTCGTCGTCAAAGACGCGCACGCATTCGAGGCTTCAGACCGAGCGCGTATAAACACTTCTGAACTCGCCTTCAACCGAACGACAGCCCCGCGGCTGTCGCTTTCCGTCAGACGCCGCGCTTTGACGTTCGAGCGAAATCACGGGGACGAACCTTTTTTCATGGAAACGTATCGCAACTTCATCAACGGCGAATGGGTCGAGTCCGCATCGTCCAAAACCGTCGAGAACATCAATCCCGCGAACACTGACGATGTGATTGGCGCAGTCCGTCTCGCAACGCGCGAAGAGGCTCGGCGCGCGGTCGAGTCGGCGTCCGAAGCCTTCCGCGCTTGGCGCGCCACTCCCGCACCCGCGCGCGGGCGAATCGTCGCGCGCGCCGCGCGCTTGATGGAAGACGACAAGGAGAACTTGGCCCGCCTGCTCACGCGCGAGGAAGGAAAGACCGTGGCGGAGGCGCGCGGCGAGCTTCAACGCTCGATAAACGTCGCGGAGTTTGTCGCGGGCGAGTCGCGGCGTATGAACGGCGAGACGATTCCGTCGGAGCTTCCCTCAAACTTCGCATACACGATTCGACAGCCGCACGGCGTCGTCGCCGTCGTCACGCCTTGGAACTTCCCCGTCGCAATCCCCGTCTGGAAACTCGCGCCCGCGCTCGTCGCCGGAAACACCGTCGTCTTCAAGCCCGCGACCAACACGCCCGCGACCGCGGCGCGCATCGTAGAAATTTTCGCGGAAGCCGGTCTGCCAGCGGGCGTGCTCAACCTCATACTCGGCTCAGGCTCGGAAGCGGGCGACGAGATCGTGAACCACCGCGCCGTGCGCGCAATCTCCTTCACGGGGTCGAACGGCGTCGGCGTCAAACTCTACGAGCAGTCGGCGCGTCGCGGCGTGCGCGTGCAGTGTGAGATGGGCGGGAAGAACCCGGTGGTCGTGCTCGAAGACGCCGACATGGACTTGGCCGTCGAGTCAACGGCGCAGGGCGCGTTCGGCTCTACGGGCCAACGCTGCACGGCGACGAGTCGCGCGGTCGTCGTCAACGAGGTCGCCGACGAGTTCGTCGCGCGCATCGTCGAGCGTGCAAAGTCTCTGCGTCTCGGCGACGGCTTGAGCGCGGAGACTGAGGTCGGGCCGATTGTTGACGAGAGCCAGTTCAAGTCGGTCATGAGTTATATGGACATCGGGCGCGAGGACGGCGCGCGGCTCGTCGCGGGCGGCGAGCGGGCTGACGGCGAGCGACTCTCGAAAGGCTTCTTCATCAAGCCGACGGTCTTCGACCGCGTGACGCCCGACATGCGAATCGCGCGCGAAGAGATTTTCGGCCCCGTCCTTTCCGTTCTGCGCGTCAAAGATTTTGAAGAGGCTCTGCGCGTTGCGAACGACTGCGAGTACGGATTGTCGTCGTCCATCTTCACGAACGACGCGGCGCGCGTCTTCCGCTTCGTCGAAGAGATCGAGACTGGCATGACGCACGTCAACTCGCCGACCACGGGCGGCGAAGCGCACGTTCCATTCGGCGGCATCAAAGCGACCGGCATCGGCGACTTCGAGCAAGGTTCGACCGCGCTCGACTTCTACACGGAACTGAAGGTCGTTTACGTTGACTACACCGGAAGGAAGCGCGAGGGGAATCTTTATTAAATGATGAATGCGGAATGATGAATGATGTATGATGAGAGCGACGCTGTCTTCATTCATCATTCCGCATTCCGCATTCATCATTTCTTCTTTTGAGAGATGCTGAAAGTTTACGTTTACGCCCTCGCCGTCTGGTCTTTGATAATCGCCGCCGGGCTGGTTTATAGGCGACAGAAGGCTGGAAGAGTTCTACTCAAAATCGGATACGTCGTCTTCCTTCTGTTCTGCGTCGAGTTTGCGTGCGTGCTGGCCTTCTACGTCAAGAACGGACGTTGGACTTACGACGAGCGCAAGGTCTATTTGCGAAAGCTCTTTGAACCGAACCCTTACATGATCGGCGTCCCGCGCAAAAATGTAAGCGTGACGTTTCGCGGCAAGACCTACACGCACAACGCGCAAGGCTTCCGCGGCGGAGACTTCCCGCCGAAGTCGTCGAAGATTCGCGTCGCCGCGATGGGCGGCTCTACGACCTACGGCGCGAACGTGAGCGACGCGGAGACTTGGCCCGCACGTCTCGAACAACTTCTCGGCGCGGACTACGAGGTCTTAAACTTCGGCGTCATCGGCCACGGCACGGTCGAGCACATCAATCAGGCCGCGCTCGTGCTGCCCGAATACAAGCCCGACGTTCTGATTATTCACGCCGGATTGAACGACTTGCGCAACTTACACGTGCGCGGCCTCGCGCCGGACTATTCCGACTACCACGCGCCCTCTTTGCGCGGCGGGATGGGCTTCTGCTCCGAAGGCGGCGCGCAAAACTTCGCCTCCGTTCGCGCGTTGATTTGGGCCTTGAAGAAGGCAGACCTCTACCCGCGCTGCGACTTCGACACGCTCGCGCCTAAAGAGGACGACTCGCCCGCCGCCGAAGAGTATGCGAAGTATCTGTACCGAAGGAATCTGACGACGCTCGTCGCCATCGCAAAGCGGGAGGGACTCAAACCCATACTCGTCCCGCAAGTTTTGATACGTGAGGCGCAGGGCGGCGACAAGCTGCGTTGGTGGATTCCGTTCGTTACGGACGAACGCGTCGCCGAGTACATGAGCGAGTACAACGAAATCACGCGCGAGGTCGCCGAAGCCGAAGGCTTATACTACGCGCGCGAAGTCTTGGAGCAGCCTTGGACTAAGGACGACTTCGTTGACCCAAGCCACCTGAACGCGGGCGGAAACCTCAAGTTCGCAACCGTGTTGCAGAAGGCCGTGCGCGATTCGAGCAGCGCAAGCGTTTTCGCCCCTTGAACGGGAGGCTTACGATGAGAAACGCCGAATACTTTTTAATCGGAATGCTTGTGAACATACCGTCGGTGCTGACGGCGCTCGTGTGCATAATCGTCGCGGCGGTTCTCTGGAAGCGTCACCCGAAGACTTCGTTGCTCGTGATAGTCAGCATGGTCTGGCTCACGCTGCAAATGTTTATGTCCGAGGCCGTGTTCTACTTCGTCCCGCAGTGGCTCATCGAGCAGGGCAAATACTCAAGCCTCGACATTTTCTACAACGTCGCGGGCATACTCAACAGCATCCTCACGGCGCTTGCGCTGGGGCTTCTGCTGTGGGCCGTCTTCGGCCATCGGACGCCCGCGAAGCAAACAGTTTGAAGCAGCTTCTTTGAATCGTAGTCGAAGTAAGTTGCGCGGGCCGAGTCGCCCGGCGGAGCAAGCGGTCAACAGTCAACGTTCCGGCGCTGTGCTTCGGCGCGGGAGGATTCGATGGACACGACAACTTTTCTGCTTCGCAGCGTTCTCCTTCGCGCGCCAGTACTCTTAGTTTTCGCGGTCGGAGTTATAGTCGCAATCGTACGCTGGAAGCGTCATCCGAAGGTCTCGCTGCTGACGCTTCTGGGGCTTTTCATCTGGCAGTTTGAGGCTTTAGCGTTCACGTTCTTGCACTACCGCATGAACGAATGGTTTCGCGCGAACAACTGGAATTCCGAGAGCCAGATAAGAGCCATCTTCGCGGTCAACGTGGCGCAGGATTTACTCTACTCCGTCATGCTAATCCTGCTGGTTGTTGCGGCATTCAGCCGGCGCGTCACACGTCTTCCGGTAAACAGTTGAGCAAACTTATGAGCAAACCCGAATCACAAACAACGCAGTCAGAAACCGTTCGCAAGCACAAGGAATTTCTCTTCCCGGCGGTCGCCACCTACTACCAAGAACCCATCGCGCTCGTGCGCGGCGAGGGCGAGTATGTCTGGGACGACGCGGGCAACAAGTATCTCGACTGCTTCGGCGGCGTGCTCACCGTGAGCGTCGGCCACGCGAACCCCGCGGTCACGGACGCCGTCGTCGAGCAGACGCGTACGCTTCAACACACCTCCACGCTCTACTGCAACAAGCCGCAGTCAGACCTCGCCGAGAAGCTTCACCAGATAACTCCCGGACGCCTCAAAAAATCCTTCTTCACAAACAGCGGGACGGAGGCCGACGACACGGCCATACACGCCGCGAAGACCGCAACGGGACGACACGAAATCGTCGTCCTGCGCCACAGCTATTCGGGCCGCTCCGCGACAGCGATTTCGGCGGTCGGTCATTCGACTTGGCGGCCTCTGCCGCCGCAGGTCGCAGGCATCGTTCACGCGCGCGCGCCTTACTGTTATCGTTGTCCGTTCAAGCTCTCGCCCGAAAATTGCGGCCTCGCGTGCGCAGAAGACGTTGAAGAGTTGATAATGACGACGACGACGGGCGAGATTGCGGCCTTCATGGCCGAGCCTATCTTGGGCGTCGGCGGCTTCATCGTCCCGCCCGCGGGCTACTTCGAGCGCGTCGCCGAAATCACGCGCAAGCACGGCGGACTCTTCATCGCCGACGAAGTGCAGACGGCTTGGGGCCGCACGGGCGACAAGTGGTTCGGCATCGAACACTGGAACGTCGAGCCTGACATAATCACTTCGGCGAAGGGCTTAGGCAACGGCGTGCCCGTCGGGATAACAATCGCCACGCCCGAAGTCGCCGACAAGTTTCCCGGCCTGACGTTTTCGACCTTCGGCGGCAACCCAGTCTCGATGACAGCCGCGCTCGCCGTCATCAAATACATCGAAGACGAAGACCTTCGCACGAACGCCGCCACGGTCGGCGCACACTTCCGCCAACGCCTCGAAGAACTCAAAGCCAAATACCCCGTCATCGGCGACGTTCGCGGCATGGGCCTCATGCAAGCTCTTGAGTTGGTCAAAGACCGCGAGACGAAAGAGCCAGACCCGCAGTCCGTCATCAAGGTCTTCGAGGAGACCAAGCGCCGCGGCGTCCTCATCGGCAAAGGCGGACTCTACGGCAACGTCATCCGCACCGGCGTCATGCTCAACTCGACGAAGGACACGATTGACCAGTTGATTGACGCGCTCGACGCTTCATTCGGTACAATCTGAGGTGTGCGAAACAATCCGACGGATTGGGGGTTTTAAGTTTATGAGTGCGACGACGTTTGAGGGTGTTGTAGAAAAAGGGCAAATCAAGCTGAACTCCGACGTGCAACTCCCCGAAGGCACGAAGGTTTTCATCGTCGTGCCCGACATCGAGATTGAGGAGAAGGCCGTGCGACTCCACAGCCCGCGCCTTGCCCATCCTGAGCAAGCTTCGGATTTCGTGATGGAACTTGTTGAGATGTAGAGCCATGCCCGACTATGACTCAATTCGATTCTCGCCGCCCGCGCCCGTCGCTTTGGTAACTCTTCGCAACCCTGAAGATCGGTCGAAGGCGACAGAGATTATTATGCTGCTCGACTCTGGCGCGGACGTGACGCTCTTGCCGCGAAGCGTCGTCGAAAAACTCGCATTGGCTTATTCGTCGGACGCTTATGAACTAAGCGACTTCGGTGGCGGCACAAGCGTCTCAAGAGCAATCCGCGCCGAACTCGTCTTTCACGGACTAACCTTTCGCGGCCAATTCCTATTGATGGAGCAAGAGTGGGGAATCATCGGACGCAACATCCTGAACCTAGTTTCCCTAACTTTTGGCGGGCCGAAGCTGTCATGGACGAAAATTTAGATGACGAGCGCGGCCTCCACGGCAATATCATACGCCGGGGCGTCATGCTCAACTCGACGAAGGACACGATTGACCAGTTGATTGACGCGCTCGACGCTTCATTCGCAACTCTTTGAGGACGACTCGATGAGAACATTGATTCGTAATGGCCGCGTGGTCACGGCGGTTGACGACTACAAGGCAGACGTTTTGATTGACGGCGAGACCGTCTCGACTATCGGCTCGAAGTTGGAGATAGAGGCCGACCGCGTGATTGACGCGGCGGGGAAACTCGTCATCCCCGGCGGGATTGACCCGCACACGCACATGGAGCTTCCCTTCGGCGGCACGGAGTCGTCCGACGATTTCCGCACGGGGACGATTGCGGCGGCGCACGGGGGGACGACGACGATTATTGACTTCGCCGTGCAGTACAAGGGCCAGTCGCTCGTCGAAGGGTTGGACAACTGGCACAAGAAGGCCGAGGGCAAGTGCGCGATTGATTACGGCTTCCACCTCATCACGACCGAGTTGGAAGACAATCGGATCGAAGAGATGCACGCCGTTATGGACGAGGGCGTGACGAGCTTCAAGCTGTTCATGGCCTACCCCGGAGTCTTTCTAGTTGACGACGCGACAATCTTCCGCGCGATGTCTGCCGCGGGCGAGCGCGGCGGACTCATCTGCATGCACGCGGAGAATGGAATCGTCATCAACGAGATAATCAAGCGCGCGCTCGCCATGGGCCGCACCGCGCCGAAGTATCACGCCTTGACGCGTCCGACGCGCGCCGAGGCCGAAGGCGTGCATCGCGCGATTGCGATTGCGGAGATGGCCGAGTCGCCCGTCTATATCGTCCATCTCAGTTGCGCCGACGCGCTCAATCAAGTGCGCGAGGCGCGCGACCGTGGGCTTCCCGCTTTCGCCGAGACGTGCCCGCAGTATCTCTTCCTCTCGATTGAAGATTACGGCGAAGGCTTCGAGGGCGCGAAGTATGTTATGACGCCGCCGCTCCGAGAGAAGACGAATCAGGACGAGCTTTGGAAGGGCTTGAAGACCGACGACCTGCAAGTCATCTCCACAGACCATTGCCCTTTCTGCATGAAGGAGCAGAAGGAGTTGGGCCGCGACGACTTCACGAAGATTCCGAACGGCGCGCCCGGCGTCGAGCATCGCATGTCGCTCATCTACGACGGCGGCGTCGTGGAAAATCGCATCTCGCTCAACCGTTTCGTTGAGTTGACTTCGACCGCCGCCGCCAAAATGTTCGGACTCTTCCCGCGCAAAGGAACGATTGCCGTCGGCTCTGACGCCGACATCGTCGTCTTCGACCCCGAAGCCGAACAGACCATCTCCGCCGCCACGCACCACATGAACGTTGACTACAGCGCTTACGAAGGTCGCAAACTCCGCGGCGCGGTCGAGACGGTTTTGTCGCGCGGTCGCGTCGTCATTGAAGGCAACGAGTTCAAAGGCAAGGCGGGCGACGGTCAATTCTTGAAGCGCGGTACGTGCGTGAACATTTAACGCGAGCGTAGTTCGAGGCAAGTCACTGTCAGCTTCGTTCTCAACTGAGGGGCGACTCTGGATGATTGACGAAACAGTAACCGACAGCGAAGTCGTAGAGCACGCGGACGGACGCGTGGAGTTGCGCGAGCGCGCGGCTGAGGAGATTCGCCGCAGTCCGCTCTATAACGAAGACCTCGCGCCCGTCCCAGTCGCACGCCGCGATTGGACGACCTACAACTACGCCGCGCTCTGGGTCAGCATGGCTCACTGCATCCCGACCTACATGCTCGCTTCGAGTCTCATCGGCAAGGGCATGAACTGGTGGCAGGCGCTCATCACGATTCTCTTGGGCAACGTTATCGTCCTCATTCCGATTCTTCTCAACTCGCACCCCGGCACGAAGTACGGCATCCCCTTCCCCGTCTTCGCGCGCGCAAGCTACGGCACGTTCGGCTCGAACCTCCCCGCATTGATGCGCGCGCTCGTCGCCTGCGGCTGGTTCGGCATCAACGCTTGGATCGGCGGCGAGGCTTTGCACACACTCTTTAGAGCCTGCTTTACTTTCCACCGAGTCGTCGAAGTCAGGGACTTAATAACCAAACAGTTGGTTGGAACGAGAGTCGAGACGATTTTCGACTGGCACATATTCCTCGGTGGCCCCGTCGGCGGCCACACTCCAACGGAGTGGCTCTCCTTTCTAATCTTCTGGGCGCTCAACATCTACGTTATCTACCGTGGCATGAACCTTCTGCGCAAAGTGGAAAACTGGGCCGCGCCCTTCGTGCTCGTGATGACGGCGATACTTCTCGCTTGGGCGCTCTGGCGCGCGGGCGGCGTCGGGCAACTCCTGACAGACCCCGGCCAGTTTCACACTTGGGCCGACTTCACCCCCGTCTTCGTCCCCGCGCTGACAGCGATGATCGGCTTCTGGGCAACTCTCTCTTTGAACATGCCCGACTTCACTCGCTTCGGTCGAAGCCAGCGCGAACAGGCCGTCGGACAGATTGTCGCGCTTCCTTCTACAATGACCATCTTCGCGGCGATGAGCGTGATGATAACTTCGGCGGCGGCCATCATCTATCCACACATGAAGGCCGAGGAACTTTGGAATCCGATGACGCTCGTCGGCCAGTTCTCGCAAGTTTGGGTCGTCGCCATCTCGATGTTCACGGTCATCGTCGCCACGCTCGCCGTCAACATCGCCGCGAACGTCGTCTCGCCCGCCAACGACTTCGCAAACGCGTTCCCGCGTCTCATCTCGTTCAGCACGGGCGGACTCATCACGGGCATCACCGGCATACTCATGCAGCCTTGGCGACTACTCCAAGACCCCGCGCGCTACATTGACGGCTGGCTCGTCGGCTACTCCGGCGGCATGGGCGCAATCGCGGGCGTGCTCATCGCCGACTACTGGCTCGTCCGCGAACGCCGGCTCGCGCTCCCAGACCTCTACCGCACGCGCGGCGCTTACACATACACGCGCGGCTGGAACTGGCGCGCGGTCGCGGCGACGCTCGTCGGCTGTTTCTTCGCTTGGGGCGGACTCGTCATAAGCTTCATGTCGCCGCTCTACAACTACGGTTGGTTCGTCGGCTTCGGCGCGTCATTCGTCACGCACTTCGCGCTGATGAAGCTCTCGCCGCCGGGCCTCGCCGGAGTCGCCGTCGAACGCGCTTGAGCGCGCGCGGCTTTTTGACTCGCCGAGCGGTCTTGAAATATTGTCGCCGTGGAAAGGAGCGTTGGAGTATGAGGAGGGGCTTGTGTCCGAAGTGTCAGACGCCGACCGTCTATCGAAAGCTCGACGGCATCAGCCACGGCGGCGAAGGCAGCGGAGCGGTTTACGTCAGAACGTCTTGGCTCACGGCGTCGAGCCACGTCGAAAATCTCATCTGCACGCGCTGCGGCTACTTCGAGACTTACGTCGTTGACGAGCGTAAGATGGCCGAGATAGCGAACACTTAGGAGAAGGTCGGCTGAAAGTCCGACGACAAAAAATCATTCAAACTAACGGAGGAAGAGATGCCACGCACCGTTAAATGCGGACTCATTCAAGCCACGAACGCCGCGCCGACCGACGCGCCCATCGAAGAGATCAAACGAGCGAACATTGAGAAGCACGTCAAGTTAATCGAGGAAGCGGCGAGTCGGGGCGTGCAGATTCTCTGCATGCAGGAGGTCTTCACGACGCCCTACTTCTGCGCCGAGCAGAAGGTGCGTTGGTACGAGGCCGTCGAACGCATCCCCGACGGCCCGACCGTCAAACTCATGCGTGAAGTTGCGAAGCAGCATGGTATGGTCATCGTCGTCCCGATTTACGAGGAAGAGATCGCGGGCGTCTATTACAACACGGCGGCGGTCATTGACGCCGACGGGAAATACTTGGGCAAGTATCGAAAGAACCACATCCCGCACGTCAACCCCGGCTTCTGGGAGAAGTTTTACTTCCGCCCCGGCAACCTCGGCTACCCTTGCTTCGACACGGCGTTCGCGCGCATCGGCGTCTATATCTGCTACGACCGCCACTTCCCCGAAGGCGCGCGCGCGTTGGGCCTGAACGGCGCTGAAATCGTCTTCAACCCTTCGGCCACGGTCGCGGGGCTTTCCGAGTATCTCTGGAAACTCGAACAGCCCGCGCACGCCGTCGCCAACGGCTACTTCATCGGCGCGATTAACCGCGTCGGCCACGAGCAGCCTTGGGACATCGGAGAGTTCTACGGGCAGAGCTACTTCTGCGACCCGCGCGGCCAGATAGTCGCCGAAGCGCCGCGCGACCGCGACGCGCTAGTCGTCGCCGACCTAGACCTCGACAAAATCCGCGAAGTCCGCAACACTTGGCAGTTCTTCCGCGACCGAAGGCCCGACACCTACGGCCAACTCGTCGCAGACTGATTTAACATTGGGCTTAAGGTGATGCCGGTCAAGACAAAAGAGGAAGTCTTCTTGCTGCTGCGTCAGAACGGCGAGCAGCTACGGCGCTTCGGGGTCGGAAAGATTAGTGTGTTCGGCTCCTTCGCCCGTAGCGAACCAACCGACGAAAGCGACGTTGACATCCTCGTTGAATTCGAGGCCGGGGGAAAGTCATTTGACAATTTCCTCGCTCTCGCCGAGTTTCTGGAAGAATTATTCGGAAGAAAAGTTGACCTTCTGACCCCGGAATCGCTCAACCCGCGCTTCGGGCATCATGTAATCAGCGAAGCTGAACATGCGACCATCAACCCGTGAGTTTTTGGAACACATTCTCGATGAGGCGAAATTCCTGCTTGATGCGAGTAAGGGCGTTGACTGGGAGTCGTTCCGAAAGGATGAAATACGCAAACGTGCTTTTGTCAGAAGCATCGAGGTGATGGGCGAAGCTGTCAAGCAAATCCCCGATTCAATCCGGCAACAGTATCCGAGCGTCGAGTGGCGCGCGATTGCCGGGATGCGTGACCGCTTAATTCACGCTTATTACGGCGTGAATTACGAAATGGTCTGGGACGCCGTAACTAACAAAGTCCCGTCCTTTGCGTCGGAGATCGAGAAGATTCTGGCGCGAGAGGATTTCAATGAATAGCACGAACCGAGCAGCGCGCAGCCGCAAGTTTGAAAGGAGCGCCATGAACCTCTCAATCACAGTCAACGGCATAAAGTTCCCCAATCCCTTCCTTTTAGGCTCCGGCCCGCCGGGGACGAACGCGCGCGTCATCGCCAAGTCGTTCGACGCGGGCTGGGGCGGCGCGGTTGCGAAGACCGTAAGCCTTGAGAGCGCGAAGGTCGTCAACGTCGTCCCGCGTTACGGGCGTCTGCGCTCGCGCGATACGGGCGAGGTCATTGGCTTCGAGAACATAGAGCTTATCTCCGACCGACCGATAGAGGTCTGGCTCGACGAGTTTCGTCAAATCAAGAAGGAGTATCCGAATCACATCCTTATCGCCTCCATCATGGAGGAGTACGAGAAGTCGCGCTGGCAGGAGTTGACGCGGCGCGTGCAGGAGACGGGCGTTGACGCCTTCGAGTTAAACTTCTCCTGCCCGCACGGCATGACCGAGCGACGTATGGGTTCGGAGATGGGCGAGCACCCCGACTTGACCGAGGAGGTTACGAGTTGGGTGACTGAAGTGGCGACCATACCCGTCTGGGCGAAGATGACGCCGAACATCACGAGCATCAAAGAGCCTTCGCTCGCGGCGGTGCGCGGCGGCGCGGTCGGCATCTCCGCAATCAACACGATCCTCTCCGTCATCGGCGTTGACCTGAAAACTTTGCGCCCGCTCCCCACGGTCGAGGGCTACACCGTTCCGGGCGGCTATTCGTGTCAAGCCGTTCGCCCCATCGCGCTGAGAATGGTTAGCCAACTCGCGCGCACGCTTCCAGAAAACGTCTCCATCAGCGGCATCGGCGGCATCGAGCACTCGCACGACGCCATCGAGTTCATGCTCCTCGGCGCTTCCACGGTTCAACTCTGCACGGGTGTCATGCTTCACGGCGTAAAGATTATTGACGAACTGACGGAGGGCTTGGCGCAGTTCATGACCGACAAAGGCTTCGCGTCCGTGCAAGAAATCATCGGCAAGAGCATCCCCTATTTTTCGACGCACATGGACTTGGTCGAGAAGATGAAGGAGGCCAAGCGCATACGCGCCGGAGAGTCGAGCCGCGACAACGACTGGGCCGAAAAAAGCATCACCGAGAAGACCGACGAGCTTACGTCCGAGCGCACAGCCGAGCAATCGTGAGAAGAGTTAAACACAGAGACACACGAGAGAGCACGGAGTGGACTCATGGATTCAGGATTTGAAATTTCAAATTTGAAATTTCAAATTCTTAAACCCCTCTGTGCCGCCTCCGTGTTCTCTGTGCCTGCGGTGGTTGATTCAGTTCCGACACACACAACTGAAGTTCGTTAGACGAACGCTAAACTTTCAGGGGAAACAAATTGAACAGAGAAAGAATCGTCCGCGTCGCTTTCAGTCTTCTGCTCTCGCTCGCATTCACGTTTCTCTTCGCCGCCGGCGCGAACGCGCGCGCCGCGAAGAGTTGGTACTTCGCCGTTTCGGGCGACTCGCGCGACTGCGGCGATCTCATCCTCCCGAAGTTTGCTTGGTCAATCGAGCACGGACGCACGCAAGCGCCCGTGGAGTTCTACTGGCACTTGGGCGACCTTCGCGCGCTCTACCGAATTGACTGCGACATGCTCCTGCGCCGCGACCCGACGGCCAAGTGCCACCTCGAACCCAACAAAGGGACTGACAAGTATCCCTTCAACCTCTATCTCGAAGAGGCTTGGGACGACTACATCGAGCATCAAATCGCGCCCTTCGGTCGCACGCCCTTCATCATCGGCATCGGCAACCACGAACTCATCAACCGCACGCGCGACTCCTTCGAGTGCAAGTTCGGGCGTTGGCTTCCTTATGAGTCTCAACGCGGCCCGCTCGCGGAAGACGTGAAGCGCGGCATCCCACCGAAGGGCGTCGGCATCTACTTCCACTTCATCAAAAACAGCGTTGACTTCATCTACCTCGACAACGCCGACACCGACACCTCCTTCAGCGACGAACAACTCGCTTGGCTCGCCAAAGTTCTCGCAGCCGACGCAGATGATAAAAACGTTAAGACCATCATCGTCGGAATGCACGCCGCGCTTCCGCAGAGCAGCGAGCGCGGCCACGCGATGGACTCAAGCTGTCACGGCTTCTGTTCGGGCCTGAGCGCATACAACATGATACAGCGCGCCCAAGCCCTCAACGGCCCCGTAGAGCGACGCAAGCACGTCTATGTCTTCGCAAGCCACTCCCACTTCTTCCGCGAAAACATCTACAACACGCCTGAGCACAAAGGCAGCGTGCTTCCCGGTTGGATTATCGGCACGGGCGGCGCGCAGCAATACAAGGTGAAGGAAGACACGTCGCCCATCATGTACGGCTACCTTCAGGTTGAGGTGCGCGCCGATGGCACAATCGCCACGCAGTTCAAAGAGGTCAAGCGCGACACGCCGCCGCTTGCCACGGGGCCGGGCGCTGACTACTTAACCTCCTTCTGCTTCGACGAAAACAAGACCACGCCCCGCGACGACCACAAGACCGACTGCAAGTGCGCGCAGTAAGTTTGAGTTAAACGTCGCACAGCAACTTTTCGAGACGCTGTTCGCGTATCTGGTAGAACTCTTTGAGTTCACGCAGTTCGCGTAGCGTCTTTTCCTCGCCCGCCGGCGCGTCGCGGCGGACGGCTGCGATCATCGTGTTCTTGCGCGTGTGCTCGGTCGAGACGAACTCGAAGACCTTCACGCGGTAGCCCGCGCGTTCGAGCAGCAGCGCGCGCAGGGAGTCCGTCACGGCCTCCGCTTCGCGTTCGAGCAGAATCCCGTGGCGCAAGACTCCGCGCAAAGGCGCGGGCGGACGCATCTGTCTCCTCAACTCCTTGTGGCAGCAAGGCGCTGTGATGATAATGGACGCGCCCGCGCGCACGCCCTTGAAGATTGCGTCGTCGGTCGCCGTGTCGCACGCGTGGAGCGCGATGAGAATGTCCGTGTCCGGCAGTTCGTAGTCTTCAATCAACCCCGCGCTGAAACTCAACCCCTCGAAGCCCGCGCGACGCGCCACCTTGTTGCAGACCTCGACCAACTCCGCGCGCGCTTCGATTCCCAAAACCTTCGCGCGCAAGCCGAGCGTGTTCACGAAGTAGTCATAGACCGCGAAGGTCAGATAGCCCTTACCCGATCCCATGTCAACGACCGAAAGCTGCGCGCGCCCCGCGAGCGGCGAGGAGGCGTGCAGCCCGCCGACGATTTCGACGAACTTGTTTATCTGCCGAAGCTTTCCGCCAAGCGCGGGCCTCACCTCGCCGCGCTCGTTCGTCAAGCCGAGCGCGTTGAGATAAACGTTCTCCACGCCGCCGACAGCGCGTCGCTTCTTTCGGTTGTGCTCCGCCGGCTGCGGCCCTTCAAACGTCGCCGCGCGCACGACGAGACGCGACTTGCCCTTGCGGGTGAAGTCAATCTGCAAGTCTTCGCGCGACGTGAAGAGATGACCGCTCAAAAACTCCGTGCCGAGCATTTCGTTTACGACACGAACGCCTTCGTCAACGTCGAGGTTTTTGACAACGTCCTTCGTCTTGTATCGGTAGAGTAACGAGAGGCGTGCGCCGCGCTTGAGCGCGACGGGGCGTATGTAGAGATTCTTCAACTCCGGCTCTTTGCCGCGATGCTTAGCGAGCGTCAGTTTGACGAAGATGCCGTCTTCGAGACTGCGCCGCAGCGTTTCGTCGAACTGTTGCAGGTGCGCGTCGGTCACGCGAGCATTTTAATTCAAACGCGCGACTCTGCGTGAACGGCGCGCGCATACCTTTTGTCCGCCGCGCTCACTCGTTCGACTGCTCCTCCATCTTCTTGCGCAGGCTCAAGGGGCGCATGTCCGTCCAAACCTCTTTGATGTAAGCGAGGCATTCGGCCTTCGTCCCCGTCTTGCCCACGTCCGTCCAGCCGAGCGCATTCTCGCGGTCGGCTGGCCAAATCGAATACTGCTCTTCGTGGTTCATGACGACCTTGTAGATGGTCGTGTCTTCCCTTTCGGGATCGCTCCAACTCATTTCGTCATCCTCCATTTCGTGAATCGTCGAAACGTTTCACGCGCGTGTGGCGCGCAGACTTTCCGATTCGCCGCGCGCCGAGACTTTAAACCCGCCGCGCGATTTAGTCGAGACTTTTGCGGCGCGCCGCTTTGAACACGCTGTCTCTCAAGTTTGAATGCGCCGAATCTCGCACCGCGCCGACTCTCCATCAACCAACGCTTCCGCCCAACTCCGACATGAGCGCGGGAATCTCCCCCGGCAACTCGCGCGCGAGGAAGCCGAGCGGCCCAATCCGTTTCGACAGACGCTCGCCCGCGCGCGCGTGCAAAAAGACGCCCCAAGCCGCCGCGTGCAAACTCTCAGCGCCGCGCGCTACGAGTCCGGCGATTACTCCCGCGAGCACGTCGCCCGACCCGGAAGTCGCCAGTCCGACGCCGCCCGCGCGGTTGACATAAGTGTCGCCCGCGGGCGACGCGATGAAAGTCTCGCGCCCTTTGAGCGCGACGACGGCGCGGAAATCACGCGCGGCGCGGCGCGCGGCTTCGAGCGGCGCTGAACTAATCTCCCGCGTGCTCACGCCGTAGATGTTCGCCAACTCCTCCGCGTTCGGCGTGACGACGGCGCGACCCTTCAGCGCGTCGAGCAAGCGTCGTCCCACGCCTAGACACGCAATCGCGCCCGCGTCGAGCACGACCGCGCCGCCCGCGCAACGGCGCAGAGTTTCAGCGACGAATCGCGCGACCGGCTCGTCTTCAATCATCCCCGGCCCGACGCAGACCGCCTGCGCCGCGCCGAGATGTTCTTCAAGCATCGCGCAGGCCGAACGCGCGAGTCGCCCCGTCTTCGTCTGCGGCAGCGCGAAGACGCGCGCCTCCGGGATTGACGCGGCGACGAGCGCGGCGTTTCCCTCAACTGTCGCCACCTGCAACTTGCCCGCGCCCGCGCGCAACGCGGCCAAGCCCGCGAGCACCACAGCGCCCGGCGTCTCGCGCCCGCCGCCGACGACGAGCACGCGCCCGCGCGACTCCTTGTCGCCGCCCTCGTCCGGCGCGGGCAGAGCGAGCTTACGCAAAACGCTCTGCGTGATGACTGCGGGATGCGTTTTCATACGAGTGAGCGCAGAGAGAAATGATGAATGATGAGTGATGAATGATGAATTAGGAAGCGGGCCGTTGTTTCATTCATCGTTCATCGTTCCGCGTTCATCGTTTTCTTCACCCTGTACGCGTGAAGCTCTAGGCCGGAGACCGAAAGCGTTAGCGGCTCAAACTCCCGCTTCCCTTCGGGCATATTCTTGTAGGCCGACTCGGTGAGGAGAATTTCGCCGCGCTGCGCGAGGTCTTCGCCGAGTTTGGACGCGAGGTTCACTTCCGAGCCGTATATGTCTTCGTTCTCGATGACGAGGATTTCGCCGTAGCCGATGCCGAATTCGCCGTGCATGTCAAACTCGTCGGGCAGCATCGTATTCGCGGCCTCAAGGCTTTTGTCCAACTCAATCGCGGCGCTCACGGCGCGCTCAACGTCCGGGAAGACCGCGAAGACGTTGTCGGCCTCGAATTTTATGACCTCGCCGCCGTTCGATTCGACAATCGGCGAAGCAATCGAGTGCATTCGGTGAATCTGCGCGAGGAAGTGGATGATGCCGTGGCGAAGGGTCTGCCGGGAGAAGCCAGCCATGTCCATCACGAAGATTGCGAGCGTCTCGCCGAAGCTTTTCGTTATCTTCTCGTCAATCTCGGCGGCGCGCTCCGGGTGCTCTATCCGCTCCTGCAAGAGCTTTTCCATTCTCGTTTTCGAGCGTTTGTTAATCATTGACGACTCCCGATTTTAGATTTTGGATTTTGGATTTTGGATTTTGGATTCTAGGTTGATGAGAGACACGGTGTCTCTCATCAACCTTCTTTGAGATGACGCGAAGGAGTGATTGAAAACAGCATCGCCTTTATCATTCGTCAATCCAAAATCCAAAATCGCAAATCCAAAATCGTCTAGGCTTCTCGAAGTTCGTTGTTGCGACGCGCAGCCCAGTCGCTGAGCGTCGTGAGTACGGATGGCGCGAGTGCCGACTCGCTCTCCTTGCCCTTCGCGCGCTTGCGACCGATGCCGCCCGGCGCGGGCAGCAAGCGGTTGACGAGCGCGAGCACGTCCGAAGTCGCTTCTGGAAAGAGCGCGCGAAACTTGACGGCCAGAAGCGCCTGAGTCGTGATGATGAGTTCGGCCTGTCCGCGCTTGCAGGCCGCGACGATCTGCCGCGCGGCTCGTTCGGCCTGAATCGAAGTCACGGGCAGCGCGTCGCTCACGGCGAACCAAGCATACTCGGCGCGGTGCTGTCCCTTGAAGAGGGCGTTGCGCGGGCTGCCGGTTCGCATGAGGCCGGGGCAGACTGTCGTGACCGCGACGTTGTCTTTCAAAAGCTCCGCGCGCAGGCCGTCCGAGAGTCCAGCGAGCGCAAACTTGCTCGCGCTGTACGGAACGAGGTGCGGCACGCTCACCTTGCCGCCGATTGAAGAGATGTTGACGATGCGACCGTCGCGCCGCGCGCGCATCTGCGGAAGCACGCACAGAGTCGTGTAGAGCGGCCCCCAGAAGTGTGTGTCCATCGCCTGCTCGAAGTCTTCGAGCGTCATCACTTCGAGCGGCCCGACCTGAATCACGCCCGCGTTGTTGACGAGCACGTCAACGCCCCCGAAGCGGTCTGTGACGACTTCGACCAACTCCTTCACCTGCGCGCGGTCGGTCACATCGCACGGCATCGCCAAAACGTCCGCGCCGCGCGCCGCGAGGTCTTTGCGAGCGCGCTCAAGCTCCGCGGGGTCGCGCGCGCAAATGGCGACACGCGCGCCTTCGCCGGCAAACTCGCGCGCGAGCACGAGTCCGAGTCCGCGCGAGCCGCCCGTGATGAGCACTGACTTGCCGCGCAAATCGTAATCGAGCCAGCGCCTGTAAAGCGCGCGCGCCGCGAGGAGCGCGCCCGCGCCCGCGGCGGCCAGCAACCAAGTAGCTTTCCCGTTCTCCTTCATCTTCGCCCCCCACGGTTTCAGACTTTCGTAAACTCGGCCACGACCGGCGTATGGTCTGACGGGCGCTCCCAGCCGCGCGGCCCCTTGTCAATCCAAGTGTCTTTGCTACGCGCCGCAAGCGGCTCGGAGACCCAGATGTGGTCAATGCGAAGCCCCGCGTTGCGTGGGAAAGAACCTGCGCGGTAATCCCACCAAGAAAAATTTCCGCCCTCCGCGTGATGCAGGCGGAACGCATCGGTGAATCCCCACTCCTTCACGACCTCAATCGCCGCGCGCTCCGGCTTGCTGAAGAGAATACGTCCGCGCCAGAGCGCGGGGTCGTGCACGTCGCGTTCTTCGGGCGCGACGTTGAAGTCGCCGCACAACAGAACGTCGTCGTCGGTGAAAAACTCGTCGTCCAAAAACTCGCGCAGCCGCTCGAGCCACGCGAGCTTGAACCTGTACTTGTCTGTCCCGACCGATTGCCCGTTCGGCACATAGACGTTGACGACGCGCACGCCCTTCACCGTCGCCGTCAACAGACGCGCGTGCGCGCCCTCCTCGTCGTCTGGAAAGCCGCAACGCACGTCCTCTATTTCGTGGCGCGCGAGCGTCGCCACGCCGTTGTAGGTCGGCTGGCCGTTGACCTCCGAAGCGTAGCCGAGTTCCTCGAACGCAGCCGCCGGAAAGCGGTCGTTTGCGCACTTCACCTCTTGCAGGCAGAGCACGTCGGGTCGCGCCGCTTCGAGCCAGCGCAGCACGAGCGGCAGGCGCGCGAGCACCGAGTTAACGTTCCATGTCGCGATTTTCACGTCGGCCCTAATCATAACGCCAGCCGCGCTGAATTTGTAAGCGGCTCGCGGCGTCGTGTTATAAATTTGACATTCGCCGGAACAAATCGAGAAAGGATTCCGGCGCGAGGAGAAAGATGGGGCGACAGTACGAAACGGGTTCGCGCGTCCTCATCGTCGAAGACGACGAGGCGCGCTGCGCGTGGTTTCGTGAGCGACTGCGCGGACGCGAGTTGGACGTGACCTTCGACGTGCCGACGGCCATCCGTTGGCTCGCCGAAAGAGACTACGAGACAATCCTCCTCGACCACGACCTCGCCGAAGAACACTACTTCAGCAACGAGCGCGACGACGAACGCACGGGCTACGCCGTCGCGCGCTGGCTCGCCGACAATCCGAGTCTCCAACGCGACGCTCTCATCATCATCCACTCGCTCAACTATGAAGGCTCGCGCCGAATGCTTGCGCTCCTCCAAGACTCAGGCCGCGACGCCGAGCACATTCCCTTCCACTATCTACAGTCCGGCTTGAGAATGTGAGACAGTTTTCAGTTTTGAGTTTTCAGTGTTCAGTAAGAAGCGAAATTGCTTTAACTGAAAACTGTCAACCGGTTCTCACAAGCGAAGGGCGTGTGCTTCCGGCCTTTTCTTCGGGCGCGCGCTTCTCCCACGTGCGCCCGCAAGCGCGGCAACGGAAAAGATTACGCTTCTCAGGGTCTGCGCGTCCGAGGTCTTCGAGGAAGGCCGCGACGTAGGCGTTGACGCTCGCGCCTTCGAGTCGCTCAAACTTTTCGCACGAACATTTCGGAGCGGTCATGGCGTGTGCGGGAAGAGTTTCAGTTTAACTTCTCAACGCGTCAACTCAACTTTTCGAGGAGCTTGCGCGCGCCTTCGGCGGCCTCTTGGTATTCGGGGAGGTAATCGGGGTTGGGCTTCATCTTGAGTATGGCGTTGGCTTGCGCGCGCGCGTCTGCGTGACGCTTTACTGCGTAGTAGGCTCTGGCGAGATAGAGTCGGAGCAGCGCGTTGTTCTCTCCGAAGCGGAGTCCCTTTTCAAGTTCCTCGATGGCGCGCTTCCGGTCGCCGCCCATCATCTCCGGCAGTTCGAGGTCAACTTGTCCGAGCGCGAGATATGCGCAGCCGTCCTGAAAGCCTTCGTCGAGTTTGATGACTGCCTCCATCTCGCGGCGTATGTCGCCGACGGACGAGAGCGCGTAGAGCGGGCCTTGAACTTTCGCGCGCCCGCCGAGGTTCGCGCCGAGCCAGAAATGGCCTTCGGGCCTGTCGGGCCAGTTCTTTACAGTGGACTCTCCGGCGGCGATGCCTTCGCGGAACGCTTCGAGTTTCAACTGCTCTTCCTGTTCGTGCATTCCGAGAAAGTAGTCGGCCCTCGAAAGCTTCCAGACGGCCTCGTAGCTGTTGTAGTCGGACACGCGCGCGCGCCTGAGTATGGCGGCGGCCTGACGCGCGTGCTCAATAGAGCCGCGCTGCGCATACTCTTTGTCGGCCTCCGCTATCAGTCCGCCGACGGCGACCGACGTGCTCGCATCCTCCTGCTTAACTTCAGCGCGACCGCACGATGCCGAGAGCGCGGCCACGCCCGCAAGCGTCAGAAGCAAGGCGCAGCTTGAAAGTAGGGGCAAGAGTTTCATCGTCAAATTTCTGTTTGCGTCCTCAAGCGTCCGGCGCGTCCTCTTTCACGGTCGCGTTTCCGCCGCGCCCTCTTTCTTGACGAACAACGCGTTCAGCACCGACGCGAGGCGGTAGCCTGCCATCGCCAGACGACGCTTCGACACCTTCTGCACTTCGTCCGTGTAAGCCTGCGACGGCGCGTCGCCTTCCTTGATGTTCCGGTAGACGACTTGACGCGCGAGCGTGTTGCTCTCTATGACCCAAGTGTGCGGGTCGAGGTCGTTCAACTCCGCAATCGCTTCCGCCGGGTTCTCCTTCATCACATCCTGCGCCAAAGCGAGAATCCTGTCCTTCCCCGCTTGGTCGAGCGGGCGCTTCGGACTGACGTAACCGAACGCGCCGCCCGCCGCATCCCAGAAGGCGTGGAGATTGGTGATCCGCGTTTCGGCGGGCATCTGAATCTTGACGAGGTTGCCGCCGAGGTCGCCGTCGGGGTGAGCGGCTGAGTAACGAGTTGTCGCGTGAAGCGGCTGGTGTACGTCGCCGACGAGATGGAAGAGGAAGCCGAGCGTCTCGGCGTCGGACTTCGCGCTGCCCGTTCCCTTTCGCAGAGAGTTAATCGCCCAGTTGATGCGCGACAAAACGTTCTCAGGTTCGGCGCCGACGTTCGTGCGCGCGGGGATTCCGTCGAAGATCGGATTGAAATCAATGTAGTGCCACGGCGCATATGGGTCGTTCAGCGAGTCGCCGCGTATGTCGTCCATCCAGACCGAAATGGTCACGGGGTCGTAAGTCTTCTCGCACGTCTCCGGCGTGTAGTAGCCCGCGCAGAGGTGTATGAGCGGGCGCTTGCCCGCGGGCGTGATGAGCAGGCTGTCAACTTTCGCCTTCGCCGCTGGCGTCAGCTTCAGGTAAGCGATCTGCGAGATGATCATGTGGCCGTTGTCGTGCCACGCGAACGCGCTCGCCTGCGGCATCAACAGCAGCGCGACGACCAGCAAAACTCTCTTCGCGGTAATCATCTGTTTGCCCTCACTGATGGAAAGGATACTCGAATTCGTCACTTGAACCTTAAGCGCGGTTATTAAACCATAGAGACACAGAGAACACGGAGGACGCACAGAGAATTTCAAATCTTAAATCTCAAATTCTTCTCTGTGCATCCTCCGTGCCCTCTGTGGCTGCGGTGGTTAATTCCGGCGCACCGAATCTCAAGTTCAAAAAACCTACAAACCGTCTTAACGATAAAGCAAAGCCTTTGCGCGCGCGCGGCGAAACTCGTCGAGTCGCGGCTGCCACGCGCGCACGATCGAGTCAGGCTCGTCGGCGCGCTTCACGCGTTCGAGCGTGTCGGCGTTGACTAAGAGGCGCGCGTAGTCGTCAACCTTCCAATCCTGCGGGTATAGACGCCGGAGCGCGACGGCGATTTCGAGTCCCGTTCGCACGGGACGGAAGCGCGCGCGCTCCGTGACGACGATGTTGACGCCGCCGCACTCTTGATCCTTGAAAACGGACGAGCGCGGCGTGAAGCGCACGGGCACGAAGCGCACGCCAGCCAAGCCCTTCGCGTTGAGATAGGCCGCGAGCCTCTGGCCGTCGAGCCACGGCGCGCCAATCAACTCGAACGGCGTGTCAGTCCCGCGCCCGACCGAAAGGTTCGTTGTCTCAAGAAGACCGACGCCCGTGTAAACAGTCGCCCCCGTTAGGCTTCGCATGTTCGGCGAAGGATTCACCCAAGTCTGTCCCGTCGCGTCGAACCACATCGCGCGACGCCAGTTCTCCAACTTCATGACGCGCAGGTCGCATCCGATTCCGCGTTGCTCGTTGAACAACTGCGCGAGTTCGCCCGCGGTCATGCCGTGGCGCACGGGAATCGTGTGATACGCCGTGAACGACAGGCGGTCGGCGTCGGCGACCGGGCCTTCAACGTCAACGCCGTTCACGGGGTTCGGACGGTCGAGGACGTAGAACGGCAGTTTCGCCTTGGCGGCCTCCTCCATCGCGTAGCCCATCGTTGACATGTAGGTGTAGAAGCGCGCGCCGATGTCTTGAATGTCGAAGACGAGCGCGTCGAGGTCTTTCAACTGCTCCGCCTTCGGGCGACGCGTCTCGCCGTAGAGCGAGTAAATCGGCAGCCCCGTTTTTTCGTCAACTGTGTCGGAGACTTTCTCGTCGGCCTGACCGCGTATGCCGTGCTCCGGCGAGAAGAGCGCGGTCAACTTCACGCCCTTCGCTTCGCGTAGAACGTCAATCGTCTGCCGGCCAGCGCGGTCGCGCCCCGTGTGGTTCGTAATCAACCCGACGCGCAGGCCCTGAAGCTGTTTGAAGCCGTCGCGCTCAAGAACGTCAATGCCGCTTAAGACTTCGGCGTCCGCGGGCGCGAGCAATCCGCCCGCTTCGCTCGCGCGCGCGTCGTTTGAAGCGACCGTGAAACGTGCGAGGCCCGCGAGCATGTCTTCGACGTACTTGCTCTGCTCCATTCGCGCGCGCGCGACCGACGCCGCGTCTGTGATTGCGCCCGCCGCGATGTTTGCGACGCGCGCGCGAAGCGGCCCAACGTCGCCCTTGCCGTCCGGGTGCACGCGGTTCGAGAGGAAGACGACGAAGGTCTCACTCGCGGGGTCAATCCACACGGACGTGCCCGTGAAGCCCGTGTGGCCGAACGAGCCGACGGCGAAAAGGTCGCCGCGATTCGACGAAAAGCTCGTGTTGATGTCCCAGCCGAGTCCGCGCGCGCCGCCGTCTTCCGTCACCTGTCGCGGCCTCGTCATTTCGGCGACGCCGAGCGGGCTGAGTATGCGCACGCCTTTATACTGGCCGCCGTTCAGAATCATCTGGCAAAAGACGGCGAGGTCGGCGGCGGTCGAGAAGAGACCTGCGTGACCCGCGACGCCGCCCATTCGGTTCGCCGTCGGGTCGTGAACCTCGCCGCGCAGAACGCGCTCGCCTTCGCTTCCCTGTTCGCCCGTGCCACTCAGATAACTTTTGACGCCGCGCACTATCTCCGTCGGCGCGATGCGCGGCAGAAGCGCGGCGCGCGGTCGGAAACCTGTGTCGCGCATTCCGAGCGGCTCGTAGATATTTTGACGCGCGAACTCGTCGAGCGTCTGGCCCGAAACGCGCCGGACGACTTCGCCGAGCGCGATGAAGTTGATGTCGCTATAGACGAAGCGCGCGCCGGGCGCGTTCCTCAAAGGCTCGCGGTAGAGGCGCGCGAGCATCTCATCGTAGCCCGCCCAACGCTCGCCCAAGTCGAAGTCGGGCGCGTAGCCCGCGCGGTGCGTGAGGAGTTGTTCGATTGTAACTCGCTCGCGCCCCTCGCCTTTGAGTTCGGGTATGTACTGCGAGACGGAATCATTGAGACGTACTTTGCCGCGCTCTACGAGAATCATCAAGCTCGTCGCCGTCGCGACGATTTTAGTCAAACTCGCTAGGTCGAAGATCGTGTCCGCCGTCATCTCCTCGCGGCGGGGAACGAGCGCGCGCGCGCCGTAAGCCTTGCGCCAAACGACGCCGCCGCGCCGCGCGATGAGCACGACCGCGCCCGGCAACTGCTTCTTCTCGATTGCCTCTTTGACCGCCGCGTCAATGTACTCAAGACGCGTGGCTGACACGCCGACACGCGCGGGCACGACGACGTGGAGCGTCGCCGCATACAAAGGAAGGCAAAAGGCAAGAGGCAAAAGGGCAAGCGCCTTGCGGCGAAGGCAAAAGGCAAGAGGCAAAAGGCAAAAGGCAAAAATTTGACTGATGAAAGGCACGCGCGCGCGCGTCGCGCGGAGCGCACCTTTGCCTCTTGCCTTTTGCCTCTTGCCTTTTGCTTTCATACAGCCTTTCGCCTTCACCTGTCGGTCGCTGCTCCGGCGGGAGTCGTGGAGGCTTTGAGTTGAATGCCCGTGCCGCGTGGGTAGAGTCCGGGGAGCGAGATGGGAAGTCGGCCTGTTACGTCCGCCTGCCCGACGATTGCGCGCGCCGTCGCGCGTTGGAGGCTCGGCATGTCGCCGTAGGCCACGACGTAGGTTTGAAGCCTTGGAAAGTTTTGCAGAAGGTATGGATTGCCGAAGCTGACGCCGACGACCGGCGTCTTCGCGTCGAGCAGCGCATTCAAGACTCGCGCGCCCTGTTCGGGAAGCCCGACGCTGTTGGCCGCGCCCGAACGGACGCGCCCGTACATCGAGGCGATGACTACGTCGGCCTTGCGCGCGCGTTCGATTGCGTCCTTCACTTCGTCGTCGGTCGAGCGATAGTCGAGCACGACCGTTTCGGGGCGGCGACCGAGACGCGCCAACTGCGAGACGAACTGGTTGGCGATGAAGGAACGGTCTTCGCCGTTCGTGATTGCGAGGTTGAAGATGCGCGCGCCGGGTCGGAGTCCGATGCCGTCCGCGCGTTGCAGCAACTTCGCGTCGTCGCGTACGAGCGTGACTGCGTGCGTGGCGATGTCGTCGGCGAGTTTGAGTGCGTCTTTGCTTCCGACGATTTGGTCAATCGCATCGAGCGGCGCGATGCGCTGCTTGACGAGTCCGAGGTCGTACTTGGCGGCGAGAATCTTTCGGGCCGAAGACTCGATGCGCTGCTCCGTGATGCGACCGCTCTTCACGGCTTCACGAAGGCCGCGCGCGACGGCGTCGGGGTCGCCGGGCTTGAGCAGAAGGTCTGCGCCAGCGAGGACGGCGCGGACGGCGGCTTCGTCCTGCTTGAAGTAGATCGTGAGTCCGCTCATGTCGAGCGCGTCGGTGACGACGATGCCGTCGAAGCCGAGGTCGTGTCTGAGTAAGCCTCCGAGGACGGTGGGCGAGAGCGTGCCGGGGAGCACGGCGTTCTCCGTCAGAACTTCTTGGTCGGCGTAGGCGGGCCGCAAGATTGAATCGCGCGGCAAGGGGCTTACCTGCGTCGGGTCAACCTGCGGCAGTCCGATGTGCGCGGACATTATCGCGCCGACGCCCGCGCGAATGGCCGCGCGGAACGGCACGAGTTCGACGGCTTCGAGTCGTTCGCGATTGACGTTGATGACGGGCAGGCCGCGGTGCGAATCGGTCGCGGTGTCGCCGTGGCCGGGAAAGTGTTTGGCCGTGGCGATGACGCCGCCCGCCTGCGCGCCCTCGATGAAGGCCGAGACGAAGCGCGCGACCTCCGCCGGGTCTTCGCCGTAGCTGCGGACGTTGATGACGGGGTTGGCGGCGTTGTTGTTAACGTCGGCGACGGGCGCGTAGATTTGTTGGACGCCGAGCGCGCGTGCCTCGCGTGCTGTTAGTTCGCCCTGACGACGCGCGAGGTCAGGATTGCCGGTAGCGCCGACGGCCATGTTCCAAGGAAGGTTGGGCGCGTCTTCAAAGCGCATTCCGCTTCCGGCTTCGAGGTCGGCGGAGATGATGAGCGGCACGCGCGCAAACTGCTGCATGCGGTTGACGAGGTGGACTGACTCGTAAACGGGGCCGCGGAAGAGGATGATGCCGCCGATGTGATTCTGCTCGACCTGACGACGGAGTTCCTTAAACTCGTCGCTATCCTGATTCTCGAAGCGCGCGTTGATGCCGACCGAGATGAGTTGGCCGACCTTCTCTTCGAGCGACATCTTTTTGAGTTCGGCGTCGGCCCACTTGAGCGCGTCCTTCGATGGTTGGCGCGTGTACGGTCTTGAGGTCTGAGTTGTCGCAGGTGTAATGCGCGGGCGCGTTAATCGTGAAGTCGGTGTTGCGAGCGCCGGCGCGAGCGACTGTAAGAGCAGAGCTACTAGCACGAGAGCTGCGCGGGTGTGAAGCTGCATATATTTCTTCCTAAGTAAGTTTGATAAGTACAGTACCGCGAGCGGTAGCGAGCGGGTTTTAGTTTCATGGTGCGGGCGTTGCTGTTCAGAGCATACCCGCTCGCTACCGCTCGCGGTACTGTACTCTGCGCACAATCAATCAACCGCGCCGGGCGCGAGTTCGTCGCGCTGTTCGGCGGTCGCGGGCGCGAACGCGTAGCCCGCGAGCCAAGCGACGACGAACGTGACGCCGCTTCCCAAGAGCACGTACCAAGTCCAAGCAATCGGCGTGTAGAAGCGCACGTAGAGCATGACAAGGATGCTCGCAAACATACCGAGGAGCGCGGGCGGCTCGCTCACGCGCCTGAGAAAAGTGCCGACGAGGAAGACGCCGAGCACAGGGCCGTTGATGAGCGACGCGACCGAGAGAGCTTTGTCGAGCGCGGAGCTTGGATAGCTCATGGCCGCGACCGCGACCGCGATTTGCACGATGCCCCAGACGAGCGTGAGCCAGTGGGAGACGCGCAGGTAATGTTTGTCGGGGCGGTTGCGACGGAAAGGTTTGTAGAGGTCGTTGACGGCGGTCGCGGCAATCGAGTTCAAAGACGACGAGAGCGCGGCTGCAAAGATTGCCGCGACGACGAGGCCCGAAAGTCCAGAAGGCATGTGCTTCGTGATGAAGTCTGGAAAGACTCGGTCGCCGGTCACCGTTTGAAACGTCGCGCCGACGGGGAGCGTCGCAGTGCCCGAAGGCAGTGTGCCGTAGGCCGGATCTGTGTGCGGGCCGTAGAAGGCGAAGAGAAGAACGCCGATGAAGAGGAAGCCGATGAACTGCGCGAGCACGACCGCGCCAGACGAAAGGAGCGCGGCGGCGGCGCGGCGCGGTCGGTCGGTGCAGAGATAACGCTGGACGAGATATTGATCCGTGCCGTGCGTGCTCATCGTAAGGAAGCAGCCGCCGATGAGTCCGGCGAAGAACGTGTAACTCTTCGTCAAGTCAAACGGCAAAGTGAAAGCGAGCCGCGCGTCGGTGAACGGGAAGGTGAACGCGTAGTTCGTTTGCCTGAGTCCGAAGTCAATCAAGTCGAACTTGCCGAACTGGCTGCCGATGGCGACGGCTTGGCTGAAGCCTCCGTTGATTGACTGCGCGATGACAACGGCGGCGGCGAGCGCGCCCGCGAGATAGATGCCGAGTTGGACGACCTCGACCCAGATGACCGCCTCCATTCCGCCGTAGTAGGTGAAGATTATCATCACGACGCCGAGCAGGATGATGGAGGCAATCGTGACCGTGGTCACGCTGGCGTCGGGTTGAAACGCGGTATAGACGGCGGCGAGCACGATTGCCGTCAGGAGCAGGCGTATGCCATCGGCGATGTTTCGCATGACGACGAAGAGCGCGGCGGCGAGCATCTTGATGCGACCGCCGAAGCGCCGTTCGAGAAGTTGATAGACGGTGAGAAGCTCGCCGCGAAAGTATGAGGGGATGAAGAGGAGCGAGATTACGACGCGCCCCAACATGTAGCCGAAGACGAGTTGGAGAAACTGGAAGTTTCCATTGCGCGCAAACGCGACGCCGGGGACGCTGATGAACGTGATGGTCGAAGTCTCGGTCGCGACGATTGAGGCGGCGATGGCCCACCAAGGGACGCTTCGGTCGCCGACGAAGTAGTCGGCGGTCGTCTCCTGCTTGCCCGCGAACCAGACGCCGAACAGTGTGATGCCGACGAGGTAGCCGAAGATTATGACGAGGTCGAGCGTGCGCATTATGGTTTAGGACAGCGGGTCAGAATTTACGAGCGGGAGACTGGATTCTATTTTCAAACGCCGCCCCGAATCAAATCGCGGGACGCTTGACGGAAGCGGAAGACGCCTTCGGATGCGTGCGCGCGTCGAGTGTCGTAAACGAATCGGCAAAGACTTAACGCGCGCGGACGAAGTTTCTCATCCATCGTCAGGCGGACGAAGTTTCTCATTCATCCTTCGACAACGCTTCGACCGCGCGCGCAACGACCCAGCCCGTTGCTTCGAGCGCGCACGCGGCTTCGAGGCGCGAACGCCCCGACTTCGACATGACGAGCGCAACGCGAAGGTCGCCGCCCGCGCGTTCGAGCAAGCGGCGCGCGGCCTCCTCGTCAACGCCCGTCTCCGCTATGAGAATGCGCAGCGAGCGAGCGCGCAGCTTCAGGTTGCGCGGCAGAAGGTTGGTCATGCGGTTGCCCGTGACGTAGCCGAGGCGAATCATCGTCGCGGTCGAGAGCATGTTCAAGACCGACTTCTGCGCCGTCCCCGCCTTCAGGCGCGTCGAACCCGCGACGACTTCAGGCCCGACGACGGGAACGATTGCGACTTCAGCCGCGCGCGTTATCTCCGAGCCGGGCGCGCACGTCAAAGCAGCCGTGAACGCGCCGACTCTTCGCGCGTACTCGACCGCGCCGATTGTGTAAGGCGTCCGGCCAGAAGCCGCGATGCCGACCAAGGCGTCTCGCGCGCCGACGCCGCGCGCTTCGGCGTCTCGTGCGCCCGCACCTTTGTCATCCTCCGAAGCTTCCGTCGCTCGATACAGAGCGTCGTAGCCGCCCGCGATGATTCCCTGCACGAGTTCAGGCGCGACGCCGAAAGTCGGCGGGCACTCCGCCGCGTCGAGCACGCCGAGCCGACCCGAAGTTCCCGTGCCGGCGTAAAACAGACGCCCGCCCTCACGCAAGCGCGCGACGATTCTTTCGACCGCGCGCTCAACGTCAGCGAGCACGCGCCCTACAGCCGCCGCCACGCCGGCGTCCTCCTCATTCATCAGACGCAAGACCTCCGCGGTCGGCAAACTGCTCAATTCGCGTGTCCGCGGATTCTCCTGCTCCGTGACGGGAATCTCCGACGTGTCGTTAATCTCTGGAGTGTCGTCGGCAGCCATCGAACTATCTTTTACCACTTCGCACGCGCCGCGCGAAACGTTCGACGCGCGCCAACCGAAATGCTCGTCGCGCGGCTCATCACGTTCGACGCTTACATCGTTGCGTTCGTCTTTCACGTCAGCCCGCGAGCGCGAGTTGCAACTGTTCGCCCGCCATTCGCGCGGCGGCCTCCGCCGGAGCAAGCACGGGCGGCGCGACGAACGCGCGGCGCGCTACGCGAAGGACTTCTTCCGTCAACGGCGCGAGTATCAAACTCTCCGCCGCGAAGACGCCGCCCACGTAGCTCAACTGAAAACGCTCGCGCTCCATCTTCAACTTCCGCACGACGGCGATTGCCGCCGACGCGAGTTCGCGCCCGGCCTCTTCAACAATCGCGCGCGCCGCCGGGTCGCGCCGACGCGCGGCCTCGATGACGTGGCGACCGAAACCCGCGATGCGTTTGTGCGTCACGTTCGGCGCATAGACCGCGGTCGAGAGGTCTTCCGGCCTTGCGACCTTGAAGTAGTCGCAGGCCAACTCGGTCAACGAGGTCTTTCGCCCGCGCCCGTCGGTCGCGCGCGCGACCGCTTGCAGTCCGCGGCGCGCTATCCAAGAGCCGCTCCCCTCGTCGCCCGCCACAGGCCCCCAACCGCCCGCGCACGCGTGTCGCCCGCGCGCATTCACGCCGCAGCAGATTGAACCCGTCCCGGCGATGATGATGATGCCCGGTTTGCCTTCGGTCGCGCCGTAGAGCGCGATGTCGGCGTCCGTGACGACTTCGAGCGACTTGACGCCGAGTTCCATGAGCGCCGAACGCACGCGCTCGCGTATGTCAGCGCGCTTGACGCCCGCGAGTCCGACCTCTGCGGCGACGATTTCCAGAAGACGCACGCCCGCGTCCTGACACGCGCGCTCGGCGGCTTCGCGCACGGCCTTCACGCCTTCGCTCACGCCGACCCTCAGAGGGTTCGACGGCCCCGACGTGCCCTCGCCCAGAACGTTCTGCCGCTCGTCGCAGACCACGGCGCGCGTCTTCGACCCGCCTCCGTCAACGCCGAGGACGAGCGTGCGAGCGCGCGTGGTCGCGGTTCGTTTCGCGCTTTTCGACTGGAGTCTGACGGGTTCTCGCTTGGCCTTCATGGGGAACGTGGCACGGCGCGCGGGCGAGTACGGCGGCCCGCGCCGGAAATTTTTGTGCGATTGTAGCGGGAGTGTGGTTATAATAAAAACTAAAAGATTTTATTTCTACGATAATCGTCCCTGATAGCGGAGCAAACGATGGAGATTCGTCAACTGAAGGCGTTTCTGGCAATCGCCGAGGCGCGCACTTTCACAGCCGCCGCCCAGCGTACACACTACACGCAGGCCGCGCTCAGCATGCAGATAAAGCAGTTGGAGAAAGAGGTCGGCATCCCTCTCTTCGTTCGCATGCCGCGCCGCGTCGTCTTGACGGAAGCGGGCGAGCGCCTTCTTGAACGCGCGCACCTCATACTCCGCGAGCACGACGCCGCGCTCGAGGAGTTGGCCGCGTTGGCCGGGGCCGAGCACGGGCGACTCCGTATTGGCAGCGCGTCGGCGATGGTGAGCGCCGACGCGCTCCCCTCGATACTGAAGAAGTTGCGTAGACTGCACACGCACGCCGAAGTCTCCGTCACGTCGGGCACGAGCGAGGAGTTGGTTAAGAAGATTCACGCGGGCGAGTTGGACATGGCCTTCGTCTCTTTGCCTGTTCAAGCGCGAAACATCGAGACCGAAGTGTTGAGTCAGGATCAACTCGTCGCCATCGCGAGTCCGCGTCATGCGCTTGCTCGCCAACGCGTCGTCAGCGCGTTCGCGCTCGCGGGCGAGAAATTAATCTTGGGCGAGCGCGGCGGAAACACGCGGCGTTTGATTGACGAGTTTTTCGCCGAGGCCGGATTGAAGGCGACCGTGGCGATGGAGTTGAGCCGACAGGCTGCGATTAAGAACATGGTCGCGGCTGACATGGGCGTCGG
>Ga0081539_10001771_pt1 | contig 34417 bp, 31 predicted proteins | sample TabmetS4T2R2_FD_71023 | JGI IMG/M metagenome (GOLD analysis project Ga0081539, IMG submission 71023) | Tabebuia heterophylla rhizosphere microbial communities from the University of Puerto Rico - S4T2R2 | ecosystem: Host-associated > Plants > Roots > Rhizosphere ... | reverse complement strand
CGGAACGTCCACGAAGCTAGTCCTCGACGGGGCCCAGATCGCGAACTCCGGCGTCGTTCGCACCGGAGTGGTCGCCACGGGCGGCAGCAACGTGGTCGTGAAGAATTCCCGTATCAGCACGCAGAACGGGACGCTGCCCACCGGCTACCAGTCGACGGTCGACCTCGCCTACATGGAGCAGGCGCCGTGGATGCTCGGCATCGTGGGCAACGTCCGGGCGACCAACCTGCTGGGCGATAACACGAAGGCGAGCTACATCAACTCCTCCATCTCCTCGCAGGGCTGGGGCGTACTGTCCACCGACACCGGATCGAACACCAGGCTCACGGCCATCAACAGCCATATCGCGACGACCGGCGACGAGGGGTACGGCTCCTATGCCATCGGCAACGCGACCGAGCAGTTCCTCGGGTCGCGGCTGGACGTCCAGACCTATGCCGCCATCAACCGGGGCGGGACGATCCACTACGGCGACAGCACGCCGTCGGCGGTCGCATCCCTGAACTCCACCCTCGGCCTGGGCCTGACGCCCGCAGAGCTCGCGGCCATCGTGCCGCAGGCCACGGTCATCAACTCCGCGCGCTGGGGAGTCATGTGGCACGGCGCCGGCTCGGTCGCCATCGACGGCCACACACAACTGATCAGCCAGCGCGCGTCGTTCCTCGACAAGGGCCAGGCGGTCGATATCTCCGTGGACGGTTCACAGGGCGCCAGGGTCGTGTCGAGGAACGGAACCATCGTCCAGGTGATGGAGGACGACGACCCCGGTCCGGTGTTCGTCGACGGCAAGCTGGTCAATGCAGGCGTGTACACCGAGCCGACCGGCACGCCGACGAAGGTCGACACCTTCGACGTCACCGCTGCGCACAGCGACGACGCCGTCGCGACGTTCACTGACACGTCGCTCACCGGTGACTTCTACAACGGAATCCGCGGGAACAACCCGCCCGGACCGTTCGGGCCCGGGCTGCAGGGCAAGAACCTCGTCCTGACGTTCGACGGCTCGCGGATCACCGGGGCACTCACAGCGAGCACCACCGCGCACAACCAGAGCACCATCACCGCCGCGGACTACCAGCAGATCGGGGTCGTCACGAACACGGCCTCGCCGGTCGTCAACAACGGGGTCGTCGTCGACCTCACCGACAACTCGACCTGGACGGTCACCAAGACGTCCCACCTGAGCAAGCTGACGGTGTCGGCGGACTCCTCCGTCGGCGCCCCGAAGGGCAAGGTCCTGTCGGTGACGGTGGACGGTGTGCCGACGGTGATCACTCCTGGTCAGACGTACACCGGTGCCATCACGGTGTCCGTGAACTGACCCCCGGCGGTTGACCGGCGCTGGTTCAGCCGCCCTGATCACCGTCGGCGAGGATGATGATGGAAACTTCCGGGCGATATTCGACCGGAAGTTTCCATCGTCGTCGCGCCGTGCACGGATACCACCAGACATGGATACCACCAGAAAGGACCCGGAATGCCTCGCGTCCCACGCCGCGTCGTCACCGGTCACAGCGCCGACGGAGTGTCCGTGGTCGTCTCTGACGGCCCGGTCCCGGTGAGCCGGGAACTGCCGCAGGACGGCGTCGCCTTCCACGAGATCTGGAACACGACAGGCGCCCCGGCGCCCATCAACGCCGTGGAGGAGGTGGATCCGACGCAGCGCGAGCTCGCCGTGCCGCCGCCGCCATGCGGCACGAAGATCCGGATCAACGAGTTCGCGCCCGGTCACCTGAACGATCGTGGCTTGCAGTCGCCCGTGCACCGGACCCAGTCGATCGACTACGGGATCGTTCTGGAGGGCGAGATCACGTTGGTCCTCGACGACTCCGAGGTGACGCTGAGCGCCGGCGACATCGTCGTCCAGCGCGGCACCGACCACGCCTGGGCCAACCGCGGGACGACGACGGCCCGGGTGGCGTTCATCCTCATCGACGGCCGCTTCGACGACGCACTCGCCGCGACCCTGCCCGCGGGGGCGGTGGAGGGCCTCATGCACGGCGGCCCGCACGACTGACTCGACTCGCCGTGACAAGCAAGATCACGGGGTGAGTTCGGCGAACCTGTCCTCCACCCAGTCGGCCGTGAACGCCGCCACGTGGGGCAGGTGATCGAGGCCGACGTGCTCGGTGGCGCCCTCGTCCGGGGTGAAGACGCGCAACTCCCGCTTCGGGCTCTGGACTGCCTGCTCGTATGACCGGTGGGCATAGGCAAGGGGGATCTGCCGGTCATTCTGCCCGTGCGTGATGAGGAACGGGCAGGTGATCTGCTCCACGACGCCGTCGAGGTGTATGTCGGCGGAGTACTCGATGAAGGTCTCGACGTCTGGCTGACCCCACACCCACAACACGTGCTCCCAGTAGTGCGGTACCGGGTTCTCCCCCTCGCGTTCCAGTCTGCGTCGCTGGACCTCACCCCAGTTGTGGTTCGCCCCCCAGGCGACCACGAGCGCGAGCCGCTTCTCGAAGGCGGCGGCTCGCGGGGCGTAGTAGCCACCCAGCGACCAGCCGACGAGCCCGATCCGCCGCGGGTCGACGTCGCTGCGGGTCTCCAGATAGTCCACGCAGGCGCGTGCCCAGTCCTCGGTCGTCACGCGAGCCGTGAGGCCGCGCAGCCGCAGCGCCTCGCCGCTGCCCGGGCAGTCCACCATCAGCGTGGAGATGCCGCGAGCCGCCAGCTCCTGGGGCCAGCCGGAGGTATACATGTGCTCTTTGGTGCTGTCGAGCCCGTTCCACATGACAACCACAGGCGCCGCAGCGGCGCCGGGAGCCCGGGTGAAGTACGCGGGAAGCGAGGAGCCTTCGAACGGGACCTCTACCCGGGTGGTGAGCGGGTCGAGGAGGCGGAAGGCGCTCTCCATGTGCGCCAGGCACAGTTCGTAGACGGCCTTGCGTCCCGGTGAGGATGCGCTCTGCATCCGCTCCGCCTGGCACAGGTACACCGCCGCACGCAGGTACTTCTGCCCGGCGGTGCGCCCGTGCCCCGCGGCCTCGGCGTCGGCCGCCTGCTCGGCCAGCTGGTCGGACACCCGCTGCCACGCGGCCATGAACTCGGCCGTCCCGGCGTCACCGCGCGTTGCGGCGTCCCGGATCGGCCGGCAGGCGCGGTCCACCTCGTCGATGGTTCCGCCGCTGTTCAGGGTGGCGGCAACGCCGAGGTTCCAGATGTAGTTGCCTGGGAAGTACTCGAACATCTCAGGTTCCTTCCGCCGGCGGCCGCGTCGCGTCGGCGATGCCCTTGTGAGACACGTGGGCGGTCATCCCGCCGTCGATGACGAGCTCCGCCCCGGTCATGTACGACGACTCGTCGCCGACCAGCAGGACGACGAAGGGGGCGACGTCGCCCGGCGTGCCGACCCGTCCCAGCGGGATCTCGGCCAGAGCGGCGTCGGTGAAAGCCGGTGAGGCGTTCGCCATGAGGGGCGTGTCGATCAGGCCGGGCATGATGGCGTTGACCCGGATTCCCCGCGCCGCGAGCTCAAGCGAGGCGCTGCGGGTCAGGCCGCGCAGCGCCCACTTGCTCGCGGTGTAGGCAGCCGCGACATGACCGGACAGCGCTGCCACCGAGCAGACATTCACGATGCTTGAGCCCGGGCCCATGAGCGGCACAAGAGCCTGAATCCCGAGCAGCGGGCCGGTCACGTTGATGTCCAGGGCCCGCTGCCACTCCTGCGGTGTCACGTGCGGGATTCGTTCCCGCGCAGCGACTCCGGCGTTGTTGACAAGCGCGTCGACCCGGCCGTGCGTGGCGGTCAACTGTTCCCTGAGGCTCTGCCACCCCGCACCGTCCCGCACGTCGAGCGCGACGTAGGACACCTGCAGCCCCTGCACCACCAGCGAATCCGCTAGTGCCTTTCCCTCCTCGTCCAGCACGTCGGTCGCCACGACGACGGCGCCCTCGCGGGCGAGCGCCTCCACCTCGGCCGCACCCTGCCCTCGCGCGGCTCCCGTGACGACGACCACCTTGCCCTCGACCCGGCCCATCCGTTGACCTCGCTCAGACCGGAGGCGCGACGAACACGCCGTGGTCGACATCGTTGAAGGAATCCTTGGCGATCAGCTCACTCATCGGATCGGCCGTTCCCCATTGGTCCTGGGTCAGCGGATCGTCGACGTCGTAGAGATGCGGATGCCAGACGTCCTCGTCCAGCCGCTCCAGCTCGGTGGTGTACTCCATGGTGTTCCCGCTCGGGTCGAGAAAGTACGAGAACGTGTTGTTGCCGGCCAGGTGACGGCCCGGTCCCCAGATCTTCTTGATGCCCGCCCGCATGACGCGTCCCGTGCCGCGCATGTACTCATCGAGCCCCCGCATCTCGAACGAGACGTGGTGCACCGAGACGTGTGGCCCGCGGGCGATGGCAAGGCTGTGGTGCCAGTCGTTGCACCGCATGAAGTACATCAGGTCGCCCATGTGCTGCGTCCACAGCGTGTCGCTGTGCCGGAAGCCTAGATGCGTCTCGTACCAGGCGCGGGTCGCGGCGGGGTCGGGCGAGTTGACCACCGCGTGCGACAGCCGGACCGGAACCGCCTCGCCCTCTTCGATTCTGCGGTGGGCCCGCGTCTCGACATCACTGGAGATCTCCACGGTGCGTCCGTCGCCGTCGAAGAGGCGGAAGCCGTACCCGCCTCCGGCCGTCTGCAGCGGCCCGGGTTCACCGACGAGGTGCACCCCGGCCGCGGACAATCGGGCGGCGAGCGCATCCACCGCTGCGGCGTCGCGGGCCCCGAACGCGAGCAGGTCCAAGCGCTTGTCCGCGGCGTCCCGCAACCGGACGATGTACTGCTCCGGCGATCCCTCGGCGGCGAGATAGGACAGGCCGGTGTCCGTGCCCACCTCCGCCAGCCCCCAGGTGTCCAGGTAGAAGCGGCGCTGGACGGCGTAGTCCGGCACCGCGAGGTCGACGTGACGCAGGTGGGTGATCCCCACCTCGTTCTGCAGCACGGTCATGTGTTCCTCCTTGAACGATCCGGGGAGCTCAGCCGAGGACCGAGCCGCCTCCGTCGACGACGATGTTGGCTCCGCTGATCCACGACGACTCGTCCGAGGCGAGGAACACCGCGACGTTCACGACGTCCTCCGGGCGGCCGTGCCGCCCCAGCGGCAGCCGGTCCAGCACCAGACGCTTCAGCCGCTCCGGTGGATCGGCCAGCAGCGGTGCCGTGTTGGGTGTCTCGGTCAGACCGGGGGAGATGACGTTGGCGCGGATCCCGTACGGACCGCCCTCCACAACCAGTTGCAGGGTAAGCGCGATGACGCCGCCCTTGGCCGCGCTGTGCGCGTTCTGCGGCATGAACTCCACGCCGCGCAGCGCCGCGATGGAGCCGACGTTGATGATGGACCCACCACCCGTGCGCTTGAAGTGCGGCCAGGCCGCTCGCACGGTGTAGAACACCAGATCGAGTTCGTTGCGCATGGTGTAGTCCCAGCCCTCGACGCCGAGTTCCTCCAGCGCGCCGAACCGTTGGGTCGAGGCGTTGTTGTACAGGACGTCGATGCCGTCATGCAGGCTCACCGCCGCGTCGACCCACGCCCGAGCCGCCTCCGCGTCGCCCAGGTCGACACCGCCCATCACGGTTACCGTCCCGCCCGCCTCGCGGACTTCGGCCTGCGTCCGCTCGGCCGCCTCGGCGTCCAGGTCACACCCGACGACCAGCGCACCCTCGGCGGCGAACCGGGCGGCGGCCACGCGGCCGATGCCTCCGCCGACCCCGGTGATGAGGCAGACCTTGCCCGCCAGCCGCCCCCTCACGAGGACCGCTCCCCAGCCGCCGTCCGGTCGAGCAACTCCACCAGATTTCCCTCGGCGTCGGCGACGTAGGCCATCCGGACACCCGGCTCGGGCGACGGGCATGGGGACAGCCGATCCGTGGCACCGGCGTCCAGCAGTGCCGCATACGCGGCGTCGACATCCGGGACGTCGAGCGCGAGGTGCCCGAAGCCGCGCGTCAGCGGCGCCTCCAGCGGGCTCGCCGGCTGCATGCCCGGACCGTTGCCCTCTCGGGTCAAGAGCTCCAGTCGATAGCCGGACGGGTGGCGCAGCATGACGCCGCGCAGGTCGGCGTGCTCGACGGCGAACTCGAACTCGACCTCCAGGCCGAGCGCCTTGGCGTACCAATCCATCATCGCGTCGATGTCACCTACATTGAGGCCGACATGATCGAATCGCGTGATCTCCATGATCCCCTCATTCCGCCCCGGCGAGCGCACCCGTAGTAGATCCGGCCGGCGCCGGGCCGCCCACCACGACGGTCCGCACGTTCGTGAACGCCCGCAGCCCCTCCGCGGCCAGCTCGCGACCGTAGCCGCTGCGCCCCACCCCACCGAACGGCAGCCGCGGGTCGGACGCCACGATCGTGTTGACGAACAGCCCGCCGGAGCGAATCCGCCGGCCGACGGCGAGCGCTTGTTCCGCCGGACCCCAAACGGACGCGCCGAGACCGTAGACCGTGTCGTTGGCCAGCCGTACGCAGTCCTCGACGTCTCTCGCGCGCACGACGGCGGCGACCGGCCCGAAGGTCTCCTCCCGGAACACGGCCATCCCGGGCGTGACGTGGTCGAGCACTGTCGGTGCGTAGAACCACCCCGGACCCTCCGGCACCGTGTTGCCGACGGCGACCTTGGCTCCGGCCGCGACCGACCGCTCGACCTGCCCCTGCAGGGCTTCGCGCAGGTCAAGCCGGGCCATTGGCCCGACCTGCGTCGCGTCGTCCCGCGGGTCCCCGACGATCAAGTCACCGACCCGCTGGGCCAGGAGCGTGACGAATTCGTCGGCGACGGCCTCCTCGACGATGAATCGCTTGGCGGCGATGCAGCTCTGGCCGGCGTTCCCGAAGCGTGACTTCACGGCGGCCGCCGCGGCCGCCGGCAAGTCGGCTCCCGCCAGCACGACGAACGGGTCCGAGCCGCCGAGTTCCAGGACGCTCGGCTTGAGTGCCTCGCCCGCCGCCGCACCGACGCTCGCCCCGGCCCGGTCACTTCCGGTCAGCGTCACCGCCGCCACCCGCGGATCCGCCACGAGCCGGCCGACGATGTCGCCCACCTGCGCCGGCGCGATGACGAGACTCGTGAACAGCCCCTCGGGCGCACCCGCCTCGGTGAACACCTGCTCGATCGCCAGGGCGGAACCGGTCACGTTCGGCGCGTGCTTGAGGACGGCGGCGTTACCGGCCGCGACGGCCGCGCAGGCGAAGCGCAGCACCTGCCAGAACGGGTAGTTCCACGGCATGACGGCGAGGATGACGCCGAGCGGTTCGTAGGACACCCAGGAGGACGTGCCGGGTCCGGCAATCGCCTGGTCGGCCAGCCACTGCGCCGTGTGCTCGGCCACGACGTCGCAGTTCCACGAACACTTATCGATCTCCGCGCGCGCTTCGGCGATCGGCTTGCCCATCTCGTTCGTGATGAGTTCGGCGAACTCCTCACGCCGCTGTCGCAGGATGGTTCCGACCCGGCGCAGCAGGGCCGACTGAGACTTGCGCGGGACCTCCCGCCAGCCGCCGGCCGCCTCGGACGCTCCGTCGAGGAGCCGGTCGACGTCGCTCCACCGGTGGACGGGGTACGTGGCCAGCTCCGATCCGGTGGCCGGGTTGATCGTGACGATCTGCGAATCGTCTGATGGTTCGCTCGCTACGGGCGGCGCAGGTGGCGGCGTCTTCCCTCGTCCCTCGGTCCAGTCGCCGCCGCGCCGCCCTGCGAGCTCACGCCCGCCCATCACGCATCCTCCGGAACGCGACGGCGAGCCCGGGGCACTGGCGGCACTGTCTCCACGCCCGCCACGACCCGATTCCGGATCCCACCGATCCCCTGGATCGACATCGACACCACGTCCCCGATCCGCAACGGCGGCGGGACGAGCGCGCCGTTGCGCCCCCAACTCTCGGCCAGTGCCCCGCCGCCGCACGTGCCGGAGGCCACCACTTCCCCGGCCTTCACCCAGGAGGCCCGTGACGCGTAGGACAGCATCTCGGCGAACGACCAGCCCATGTTGCCACTACGGTCCCGGCCCACCTCGACTCCATTGACACTGACCGTCATCTCGACGTCGAGCCGCCCGTCCGGCTGCACGTAGTCGGCCAGCTCCTCCGGCGTGATCACCCACGGCCCGATGGTCGTGGCAAAGTCCTTGCCCTTGCTGGGCCCCAGGCCCAGACGCATCTCCCTGCCTTGGACGTCACGGGCGGTCCAGTCATTCATCACGCAATAGCCACCGATCGCCTCGGCGGCCGTGTGCACGTCGGCGTTGCGCAGATCCCGGCTCACGACGACGGCGAGCTCCAGCTCGAAGTCCAGCCGCTCGGTGTCCGGCGGCATGCTCACGTCGTCGAACGCGCCGTGCACCGCATGCGGCGCCATGAACAGGAACGACGGCGCCTCGTACCACTCCGGCGGTACTTCCGACTCCCCCTGCAGAGCCCGGGAGACTCCCTCGACATGAGACTCGAACGTGACGAAGTCCCGCATGGCCACCGGATAGACGGGCGGCAGCAGCTGGACCTCCGTCAGCGCGCGTCCGTCGCCGGCCCCCGCCAGGTCGGCGGCGACCTCCCGATCCGCCGGGGAGGCCGCGAGCAGCGACAGAAGGTCCGTGTCGTCCGGGAACGGGTGGATCCGCAGCTGGGCACCCGAACCAATGACCATTCCGGCGCGCCGCACTCCGGCGGCGTCGGACAGATACCGGAACGCGGCCAGGCGCATCGTCAGTCGACGGTCTCGTAGAAGGCGCGCACCCGCTCGGCAAGCACGGGAATCGCCTGGCCATGGCCCCACTTCGCGAAGTGTTCCGAGGCGCCGTGGGCCGTATAGGCCGCCTCGTCGTCGTAGATCTCGAAGAGGTGGAACACCCCGGGAGACGCAGGATCCGTGTACGCCTGATAGAAGCGGTTACCCGGCTCCGCACGCGAGGCGGGCGTGAGGTTGCGAATGGCGTCGAGGACGACGTCCTCCTCGCCCGGCTGCGCCGTCCACGTCGCCGTCACCACGTATGCCATGACCACTCCTCGCCCGTAGGAAGCCGCGAAACCCATACCGAAGCACACGCCACGCACTGCGCGAGCACAGGCCACGCTGCGCGAGCGCGCGGGTCCTCAGGCCCGTCCTCGCGACCTCGACGCTACGAGCGGCGGCCGGGCGGCGGAATTCACCGGACGTGATGCCTGGCATACGACCTCCCGCGTTCCGCCCCGGACCCCCGGATGCCTACGGTTCGAGCGCCGAATATTCCCGATGGCGGGGTCGGCGACGAAAAGAGGGGATGTCGATGGCGCAGGCCCGGGTGGACCGAGTTCTCGTCGTCGGGGGCGGGATCACCGGGTGCACGCTGGCTCTCGCGCTGGCGCGGCGTGGGGTTGCCGTGACGCTGCTGGAGGTCCGCACCCACTGGACCGGAATCGGTCACGGGATCACCATCCAGGGCAACGCCCTGCGCGCGTTCCGGGCGGTGGGCATCCTGGACGAACTCCTTACAAAGGGCGTCCCGTTCGACAAGCTGCGTCTGCGTAACGCGGGCGACGGCGCACTCATCGCGGAGCTGCCCACCCCGCACACTGGGGGCGAAGACCTGCCCGCCACCCTCGGTGCGCTGCGGGCCGACCTCGCCGACATCCTCGCCCGCGCGGTGCGCGCGGCAGGCGTCGAGGTGCGGCTGGGCACCACGGTCATGGCAGTAACCGACACCGGCGACGGTGTCGTCGCCGATCTCAGCGACGGCACCACGGTGCGTGCCGACCTGCTCGTCGGCGCCGACGGCATCCGCTCAGCCGTTCGCGAGATGCTCGGCTTCGACGTCGGTCCGCAGCCGGTGGGGATGGGCATCTGGCGCGTGGTGGCGTCCAGGCCGCCGGAGATGGAATGCGCGGAAATCTACTATCACGGCCCCCAGTACAAGGCCGGGTACAGCCCCATCTCCGACGACCTCTGCTACGCCTACCTCATCGAGGGCAACCTCGACCCATCCTTCATCGGCGAGCACCCGTACGGGAAGGTGCTCAAGGAGCACGGGCAGGGCTACGGCGGCACCTGGGGGCACATCCGGGACGGCCTGGCCGACGACGCGATCGTCAACTACACGTGGATCGAATCGGTGCGCCTCCCGAGCCCGTGGTATCGAGGGCGCAGTATCGTCATCGGCGATGCCGCGCACGCTTGCCCGCCGCTGATCGCCCAGGGCGCCGCCATGTGCAGCGAGGACGCGGTCGTGCTCGCCGAGCTGCTGACCTCCGGAGTGAGCGTGGACGAGGCGCTGCCGGCGTTCATGGATCGCCGCTGGGCACGAGTGAAGATGGTGCTGGACAACAGCCTGAAGCTGGCCGATTGGGAGATCCACCCCGACCGGCCCGACGCCGATCCGGCGGGAATCATGAGCGCGACGCTCAGCGCCCTCCGGTCGCCGGCGTGATCGAGAACCCCTCGGCGACCGACCCGGTCCGCGGGTTCACGGGCGAATTCATCCTGTGGGACGAGCCGCGATTCGAGGGCGCCCGCACTCAACGGATCTTCAACCGCAGGATGCCGGATCGCCGCCCAGCCGCCGTGCTCCGCGTAGCGACCGAAGAGGATGTCGTCCGCGGGGTGCGGCTGGCGGCGCAACGCGGCTGGACGGTGGCCGTCCGCTCCGGTGGCCACAGCTGGGCGCAATGGTCGATCCGGGACGACGCGCTCGTCCTGGATATGGTGGGACTCCGGGACATGACGTACGACCCGGGCACCGGGATCGCCACGGCGACACCGGCGGTCCAGGGTGGGATGGAACTGGACCCGTTCCTGGCCTCGCACGGGCGCTTCTTCAACGGGGGCCATTGCCCGACAGTCGGAATCGGCGGCTTCCTGCTGCAGGGCGGCCAGGGGTGGAACGCGCGTGGCTGGGGGTGGGCCGCCGAGAGCGTCGTCGCGGTCGACGTCGTCACGGCCGACGGCGAACTCGTGCGGGCCGACGCGGAAACCAACAGCGACCTCTACTGGGCCGCCCGTGGTGCCGGCCCCGGATTCTTCGGCGCCGTCACCCGATTCCACCTGCGCACCCGGCCGCGCTACGGTCACCTCGCCCAGACGGTGCACGCCTATCACCTGAGCGAATTCCACGACGTCATGACGTGGCTGCACTCCCTGCACCATGAGGTGGCCGACAGCGTCGAGATCGTGGCCCTCACCAAGACCGAGCCGGCGCTCAGCCGCGACCCGGTCCTCCTGGTGACCGCACTCGCCTTCACCGCGGACGACGGCGCGGCGCAGCGGGCGCTCGCGCCGTTCCGCTCCTGTCCCTCGCTCCCCCGGGCGCTGCACGTCGTCGACGCGCAGCCGACCACCCTGCGGGAGCAGCGCGAGCGGCAGCTGATCGACAACCCGGAGGGTCACCGCTGGGCCGTCGACAACGCCTGGGTAACGGGCAGCGCCGACGCCGTCGTTCCCGCGCTGCGGACGGCGTTCACCGAGCTGCCCAGCGACAAGGCGTTCACCATCTGGTTCAGCATGGCGCCGTTGCGTGCACTGCCCGACATGGCGTTCTCGCTGCAGTCGGAGATCTACGTCGCGACGTACGTCCCGTGGCTTGATCCCCAGGAGGACGCCCGCCATCTCGCGTGGGTCGAGCGAGCCATGGCCGACCTGGAGCGGGTCACCGTCGGCCAATACCTCGGCGACAGCGACCTGACCCGGCGCCAGGTCAAGTTCTGCTCAGACGCCGCGTGGGCGCGGCTGAACGAGATCCGGGCCCGGCGTGATCCGAACGGGCTGTTCGTCGGGTACCTGGCCGGAGACGGGGGCGCTCGCAACGCCAACCATTGGCAGGCCGCTGCTTCCCGTTGATCCGCACCGATTGATCTGCACGACTCAGGCGCCGGAGGGCGCCAGCAGGTCCCGCAGCTCGTCCAGCCGCCCGAAGAGCCACTTGTGCGCCGGGTCGGACAAGCGGGTCGGGGCGAACGAGTAGCCCTCGGCCAGCACGACGTGTCCGAACGGCGGTTCGACGAACACCAGTTGGCCCTCCGGGCGGGAGTGCATGCGCGCCAGCCGCTCCGGCACGACCGCGACCAGATCCGTCCCCTCGATGACGAACGGCAGCGGCAGCCAGCCGGCCACCTCCACCTCGACCCGGCGGTTCAGCCCCAGCTCGCCGAAGGTCCGGTCGACCGCGGTGAGGTTTCCCCGGCCGAACGAGGCGACGGCGTGCGGCAGCGCTTCAAGGTCCTCCAATGTCAGCTTGCCGTCTCGAAGCCGGGGATTGTCGCGGTCGGCCAGGCAGACGAACCGGTCCCGCCACAGCGGCCTCGCCTCGCCCGGAAACCCGTATCCCAGCGGCCCGACCAGGATGTCGTAGTCGACCAGCACTCGCTCGGAGGTCCGCACGTCCGGGCCGAGCTGATCGATGATCAGACGTACGCCGGGCGCCAAGTCCCGAACGCTGGCCAGGAGATGCTCGTGAATGACGGAGATCGCGTAGTCGCTCATCGTCAGGCGGAACACCCGATGTGACGTGGCCGCGTCGAACTCCTCCTCGACCATCAGAGCGGCCTTCAGGAGGCGCACGGACTCCTGGGCCTGCGGGAGGAGCTCGACGGCGAACGGGGTCAGCTCGTACTCCCGGCCCTGCCGGATGAGCAGCTCGTCGTCGAATCGGCGCCGCAGCCGGGACAGGGCGACGCTCATGGCCGGCTGGCTCATCCCGAGCCGCTGGCCCGCGCGGGTGACGTTGCCCTCCTCCAGGAGGACCTGAAGGGCAGTCAGCAGGTTGAGGTCCATGCCGCCCAGTGCCACGCCGCACCACCTTTGCCTGCCGCCCGCTCCGCGCCGGGGATGCAGCAACAGTACGCATGATCAGCGGCCGGCAGACCCGACGGAAGCCATCCTGAGCCGACATACTTACGATGGCGTCGATCTCGAGGAGGAGGCCGATGCGCAACGGTATGCGGTCCGTGGACGCGAACCTGCTGCTCGCACTCCACGCGCTGCTCGAGGAGCGCAACCTGACGCATGCCGGCGCGCGGCTGGCGATGAGCCAGCCGGCGATGAGCGGCGCGCTGGCCCGGCTCAGGGCGCACTTCGAGGATGATCTGCTCGTCCGCAACGGCCGCGACTTCGAGCTCACCGAACTCGCCCAGCGGCTGCGGCCCGCGGTCGCCGAAGCGGTGGCATCGGCGGAGTCGCTCCTCGGCGAAGCGAAGGATTTCACTCCGCAGACCAGCTGCAAGCGCTTCACGATCAGCCTGTCCGGCTACGCGATGACGGTGCTCGCCGAGCCGTTGACGACGATCCTGGCCGCCCAGGCCCCCGGCTGCTCGATGGCCTTCGACACACTGCCGGTCCGCAAGGACTTCGAGGCCTACCTGCTGCGCCGGGACCTGGTGATCGTCCCGCTGGGGTTCGACTTCCCCGGCAACCGGCAGCCGGTCTTCACCGATCATCTGGTCTGCCTCGTCGCCCGGACGAATCCGTGGGTGCACGACGGCGCGCTGACCATGGACGACCTTGCCGCGATGCCGCATGCCGTGGCGGAGTTCATCGGCGCCGCCCCGGTCCGGCGTCCTCTGGAGATCACGATGGAGCGCAGCGGCCTGCCGTCTCGCAACGTCCAGGTGACCGTCACCAGCCTGCTCACGCTGCCCTACGCGATCGCCGGCACCGAGCTGTGTGCGTTCGTACCGCTTCGGCTGGCCAGGCGGTGCCTGGACGTCCTCGATCTGGTCGTCGTCCGCACCCCGCTACCCGAGGTGAAGATCACCGAGAGCGCCCATTGGCATCCGTCACGCTCCGCCGATCCCGCCGGCCGGTGGCTGCGCCGATTGATGCACGACGTTGCGGTTCACATCGAGGATCAGGAAGTGGTCGGCTGACGACGGTGAAATTGATCAGGTCCCGCGCGCCCGGTGCCGGCCCAGCCACGTCGACAGCCCCACGGCGGCCAGCAGCGCCGCACCATTGAAGACCGGGCTCACCCAGGCCTGGGCGCCCGCCAGAGTCAGCCCGCTCACGGCGACCGACACGAACAGGACGCCGATGATCGTGCCGATGACGTTGAAGAACCCCGGGCGCACCGCCGTCGCGCCGAGGAACGCCGCCGCCAGGGCCGGGAACAGCAGGCTGTTGCCCGAGTCCGCCGTAGCGCTGCCGGTCCGGGCCAGCTGCAGGACGCCGACGACGCCGGCGATCGTGCCGGCCAGGGCGAAGGAGCGGGCGACGTGCCGGTCCGCCCGGATCCCGACCAGGGCGGCCGCCCGCGCGTTCGCCCCGACCGCGTACAGCGAACGCCCGTACGGGGTCTGCTCCAGGACGTACCAGAGGATGGCCGCCACGACCACGACGACATACACCACCTGCGGGATGCCGAGCAGGGTCTTGGATCCGAACGAGATGAGCGACGGCGAGACGCCGGCAAGGATCGTCTGCCCGCCCGTGTACCACTGGATGATCCCGGCCAGCAGGGTCGCCGCGGCCAGCGTGGTCACGAACGAGTTGAGCCGGAACCGGGTGACCAGGAGCCCGTTCACCGAGCCGATCACCCCGCCGAGCACGATGCACGCGAAGACGGCCACCAGCACGGGCACGTGGTGGCGGGACATCAGCCCGGCACAGAGCACCGTGGACGTCGCCGCGTTGGCGCCGAGGGAGAAGTCGAAGTAGCCGCTGACGAGCGGGATGATCGCGGCCAGCGCGAGCAGCGCGACCGTGGCCTGGTTGCCCAGCAGCACCGAGACGTTCGCCATCGACAGGAACACCGCACGGCTGGCCGGGAGGATCGCGAAGAAGGCGCCGAGCACAATGAGGAGGAACAGCAGCGCCCAGCTTTCCGCCAGCGATCGGAACGACGGCCGTCCGCCGGCCTCCCGGGTGGGCTCCTCCACCGTGCGCTCGGCGACGTTCTGCTTCATGGGAGGGCTCCTGTGCTCGTCCTCGAGGTCTGGGTGGCGGCGGTGAGGTGGTCGGGGGTCAGCTCGCTCCCGGCCAGCTGAGTGCACACCACGCCGTTGCAGAGAACGACGACGCGATCGCACAGCTCGCAGAGCTCGATGAAGTCCGATGAAGCGACGACGACGGCGCTGCCTCCCGCCGCGACGCTGCGGATCGTGGCGTAGATCTGCCGGCGGGACATGATGTCGACGCCCTGGGTGGGTTCGTCGAGCAGCAGCAGGGCGGGATCCCGGCGCAGCCAGCGCGCGAGAACCGCCTTCTGCTGGTTGCCGCCCGACAAGGACCCGAAGCTCGCCTCGACCGATCCGGTCTTCACCCGGTGCCGGTCGATCAGTGCTGCGGCGGTACGGCGCTCCGCAGCACGGTCCATGCCGATCGCCCGCCAGAAGACGCCGAGAACGGATGCCGACAGGTTCTCCCGGACCGTGAGCGCGGCGAAGGACGACTCACCCACCCGATCCTCGGACACGTAGGCGACGCCCTGGGCCATGCGGTCCGCCACGTCCTCGCGCCCGGTTTGCGGTCGCCCGGCGAGGGTGATGGTGCCGCCCGCCGGTGAGTGCATCCCGAAGACGGTGCGGAGCAGGGCGGACCGGCCGCTGCCCACCAGGCCGGTCACGCCGACGATCTCCCCCGGCTGCACCACCATGGTGACGCCGCGCAGCGGCCCGCCGACAAGGCCGTTCACCTCCAGCGCGGGCGGCCGCGTGACCGGAGCCGGCGCGTCCGGCGTCACCGCGTCATCGCCCGTCGCGCTCCGCAGGTCGCGGCCGGTCATCAGTTCGATCAGCCGCGCCTCGGTCGGCGACTCGTCGACGAGGGTCGCGACGGTGCGGCCGTCCCGGAAGACCGTGAAGTCGTGGGCGATGGACAGCACCTCCAGCAGACGGTGGCTGACCAGGAGCACGGTCTGCCCGCGTTCGCTACGGCGCCGGATGGCCTTCAGGAGCACCTCGGACTCGTGGGCGGGAAGGGTGGCGGTCGGCTCGTCGAGGACGAGCACGGCCCGCTCGGAGTCGTCGTCCTGGAGCGCCCGGGCGATCGCCAGCATCGTGCGCTGGGACGGGCGCAGCGTCCCGACCGGCTGGCGCGGGTCGACGTCGAGTTCGAAACGATCGAGCAGGCGCGCCACCCTGGCGCGCAGCTCGCCCCACCGGACGCTGCCACCGGCCCGGGTGGGGTACAGCCCGCCGATGGCGACGTTCTCGGCGACCGACAGGGCGTCGAAGAGGCCGAGGTCCTGATGGACGAAGTGCAGGCCGGCAGCGCGGCCCGTCTCGGCCGACCACGAGGCGGTGGCCCACTCGGTCCCGTCGACCACGATGGTCCCCTCGTCGGCCGGGTAGACCCCCGCGAGGATCTTGATCGCGGTCGACTTGCCGGATCCGTTGCCGCCCAGCAGGGCATGGACGGTGCCACGCCGGAGCGCGAGCGAGGCACCGTCCAGCGCCCTGGTGGACCCGAACGACTTGCTGACGCCGACCAGCTGGACCGCCGCATCGGTGAGGTTCGCGGTCATCGGTGCGCCCTTGTCCGCGGTCGCGGCTCAGCCGAGGCCCCAGATCTCCTTGTAGGCGGCCTTGTAGTCGACGTCACCCTCGTAGTCGCCGGACGCCGGCAGGTTCGTCGTCTTGTCCACCATCTGCAGCCCGTCGCCCTCGACGACCGGCTGCTCGCCGTTCACGACGCGGATGGCGGTGTCGACGGAGCCGTACGAGCCCCACTCGGTCGCGTAGCCCAGGGCGCCGTAGGTGAACCCGGCGGTCCGGATCAGATCCATGGTGGAGGCGTCACCGAAGCTGCTGGCGACCACCAGCGAGCCGGCGCGGCCCGAGGACTGGATCGCCTGCGCGAGACCGGCCAGGAGCCAGCCGCTGATCGGAATGGACACCGCGTTGGCACTGGAGTTCTGCAGCAGTGCGGTGGAGAACTTCTGCGCGAGCTGGTTGCTGATCTGGTCGTTGTTCGACAGGTCGAGTTGCGCGGTGATCGAGCAGCCCGAGCAGGTGGCCAGCTCCTGCTTGAAGCCCTCAGTGATCCACGGGCCCCAGATCGGGTCGGTGAAGTTGAGCAGAAGCACCTTGGCCTTGCCGCCGGTCTTCCCGATGATCCAGTCGGCCTGGAGCTTCCCGTTGAGGTTCCAGTACTGCTTGATCGACGTGTCGGGAAGCTGCAGCCGCTCGCTCGACATCAGCTTGGTGCCGCCCGCGGCGGTGCAGTCCGCGCCCCCACCACCGATGATCTTCGTACCGGCCTTGACCGCCTCCTGCATGGGCGCCTGGACCGAGACGCAGTCGATGCCGATCGGGATGACGACGTCGGCGTGAGCGCTGGCGGCCTGGCGGATGCAGTTGCCCCAGCCACCGGGGTTGAGCTGGCCGTCGCACATCGTGACATTCCAGCCGACCAGCTTGGCCGCTTCCTCGACGCCGGCCGTCGGCGTTGCACAACCCGGGATCTGCTGGCCGCAGGACACGACCCACAGCTTCACGCCCGCCTTGGGCTTCGTCGGGGTGCTCGGCGGCGTGCCGGTCACGCCCTTGTAGGCGGCGGCCAGGGCGGCGGCGGCGTCGGACGTCCCAGTCGAGGCCGAGGCTCCGCCGGAGGCCGCCCCATCGCTGGAGCCGGAGCCACAGCCGGACAGCACGGCGACACCTAGCAGGAGCGCGGCCACTGCGCCGCGGCTCTTCCAACGGTTCATCGATCGCTCCTGTGCGATTCGACCAGTCGTCCGACTGGCTCCAGACCACCTGGGTGCAGTGAGTGAAACAAGGCAGGCCTACGTGTCGGAATTCACTCCTGCGCATGACTGTGATCCGGCTTGGCGATGGTCCACCCGTGCTCGGGTGCAGCACCCGCGGCTACCCCTGCGCCTCGCGCCCCTCGGCGGCCCCCGAACGGAACCAGAGTGCCGCATGCGTCCCTGGCATTCGTTGCGCCACGGCGTCGCGCCCTGCGTGCGATGCTCCGCAGTTTCGCAACGCAGCGCGGTCAACCCCGTCCCAACGGTCGTTGACAACGATGTCTCCCCCGGGTTGCACCGAGCTGTGTTCCGACGCATTCCGCGCCTGGCCTCGGCAGGGTGGTGACCGCAGCCGCGGGCAGGCGCCGGAGGTCAAGAGAGAGCGGACGAAAGAGTTATCGAATGGCCGCAAAGGAATGTATGCACTCGTATGCGGTCCGTGTTACCGTCCGACTCACCCGTTTTGCGGTCCACGGCAGCACGCATGCGTAGCGCCTCGGCACGTGACGGCAGCGTTCGACCGGTTTCAGTCGCGATGGAGGATTGGGATGAGGGGCCAACGGCGGTTTCCCGTTCTAGCAGTTGCCGGGTTTGCGGCCATCGCTCTCGTGGCTGCCTGCGGCAACGACTCGGAATCAGACGGTGATACGGGCGGCGCGGCGCAAGCCGCCTCGGCGTCCGGGTGTGCCTCCAAGGGGAAGCTCACGATGTGGGAGCGCTCCGGCGGCAACAAGGAGATGGTCGACCTGCTGGTGGCCGCCTGGAACAAGGACCACCAGGACTGCCAGATCACGCTGACGTACATCCCGCACACCGAGATGGTGGGCAAGATCGCCCAAGGTATCGCCTCCGGCGACGTGCCCGATCTGATGGGGATGGACCTGATCTACGCCCCCCAGTTCGAGAAGGCCGGCCAGCTGGTGGATCTCACCGACCGGATCAAGGACTGGCCGGAACTGAAGACGGCCAGCCAGGGGCACATGACGGTCGGCACCTACGAGAACCGGCTGTACGGCGTGCCGCTGTACGCCGACGTCTCGGCGCTGTTCTACAACAAGGACCTGTTCACCAAGGCCGGGCTGGATCCGGACAGGCCGCCGACGAGCCTGGCGGAGCTGCGGCAGTACGCCGACAAGATCACCGCACTGGGCGACGGCGTCCACGGCTACTACCTGCCGGGCAACTGCGCCGGCTGCAACATCTTCACGGTCGGCCCGCTGATGTGGGCCTCGGGCGCGAAGATCGAGGCGAAGGACGCGGGTGACGAGCCGCTGACCGGCGACGGCGTCAAGCAGGTCCTGCAGTGGACCCGTGACATGGTGAAGGCCGGCAACGTCGCGCCCGGGGCACGGGCCGAGAACGGCGAGACGTTCCATCTGCAGTTCGGCTCCGGCAAGGTCGGCATGATGGGCACCGGCAACTTCAACATCACCCTGGCGCGCGAGCAGAACCCCTCCATGCACTTCGGCATCTCGTTGCTGCCAGGCGTGCAGGCGGGCCAGTACGCCTCGTTCATCGGGGGTGACCTGGTGGTGGTGCCCAAGGGCAGCAAGCGAGTCGCCGACGCGGTGAACTTCATGAAGTTCCTGCTCTCCGACGACGTGCAGGTGGAGGTCTACGCCAAGGCGCTGAACCTCACCACCCGCTCGGACATGGTCGACAACAAGTACTTCCAGGCCGAGCCGCTGGTGCAGGACGTGGCGAAAGCCCTCGAGGTGGGCCGCACCCCGTACACGCTGACCTTCTTCGAGCAGATCAACTCCCCGCAGGGCCCGTGGCTGCAGATGCTGCAGCGGGCCTACTACAGCAACGACAATCTGGACACAGTGATTGCCGACGCCAAGTCGAAGATGAAGGAGATCGCCTCCAACTCCTGACGCTGACGGCGCGTCTCGATGTCCTGACGCACGCGCGGCGCACTGCGCGTGCGTCAGGACATCGAGACCGAAAGGAGGGCGAGGATGTATCGATCTAGACGGGCCGGATTCGTCGCGCTGCTGTATCTCGCACCGGCGCTGATCTTTGTCGGGGCCTTCACCGCCTACCCGGTGGCCAGGATGCTCTGGGTCTCGTTGCACGACTGGTCGTTGATCAGCCCGCCCCGGTGGGTCGGGTTGGACAACTATCAACGCGCGTTCGGTGACAAGCAGTTCTGGGTGTCGTTGCTGTTCACCCTGGAGTACACGGCGCTGATCACGCCCATCCTGATCGTCGGCGGATACCTGCTGGCGCTGTTGTGCGCGGACAACTCGATGCTGCGCCGGGTGACGCGGACCATCGTTTTCGTGCCGGTCGTGATCGGGCTCGGCGTCTCCAGCCTGCTGTGGTACTGGCTGCTCAGTCCCGACTTCGGCCTGGTCAACCGTGCCTTGCGGGATGCCGGCGTGATCAAGGATCCGGTCGTCTGGCTCGGCGTGAATGCCAACCTGTCCAACATCGCGATCATTGCGTCCGTGACCTGGAAGGTCATCGGCTTCGGAATGATCTTGTTCGTGGGTGCCATCCAGGCCATTCCGCTGGAGATCACCGAGGCATCGATGGTGGACGGCGCCGGATTCGCGCAGCGCGTCAGGCGCATCGTGCTGCCGCTCACCCGTCGCACGATCCTTCTGGTGACGCTGATCAGCGTGATCGGCTCACTGCTGGCGTTCGACCAGTTCTACATCATGACCAGTGGCCAGCCCGGCAACCGTACCGCCACCTCCGTCTTCTACGTGTACCTGAACTCCTTCCCTTACCTGAAGCTGGGCTACGGCGCCGCGCTGTCCGTCATCCTGGCCGTCATCGTCCTGGCGTTCACGGTGGTTCAGCTGATCCTCACTCGGCGGAGCGAGCTGTGACCGCGGACCTGCGGCTACGCGGCGCGGCATCCGTGCCGCAAGCATCACGGCGGACCAGACGGCCGATCGGGTGGTCCCGTCGCTCCCGTTACCTGGTCGGGGCGATCTGCCTGACCGTGTGCACGATCATGCTGAGCCCGCTGCTGTTCTCCGTCCTGGCCTCGCTCAAGACCACCGAGGAAGCCGCCGCGGCGCCGCCGACCTACCTGCCGCACGCCCTGAGCCTGGACGGCTACCGCCGGCTGTGGAACTACCAACTCGGCCTGCCGACCTATCTCAGCAACAGCCTGCAGACGGCGCTCCTGACCATCGCGTTCACGCTGATTCTCACGATCCCGGCGGCCTATGCCCTGGCGCGTTTCCCCGTCCCCGGCAAGGAGGTCGTGTTCGTCTTCCTGCTGATGGCGCTGATCATTCCCTACCAGGCGCTGCTCACGCCGATGTTCCTGATGTTCGCCCAGCTGAAGCTGACCAACAACGTGATCGGCCTGGCGATCGTGCACACCGTGATCCAGCTGCCCTTCAGCCTGTACGTCCTGCGGAACGGGTTCGCCGCCGTCCCCCGGGAGATCGAGGAGGCGGCGGTGATGGACGGCGCCTCGTCGCTGCAGGCCCTGTATCGGATCTTCCTGCCGGCGGTCCGGCCCGGGATCATCACGGTGACGTTGTTCGCCTTCATCACGTCCTGGAACGAGTTCCTCGGCGCGCTGGTGATGATGAGCAAGAGCACGAGCTTCACCCTTCCCGTGGTTCTCGCCGCGGCCAGGACCGAGACCAGCCTGGGTGGCACCGACTGGGGAATGCTCCAGGCCGGAGTGACCATCTCGATCATCCCGTGCGTCCTGATCTACCTGCTGTTGCAGCGTTACTACGTGTCGGGACTGCTGAGCGGAGCCGTCAAATGACCGTCAGCGTGGTACGCCCGTCGCCGTCGGCCACGGGCGCGCTCACCCCGCTCAGTGCGGCAGACACCCAGATCCACGGCGGATTCTGGGGCGGGCGGCTGCGGGTGAACCGGGAGCGAACCATCCCGCACGGGCTGGAGCAACTGCGTGCGTCAGGCGCCGTAGAGAACCTGCGCGCGGCCGCCACCGGCGGGACCTACCGCGCCGGCGCCGACTCCTCCGGCGCGACATTCCCGTTCCTGGACTCGGATGTGTACAAGTGGCTGGAGGCGGCCGGGTGGGAGCTCGGACGCCAGCGCGATCCGGCACTGGAGTCCGCCGCGGCCGAGCTGATCGACCTGATCGCCGATGCCCAGCGGCCGGACGGCTATGTCAACAGCTATGTCCAGACCCGCGACGGCGTCCCGGCGCAGGACCTCGCGTGGGGGCATGAGTTCTACTGCATCGGACACCTTATTCAGTCCGCCGTGGCCTGGCACCGCGCGATCGGCGACGATCGCCTGCTGGGAATCGCGCAGCGGGCCGCGGACTGGCTGGATCGGGAGTTCGGTCCCGACGGCCGGGACGGCATCGACGGACACCCGCAGATCGAGCCCGGCCTGGTCGAGCTCTACCGGGTCACGGGGGAACGCAGATACCTGACCCTGGCTGCCCGAATGATCGACCTTCGGGGGCACGGTCTTCTCGGCCACGGACGGTTCGGCCCGGCGTACTGGCAAGATCATCGACCGGTGCGGGACGCGACGGAGGTGGCCGGGCACGTCGTGCGGCAGCTGTATCTGGACTGCGGCGCCGTCGATGTCGCGGTGGAGCTGGGTGACGAGGAGCTGCTCACCGCTGTGCGGCGGCGCTGGGACGACATGGAACAGACACGCACCTACCTCACGGGTGGACTGGGCAGCCGGCACAAGGATGAGGCATTCGGCGATCCGTACGAGCTGCCGCCGGATCGCGCGTACGCCGAAACCTGCGCCGCCATCTCACACGTGTTCCTCAGTTGGCGCCTGTTGCTGGCCACCGGAGACAGCCGGTACTCCGACGTGATCGAACGGACCATGTACAACGGCATCCTGGCCGGCGTCTCGATAGATGGCACCCGGTTCCGCTACGTCAACCCGCTGCAGCGCCGGACCCGTCGCGTGTGGGAGGAGGACAGGTACGGCGAGCGCGCCGCATGGTTCCCCTGCGCCTGCTGTCCACCGAACGTGATGCGAACCCTGAGCTCGTGGCAGCAGTACCTGGCCACCACGGACCCCGATGGCGTCCAGCTGCACCAGTACGCCGCGAGCCGGGTCCGCGCCGCCGTCTCAGCCGGGATCGTCGTGCTGTCCGTCGAGACGGCCTACCCGTGGGACGGGCGGATCACGGTGCGGATCGAAGAGTCACCGGATCACCCATGGACCCTGTCGCTGCGGGTCCCCGGCTGGGCGCGGTCGGGTGAGTTCACCGCCGCCGGGGAGAGCGAGCGCTGCGTCGAAGGCGGAGGCACGGTGCGCCGTCGGCGGCGCTGGCAGGTCGGTGACCAGGCAACGCTAGAGCTGGATCTGCCGATCGAGGTCGTCCGGCCGCACCCTCAGGTGGACGCCGTCCGGGGCTGCGTCGCTGTCCGGCGTGGTCCGCTGGTGTACTGCCTGGAGTCGGCCGACCTGTCCCCCGGTGTCGAGCTGGAGGACCTGGAATGGGATCCGGCGGCCGGCACACCGCAGTTGAGCTCCGCCTCGCCCTTCGGGGACTCGGTGACCACCATCGATCTCCCGCTCCGGCGCCGAAGTGATCGGCCGTCCGGGGGCGGAGCCATGACTGTACCGGCCGTTCCCTACTTCGCCTGGGGACATCGCGGCACCGGTGCGATGCGAGTGTGGATCCCGCGCGCCGGACTCTGAGCCGCGCCCTACGCGTCGGTGCCCGGAGCGGCGGTGGACTCCCGCACGATCAGCCTCGGCTCGAAGATCTCCAGCGCGGGTTCCCTCGGCAGCGCCGGATCATGGGCCAGCGAGATGGCCAGCCGGACGGCGTACGTGACCATCTCGGTCGTCGGCATCCGCACGGTGGTGAGCGCCGGGACGGTCGCCGCCGAGATGAGGATGTCGTCGAACCCCACCACCGACAGCCGTTCGGGGACAGTGCGACCGAGGCTGTGGGCCGCGTGCAGCACGCCGACCGCGGCCAGGTCCGTGGACGTGGCGACGGCGGTCGGGGGCTCCGGGAGGTCCATCAGCCGGCGCAGCGCGCCGTCACCACCGGCCAGCGTGCTCTGGCACCGTTGCAGGTAGCCGTCCGGGACGCCGCCGAACCGCTGCTGCATGAACTCGACGTAGGCGTCCTCGCGCCGGGTGAACCCCACTGCTACGTCGGCACTGACGAAGCCGATCCGGCGATGGCCGAGGTCGGCCAGGTGTGCCAGCCCGGCCAGGATGCCGGCCCGGTCGTCGGCATCGGCCGTGGGAAACTCCAGCGGGCTGGTCCCTTGCCACAGCGCCACCACCGGCACCACGGCCGTGCGTAAATCGGCGAGGATCTGCGGCTGTCGCTGCATGTCGCCGAGGATGATGATCGCGTCGGTGTGCCGGATCTCCAGCACCGTGGACAAGGGCAGGTTGCCGTCAGCGCCGTGGGCGTGCCCGAGCACCACGTTGTATCCGTGCTTCATGGCCTCCACGGCCAGGCCCTCGATCACCTCGGCGTAGAACGGATCGCTGAAGTCGCGGACCACGGCTCCGATCAGCATGGTCGCCGCGCCGCGCAGCCCCCGCGCCAGCGGATTCGGCCGGTACCCGAGCCGGCGCGCCGCCTGGATCACCCGATCGCGGGTCTTCGGGGCGATCGGCACCCGGGTCGGGACGTCGTTGAGCACCCGGGACACGGTGCTCTGCGAGACGCCGGCCGCTTCGGCGATATCACGCATGGTGACTGATCGCGGTGCTGCCGAAACAGACGCCTTGTGCCGCATCAGACCGCCGGATCCGGCCTGGTCGCCGCCCTGAATGGTCATTGCGGAGATCGTAACAGCCCTATGCACACATACGATTGCAGTCACGGCTTGCCTGTTTCCGCGCGTCAGCGGAAGGCGCCTCGCCATGATCTTGGAGGATCCGTCGGCTGACAACCCACGGATCCTCCAAAATCATGAGGACTAGCGGCGAGGCGGTCACGGCCACGCACTCCCGGCGGTGCCCACGTCGGCGAGCACAGGGCATGGGCACCCTACGATCAGGCGGCATGACCGCGAGCGAGGAGCGCCGCGCCAGCTGGGACGAGCTCTTCTTCGATCTCGTGGCCGTGGCCGGAGTGGCTGCGCTCGCCCACATCCTGATCGGCGAGCTCTCCTGGACGTCGCTCGGTCTTTACGCACTGCTGTTCCTGGCGTTCTGGCAGACGTGGACCGCCTTCATGCTCTTCGGAAACATCGGCGGCGAATCGGTACGGCTGGGTCAGCTGCTCGTCGGGATGTTCGGGATCGGTGTCATGTCGGCGGCCATTCCCGGTGTCGCCCATGAGGTGCTCGCCAGGCAGGTGGATGAGCGCTCGACGCACGCTGCGCACGTGTTCGCCCTCGCCTACTTCCTGACGCGGATCGCGGCTTCTCGGGCGATCGGCCGCAAGCTGGTGATCGACTTCCCCATCGTGCAACAGACGTTCGGCACGCTGCCCTGGCTCGGGTCGGTCTTCGTCAACCAGCTGGGTGTCGTGATCATGCTGTGGTGCATCGGCATCGCCATCGACCTGTTCGGGATCATCGCGATCTCCGGGCAGGACGTCGAACGCGAGCAGGAACGCCGCTATCAGAAGGCGGCGCGTCGCACCGAGAAGTCGCCCCTGCCCGACAGCCGTCGCGCTCAGGCCCGCCTGGAGTTGTTCCGGCGCAGCACCGTCTCGGTGTCTGCGGACCACCTTGCCGAACGGCTCGGCCTGTTCGTCATCATCGTGCTGGGCGAGGGCGTCGTCCAAGTGGTCACCGCCGCTTCCGGTGCCGCTCTGCGACGTGGCACAGCGCTGGCCGGACTTCTCGCTTTCGCTCTGCTCGCAGCCATCTTTACCCTTTCGGTGCGATCCGGTTACGCCGGCGTGCCCCACCTGCGCCCGGACGACCTGCCCGTGAGGTTCGCGCTTGGCTTGCACGCCGTCACATCAGCGACGATCGCTGCGCTGGCGGTCGGGCTGGCCAGTGTCATCGCAATCCGCGGTCAGGCACCGCCAGACGACGTCCGCTGGCTGCTCTGCGGCGCCGTCGCCACCTACCTCACGGTCGGGCTGGCAGCTACAACGGCGGCGCGGAGCACCACGCTGTATCGGGCCGTGCCGTGGCTGGCCGCCGGGCTCATCACGCCCGCGGTGATCGCCCTTACCGGCCCACGTCTAGCCGCGAACGGAATCGTCGCGCTGCTCCTGGGTTCCGTCGTCATGACACTCGCGCTCAGCCGTGAGCGTTCTCGATCTTCATGAAGGAGCGGTCGCCCCGCGTGACAGCCCGAAGCATCCCGTACCCCTGGAGTCCTGAATGATCGATCTGCTCAAGAACCTCGAGCGCACCGCCGTCGTCGCCGTGCTGCGCGCCCCCGATGCCGACCGCGCCCTTCGTGCCGTGGATGCCCTCGTCACCGGCGGGGTGACCGGTATCGAGATCACGTACACCACCCCGGACGCGCCGGCTGTCATCGCCGAGGTTGCCCGCAGGTACGGCGACGGGGTCCTGCTCGGAGCCGGCACCCTGAGAACCGCCCAGCAGGCACAGGACGCGGTCGAGGCGGGAGCGACGTTCCTCGTCAGCCCGGGCTCCATCGCGGATCTTGCCCGGTCGATGCTCGCCACCGGCGCGGGAGTCCTGCTCGGTGCGATGACTCCGACCGAGGTCATGACCGCCACCGCCCTAGGGACCCACGCCGTCAAGCTGTTCCCAGCGTCACTGGGTGGCCCCGCGTTCCTGAAGGCGCTGCGCGGCCCCTTTCCGGAACTGCCCTTCGTCCCCACCGGCGGGGTCAGCGCCGGCAACATCCACGAGTGGCTACAGGCGGGCGCCCTCGCGGTCGGCGCCGGTGGCGAGCTGTGCTCGGCGGGCGACCTCAGGGCAGACCGGTTCGATGCGATCACCGACAAGGCGCGCGCCTTCATGGCCGCTGTGCAGCGATGGCGGTTTGACCAGTCACGATCATGAGTGGTCGGGTCGCGGCGCTGCGTCGTCGCTCAGGCCTCCCGGTCAGCGGGCTGCCTGCGCGGGGGTCCGATCCGGGTCGCCGACGGGCGTCGGACGGCGTGGTCGCCGGGCCGCTCGATGGTCATCCGCGGCAGGTAGGCCCCGCTGACCCTCAGCCTGATCCGGAGCCCGACCCGGCGCTCCACGGTGGCTCCGTTCTCGATTTTAGTGAGCGGTCCTCGTGGCGGCGGGCACGGATGCCGCGACCCGCACGCTGGTGACCGCGGTGCAGGATTGGGCCCGGGCCGAGTCGGTCAGCCTTAGGACGATCGCGCCGACGAAACCGACCGAGTACGTGCCGCGGATCGATGAGGCCATCGCGATGCGGCCGGACCTCGTGATCAGCGCCGGGAACGACCTGATCGACCCGCTGGCCCTGGTCACGGCGAGCCACCTCGACCAGCAGTTCCTGATCGTCGGAGCCGAGGTGGCCGAACCGACCTCCAACGTGACCGCCGTGGACTGGGCGGGTGCGTCCTTCCGGGGCGAGGGCCTCGGCACGTCCTCCACCTACGATCCGGCGTCGTTCACCCCGGAGCGAACCGCGGCCGCCGTTCGGGCCGGCGTCGCAAGCGTGCTCACCGGGCTCACCGGCATCGTGGTGTGGCTGCGCTAAGCACCCTGCACGAGCGCGGGAAGCCGATTCGTCACCATTGCGCACAGCCGCCGAATAACGTGGAAATTCCGTCGGCTCTCAGCCGACGGAACTTCCAAAATCATGTCGCGGCAGGCTGCTCAGTGAGGGGCTGCCAGGCTGAGCGGCGCCGGGCTATCCGGCTCACGGGTCTTCGGGGCAGTTGGGATGATCCTGGAGCCCGGATGACTTGGTAGTGGTGACGCAACAGTTACCGGCTGGCCTTACGGCGAAGTAGCAGTGCAGAAGGGCACATGGACGAGAAGACCAGGAAGGCGCTCCATCGCAGTCAGGTGATCGACCTGACGACGAACGGCCGCCGAACGGGCCTGCCACGGCGGATCGAGATCTTCCTCCACGAGCGGGACGGGCTGCTTTTCATCAGTGGCATGCCACGGGCAGATCGGACGCGCGACTGGATTCACAACATCACGGCCGACCCGCACGTCGTCGTGCACCTGAAGCAGTCCGTGACGGTGGACATCCCCGGGACCGCACGGGTGGTGACAGACCCGGCTGAACGGCGCCCGCTGATCGAAGCCGCGGCGAAACGCTGGGGTCGTACCGACGTGGACAAGATGATGCTGCACAGTCCGCTGATCGTGCTCACCGTGCCCGACGTCGACGAACGGGCCAACCCGCACTAGCAGTGCGCCTACGGGAAGAGTTGCGGCTGTTCGTGGTGGCGACCCATTATCCCGCGGGCGGACTCGAGAGTCGAGGCCAGCACGGACTGGAGCAGCCCGGGGAAGCGCCGCTGGAGGTCGTCTGTGCGCAGTGACACGATGCGCTGCGTCCCCACGGCGCGCGTACGGGTGACGCCCGACTCGCGCAGAATCCGCAGGTGATGCGACCGCGTCGAGTCGCTCACCGGCAGGGGAAAGCTGCCGCACGGCCGCTCGCCATCGGCCAGGGCCGCCACGATCTGCAGCCGGACCGGATCGCCGAGCGCCTCGAGCACGCGCGGCAGTTCGAGTTCGGCAGCGTCCGGCATCGGTAGGTAGGACATCTCGTTCATCAAGCCTTCATTCGACGCTCGTCGAAATAAACACCGGGCGCACCCCGTTCCTTCCTTCGACAACTATCAAAGTTTGCCTGAGGAGAACCGCATGAGGAAGACCCTCATAGGGTCGGCGCTCGGGACCACGACCGGTCTTGCCTGGGGCGGCCAGTTCGTCATCGGCAAGTCCGCGGTCGACCGGGTCGACGCCTTTCATCTCACGACCGTGCGCTATGCCCTCGCCGGGCTGATCCTTCTCGGGATCCTCGCCGCCGTCGAAGGCCCGCGCGCACTGCGGCTGGACGGTCGCGGCCGTCGGCTGTGGTGGCTCGGCACCCTCGGCTTCGCCGGCTTCAACCTGCTCGCCTTCACCGGGCTCCAGCACGCGACCCCGCAGAGCGCCGCGCTCATCACTGCCCTCGCGCCGCTGATCACCGCCCTTGTCCTCTGGCGGCGCTCGCGTATCGTGCCGAGCGGGACGACGCTCGTTGCGCTCGTCGTCGCCCTCGTCGGGGTGGCGCTCGTCATCACGCGCGGCGACCTCGCCTCCGCCCTGTCCGGGTCAGTCGGCTGGGGTGACGGCCTCGTGCTCCTCGGAGTGCTGAGCTTCATCTTCTACACCCTCGGTGCGGCGGAGTTCCGCGACTTCTCACCGCTGCGGTACACGACGCTCACGGCGGCCCTCGGTTGGCTCTCGATCGCCGGCGCGACCGCTGTCGCCTCCCTGACCGGGCTGGAGCCCGGCGTCGGCCTCGCCGCCTACCGCGACATCTGGTGGCAGATCCTCTACATCGCCATCATCGGCGCGGTCATCGCCGTGGTCAGCTGGAACGGCTCTGTCGCTGCACTGGGCGCCCAGAACGCGACCCTGTTCGGGAACCTCGTGCCGATCACGACGTTCGTCATCCAGATCGCCCGTGGCTACCAGCCCAACGGCCTCGAGCTCGCCGGCGCGATCCTGACCATCGGGGCGTTGGTCGGCAACAACCTGCTCACCCGCAGGCAGCTCATAAGCCACCGCATGGCCCGTCGTCCGGCCGTGACCGGACCGTCGGCGCACGACCGTGAGCCTGTGTCGGTCGAAGCTTCCGGCAATGCTTGACTTCGCCTGGGCCACCACGACGACGATGGCGCGCTACCACGAGTCTGCCGACGACGTTCCCGAGGCCTGAGCATCCCGCGGTGGTCGTGGGACGGGCTGCACGCGCCCGACGCGGACAGCATTACACCTTTCACGCAACTCCTCATGCTCTTTCCACGCGGCCTCATCGGTCGTGGGCGGACCCGTTGGTGCCCGTAGGTGCCCGTAGCTGAGCGCCTCGAACTGCAGGTTGCGTTCGAGCGTGACATGGTGCGCAGGACAGGCCATCCGGCATAAGCCCCAGGCCGGTCGCAGGCTGCGCGATCGGTGTGCCCCGCGGATGCGGCCGTCTTGCGTGTTCGTCTGGAGGACGCCATGAGGCACGGGAGACGACTGGCTCAGTGGCTTTCGCGGCGCGCGCGTGTGCTGGTGATTCTCAGCGTCGTACTGGGCTCGATCGGCCTGTCCGCGCCTTCGGCACAGGGGGCCGGCGTCGCCCCTGGCGGGCCCGGCGCCACGGCACTGTGGACCGCCGGGAACAAAGACGGGTTCGGGTCCTCGACAACAACGACGAGCAAGGTGTGGTTCACCCTCGGCGGCGGTGGCCTGACCGAGATGTATTACCCGGATCTGGGGACCCCGGCCGTCAGGGATCTGCGCTTTGCCATCACGGACGGCTCGTCGTTCGTGAGTAGCGACCGTGACGGTACGGAGCACGACCTGACGCTGCTCGACCCGCGCAGCCTGACCTACCGGCAGAGCGACGTTGACACGCAGGGCCGGTGGCGGCTGACGACGACGTACGTGACCGATCCGCTGCGGCCGGTCGTCCTGGTGCGAGTGCATTTCGAGTCCTCCACCGGCAGGCCGCTGCGGTTGTACGCGCTGTTCGACCCGAGCCTGTCCAACGGCGGCGACGACGACTCCGGATCCTCGGTCGACGCCGCGCTCGTGGCGCAGGATGCGCGCGCCGGGAGCGCGGTGATCGCGAATCCCGCGTTCACGAAGACCTCGAGCGGCTACCTCGGCACCAGCGACGGGTGGACCGACCTACGCGACTACCGGATGGACTGGACTTACGCCTCCGCGCCGAACGGCAACGTCGCGCAGACGGGCCGCACGGCCCTGACCGGCGTGGGAGGCAACACAGACCTGACCCTCGCCATCGGATTCGGGTCGGCCGGCGCAGAGGCGTTGTCCCAGGCGCAGGCCTCCCTCGCAGGCGGCTTCGACCGTGCCATGGCCGGCTATCAGCGCGGCTGGCACGACTACCTGAACGGACTGGAGCGCCCACGCAGCGCGGCAGGCCACGAAGCGCTCTACGACGTCTCCGTCATGGCTCTGGCTGCCATGGAGGACAAGACCTACCGGGGCGCCATGGTGGCGGCGCCGTCGATGGCGTGGGTCTGGGGACAGATTCCCGGATACTCGGGTCCCTACCACCTTGTCTGGGCACGCGATGCGTACGAGATGGCGACCGCGCGGCTCGCCGCGGGCGACCGAGCAGCGGCCGAACGGGCGGTCCGTTGGCTGTGGACTCGCCAGCAGCAGCCCGACGGTTGCTTCCCGCAGAACTCGACGGTCGACGGAACCCCGCACTGGCCCAACCTCCAACTCGACGAGGTCGCCGATGTGATCCTCCTGGCCGGCCAACTCCGTCACCAGGACGCATTCACCTGGTCGCGTACCCGGCTCGCCGCCGGCTGCATCCTGGCGAACGGGCCACAGACGCAAGAGCGGTGGGAGAACGCGGTCGGGTACTCCCCGGCGTCGATCGCGACACAGATAGCCGGACTGGTGGTCGCAGCGGAGATCGCCGACGCCAACGGTGATCACGAGGCGGCCAACCTCTACCGCGGGACAGCCGACTCGTGGCGTGCACAACTGCGGGCCTGGACCGTGACTGATACGGGCACGCTGAGCGCACGGCCATACTTTGTGCGTCTCACCGTCGACGGGAACGCGAGCGCCGGCACCCAGTACACCCTCGCCGACGGCGGCCCGACCGTGGACCAGCGTTCCGTCGTCGACCCCAGCTTCCTCGAACTCGTGCGACTGGGCGTCCTGCGCGCGGACGACCCGGACATCACCTCGACGCTTCCCGTCGTCGACGGCGTCCTCGGTGTCAGCACGCCGAACGGAACCTTCTGGCATCGCTACAACGGGGACGGCTACGGAGAGACGCCCGAGGGAGCCGACTTCCCGGGGCCGGGCAATACGGGCCGGCTGTGGCCGATCTTTGCCGGAGAGCGCGCCGAGTACGAACTCGCCCTGGGAGGAGTGACCGGTAACACGGCAGCGGCTCAAGCGAGTGCCGCCGTCAGACTCGATGCCATGAGCAGAACCGCAAACGACGGCCTGCTCCTGCCCGAGCAGGTCTGGGACCGCAACCCTCCGGCCCCGGCCGCCGGCTACCTGCCCGGCACGCCGACCCGCTCGTCGGCGCCCCTGGGGTGGACCCACGCGCAGTTCGTCCGGCTTGCCTGGTCGATCGACGCCGGCCGACCCGTGGAGCAGCCCGATGCGGTCGCAGCACGGTATCTCAGCACAGGTACCGCCCGGACTCCGCCTCCGTAGACCACGAGGCAGCTGGATGGCGCAGTTCTTGCAGCCGCCGGGACCCCCTTGAGGGGTCACTTCGGCTGCAAGAACGATCCCGTGGCCGATCGGCCGGGCAGGTCACGGGTCTGGCGCCGGAAGTTCCCCGGTGTAGTGCCGGAGTGCCGCACAAAGGCCGCCGACAACGCCGACTCAGAGCCGTAGCCGATCTGGCTGGCGATCGCCGCAACGGTGAGCCGGTCGTCTCGCAGCAGCGCCTCCGCCCGCCGCATCCGGCACCCGAACACGTACTGCATCGGGCTCTGGCCAACCAGGTCGACGAACCTCACGGCGAACCCCGTCCTGGACAGCCCAGCCACCTCCGCCAAGCGGGCCACCGTCCAGGTTCTCCCCAGGTCCGTGTGCACTGCGGCGAGCGCGCGCGAGATCGCCGGATCCCGCAGTGCGTGCAGCCATCCCGGCTCCTCCGCCGTCTCGAGGTGGTAGCGCAGCCCCCGGGTGATGAGAGCATCCGAGAGCCTGGCCATTACCACTTCGCTTCCGGGCCCGGGCTCGAACGCCTCGGCGATCAAGGCCTGGGTCAACCCCGCCAGCCACGGTGCCTTCTGGGCATTCGCGGGGACATGGATGCAGGCGGGGAAGCCGGTGACCGCGGGGTGGCTCTCGTCAGCGAAGGAGAACACGCCGCAGACGATGCGGACTGGGTCCTTGCCCTCCCCCAACACCGCCTCGAAGCCGCCAGACTCTGCGGCGAGGGATCGCGATGAGTACGGCGTCCGACGGACTGTCGGCGACGAGCTCATCGTGTGGGCGTCCGCGCGTGGCAGCACGACGAGGTCACCGGGACCGAGTCCGTAGCTCGTGCCGTCATCCAGCTCCAGCTGCGGCCGCCCCGCGACGACGACATGGACGCCGCGCAGCGGCCCGTCGAAGCGCAGACGCCACTCGCCGTACAGCCGCAGCGACCGGTACATCGCGCTGTCGAGCCGCATCTCGCGCAGCACCCTGCTCAGCAGATCGTCGTGGAACAGCGCTCCGGCCGGAACTAACGATGAAGAAGCGCGGACGCTCACACATGGAGGATGCCTCCACCGGTGCCTACGGTCCAAGGAAACGACCACCACAGGGAGCACAGATGAGTTCCGCAACACAGCCCGCCACCGGTACTCGCCGGATCGTTCAAGTCACTCTGCCCGTGTCCGACCTGGCGCGCAGCGCCGTCTTCTACCGGGACCTGCTGGGACTGCGCTACGCGCGTGAGTTCGGTGACGGCATCACCGTCACCGGCTGTGCCCTGGCCGACTTCGATTCGCGATACGTGATATCCCTCAGGCGGCGCGACACCCTCGCCGGTGGTGCCGCAGACCTCCGCGGAGAGCATCCAGTGATCGTCGAAGTGGAGAGCCCCGCCGCTGCCGACGCGATCCGTGAGCAGGCCCGAGCCCGCGGGATCCCGTCGACATCCGGCACTCACGCCGACGGCACCTGGATCGAATTCCTTGATCCCGACGGCATCGCGCTTCGCGTCGTGCACTCGGTCACTGCCACCGAGTCGTTCCTCGGCGTCAGGTTTGGCCAGGGCGGCGAGCAGGAGTTCTACAGCTCACCGGTGCTCGATCTCGATGCCCAGCCCGCTGGGGGGACGCCCAACTGGCCCAGATCGATCGAGCCCAACACAACCTCATCACCCAGTTAGGGGCCTACGTTGCAGCCCGCCCTCACCGTCGTCGACCAGAACCCAGACCGTTGACACGCGCCGTCGTCGAGGGGCGATGCGGGCGGGTTCAGCTGTCGTGGACGGCGAACGCGGCGATCCGGCGTCCGACGGGTGCATCGGTGACGAAGTACGTGGCGGTGATCGCGCTGATCTCGCTGCCGTCGGCACGACGACGTGAGAACGTGCCCCGATACAGCGCCGACGCCGCGTTGATCACCTTGACATCCTCGTCGAGCAGCTCGGTACTGTCGTAGTCGGCCGCCCGCATCTCCTCCACCTGACGCCGCATGACGCCGACCACCTCCTCGGCGCTCGTCAAGGCCATGAAGGTGCCCCCGACCGTGATGAGCAGAGGTACGCCGTAGTGGCCGAGCAGCGCGGCAGGCTCCAGCTCGCCCCTGCCCGCGGACGCGAACACCTCGAGATAGTCCTCGAACCAATGCTTTACGTCGTCGTTGTTCACGGCCTGAGAGTAGGCCAATTCGCGCTAGCCGCCAGTCCGTGGACTGGGGGACGCCGAGCGCCAGCCCGCCGAGAACCGATCGCCGCTGGACGCCACTCGACCGGGCCGCCTCTGCGCCGTTTCCAGGATGACATGGGCAGTTCATGAATGACCTCCGCGAAATGACCCATGAATGCCCGGCGGTCAACAGTTCCGGACCAGCCCCAACCCGGGAATCGTCATCCCCGGCACCAGCAGCCACTTCCTCGACCCGATCGGGCGAAGTGCAGCGGCTGGAAGTCCGTCCCGTCCCGGGTGAGCTCGTACTCGAAGTCGCCGAAGACCGCGTTGTTGCCGTTGAAACGGAAGTCCAGGAGCTCGAGGCGCTCGCCCGCCGCGTGGCGCTC
>Ga0081539_10001770_pt1 | contig 34424 bp, 29 predicted proteins | sample TabmetS4T2R2_FD_71023 | JGI IMG/M metagenome (GOLD analysis project Ga0081539, IMG submission 71023) | Tabebuia heterophylla rhizosphere microbial communities from the University of Puerto Rico - S4T2R2 | ecosystem: Host-associated > Plants > Roots > Rhizosphere ... | reverse complement strand
GGGCACCGCCCAGAACTTGGGGCTGAAGACGCCGCTGACGCTGCTGCCGGTCTGCTGGAGGTCGCCGTAGTTGGACTGGCTGCCCGAGGGGTTGGCGATGTCGCCGGTGCCGACGGCGAAGCGGGCCCCGCTCTCGGCCATGTGCGCCAGCACGTGCTCCTGGTTGGGGTTCTCGCTGCCCGAGTTGGCCTGCCCCCAGTCGCCGAACACGGCGAAGCTGAACGGCTTGGCCGGCTGGGCGGGGAGCTGGCTGGTGAACGCCGGTGACGGGTCGGTGCCGAGCAGGTCGGTCCTGGGGCTGGTGCCCAGGTAGACGCGGTAGCAGTAGGCGGTGTCGGGGTCCAGGTCGGTGACCGTGGCCTGCCACTGGTACTCCGACACCGAGTTGACGGTGATGCTGGTGCGGGTGGCGGCCACGGTCCGGCCGGCGCAGGCCGGGTCGGTGCCGGCCTTGCCGATGGTCACCGACGCGGTCACGGCCGAGGTGCGCTTGGTCGCCCAGTTGACGGTGACCGAGCCGCCGACCAGGTCGGTCAGGTACGGGTAGCGGGTGAGGGAGGCGCTGGGCTCGGCCACCGCCCCGGGCGGGGCGAGCGCCACCGCGGCCACCGCCGCAAGGGCTACGGCCAGCGCCTGGGACAGGAAACGGGTCGGGCGAGAGGAGTGAAGAAGACCGGTCATCATGGGCTCAGGCGGGTTGGATGGGCGGGTGCTCGACCAGCCGTTCCAAGGGTGGGACCTCCGGGCGCGGCCGGTCCCGGCCGGGCACATCGGGCGGTGGCGGCGGTGCCGGCCGGGGGTGGCCGTTGAGGAGGCTGGGGATGGCCTCGGCCCAGGAGAAGTCGTCGCGGGTCAGCCGCCGCACCCGCACCCCGGCCAGGAAGCCGGCCAGCAGGTCGCGCTCGCGCTCGCGCAGGGTGGCGTAGTCGTCGCCGTCGATGGAGATGGCGGGGGCGAAGGACCGGAACGGCGGGAAGCCGTAGGCGTCGTCGGTGTTCTCGATCATCAGGTCCACCGCCGTCTGGTGGCCGAGGTCCTCGAGGCCGGCGGCGCCGCGGGCGATCACGAACAGCTCCCGCACCCGGGTCGAGGGCAGATACCGGGTCCGGACCAGGCGGTGGGCCATGTACTTGGGCGGCGGGATGAGCGCCTGAGTGGCCGCGTTCAGGGCCATGATCGGCAGGTTCAGCTCCCCCAGGCGGCTGCCGACGCGGCGGCCGTTCCTGGAATGCACGCGGCTCTGCACGGCCAGCTTGCGCCGCTCGGCGGGGGTCAGGGTGTGGTGGGCGATCGCCTGCACGGTGTGGGCGCTGATGGTCAGCGGCTTGGGGTAGCAGTAGGCGTGGCCGCCGGGGGCGACGATGGTCATGTCGTCGGCCAGGAACCCGCCGCCCTGCTCGCGCAGCAGCCGCAGGATGGTGCTGGTCTTGCCGGTGTCGGTGCGGGCGGTCAGCATCACCCCATGGCCGTCGAGCTCGACCGTGGCCGAGTGCAGCAGCAGGCAGCCGCGGGAGACGAGCACGAACCGCAGCAGCGCCTCGACCACGTTGGTATAGACCACATGGGGGGAGCGGCCGAGCAGCGGGGCGACGGCGACGTCGATGCGGTCGCCGTGGAAGTCGAGGCGGAAGTTGGCCCCGAGCTGGCCCAGGTGCTCCTCGTAGGTGACGAAGGTCGGGCCGTGGGTCACCAGTGACCGGGCCCGCAGCCGGGGCTCGCCGACCGGCTCGACCCGGACCCGGATGTCGGGGGCGCCCTCCAGGGCCGGGACCCGGAAGTACTGGAGCTCGCGGAGCTGGATGTCGGACCCGACCGACACGAACCCGCTCACCTGGTACAGGTAGCGCGGCGCCGGCGGCAGGGTCCGGCGGGCGGCAGCGGCGCTGGCCCGGGCCGGGGCAGGCGGGGCGAGGCGCGGCGGGTGCAGCTTCCAGATCAGGCGGTCGCTGACCAGGAACCGCAGCAGGAAAAGGACAACCAGGGTGATGAAGTTCGAAACCAGATAATTGATCCCCAGAAATGCCGTCAGCAGGGCGAGGGTGGGCACGCGCAGCAGCAGCGTCGAGTTGTTCATGGCGAGGAACAGCACGAACCGCGATCCGAGCCGCCGGTCGGCGCCTCCGGGAAAGACCCAGCGCTCGGTCAGGCAGAAGTTCCAGGTCGACGACGCCTGGGTCGCGACCACCGCGCCGAGCAGGTAGTGGTGCCCCGCCCCGGCGACCCAGACCCACAGGACCAGCTGGTTGACGGCGATCCCGCTGGCCCCCACGGCGCCGAACCGCAGCAGCGTGACCATCCGCCGCCGGCGGGCATCAGCCCTGGTGGTGGCCCTGCGGGCACCCGCCCGGCGGCCGGTGGCGGGCCTGGGTGGGTTCTCGAGGACTGCCTGGGGAAACGTGGACCGGACTCGCCGTGCGCCTTGCTCGTCCCGCAGATGCTGGTTCAACAGCGGACGCCCCCCTGCACTGCAATTCGATCTGACCGGGTTTGGGACGCGACGACTCCACCTGGGCGGCAAGAATGCCGACAGGTTGAGGGAGTGCTGCGCCGGGGAAGCCCGCGCACCTTAACCGGGTGGGTTACGCCCTGGCAAACGGCACCCGACGGGTGCGGTAGAGTGTCCGGAGACGTCCGGAGGTGCCATGAAAGAACCGGTTTACCGCTGGCTCTGCCCGATGTGCGGGATTGCCGATGAAGCCGAGAGCGCGGAGATGGCGCGGCTCAACATCGACGTGCACATGGGGATCGCCCACCCCACCTCCCGCGAGGCCGTCCGGGTCCAGCTCGACCCCAACCGGGACATCCTGGTCCTGGACGACCGGTCCGCCGACGGGGTCGGCGACGACGAGGACGACCGCGGCCCGGCCGCCTGAACCGGCCGCGCGGGCGGACCAGCGGCCAGCCGAGGGTGGCCGCGCTCGGGTCAGACCCGGATGGCGAACGCGCCCACGCTGGATCCGAGCAGCGCGGGGAAGAAGCGCTCGGCGACCCGGTAGGGCCCGGAGCCGCGCCGCTTCCACAGCCGCCCGGCCAGGGGCAGGTCGCGGATGAACGCGCCGTCCTGGCCCTCGACCCCGACCAGGCTGAAGCCGCTCTCCAGCAGCAGCTGGCGCAGCCAGCCGGGGCTGGCCGCGGCCGCCTGGAGCTGGCCGGCGCCGGCGGCCCGCTCCAGGCGGTGGCGCCAGTAGGCGCCGTTGGTCGCCGTGACCAGCAGCACCCCGCCCGGCCGGAGGACCCGGCACAGCTCGCCCGCGGCCGGCCGGGGCGCCCGCACCCTGTCGAGCACCCCGAGCAGGAGCGCGGCGTCGAACGACCCGTCCTCGAACCGGAGCTGGGTCGCGCGGGCCACGTCCTCGTCGACGTGGCTGCAGCCGTGGCCGTCCAGCCAGGCCCCCACTGGGCTGGCGTCGGGCCCGATCACGTTCAGGCAATGCGCGCCGGCGGGGACGAAGGCCTCGAGGAGATGCTGCGCGGCCGGCGACAGCTCGGTACCCAGCGGCGGCGCGACGGACAGGTCCACGGCGGTCCTCGAAGAGATCGAGCAGTACGAACGGTGCAAGTTCTCTTCGGCATGCCGGCGGGCGAACTTGAGCCGAGGGCCACACACGAACGCTTCCTCTCGTCAAGCTCAGGCCGATAGCAACCGGGCTGCGGCAGACCTGGGGCGAATCATGCGAGCTCGGCTTGGAGCGTCTCGGTCACGGGGCGGCGGCCGCCGAGCCGGGCGGGAACAGCGGTGAGCGCCGCCACCACGAGCACGGTTGCCAGCACCACGGCGAGCCGCTGCCAGAGCGACGACAGCGTGGCCCGGTCGCTGTCGCCGCCGGTGATCGCGTTGATGGCGGCGAACAGCGCCAGGCCTCCGGGGAAGGCGCCCAAGATGGCGCCGGCGAGCGCGGGCAGCACCTGCGCGGCCGCCAGTGCCGCACTCACGTCACGAGGGGTCGCGCCAAGGGCGCGCGCCAGCGCGGAGGCATGCCGGTTGTCGAGCACCGTCGCCCAGGTGATGAAGACGGCGTTGACCGCCGCCAGGGAGAGCAGGATGACCATCACGACCAGGAGCACCTGGCGCAGCAGCTCCACCTGCGCATGGGCATAGCCGCCGGCGAGTGGTTGGGTCGTGAGGTAGGCGTTGAGTACGAGGGCGACGAAGATCCCGCTGACGGTGATCGCGATACTGACCACCGCCAGCACGACCCGTCGCGGGCGGCGGGCGGCGACCCGCAAGGCGAGCAGCAGCGGGACGGGCAGTCGGGCCGAGATCGCGATCAGCCAGCCGGTGCGGCGGGGCGGGCGGGCCGCGTCGGCCAGCGCGGTGACGGTGCTGGTGCGGGCTGCCCGGACGGCAGGGACGAAGGTCGCGACGACGGCGACGCCGAGTGCCACGGCGGTCACCAGACCGGCCGTGGACATGGTCATCGACGGCGTCCCCGCGCTGCCGATGAGGCCGGCACCGGACTCGGTCAGCAACGGAGCCGTCAGCGATCCGACCGCCAACCCGGCCACGGCCGCGACGGTGGCGACGAGGACATACTCGGCGAGCAGCACGGCAGCGACCAGGCTGGGTGTGCCGCCGACCGCTTTGAGGAGTCCGACGCGCCTGGTCTGGTCGGCCATCCGGCCGCCGACCAGCACCGTAAGGCTGGCCACGGCGAGCAGGCCAAGCAGCCAGGCTCCGATCAGCAGCAGGATCTGGGTGTCTCCGGCAAGCTCGGTGGCCTCTTGGAGGATGTTCTTCCATGACGCCAGGCGTGGAGCGTCCGGGCTCTCCGGGAGGTTTGCGTCGACGAACGCCTGGGCCGCATCCGGGTCGGCCAGCTTCAGGTTCATCACGTAGGACAGGGAGTCTGGATCCCCGAGGCTCCGCACATCGGCCTGGGTGAGCCAGACCAGGCCGGGATTGTGCAACAACCCCGCAGGCAGTTCGGGGTCGGCGAGATCGTCGGGCGTGGCGCCGCTGATGCAACCAGCGCGGACCATGCAGGAGGCCCCCGGATAGGGCGGCATGGCGGCGGTGACCGCAACGCCGACGACCTCGAACGACCGGCCGTCCAGGGTGACGGGATCACCCACGCGCAGGCCGAGCGCCTTGGCGAACGCCGCCTCCACCACCACACCGCCATCGCTGACCCAGCTGCCCCCGATCAGCTCGGGCTGGTCGACCGGCGCGGGCGCGGGGTCGCGTCCCACGGCCTGCACATCTGAAGTCCGACCGGAGGCCTGAAGCTCCGCCGGGGTGACCGGGTACGGCCCGCCGTGGTCGGTGACGCCGGGGGCGCCGGCCAGGTCCTCGAGGCCGGAACGCCCGGCCGGCTGGCCGACGCTGGCGACCACGTCGGGTCCGTTGGTCGCCTCCCGGGTGCGCTGGTAGGGGTCGCCGGCCGCGTCGCGCAGGACGAGCCCGAGCGTCAACGTCGTGGTGGCCGCCATGATGGCAAGCAGCAGCAGCGCGGCCTCGATGCGGCGCCGCCCAAGGTCACGCACCGCGAGGCGGCCCACGAGCAGGACCCGGCCCATCGCCCTCACTCCTCCAGCCCGACAAGGGCGCCGAGCTGCCCGCTGGTGCCACCGGACAACCTGGTCTCGTCCACGAACGCGCCGTCGCGCATCGAGATCATCCGGTCGGAGGTGGCCGCAACCCGCGCGTCGTGGGTGACGATGACCAGCGTCTGCCCGGACGCGTGCAGGCGCTCGAAGAGCCGGAGGACGTCCAGGGTGGCGGCGCTGTCGAGATTCCCGGTCGGTTCGTCGGCGAGGACGACCAACGGCTGGTTGCTCAGCGCCCGGGCGATCGCGACCCGCTGCCGCTGGCCACCGGACAGCGCCGAGGGCAGGAACCGCGCCCGGTCGGCGAGCCCGACCTGCTCAAGCAGCTCCTGCGCGCGCCGTCTGGCGGTCCGCGGCGAGCGTCCGGCCAGCAGCGCCGGCAGCTCGACGTTCTCGACGGCGGTGAGCTCCTCCATCAGGTGAAAGGCCTGGAAGACGAAGCCGACGGTGGTCCGCCGCATCCGGGCCAGGGCCTTCTCGCCGAGGTCGTCGATGCGACGGCCGTTCAGCGACACCGCTCCACCCGAGGGCCGGTCCAGCCCCCCGAGCAGGTGCAGCAGCGTGGACTTCCCGCAGCCGCTGGGCCCCATCACCGCCACCGTCTCGCCCGCGCCGATGTCGAGCTCGACCCCGTCGACGGCGCGCACCAGCCCTTCCCCCTTGCCGTACTCCTTTCGCAACCCGCGGGCGCCAAGCACGGATGTGGCGGCGGCGGTGCTCACGATCCGCTCCTTCGGTGGGTCCAGCTCTGCTCACATGCCTCCAGCCAGCGCAGGTCGGCCTGCAGCCGGAGCACGATGCCCTCCAGCAACAGCACCGCCTCCGAGCCCTCCGGCTCGGCCATGGCGGCGCGCTGGGCGGCCCGCAGCCGGCGCAGCAGCTCGCGGCGCTGGGTGTTGACGATCGTGAGCGGGTCGGCCAGCCCGGCCGCCGCGGCCGCGATCAGCTTGAGGTGGAACTCCGGCAGGTCGGGTCGTGGCCAGCGCACCTCGGCGATCCACTCGGCGACTCGCTGCTGGCCGTTGGGGGTGAGCGCGTACACCTTGCGATCCGACCGCTCGGCGCCATCGGCAGAGCGCTCGACCGCGACCAGGCCGGCCCGTTCCAGCCGGGTCAGGGTGACATAGACCTGCCCGGCGTTCATCGCGTCACCGAGCGGGCCGAGCGCGCCGCGCAGCCGCGCGCGCAGCTGGTAGCCGTGCGACGGCTCCTTGGCCAGCATCGCCAGCACCACTTCCTGCTGCATGGCCCCTCCCGTCTAACCGTTATCCGTTCACTAACTATAACGGTTATCCCCCCGCAGGGGACCATGCAACAACAAGGCCCCCGGTAGCCGGGGGCCTTGCGCTGCCTCCTTCGCTAGATGGCTCGCCAGTAGCCGTGGTGGCCCGACTTGCCGTGTCCGGGCTTGTCGCTCCCTCGCTCGTGCCTGCCACACGTATCCGGGCAGTTCTGGAGCTTGCCCTGGTTGTAGTCGCGCAGCAGGTCACGGAGCTGGTCGGCCTTGGAGGTGCGGCCCTTCCAGCGCACGGTGTCGCCCGAGGCGGTCTCCAGGGTGTTCCACGTGCCCTTGTGGAGGGCGCCGTCGCCGTGGCTGAGCAGCAGCTGGGCGGCGTCGATGGCGGCCTGCACCTCGGCCGGGGTGCTGGCCCCGCCGAGCTGGTTGAGCAGGGCGGCGATCAGCTCGCTCTGGAGCTTGAACCGGAAGTTGCGGCGGTGGCCGGCCTTGAGGGCCCAGTGGACCTGGGCTGCCGACAGCTGGTCGCTGCCGACGGTGAGGCCGCCGCTCGGCACCAGCCGGCCGATGAGCTCGCGGTGCTTCGCGTAGTACTTCACGGTCCAGACGCAGCCGCGCACCGGGGTGGACGGCTTGGCGTTGGTGAACACCGCCTCGGTGATGGCGCCGGAGGCGACGTTGACCGTGGCCGTCCGCGCAGCCAGGTCCTTGCTGACCAGGGAGCCGGCGCCGGCCACGGTGATGTCGGTGACCCGCGTGCCCCCGGCCGGCGCCTCGGTGATGGCCAGGTTCCCGGCCGGCGCGGTCAGCGGCAGGCTGCAGGAGCCGGCCCGGACCCGCACCGGGGTGCTGCCGACGGTGAAGTCGAACGGCGTCCCCGGCACCACGCCGGTGCCCGCGACCTTGCAGACCTTCAGGGTGCCGGGCTCAGCGGCCCGGTTGGTGAAGGTGACCTCGGTCACCACCCGGCTGGCCTCGATGGCGACGGTGACGGTCCCGGCGGTGAGGTCGGCGTCGCCGACCCGCGCTCCTGCCGGGTCGACGGTGATGTCGGACACCCGCAGCCCGTTGGTGGCCTTCTCGGTCACGGTCAGGTTCCCGACCGGGACCTCCTGGGGCGAGCTGCAGAAGCCCGCCTTGACGTCCACCGACCGGGTGGCGCGGGTGGCCAGGGTGAAGGTGAAGGTGCTGCCCGGCGTGACCCCGGGGCCGGCTTTCTTGCAGATCTTGACCAGGCCGGTCTTGGGCGGCGGCGGGAGGTTCTTGTTGGTGAAGGTGACGATCGTCTGGCTGGCCAGCTCGCCCTCGACGATCCGGACGTTGGCGGTGCGGTTGGCCAGGTCGGGCGCGCCGACCAGGCGGTCGCTCGGGGTCGCGGCCACGCCGACCAGCTGGGCGCCGGTGCGCTCGACCTCGGTCACGGTCGCCGTGCCGGCGAACAGCTGCAGCGCCATGCTGCACCCGCCGACCGGGACGGTCACAGTCCGGATCGGGCCGCCGGCCTGGCTGACGGTGAAGTTGAACCGCCCGGTGAGGCTGTCGCCGGCCGGCTTGGCCTTGCAGACCTCCAGCCAGCCCTTGGGCGTCGCCTTGTTGGTGAAGGTCAGGATGGTCTGGTTCTCGACGCCACCGGCGACGATCGCGACCTTGGCCGAGCGTGCCGCCAGGTCCGACTGCACCAGCCGGCCGGACGGGATGGCCTCGATCGCCCCGACGGTGAACCCGGGACGGGCCACCTCGGTCACGGTGGCGGTGCCGGCGGGCAGGGTGACCGGGAGGCTGCACCCCCCGACCGGGACCTCGATGGTCCCGGGCCGGCCCTCCACCGAGAAGGCGAAGCTGCCGGCCACCCCCTTGCCAGCGGCCAGCTTGCAGATCTCCAGGGTGCCGGTCTGCGGGTCGGCGGCGGCGGCATAGGCGGTGCCGAATACACCGACCACCGTGACACTCGAGACGACCAGCGCCGCGAGCAGCAGCCGAAGCCGCCGCCGCATGCGCCTGGGTTGATGACGCACTACGCATCCCCCATTGCGGGCAGGCGTCACGGGACTTCCCCGTCCCATGACGACGATGAGTTCGGTCGACGGGCGTGGACCCGCCATCCAATGGGATGGAGGCGCGCCACGCCGGCGCCGGTCCGCATGGCGGATGGCACGGCAATGCGCACGGCCGCAACACGGCCGGACAACCGGGGGTTCGAGCCAAGGAGCACGCAAGCTGGACCGGCGACGTGGTTCCTCTGGCCTCGGCGTCACCCTCTTTCAACTAGGGACCGCTAGTTGTTCGAGAAGCTCGCGCACTGTGACAGGTTCACGGATGTTGAGGCAAGTATCCGGCCGCGACCGAGAGCGAATTGAGATCAAGCGCGAACGCCGCGATCCGCGTCTATCGCACGGTGGTTCCGTTCGGCGTTTCCGGGCGGCGTTTCCCTCGGATCAGGCGGTGGTGAACGACCAGATCCGGGTCTTGAACTGCACCCACTTGCCGCCCTTGACCGCCTGGACGTAGCCGGAGACGCGGACGTTGTAGGTCGTGTTCGCGGCCAGGGGAGCCTTGGCGGCGAGCATGGCGGCGTTGGCCGGGAGGCTGGTGTCGACCGCCGAGGTGGGCACGGTCGACTTGGTGGTGCGGTAGCGGACGGCCCGGTGGATCTCCACCGGGGTCCGGGCCGAGCCCTTGGAGAAGGCGATGCCCTGGACCTTCATGGCGTACCAGCCGTCGGCGTGGAGGGTGACCACGTAGCCGACCAGCTGGGTGGGGCTGGCGGCGGCGCAGGTGCCGCCGAACGGGGTCGGGTGCTCCTGGCAGCGGTTGAACGAGGCCGGGACGCCATTCTGGCCGGCGGCCGGGTAGACGGTGATCCGCTTGGTGGTGTCCTTCCAGGTGGCGGCCATCTCCAGGACCTCGGCGGTGTAGCTGTCCTGCTGGCCGGCGGCGCAGCCGACGTGGCGGGTGTTGGCGTCCAGCAGGGGCAGGCGGTGGTAGGGGGCGTCGATCCAGCTGCGGACGCCCTTGAGGTCGGCCGCCGAGATGCCGGTGGCCGTGGTCACGTCCTCGTACTGGTAGCGCCAGGTGCCGTCGGCCAGCTTGGCCGCCTTGGTGCGGTCCCATGGGTTGATGCCGGTGAAGCCCAGATCTTTCAGCTTGGGCGACTCCAGGTGGGCGGTCTGGTCGGGGCCGAACAGGCCGAGGTCGGGGAGGCCGAGGGCAGCCAAGTAGTCGGCGGTGGCGGTGTCGGTCTTGACCCGATAGGCGGCGTGGGCGGCGGCTGCCTTGCCCAGGGCGGGGATCGAGGTCGCCGACGCCCGGGCCAGCCCGGCGGCCGTCCGGTACTGGTTCAGGGCGGTGTGGCACTGCTCGGCCGTCTCGGCGGCCGCCGGCGCCGGGCGGCCGAGCACCGCCAGCAGGGCGGCGGCGGCCACGACGACGCGGACGAGCTGGCGCAACCTGGGTCGCTCCTTCATCGGGTGCTCCTTCCTGCTGTGTCGGCAGGAACGGGCGATCGCGCGAGAGGCATCCTTCAAGGAAATCGCCGGAGTGGCCGAGCCTTCAGCCATGAGGACCGATGCGCAGGCCGGCCGGCCCGGCGCCCTGGGGTGGCGCCGGGGCCGGATCCGGCTGGCCGGGCCCAGGCTGGCCCGGCTCGGGTTGTCCCGGTCCGGCGCCCTGGGGTGGCCCCGGCTCGGGGTGGCCCGGCTCGGGTTGTCCCGGTCCTGGCTGGCCCGGCTCGGGCTGCCCCGGCCCGGCGGGATCCGCAACGGCGGGCTCCTCCTGGTCCTGCTCGCGCTGGCCGCGGTCATGGCCCTGGTCGACCGGCCGCCCGAGCCGGGCAGCGGCCGGTCCCTGCCCTGGGTGTTCCAGCACCTCCCGCCGCCGGCCGGGATCACCGCGCTGCCCCCGGTGGTCGAGCAGCCGCCGGCCCCGGCGGGCCCCGGGGGCGCGGCCGCGCTGGCCGGGAGCGGCGAGCGGCCGCTGTCCCAGGACCGGGCCCACCCGAACCGCCAGCACCCGCGGCCGGCCCGCTCGGGGTCGGGCGGGGGGCGCAGCGGGGGTGGTGGCGGCGGCCAGGGCGGGGACGGGACCTCGCCGCCGCCGGTCACCGCCCCGCCGGTGGCGGCCCCGGCGGTGCAGGTGCAGGTGCCCTCGGTCGACGTCCAGGTGACGCCGCCGTCACTCCTGGGACGTACCCTGCCGGAGGTCGGTGCGGAGACGCCGGCGGTGACGGTGGGCACCCCGGCCACCGCGGTTCCCCGGCTGCGGCTCGGTTGACAGCCATCCCCTGAGGTTGGCACCATCCCACTGGATGGTAAGGGGATGGTGGTTGTGGGTGAGGCGGACAAGACCGAGAAGATCACCGTGAACCTGGGCCTGGTCGACCTGGGACAGATCGACCTGCTGGTCCAGGAGGGGTTCTACGCCAACCGGACCGACTTCATCCGCACGGCGATCCGGAGCCAGCTGGCCACCCACGCCGAGGCGGTGCACCATACGGTCGCCCGCAAGACCCTGGTCCTGGGAGTCCAGCACTACTCGCGGCGGGACCTGGAGGCGATCCGCGACGCCGGCCAGCGGCTCCAGATCCGGGTGCTGGGACTGGCCAGCATCGCCGACGACGTCTCCCCCGACCTGGCCCTTGCCACCATCGAATCGGTCGAGGTGCTCGGCGCCCTCCGGGCCAGCACCGCGGTCAAGGCGGCCCTGGCCGGCCGCATCGCCTGACCCCGAACAAGGAAGCAGTGATGCAGATGCAGGACGACATGGCCGAGGCGACCCGCCTCACCCGCAACGGTCGCCTCGCCGAGGCCACCGCCCTGATCCAGCGGACCCTGGGACGGTCGGCCGGGGGGCCTGTGGACAGCGGCGCGCCCCCATCGCCGCCTTGGGCTACCCTCCCGGAAGGGGCCCCACCACCGGCGGCTGAGGCTGCAGCACGCCCGGGGTCGGCTGCGGCTCGCTCGGGTTCGGCTGGGGCACGCTCGGGTTCGGCTGCGGCACGCCCGGGGTCGGCTGGGGCACGCTCGGGGTCGGGTGGCCGGTTCCTCGACGCATCGTTCACCAACGCGGCCGGGACCCGCGGCTACAAGCTGTACGTCCCCGGCGGCTACGGCGGGCGGGCGGTGCCGCTGGTGGTGATGCTGCACGGCTGCACCCAGACGGCGGCCGACTTCGCCGCCGGGACCCGCATGAACCAGCTCGCCGAACGGGACACCTTCCTGGTCGCCTACCCCGAGCAGGCCGGCGCCAACCAACGGCGCTGCTGGAACTGGTTCCTGCCGGCCCACCAGCGGCGCGACGCCGGCGAGCCGTCGCTGCTGGCCGGGATCACCCGCCAGGTCATGGCCGCCTACAAGGTCGACCCGGGGCGGGTGTTCGTGGCCGGGCTCTCGGCCGGCGGCGCCATGGCCGCGGTGCTGGCCGCCACCTACCCGGACCTGTTCACGGCCGCCGGGATCCACTCCGGCCTGGCCTACGGCGCCGCCCGTGACGTCTCCTCGGCCTACGCGGCCATGCGGGACGGGCCCCCGGCGGGCGGCCCGGCCGCGGGCGGCGGCAGCGTCCCGGTGATCGTGTTCCAGGGCGACCGCGACACCACCGTCGCCCCGGCCAACGCCGCCGCCCTACTCTCCCCCTGGAGCCAGTCGGCCCGGCCCGAGGTCGTCTCCGGCCCCGGCTGGACCCGCCGCGTCTACCGCGACGGTGACGGCCACCCGACCGCCGAGTGGTGGAACGTGCACCGGCTCGGCCACGCCTGGTCGGGTGGCAGCCCCCAGGGTTCCTTCACCGACCCGGCCGGCCCGGACGCCTCGGCCGAGCTGGTGCGGTTCTTCGCCGACGTGGCCCGCCGGGGCGAAGACCGGCCGCGGGGCCTCCGCGCCTGGCTGCGCCGCGGCTGAACCGGGTGCTAGCGCAGGATCTCGACGAGCAGGACCCAGGCGTCGATGACCCCAACGCCCAGGAGCAGCACGAACAGCAGCCCGATGAGGACCGCGGCGGCCCCGGACACGCCCACGAACAGGTCATGCCAGGGCTCAGAGGAGTAGGCGGCCGCCGCTGATCACCTGCCCTCGGGGTAGGCGTCGTGGTAGTTCCACCACCCGTACGGTGGGGTTTGCGGGTATCCCTCCGGCGAGTCCTCCCATGCCTCCTGGCGGCCGAGCGCGGTCATGTCGAGGTAGTTCCAGGTGTTCCCCATCTGCTCGTCGCCGCGGGCGTCGATGAAGTAGGTGCGGAAGATCCGGTCGCCCTCGCGGATGAACGCGTTGGTGCCGTGCCAGTCGTCGACGTCGAAGTCCTTGTCGAAGTCGTCGGTGATCGTGTACCAGGGGATGTGCTCCCATCCGTGGCGCTGCTTCAGGCCCCGGATCTCGGCCTGGGGGGCGCGCGAGGCGAACACCAGCGTCGTGTCCCGGGCGTTCAGGTGGCCGGGGTGGGCGACCTGGTCGGCGACCATCGAGCAGCCCACGCACGCCCGCTCCGGATACGAGCCGCCCTCGGCGTAGGTGGTGACCTCGGGCCCGTAGAAGGCCCGGTAGACGATCAGCTGACGGCGGCCATCGAAGAGGTCGAGCAGGCTCGCCCTGCCGTCGGGCCCGTCGAACTCGTAGGTCTTGTCCACGGCCAGCCATGGCATCCGCCGGCGCTCGGCGGCGAGCGCGTCACGGGCGCGGGTCAGCTCCTTCTCCTTCACAAGCAGGTCCTGGCGCGCGGCTTGCCACTCCTCCGCCGACACGATCTGGGGTGTCTTCATGCGGGCTCCTCTCCTGCGACTCCAAGAGCATCGCATGCCGGTGGAACAGACCGCTCCGTCAACGGCCCGGCCGTTCGAGGGTCAGGCGTAGATCCGGCGCAGGTTGGCGTAGTCGGTGGCGTCGGGATGACCGTACAGGGTGGTGAAGCCGTCGCGCATGCAGGTCCGGCCGGTCCGGCGGTGGCCGAGGCCGAAGGCGTGGCCGAGCTCGTGGCAGGCGGTCTTGCGCCGGGTCGAGGCGCTGGTCAGGTAGCGGTTGTTGAGGTGCAGGCTGCCATACCAGGCGAGGTTGGTTTTCGGGTCGTAATTGAGGGTGGCCCAGCCAGCGAGCGGGCGGGTCGAGCTGCCCTCGTACACCTTGACGCAGTAATACCGGGAGGGACAGTGCTGCACGAACACGACCCGGATGCGGCTGCTGAGGGCCCATTCGATCCCGGCCCGCTTGACGTAGGACCAGTTGGTCGCCCCGACCCTTGTCTTCTCCACGTACACGGTGACCTGGGCGTTGGTGCCCCGGTACCAGTGCGGCTGGGCGAGGGCGGTGGCCGGCAGGGCCAGCACGGCCAGGAAGGTGAGCGTGGCAACGAGCTTTCGCAAGGCAATTCCCCCGGTCGGTGAACCTCCAATTGCAGGGAAAATGCTCGCCCAATTGGGTGAAGCGGGAAATCGAGAATGCGGGGGATCGGGGGTCGGTACCGGCCGTCGCAGCGCGGCCCTGGACACGGGGCGGGCGCTAGGTAGGGATGCGGAGGCGGAACCGGACCTACCGGCAGGGATCGCCGCCAATCACCGCGGCCGGACCAGCCCGGCCCGCGCGCGGCCGCGCCGCCCGACCTAGGTAGATGCGCCTGCGGCCGGCGGCGGCGTTGGCGGCGCCGTCGGTGGTGGATACGCTGCTGGTGACGCCCAGCCGGGGCGAGGAGGAGGGCAAGCGGCCGTGACTGCCTCCCGGGTCGAGATCCGCCGGGGCACCTACCACGACTCGGTGACCCTGATGCAGGTGTCCCGCCAGGCCGAGCAGCTGCCCGGGGTCGAGGCCGCGGCCGCCGTGGCCGCCACCCCGGTGAACCTGGACCTCCTGGCCAGGCAGGGGTTCGCCGTCGACCCGGCCGGCCTCGGGCCGAGCGACCTGGTGGTTTGCGTCCGCGCGGCCGACGAGGCGGCGGCCGACCAGGCCATGGAGCAGGTCGCCGCCCTCCTGGCCGGGCCCTTCGGAGGCGACGGCGCGTCCGGGGGCGCGGGGGCCGGCCCGGTGGCCCCGCCCCGGTCCCTGGGGGCCGCCGCCCGCCGCCACCCCGACCTGAACCTGGCCGTGCTGTCGGTGCCGGGACGGCACCTCCACTACGAGATCACCCAGGCCCTTGAGGCCGGCCTGCACGTGTTCTGCTTCTCCGACGGTCTCGACCCGGCGGCCGAGGCGGCCAGCAAGCGGTTCGCCGCCGAGCGGGGGCTGCTTCTCATGGGTCCCGACTGCGGCACCGCCATCCTCGACGGCGTCGGCCTCGGGTTCGCCAACGCCGTGCGACGCGGCCCGGTCGGCGTCGTCGGCGCCTCCGGCACCGGCATCCAGGAGGTCACCTGCCTGCTCGACGCCGCCGGGGTCGGCATCTCCCACGCAGTCGGCGTCGGCGGCCGCGACCTCTCCCCCGAGGTCGGCGGCCTGATGACCCTCCGCGCCCTTGAGCTGCTGGCCGCCGACCCCGCGACCGAACGGATCGTGGTCATCTCCAAGCCCCCCGACCCCGACGTCGCCGGGCGGGTCGCCGAGGCCGCCGCGGCGACCGGCAAGCCGGCGGTCCTCGCCTTCCCCGGCATCGCCGCTCCCCCGCCGCTGCCGGGCGAGGTGGCGTTCGCGGGGTCGCTGGAGGAGGCGGCCGCCTGGGCCGCCAAGGGCAAGGTCGCCGAGGGCATGGTGCAGCCCCAACCCCCGGCGGTCACGCCCGGGGCGATCCGGGGGCTGTTCTGTGGGGGGACCCTCTGCTACGAGGCGATGGCGGTGGTGGCCAGCGCGGTCGGGCGGGTCGCCTCGAACATCCCGCTGCGGCCGGAGTGGGGCGTGGCCGACAGCAACCGGAGTGAGGGGCACACCTTCGTCGACTTCGGGGACGACGCGCTGACCGAGGGGCGGGCCCATCCGATGATCGACCCCGGGCTGCGCAACGAGCGGTTCCGGCGGGAGGCGGCCGACCCCGGGACCGGGGTGGTGCTGGTGGACGTGGTCCTCGGCTACGGCGCCCATCCCGACCCGGCCGGTGAGCTCGCCCCCTTGATCGAGCAGGCCCTGGCCGGCCGGCCCGGTGGGCTGTCGGTGGTGGTGTCGCTGTGCGGCGCCGCCGGCGACCCGCAGGGCCTGGACGGCCAGGCGGCCGCCCTCCGGGCCGCCGGCGCCCTGGTGACCCGCTCCAGCGCCCAGGCCGCCCGCCTGGCCCTGGCCGCCGCCGGCCTCGACCGGGCGGCCGCCCGGCCCGCCCCGGTCCCGGCCAGGCCGCGGCCCCTTCCCGGAGGGCTGGACCAGATGACCTTCCGGCCGGGTCCCGGTCCCGGCGGGCCGGGCGCCGGGCTACGACCTCCCCGACCGGACCCCCGGCCGGACCGCGACGGCGGGCGACCGTGAGCGGGCTGCTCGGGCGGCCGCTGCAGGCGGTCAACGCCGGGGTCGAGCTGTTCGCCGGGGAGCTGGAACGCCAGGGCGCGGCCGTCCAGCGGGTCGAGTGGCGGCCGCCGGCCGCGGGGGCCGAGGAGGCGCTGGACCGCCTCGCCGCCCGCGCCGGGCAGACCGCCGACGCCAACGACCGCGCGGTGGCGGCCATGCAGGCGGCCGAGCCGCGGGTGGTGGGGATCGGGCGGGCCGGCGACCTGCTGCCCGGCCTGGACGAGCGGACCCTGCTCCATGCCGGCCCGCCGATCGACTGGGCCGACATGTGCGGGCCGCTGCGGGGGGCGATCATCGGGGCGGCCATCCACGAGGGGCTCGCCGACGGCCCCGACGCGGCGGTCCGCCTGGCCGAACGGGGCGGCGTGCAGTTCGGCCCCTGCCACGAGCGGGGCGCCGTCGGCCCCATGGCCGGGGTGGTCAGCGCCTCCATGCCGGTCTGGGTCGTCGAGAACGGGGACCGGGGCAACCGGGCCTACTGCACCCTCAACGAGGGCCTCGGCAAGGTGCTGCGCTACGGCGCCTACGACACCGAGGTGCTGGACCGCCTGGCCTGGATGCGGGACGTGCTGGCCCGCGTCCTGGCCGCCGCCCTGGCCCGGCTGGGCGAGCCGCTCGACCTCCGGGCCCTGATCGCCCAGGCCCTGCAGATGGGCGACGAGGGCCACAACCGCAACCGGGCCGGGACCTCGCTGCTGCTGCGGGCGCTGCTGCCGGCCCTGCTGACGGTCGAGGAGCCGAGCGCCGACGTGGTCGCCGCGGCCGAGTTCATCTCCGGCAACGACCACTTCTTCCTCAACCTGGCCATGGCCGCCGGCAAGGCCACCGCCGACGCGGCCGCCGGGACCGCCGGGGCCTCGATCGTGACCGCCATGGCCCGCAACGGCACCGAGTTCGGGGTGCGGCTGGCCGGGACCGGGGACCGCTGGTTCACCGGCCCGGCGGGGGTGGTCGACGGGCTGTACCTGCCCGGGTTCGGCCCCGAGGACGCCAACCGCGACATCGGCGACTCGACCATCACCGAGACCATCGGCATCGGCGGGATGGCCATGGCCGCCGCCCCGGCCATCGTCCGCTTCGTCGGCGGCAGCCCCTCCGACGCGGTCGCGGCCACCCTGTCCATGTACGACATCACCTGGGCCGAGAGCGGCTCGTACCTGGTGCCGACGCTCGGCTTCCGGGGCACGCCCCTCGGGATCGACTGCCGCGAGGTCGTCCACACCGGGGTCCTGCCCACCGTCAACACCGGCATCGCCCACAAGGACCCGGGTGTCGGCCAGGTCGGCGCCGGCCTGGTCGAGCCGCCGATGGAGGCGTTCGTGGCCGCGACCCGGGCCCTCGCCGGCATGCCCTGAGCGGTTCGTGGTCACCCTTCCCGCGCAGCTCGTCGCCACCCCGGTCCTGGAGCGGCTGGCGGGCGGGTCGCGGGGCGAGACGGCGAACGGGCGGACCGGTGCGCTCGAGGGGGCGGTCCTCGGGGCCGGGGACACCGCCGTCTGGATCGACCTGGACGGGTTCGTGGTCGTCGTCACGACCCGCGAGGTTCCCCTGCTCCCCAACGCCATCGCCCTCCCCGCCGGGTCCGGCGCCCTTGGCGCTGCCGTCGCCGGGTCGCGCGGGACCGCCCGGCTCGTGCCGGGGCGGGTCGCGCTCGGCGCCCTCCAGGTCACCTGGGACCCCGCCGCTCCCCCATCCTGGGACCCGACGGTTCCGGTCCCCGCCCGCGTGTCCCACGCTGTGCTGGCGGCCCGCGGAGCGGCCATCCTTGCCGCCCTCGGGTCCCGCGGCACCCCGCCCCCAGCGGCCGCCCAGGGAAGCCTGGTTCGCGAGCTCGCCCGGATCGGGATGGTCACCGCGAGCGACCCGGAGGGGGCGGCCGGGCTGGCCCTGCTGTTCCGGGCCGTCGGGGCGCGCGACCCGGAGCCGGCTGCGGCGGCCGTTCGCGCCTTGCTGGGGCGCGGTCCCGGGCTCACGCCCGAGGGCGACGACCTGCTTGCCGGCGTCGCCGGGACCCTGGCCGTCCTCGGCCCGGCGATCAGCCCGCCCGCGCCAGCCGGGGACCGGCGGCCGCATGGGCGGCTCCCAGATGCGGAGCCCTTCGGACCGCTGCTGGCCGCACTGCGCCCACCGCCCGGCCGGACGACCACGCTGTCGGCGACCCTGCTGGCGCTGGCCCTGGACCGCCGGCTGCCCGAGCCGGCGGCGCGGCTGCTCGACCTCGGCCCCGCCGGCGAGCGGGCCTGGCCGGCGGCGCTGACGCGGCTGGAGCGGCTGGGCCACGGATCCGGCCGGGCGTACGCGGCGGGCATCGCCGCCACAGCCAGCCTGCTCGCCGCCGGCGCGCCCGCCCGCCGCTAGTCCCTCTCTGCGGCCAGGTGGTGCTCCGGCAGCCGGGCCAGATCCGACACCGGTCCGAGATGACCGAGCTTGTCGGGATTGGCCACCGCGTGGACCGCCTGGACCACGCCGTCGGCGACGTCGAGCTCGAGCACGCCGAGCACGCGCTCGTCCGCGTCGTAGAGCAACGCGCCCGGCTGGCCGTTGACCCAGGCCAGCCGGAGGGAGGCGCCGAGGGCCCGGCCACGGCGGAGCCCGCCGACGAGCACCCGCATGACGCGCTGCCGCCCGGCCAGCGGCTTCCCGATCGCCTGCGCCTTGCCGCCGCCGTCCCCGTGAAGCACCACGTCGGGCGCGAGCATGCCGAGCAGCGCGTCCATGTCGCCGCCGGCGGCGGCCTCGAAGAACCGGCGGGCCAGCTCCTCGCCTTCCGCCCGCTTCGCCGGGGGTGGCGCGCTGGCACGCGCCCGGCCGCCGGCGGCGATGTGTCGCCTGGCACGGGCGAAGAGCTGCCGGCAGTTCACCTCGGTCTTGCCGACGATCGTGGCCACATCCGGGTAGCCGTACCCGAACACCTCGCGCAGCATGAACACCGCCCGCTCCACCGGCGACAGGGCCTCCAGCAGCACCAGGAACGCCATCGACAGCGAGTCGGCGAGCTCGGCGTGCTCGGCCGGCCCGGGCTCGTCGGCGGCCACGACGACCGGCTCGGGCAGCCAGTCCCCCACGTACGTCTCCCGCCGGACCCGCGACGAGCGCAGGTGGTTGATCCCCAGCCGCGTCACCGCGGTCGTCAGGTACGCCTTCGGGTCGGCGATCGTGGTTCCCGCCTGGCGCGCCCTGGTCAGGCCAAGGAACGCGTCCTGCACGATGTCCTCGGCGTCGCCCACCGATCCGGTCATCCCGTAGGCGATGGAGAACAGCAGCGGCCGGTACCCGGCCGCACTCGTCTCATCGGCTGACCCAGTCACGGAATCCCTCCCGCCAGCTCGGGTACCGCGGCTCCCAGCCGAGCTCCTTCCTTGCCTTCTCGTTCGAGGACCCGCGCCATTCGGTCATCTGGGCCACGACGAACGTTCCGGCGAGCAGCCGCCCCAGCCAGGTCGGCAGGCGCAGCGGCGGCTTCGCGCCCGCGACCTCGGCCAGGTACGGCAGCCACTCCGCAACCGGCGCCGGGTCGCTGTCCACGACGTTGTAGACGCCAGGCGCGCCGCCCTCGACCGCGGCCAGCGTCGCGGCCGCGGCGTCGGTGATCTCGATGAACGACGAGATCCCGGTCCCGCCGCCGATCACCGGCACCAGCCGCTTCCGCACGGCGTCCAGCAGGATCTCCGAGGCGCCCGGCCCGTAGAAGCCGCCGTAGCGCAGCACGATTCCCTCCGGCACCGCCAGCGGCACGGCCTCCTCCACATGCTTGATCGCCGCCAGCGACCGCGCTGACGACCTGGACGGCGGCCGCGAGGCAAGCGCATCTTCCTCGGTCTTCACCGGGCCGCCGGAACGCTCGTAGGCCGCGATGTTGCCTTGCGCGATGACCCGGCGGGTGCCCGCCCGGGCCGCGGCCGCCAGCAGGTTGTCGGTGCCCCGGGTCCGCAGCTCGTTGGTGGCGGCGAACGACCTGTCGGGGTTGCGGAGGCTCCGCATGCCCGCCAGGGCGGTCATCTCGTGCACGATCACCTCCGGCGCGGCGGCCAGCACCGCCGCGGTCACCGCCTCGCGGTCCAGCCCGTCGAGGACCACCGGCGTCGCGCCCGCCTCGCGCAACCGCGCGGTCTTGGCGGGCGTCCTCGTCGTGCCGGTGACCTCGTGACCCGCCGCGACCAGTTCCGGCACGAGGTGCTGTCCCAGTGCCCCGGTCGCTCCCGCGACAAAGACTCGCATGTCCGTTCCTTCCGTGTGGTGTTTACCCTTGAAGACAAGGCACCACCCGGAGCTGTGACACGCCGCAACCCTCCGCCGGCAGCCGGCGTGCTGGTCCGGTCAGGACGGTAGCCGCTGGGGGAGCTCCCGGTGCAGCAGGCGGGTCTCGACGGCGTCGGCGGCGGCCGGCGGTCCGCCCGCGGCGGCGAACGCCTGCTGGAGGCGCCTGGCGCCCTCGCGCAGCCGGATCGTCTCGTGCACCTTGGCGCGGAGGCGGTCGGGGCGGAGGCGCTTGGCGGGCAGGCGGGTGCCGGCGCCGGCCACCTCCACCCGCCGGGCGACCTCCAGCTGGTCGCGGCCGAAGGGGACGGCACACACCGGCACCCCGCGGGCCAGCGCCTTCTGGGTGGCGCCCATGCCGCCATGGGTGACGGCGCAGGCGGCGCGGTCCAGCACCAGCCTGTGCGGCAGGAACCGCTCGATGCGGGCGTTGGCCGGCGCCTGGAAGCCGGCCGGGTCGCCGGCGGGCAGGGTGGCCACCACGGCCACCGGCTCGTCGGCCAGCCCTTCCAGGGCCGCCTGCACCAGGCGGTGGTCGTCCTGGAACTCCGAGGAGGTGGTGACCAGCACGATCGGGCGATCCAGGTCGTCCAGCCATGACGGCGGGTCGGCCGGTGGATCCCAGTCGCAGGGTCCGACCAGGACGACGTTGCCGGGCCAGTCGCGGCGCGGGTACTCGAACGGCTCGGCGGTCAGGTAGAGCAGCAGCGGCGCCCGGCCGAACAGGTCGTCGGCGCCGCCGACCGGGGCCAGGCCCAGCTGGCCGCGGATGCGGTTGATCGGCGGGGCCATCGTGCGCTCCAGCGTGCCGAGCACGACCGGTCGCAGGAGCCGGTCGCGGAGCCGCCCCAGGGGGCCGCGGGCCGGCGGCAGCCCGGGCCCGAACGGCGGCGCGTCCGCTGAGCGCAGCGGCAGCGGGTAGGGACAGAACGCCGCCCAGGGGCCGTCCCAGGCCTCGGCGGCGGCGATGGCGCCCCAGGCGTTGACGTCGACCAGCAGCGCGTCCGGCCGTTCCTGGCCGATCGCCCGGGCCAGGTCGGGGCCGTCCTGCTCGGCGCGCTGGGTGAAGATCCGGACCGCCCGGGCCAGCGCCGCCCGCGGGTTGCCGGCGCGCCAGTCGTCGTGAGCGATCGCCTCGATCCGGTCGCTGATGGGGGCGGCGTCGAACCCGCGAGCCTTCATCGACGGCACCTCTGCGGCGAGGGTGCGCAGCGCGATCTGGTGGCCGCGGCGGGCCAGCTCGTCAAGGATCGGGACCAGCGGGAACAGGTGCCCGCGGGCGGGCGTGGTGTAGGCGAGGATCCGGGCCATCAGCCGCCTCCTGTCAGGGGTTGCAGCAGTTCGATCAGGGCCAGCTCGGTCTGGCGGCGGCTCAGGTGCCGGTCGTGGCGCAGCAGCTTCCAGGTGAGCACGTCGGTGACGGCGATCAGCTGGGCCAGCCGACGGGTGCGCTGGGTGCCTCGCAGCCCGGTCAGCGCTGGCGCGAACACCCGCGCACACCAGCTTGCGTGGTAGGCGCGGCCCTGGTCGGCGAGGGCGCGCAGCGCCGGCGAGCGGTCCTCCTGGGCCAGCAGGCGCAGCACCGGCACGCCGAGCTCCTCGTAGTGGTCCACCAGGTTGCGCACCGCTCCCGGCAGGTCGCCGACCGGCGCCTGGTCCCGCTGGAGGCGGACGCGCTCGGTCTCGCGCTCGGCGGCGGCGGCCAGCAGCCCCTGCTTGCCCCCGAAGCGGCGGATGACGGTCTGCACCGAGACCCCGGCGCGGTCCGCCACCTCCTCCAGCGGGATGTCGTCCACCGGTCGCTGCCAGAACACGGCCACGGCGGCGTCGAGGATCCGCTCGCCGGTGGCCGCGGCCGCCGCGGCCCGGGCCTGCATCCGGTACGGGCGCCTGGGCGGCGCCTCGCTCGATTTCATGTTAGCTAGTTAACACGAAAGGTCGCGGGGCGGCAAGGGGCCGCATGCCGGATTCGTGAGACGGCGGTCGCCTTGTTGCCCGGGCGGGGCGGATGCGAAGGTCTAGGCCGGCCAGGTGCGCCTGGCGCTGACGGCGACCGACGAAGGGAGACGTGCCGTGGGGCTCGAGTCGATGCGGGTGCTGGACCTGTCGCAGGACTTCAGCATGCACACGCCGGCGTTCGCCAGCTACGACGGGCCCTCGATCAAGTGGGTCAAACGGCTGGCGTTCGACAAGGTCGGGGGGCAGGAGATCACCTCGACCCTGCACGTCGGCACCCACCTCGACGGGCCGGTGCACTTCTGGTCGGCCGGCAAGACCATCGGCGAGCTGCCCCTGCCGTGGCTGGTCGGCTCGGCGGTGGTGGTCGACCTGGAGCGGATGGGGGTCGGCGACTACCAGCTGTACGGGCCCGAGCACTTCGAGCAGTGGGAGCGGGACACCGGCCTCAAGGTGGAGCGCGACGACATCCTGATCATCCACACCGGCTACCACCGCTTCTACAACGAGAACTGGGTCGACCGCAGCCAGGTCGACGAGACCCGCTACTTCGTCCGCCATCCCGGGCCGACCCGGGAGTTCGCCGAGTGGGTGCTGGACCGCGGGGTGCGGTGGCTGGCCGTGGACGCCGGCAGCGCCGACCACCCGATGAACACCGTCATTCGAAGCATTCGCCCGGACGAGGCCGAGGACGCCGAGGCGGCCATCGGGCGGCCGCTGGACGAGGTGTTCCCCCGCCAGGACCTCCAGATCATGCACACTTTGCTCTTCCCCCACGACGTGATCCACATCGAGAATCTGGGTGGCCAGATCGACGACGTCCTCGACCGGCGCATCCAGTTCGGCTGCTTCCCCTGGAAGTTCGTCGGGGGCGAGGCGGCGTTCTGCCGCGCCGCCGCCTTCCTGGAGGAGTGAGCAGATGACCCAGAGCGACCACGCGATCCACTTCACCTGGCTGTCCCAGGAGGACCTGCTGGAGGCCGGCTGCCTCGACTTCCAGATGGCCATCAGGGCGGCCGAGTCGGCGCTGCTGGCCCACCGCAACGGCCATGTGCTGTTCCCCGACAAGATCGTGCAGATCTTCAACCAGGAGACCCAGGAGCGGATCAACTGCCTGCCCGCGACCCTGCTGACGGAGAAGGTCTGCGGCGTGAAGTGGGTGTCGGTCTTCCCGCCCAACGTGCCCCGCTTCGGGCTCCAGAACCTGACCGCGCTGTTCATCCTCTCCGAGATCGAGAAGGGGTTCCCGATCGCGGTGCTCGAGGGGACGCTGGCCTCCAACATCCGCGTCGGCGCCATGGGGGCGCTGGCGGCCAAGCACTTCGCCCCCCCGGAGGCGCGGGTGATCGGGTTCATCGGCAGCGGCGAGCAGGCCAAGATGCACCTGCTGGCCATGAAGACGGTGCGCCCGACGCTCACCGAGTGCCGGGTGGCGGCCAAGACCACCGAGGAGGAGCGGGAGTTCGTCAGCGAGCTCGCCCCGCTGGTCCCGGACATGGAGGTGGTGGGGACCGGCACCGACCTCGCCCGGGCCATGGAGGGGGCCGACATCCTGGTCACCGCGACCAGCGCCCAGGCGCCGCTGCTCAAGGCCGCCTGGATGCAGCCCGGGTCCTTCTACAGCCACGTGGGCGGCTGGGAGGACGAGTACGCGGTGGCCAGGCAGTGCCAAAAGATCGTCTGCGACGACTGGGAGACGGTGAAGCACCGCACCCAGACCCTGAGCCGGATGTACCAGGACGGCGAGCTCACCGACGGCGACATCCACGGCAACCTCGACGAGGTCGTGGCCGGTGAGAAGCCGGGCCGGGAGGCCGCCGACGAGCGCGTCTACTTCAACGCCGTCGGGCTGGCGTTCGTGGACGTGGCCATCGGCCTGGCCATGTACCGGCGGGCCGTCGAGGCCGGCAGGGGCCGCCAGCTGACCATGCAGGAGACGATGATCTTCGACCATGCCAACCTGGCCGAGTACGTCCGCTGGTGAGGCGGCGTTGCCGCGCGGTCGGCCTTCCGGGGAGGGAACTGGACCGCGCGGCAGCCGCCAGGCGGGCGGGAGGGGGGCTAACCGCCCGCCGTGCCGTTGAAGTAGGTCTGAGCCTTGGCCCAGACGTTCTGGCCGACCGAGGCGCCCGAGGAGCGCCCGTGGAGGTCGGCGTCGGGGAAGTGGATGCCACCGTAGCGCCGCGACATGCCGGCCTCGTCCCGGGCGGCGCTGAACGTCGGCCAGGTGAGCACGGTCGGCAGCAGCGGCGTGGCCCCCGGCTCGATGAACGAGGTCCCGGGCCCGATCGTCGTCCTGGCCCCGAACAGGTCGCTCCCGGTGAACTGCTGGAGGACCCTGGCCCCGGCGCCGCTGAAGGTGGAGTGGCCGGAGGTGTACTCGGGGAACGGCGGGGTCGGGAAGGTCACTGCCTGGTAGGGGGTCCAGGTCTCGCCCCGGATGAGCCGCGTGCCCTTGTAGGGGCCGGCCCAGGCCAGCACCAGCTTGCCCTTCATACGGGTCCGGACGGCGGTGATCGGCCGCACGTAGTCCCAGTGCAGCTTGGCGTTCCAGGCCACGATGCTGGCGTCCAGCTCGGCGTTGGCCACCGCGAAGGTCAGCTTGGTGCTCTGGTCGAGGTCATAGCCCCGGGCCCGGCAGACGGCCCCGGCGAACAGGATCCAGTGGCCGGGCGGGGTCTCGCTGTGGGGGCCGTCGGCCCAGTACTCGGCCCGCATCTTGGTCAGGTCGGTGAGGGTGGCGCTCATGGTCAGGGTGTCGGTGACCTCCTCGTCCAGCAGCCCCAGGGTCTTGTACTCGGGCCCGGGCGGGAGGAACTGGTCGTGGGAGGTGAGCGCGAACGGGGTGACGAAGCCCCACTGCGGGGTCAGAAACTTCTGGACGATCGTGCCGCCGTTGCCGTCGGGGTGGCGCAGCGGCTGCCAGCGGAACGGGTCGTTGACCTGGTCGGGGGTGTTGACCGGGGCGTAGCCGGTGGTGTCGGCATACCCGTTGGCCTGGTTGGACCCGTCGTTGGCGCGGAAGGCGATCACGGCCGCGGCCGCGGCGTTGCCGACCCCGGTCGGGGACACCGGGTCGGTCGAGGCGTCATCGGGGTCGTAGCCCATGCCGGACATCAGCCCCCGGAAGTCGCTCGTCCGGGCCGGGAACAGGTTCAGCAGGGCCCGGTAGGCGGCGTAGCTCATGGCCTGGCTCTTGTAGGCGTCGGTCCGCTCGGCGGCCGGGCGCCGGGCCCAGCCGGCGGGGCGCCGGGTCGGCACGGCGGTGGCGTCATAGGCCGACCAGGCGTCGTACATGGCCGTGTGCACGATGGCCAGGGCGCGGGCGTTGATGGTCGGGCCCGTCTTCAGGGCCCGGATGGCGCTCAGGGTCTGCTCGCTCCAGCGCAGCGCGGCGTTGTCGTCGGCCCGCGGCCCGTAGGCGTCCAGCGGGTACAGGGGGCCGGGGCCCAGCGGCAGGATGGGCAGGGGCAGCCGGATCTCGAGGCCGACGTCGGCCTCGACGTCGGCGGTGGCGGTCGCCACGACGGTGGCGCCCAGGGCGACCACGAGCGCGAGAACCAGGACAAGTCGGCGGGTCACGGCGCTGCCCCCTCTTGAGCATACGACTTGAACATACGACCGTCAGACAGCGGGGAACCATAACAAGGTCCATCGGACCGGGACAATGCCGTCCGGACGGGGAGTACTACCGAGTTTCGGACTCCAGGCTCTGGGGAAGGGCGGCGCCGTAGCCGCCCTGACCAGCGGCGAAGCCGGCGGCCCCGGTCATGGGCCAGCATGGTCGCCGCCCGATTGAGTCGCGGGCGCACCAGGTGCCACCATGCCGGGCACGCAGCCGTCCGCCCGGGACCGCGAGCCGCCGTCCCGCCAGACCGACATCGAGGAGAGACACAGGTGCCCGAGGCCATTCCCCTGGTCGACGTCCGGGCCGCCTACCGGGCCCAGCAGGCCGAGCTGGACGCGGCCGTGGCCAGGGTGGTGGGCAGCGGCGGGTTCATCCTCGGCCCCGAGGTCGAAGGGTTCGAGGCCGAGTTCGCCGCCTTCTGCGGCACCCGGCGGGCGGTCGGGGTGGCCTCGGGGACGGCCGCCATCCACCTGGCCCTGGCCGCGCTCGGGGCCGGGCCGGGCGACGAGGTGGTCACGGTCGCCCACACCTTCACCGCCTCGGCCGAGGCGCTCGTCCACGCCGGGGCCCGGCCCCGGTTCGTGGACGTGGACGAGGCCACCGGGGGCATGGACCCCAAGGCCCTGGCCGGTGCCGTCGAGGGCGCGGCCGCGGTCCTGCCGGTCCATCTCTACGGCCTGCCGGTCGACATGGCGGCCATCCTGGCCGTGGCCGCCGGCGCCGGCGTGCCCGTGGTCGAGGACGCCGCCCAGGCCCATGGGGCGACCCTGACCGGCGCCGGCGGCAAGGTGCGGCGGGCCGGCTCGCTCGGCCGGCTGGCCGCGTTCAGCTTCTACCCGGGCAAGAACCTGGGCGCCTTCGGCGACGCCGGCGCGGTGACCACCGACGACGACGAGCTGGCCGACCGGGTGGCCCGGCTCCGCGACCACGGCCGCACCACCAAGTACGAGCACGCCGAGGTCGGCTGGGGCGAGCGCCTGGACGCCCTCCAGGCGGCCGTGCTGCGGGTCAAGCTGCGGCGGCTGGAGACCGGCAACGCCGCCCGCGAGCGGCTCGCCGGCCGTTACGACGAGGCCCTGGCCGGGGTCGGCGACCTGGTGCCGCCGGCCCGGGTCGAGGGCCGGACCAGCGCCCGGCACCTCCATGTGGTCCGGACCCGCCACCGCGACGACCTGCTGGCCGCCTGCCGGGCCGCCGGGGTCGGGGCCGGCGTCCACTACCCCATCCCCCTGCACCTGCAGCCGGCCTGGCGGCACCTCGGCTACGCCCGCGGCGACCTCCCGGTCACCGAGGCCTGGGCCGGCGAGTGCCTGTCGCTGCCGCTGTACCCGGAGCTGACCGAGGCCCAGCAGGACCGGGTCGTCGAGGTCGTCCGCGGGTTCTTCGGCCAGCCCTGACGCGCCGGTCCCGGGGTCCGGTCCCGGAGCCGAGCGGCGTGGGCCGCACGCCCCGCGCCGTGCGACCCACGCGCTCCTGCCGATCGCGGCCGGTGACCATCAGCGCGATTGCTGTCCGGCCGCCCCGGCGAACCTAGCGGTCCTCACCTCCTTCCGTCGCGGCGGCGGCGGGCCGGGTGGCCCGCACGATCAGGACGCCCGCGGCCAGCAGCGCGGCCCCGGCCAGGCCCAGCAGGTCGCCCGCGGCGCCGGTGAACGGCAGGGAACCCGGGACGGACGGGCGCAGGGGCGAGAAGGTGGTGAGCGGATCGCCGGGGCTGCCGCTGGTGCCCGGGGTCAGCCCGGTGGTGCCGGGGATGCCGGAGGTGCCGGTCGACCCGGGCGTGCCCTGGATGCCGTCGGTGTCGGTCGAGCCGTCCGGCGTGGTGGTCCCCGGCGGCGGGGCGGAGGTCCCGCTCGAGCTGGTGTCAGCCACGCAGGCCACCGAGGCGTCGCCGAGCAGCCCGACGCCGTTGCCGCACACGCTCACCGGGACCGATGGCGACACGCCGGCGGTGCTGACCGTGGCGTCGTCGCCCGACCCGCCGGACGTGGTCGACCCGCCGGTCGAGGCCGAGCCCCCGCTGCCCGAGGGCTGGGCGGCCCCGCAGGCGGCCGAGGCGTCACCGAGCACCCCCACGCCGTTCCCGCACACGGTCACGGGCACCGACGGGGAGACGCTGCCGGTGCCCGCGTCGACCTGGTTGCCGGAGGCGGGGTTGCCGAGCAGGGACTCGTCGGACGGGCCGGACGGGCCGGTCGAGGCGGAGGCGGACGGGCCGCTCGCGCTCGAGCCGGCCGGGGCCGGCTGGGCCGGGGTGCAGGTGGCCGAGGCGTCGCCCAGGACGCCGGCGCTGTTCCCGCAGACCGTCACCGGGACCGACGGGGAGACGTCGCCGCCGTCCACCGTGACCTGGTTGCCGGAGGCGACCGGGCCGGCGTCGCGGACGCCGATGCCGGCCGGGGCCTGGTCGGCGACGCCGGCGAGGGTGAGGTCGCCGAGCGCCAGCAGGGGGCCGCCGACCAGGGTGAAGGGGCTGGAGCCGAGCAGGCCGACCCCGGCCAGGCTGGCCGTGGCCTCCAGGTCGACCGGCCGCCCGGCCTGGGCCGCGGCGCCGGCGCCGGCCCGCGGGCTGGTGTCGGCGCTGGCGCTGGTGTCGGCGCTGGCGCTGGTGCCGGCCCGGGGGCTGGTGTCGGCGCTGGCGCCGGCGTCGGCTGCCGGCGACGGGGGGGCGGCCGAGGTGCCGGCCGACACGGTCATCCGGGGCCGGGTGCGCCGGGTCCCGAGCGAGACGTCGGCCGAGGCCAGGCGGGGCACCCGGGCCCGCTCGCGGACGCCGCTGGCCCGGTCGGCCCGGGCGCTGGCGGTGGTGCCGGCCTGGCTGCAGCTGCCGACCAGGCGGGACAGGACCCGGCCGTCGGCGCAGACCCGGACCTCGGCCGAGGTCGGGCGACCGAGGCGGGCCGAGACGTCGGCCGACACCTCCTGGGCGCCGGCGGCGCCGGCGGTGGCGGCCAGCAGGCCCCCACCCAGCGCGGCCGCGCCGAGTGCACGCTTGATCCACAAGTTCACTTGGATCTCTCCTTCTTGCGAGGTCGAGGACGTGGACGGACGTCGCCCGAGGTCGCTAGGCGGGAGAGACGAGCGGGAGGTAGGAGCGCGAGAGAACGCCCGACCGGTCCGGCCGGGTGCGACCGCGGCCCAGCGGGCCGAGGAGGAGCAGGGCGGCGGTGAGGGCGGCCAGGGCGGCGAAGGCGCCGCCCGAGGAGGTCGACAGGGGATCCGGCCCGCCCGCGGGGAGCTCGGCCGACGCCGGGAAGCCAGGCAGGCTCACCGCGCCGGTCATGGCCGGCCACGACCGGGTGGACCGGGCGGCGGGCGAGCTGGTGCCGTCGGCGGCCGGACGGGCCGGAGTGCGGGAGACGGTCGGAGCGGGCGCGGCACCGGCGCCCTGCGGCTGCGCGGCCCCGACCGCCGGTGCCGCCGGCCGACCGGCCCCGGGGCCGCCCGGCGAGCCGAGCCCCGGCAGCGGCAGCAGCCCGCCGCCGATGGCCGGCGGCACCAGCCCCGCGACCGGCCCGGTGACCGGCGCCAGCGCCGAGACGACCGGGGCCAGCGCCCCGCCGACCGGCGACAGCACGGGCGCCGCCACCTGGCCCACCGGCGCCGTGAGCCCGGCCACCGGCACGGCCGCCCGGGCGACCCGGCTGACCGGCTGGGCCGCGGCGGCGAGCCTGGTCACGGGCCGGACGGCCGGGGTGGCGGGACGGGTCGGGGGCGCGGCCCGGCGGACCGGGGAGAGGTCCGCCGGGGCGCCCCGCCTGACGGCCGACCCGGCCGTGGAACGGGCCGCGCCGGCCGCCGGCCGCGACCGCGGCGCGACGGTCTGGCGGGCCACGTCCGCGACCTGGCCGACCGTTGAAGCCCTGGACCCGGCGGCACGCCCGGCGAATGAGTCGTCCTCCCTGGCTGTCGCCTCGAAGGTCGTGCGCACCGGATCCAGGAGCCCGGGCTCCCGCCGTTCCGCGGCCTCGGCGGGCCGCGACGACAGGAGCAACAGGAGGCCGCCGCAGAACGCGAACAGGGCCAGGCGCACCACGAGCCGGCGCCCGAACGGCGCCGGCTCTCGGAGATGCACCCGGTCCACCATCGACCTCCAGTACAGGTTGCAACCACTCCGCGAGGTTGCCGGCCACGAGGAGCGCCGTTCTCTGGGTGCATCGGCGGGGCCGCCGGATTCCTGTAGCCCTTCTTTGCCGGGTGCTTCGGGTGGCTTGTGCCGGGATGGGGGTGGTCCGCGTGACGCCGGAGTTGGCAAGATGCGAGCATGCGCACATGGGACAGGGTCCGGTGACCGGGTCCAGCGCGCCGCTGGTCTCGGTGGTCGTGCCGGCCAACAACGAGCAGGCCACGGTCCCGGCGTTCGTCGAGCGGACGGCCAAGGCCTTCGCCGGGATGGGCCGCCCCTGGGAGCTGGTCTACGTCGACGACGGCTCCAGCGACGGCACGGCCGCCGCCGTCGAGGCCGAGGCGGCCGTCGAGCCCCGCGTCCGCCTGGTCCGCCAGCGCCGCCGCCTCGGCCTGACCGAGGCGCTCAACCGGGGGTTCCGCGAGGCCCGGGGCGAGATCATCGTGTTCCTCCCCGCCGACCTCGAGTCCGACCCCGAGGTCGACGTGCCCCTGCTGCTCGGCAAGCTCGACGAGGGCTACGACGTGGTCGCCGGCTGGCGCCAGGGCCGCCGCGACGGCAAGCGGGTGGCCAGCCGGATCGCCAACGTCGCCTGCCGGCTGCTGTTCGGCCTCGAGGTCCACGACCTCAACTGGATCAAGGCGTTCCGCCGCGAGGTCACCGATGGCCTGCTGCTGCGCTCCCAGTGGCACCGCTACATCCTGGTCATGGCCCACGCCGAGGGGTACCGGATCGGCGAGGTCAAGGTCCCCTACCGGCCCCGCGAGGCCGGCCGGTCCAAGTTCGGCCTCGGCCGCCTGCCGGTGTCGGCCATCGACGTCGTGACCCTCAAGTTCCTGTTGACGTTCCAGCGCAAGCCGATCATCTTTTTCGGCGGCCTCGGCTCGGCCCTGATCGGCGCCGGCGCGCTCGTCTGGGCCTATCTGGGCTGGCTGTACCTGGCCACCCAGACCCAGCGCCGCCCCCTCATGCTGGCGGCCGGCATCGCCATCCTGGCCGGGCTGCTGATCGTGCTCGTCGGCTTCCTGGGCGAGCTGGTGGTCAACGTCTCCGAGCGGGTCGAGCGGCTGGAGCGGCGGCTGGCCCGGGACCTCGACGCCGATCCTTGAGCGCCACCGAGGCACCGCCCTCCGGCTCCCGGCCGCGGCCGCACGCGCCCGACCCCGGCCGCTCCCGCGGCCGGGGTGCCGCCTGGGCCGGGATGGCCCTGGCCGCCCTGGCCGCGTTCGTCGCCTTGACCTGGCCGCTGGCCCTGCACCCCGACCACTTCTGGACCATGGCCGGCAACCGTGGCGTGGCCGCCGAGCCGAACTTCGTCAACCGGCCCGGCGCGATGCACGGCGGCGACCACCTCCAGAACGTCTTCATCCAGTCGGTGGTGGTCGACAACGTCCGCGCCCTGCGCAGCCCCTACCTGGACCTGCGCGAGGGGGCGGCCGGCCCCGCCCCCCTGCGGACCACCTCCCTGGACGTGCCCTGGACGGCCTTGCTTGCCGTCGCCTGGCCGGTGGTCGGGCTGGTCCCGGCCTACAACCTCGGCCTCGCCGTGGCCACCGTGGCCACGGCGGTGGCCGCCTTCGCCTGGCTGCGCCGCCATACCCGCTGGCCGCTGCTGGCCGCCGCCGGGGCGCTGGCCTACACCTTCACCCCCCACCGGATGTTCCAGCTCACCAGCCACTTCAACGCCGTCATGTGGTGGGCCTTCCCGGCCGCCCTGCTGGCCTTCGAGGTGATGCTGGGACGGTGGCGGGCGGGCCGGCCCTGGAGGTGGCCGGCGGCCGGGCTGGCCGCGGTCACCCTCACCGTGGCCGCCAGCGGCGAGTTCCACCTCATCCTCTACCTGACCGGGCTGCTCGCCTACCTGGCCACCTGGACGCTGGTGGCCAGCCTGGCCGGCCGCGAGCGCCACGGCGTGCCGTGGGGGCCGCTGGGCGCGGTGGCGGCCACGGTCGGGGTGGCCTGCGCGTACGTGCTGGCCGCCTTCCACACCGTGTTCCAGGGGACGGTCGCGGGCGAGAACGGCAGCTGGCAGCAGGTCGTGCTCTACTCCCCGGCCTCGGTGTGGGCGATGACCCGCAAGAGCTTCGGCACCCAGGGCGAGGGGCTGATCTATGCCGGGCTGCCGCTGCTCGTGCTGGCCGCGCTCGGCCTGGTGGCGGTCCTGGTCCGGCGGCGGGCCGTGCTCGCCTACGCCGTCCTGGCCGTGCCCCTGGTCGTGCTCACCTACGGGGCCCGGGCGCAGATCGCCGGGGTCCAGGTGTACCGGCTGCTCTTCGACCACCTGCCGTTCCTGTCCCTCCAGCGGGTCCCGGAACGGCTGATGGTGGTGACCGCCCTGGTCCTGGTCCTGCTGGCCGTGACCGCCGTGGACGTGGCCGGTGAGCTGCTGGCCGGGCGGGGCCGGGTGCTGGTGGCCGCCGGGCTGGTGGTGAGCGTCGCCACCTTGGCCCTGCTGGCCGACTACCGGGTCTCCAGGAACCGGCTGGAACCGGACCGGGCCGGCAACCGGGTGGTGGCGGCCCTGCGGGCGGCCGGGGACGGGGCCGGGCCGGTGCTGGGGGTGCCGATCCTGGGCCAAGCGGTCACCTGGAACTCGGTCAGCACCTATCTTGGGGCGCAGAGCCGGCGGCGGGTCCTCAACGCCTACAACCAGACCCCGGCGCCGTGGCAGGCCGAGCGGGTGGCCCGGCTGGAGCCGCTCAACCACGGCCGGGTCGACCCGTCCGCCCTGGAGGTGCTGGCGGCCACCGGGACCCGCCAGGTGGTGGTGGTCGACGAGCCGCGGGTGTTCGCCCCCGGCGAGTGGCAGGCATGCGTCGACGGCCTGGTCGCCAGCGGCCGGTTCCGGCTGGTGGTCCGCGACGGCCCCCTGGCCCTGCTCGAGCTGACCGGCTGACCCACTCAGAGGTCGCGGCGGCGGAAGGCGGCCACGGCCAGGGCCAGGCAGGCCACCGGGTAGGCGACCGCCCAGGCGAGCATGGCCGGGGCGATCGGGGTGGTGGACCCGAACGGCAGGCTGATGTCCTCCCCGCCGGTGAACGACGACTGGGCGATCAGCAGGCTGGGCGGCAGGACGTGGAAGCTTGCCCCCCGCCAGACGGCGTCGGCCGGCAGGAGCAGGCTCACGGCCGTTCCCAGGTTGGCCATGAGCTCGTTGCCGGGCGGGAGCGTGCCCACGAACCCGATGATCCCGCCCAGCCAGGCCAGCCCGAACAGGGCCAGCATGACCACCCCGTTGGCCAGGGTCGGCAGCACGGTGCTGCCGAGGAGGCTGACGGCCAGCAGGACGCACACCTGGAGGACCATCAGCCCGACGACCTTGGCGGGGTCGCCGGCCTCGTAGCCCGCCACGATCCGGGCGGTGAGCAGCAGGGCGCCGCTCATCACGACGACATAGGCCGTCAGCAGGCCGGCCAGGGCGAGGAAGCGGCCGAGCAGGTACTCGAGGCGGCTCAGGGGCCGGGCCAGGACGGCGTGCAGCGCCCCCGAGTCGATCTCCGGCGACACCGAGGCGACCCCCAGGAACAGGCCGAGCAGCACGGCCAGGAACTGGACGCCGTACAGCCCAAGGGTGACCAGGATGGTGGAGATGGCCAGCAGCTCGGTGCTGGCGTCCAGGCCGGGCGGCCCGTTGCCCTGGAGCTGGGCGGCCAGCAAGTCGCGCTGCTGGGCGCGGTAGAGGAGGGCGAACCCGACCGCGAACAGGACGATGAAGGCGGCGCTGAGGACCATCCCGGCCGCCAGCAGGCGCCGGCGGCGGGCCTCGAGCACGGTCCAGCGGGCCACGATCAGGAGGTTCATCCCTCGCGCACCTCCCCGACGAGGTCGACGAAGACGTCCTCCAGCGACCGCTGGACCGGGACCAGCCCGTAGAGCCGGTAGCCGGCGCCGACCAGCTCGCGGGCGAGGTCGGGGGCGAGGTCGAGGGTGTCGACGTCCAGGGTGACGGCCGTGCCCTCGACCCGGGTGACCTGGCCGTGCCGCCCGAGCAGGCCGAGCAGGGGCCGGTCGACCCGGTCGACCAGGACCCGGAGCTGGGTCACGGCCCCGGCCAGGTCGTCCAGGGGGCCGCTGGCCACCACCCGGCCCTGGCTGACGATCGCCACCCGGTCGCAGACCGCCTCGACCTCGGTGAGCAGGTGGGAGTTGAGGAACACGGTGACCCCGGCGGCGGCCAGCTCCCGGACCAGCTCGCGGACCTCGCGGCGGCCCACCGGGTCGAGGGCCGAGGTCGGCTCGTCCAGCAGGACCAGGTCGGGCCGGTGCAGGATG
>Ga0081539_10001769_pt1 | contig 34433 bp, 36 predicted proteins | sample TabmetS4T2R2_FD_71023 | JGI IMG/M metagenome (GOLD analysis project Ga0081539, IMG submission 71023) | Tabebuia heterophylla rhizosphere microbial communities from the University of Puerto Rico - S4T2R2 | ecosystem: Host-associated > Plants > Roots > Rhizosphere ... | reverse complement strand
CTAGCCTGAGTATTCAAGTACCACCGACGTTGTCGGTGGGATGCTGAGACTTAAACTACAAAGCTGCTAGGCTGAGTATTCAAGTACCACCGACGTTGTCGGTGGGATGCTGAGACTTAAACTACAAAGCTGCCAGGCTGAGTATTCAAGTACCACCGACGCCGTCGGTGGGATGCTGAGACTTCAACTACAAAACTGCCAGGCTGAGTATTCAAGTACCACCGACGTCGTCGGTGGGATGCTGAGACTTCAACTACAAAGCTGCTAGGCTGAGTATTCAAGTACCACCGACGTTGTCGGTGGGATGCTGAGACTTCAACTACAAAACTGCCAGGCTGAGTATTCAAGTACCACCAACGTCGTCGGTGGGATGCTGAGACTTCAACTACAAAACTGCCAGGCTGAGTATTCAAGTACCACCGACGTTGTCGGTGGGATGCGGATACCTTTTAACTACAAACCTACTAGCCTGAGTATTCAAGTACCACCGACGTGGTCGGTGGGATGCTGAGACTGAGTTCTAAACGAAGTCCAGCCTAATAACGAACGGTTTCGGGCTGCGCGCCTTGTTTGCAGTCCACGCATTGATCGCCGTGGTCGTACATCTTCACGTCGAAATCCACCAGCGACTTGATCGGCACGCCTTCAACTTCACTCGGCGCTGACTCAAACCGCACGATCGCGCCGCAACCGATAATCCTCGCCCCCAGCGATTTCACCAGTGCCACTGTCTCACCGATTGCAATGCCGCTGCGAATGATATCGTCGACGATGATGCACGGATTCACTTCGCCCTGATTCACGTACTGCCGAAACTGGCGCTCGCCGTGCTCCTGTTCGGCCCAATAGATCTGCTCCGCGTTGAGCGCATCGCGCACACCAAACGCCACCGGAATTCCTCCCGAACTCGGACTGATGATCGCCACCTTCGGCAATTGGCTCGAGATGTCTTTTTCGAGTCGAAACTTGCGGCTCAAGGCCACCGCCAGCACCCGCGCTGTGTCGTAGTAACGAAACGCGAGCGGCATTTGAAAGTAGTGCGGCGAGTGCTTGCCGTTGGGATAAATGAAGTGGCCTTCGCGAAAGGCGCCGGTCTTTTGCAGAATCTGCATTACCGCGTCTTGAGACGGAATCAGCTCAACCATGACGTTCTCCGGGTTTTCAGTTTGGTATTTGCGGGCGAGAGCATACATCAATCGCGCCCATTTGCTCCATACGCAGTTGCGCGCTCGATGAGAAGCCGTTGATCCGGCGGCAACCCCGCGGGCAGCGAGCGAGTGGAGAACCACTCGGCGCGCTCGACTTCGACTGTCAACGGTTTCACTTCCGCACTCGCGCGACAGCGAAACAGGATCTCGACCTGTCGCGGCTTGTGGAAAGTGCGCGAGGCGAAGATCTCCACTTGCCCGACTTCCAAGCCGGCTTCTTCGCGCAGTTCGCGACGCAACGCTTCTTCCGGTTGTTCGCCGCGTTCGAGAAAACCGCCGGGGATGCCCCAGCCGCTGCCGGCACGAAAGCGGTGTTTGAACAGCAACACCTCTCCGGCGTCGTTGAAAATGAGCGCGCCGGCGGTAACGGTGAAGCGCGCCTGCGTCGCGCGCATGCTCCAGCGGCGAATGCGCGCCGGCAATAAACGCCAAAGCTTAGCGACACCAAGAGGCACAAGAGACACAAAGAGGATCTTACCTTGTGTTTGTTCTTGTGTCTTTTGTGCCTCTTTGTGGCACAATGCGAATCCGAACGCCTATGGCCACAGCAACCGACACGATCGCGGTTCCGAAGCGGATCACCAACGCGCAGACCGTCTGCAACGAGAAAAACGAAAAGGGAAAGCTCTGCAATGGCCACCTGAAGCAGTTGAACACGGCGGGTGAGCCGGCGCGGGTTCACTTGCGCGGTGACGACGTGCTGTTCAAGTGCCAGACGTGCGGCACGCTATACATGGGTCCGCCGCTGGGCCACGTGCGCGATCCGTACAAGCAGGTGCGATTTGTCGAAGCGGAGTTGAGTGCGTTGTTGCAGGCGGCGGGCGGCACGTTGCCGGTGATCAAGAAAGACGAGCAGCGTGGCGTGTTTGTGATGGTCGAGACTGAGGTCGGCGAGCACGGCGCGCACGCAGCGAAACCCGCGCCGGCTAAACCGGCCGCATCAGCCGCGGCTCCCGCTGCGCCGAAAGCCGCTGCGCCTGCAACCGCGAAGCCGGCTGCACCCGCTGCTGCGAAACCAGCGACACACAAGACGCTCGGCGAAAACCCGAACCGGCAACTGTTCAAGCGTTCAACTTACGTCGGCGTGCAGGACACCGGCCCCGTTCCCGGCGAGACTTTCGAACAGAAAGTCGCGCGCCTGAAAGCGCTCTCAGCCGCCGCGAAGCAGCGTCAGGACGAAGGTGGTGGCCCCGAACCCGCCGCAGCAGTCGCTTCCACGGAAACATCCGCAGAACGTTCTTCCGATAGCGCGGCCGTCGCAGAGCCGGTCGTTCAATCCGCGGAGATCCAAGCCCCGTCGCCCGCACCAACTTCAACTCATAAGCCAACCGGTAACGCGGATCGCAGCTTAATGAAGCGCTCTACTTATTGTGGAGTTGTCGACACGGGACCCGTAGCCGGTGAGACTTTCGAACAGAAGGTTGCGAGGCTCGCTGCGCTCTCGGCCGCCGCTAAGCAACGTGCAGAAGGGGGATAAAAACCCGATTAACTAAAAACCAATTCCCATTAGCAAAAATCTACAACCGCCTTCTCTAGAAATCTACAAACGCCCGCTCTAGAACTTCTCGGTAACCGTCAGCCCCTCTTTCGCCAGCTTCCAATCAAGCACTTCCGCACCTTCCTCAGCCGCTAACGCAGCTTCAACATCCGCTCTTCGCCCGGACGCACAAAGAAATGCAATGCAGCCACCGCCGCCCGCACCGCAAACCTTCGCCGCCTCGGCGCCATTCGCGAGCGCCTTCTCCACCAGCAGATCCATTTGCGGCGTCGTGATCGTCGGCGCTAGCCGTTTGCGATTTGGATAGGCCTGCTTCATCACCGTCGCGACGCGCCCCCAATCATCCGCCAGGAGCGCCTCACGCATGTTTCGCGCGGAATCGCGAATCGCGTCGAACAGCTCAAACAGCTCCGGATCGCCGTCGATGTGACGCTTGTAGATTTCCCAGTTGTTGATACCGGAAAGACGCGGCTCGCCCGTGTAACAGATCGCGATGCGACGCTCCAGCTCTTCCGTGTTGATATCGAGCGCTTCACGTTCAATCCCTTCGGCGCGGAAGTGAACACACGAAACCGAGCCGTAAAGCGGCGGGTAATAATCCTGAAAACCCGCGGGCACTTTGATCACCGTCGACTCGACGTTCGCCGCGATGGTCACAAACTTCCGCTCCTCGTAACGATTTCCCACCAGGCGATTCAACGCGCCGATGCACGCGATCGCCAGCGCTGATGAACCGCCAAGCCCCGCTCCCGCGGGCACGCCACTTTCCGCCACAAGATGAAAACCAGTCGTCGGTTTGAAGAAGTGAACCAGTTTCGAGATCAGCTCCAGCCGTTCCTCGAGCAGCAAATCTTCGAGGGCCGACAGTTCCGTCTCGAAAGAAACCTTTCGATCGCGCGACTCGAGCACGATGCGGCCGTCGTCGCGCGTCTCGATCCAAACGCGGGCATGCGTTGAAAGAGCAAAGTTGACGGTAGTGGCGCCGGGATGGAACAGGTAAAGCGGCCAAATGTCGATAGTGCCGCCTTCCAGGTCGACTCGAGGGGGTGCAGTAGATTCAATAATCATTGGCGATTTTCGATTGCCGATTGCCGATTGGCAACGCGACCGTTCCTCTTAAACAAGTTGAATAAACGTGCTAAGTGTAGGCGAAAGTAACAACTTCGATTGCCTGTTGTAAATCGGCAATCGACAATCGGCAATGCCTTCAATCGCCATCCCCTTCATGCTTCGCTATGCGTTTCTTGTCGTCGGTGCGATGCTGTTTGAAGGGAATGTGCTCCTGAAACTCCTGTCGCAAATCCTGCAATTTCTCGGCGGCGGCGTGTTCGAACTCCTGAAACCGCTCGGGGTCGGCTTCCTCGACTTTCGGTGACAGCCAGAAGCGTTCGGCCAGATAGAACGCCGCGATACCGACGACCACGATCACGAGCAGCACTTTGCCGAGCCGCTGGAAGTCGCCGATCAGTCCCATCACGGCGCCGCTGAAGAAGTAACCCGCGCCCGCCAGGATGAAAACCCACAGAAAACAACTAAAGAACGAAACGATTAAGAATCGCAGGTAAGGCATGCGGCCCACGCCGTAAAAAACGCACGCCGCCCAACGGAGACCGTAAATGTACTTCGAAAGAAAAATTGAGAGGGCGCCAAAGTTTCGTGTCAGCCGTTCGAGTCTCGGCTTGGCCGCGCGATAAAAACGAAACTTCTTGACTCCTTCACGGAACCCGCGGCCCGCGAAGTAAGCCACGTTGTCGCTCAAGCACCCACCCAACGTCCCCCAAAGCAAAACTTGCAGGAAGCTGTTTGGTTCAAAGAAGCCGCTGTGCGCCAACACGCCGGCAATGAGGAGCGTGATGTCGCCTTCCAGCATGACGAGGACGAAAACCGCGTAGATACCGTACCGACCTATGAGTTCGTAGAGAAAGTCGAGGTGCATGTATTCGGGAGTCTACACCGCCACCGACTTGGTCGGTGGGATTTAAGACAAAGAAACAAATATTACTGGTCTTCCTCCTGTTGTGGGGGCTTGACGACCAGGACGGGGCAAGGGGCGTGGCGCACGACGGATTCGGCAGTGGAACCGAAAAGAATGCGGCCGAGTCCGGTGCGGCCGTGCGAGGAGATCACGATCAAGTCAACTTTTCGATCGGACGCGACGCGCACAATCTCCGAAGCTGCTTCGCCGTGCACGACTAATTCTTCGACGTCGAGACCGGAGCAGTCGTCACATTCGGCGAGTTTCGGGAGTTCGCGCTCGGCGGAGTCTTCGAGCTGTTCGGTGATGTCCGCAATCGGCAGCGGCTCAGTCATCCCGGAGTAACCGACGGTCGGCACGATCGGCTCGATCACGTTGACACAGATGATCGATGCCTTGAACGTGCGCGCCAGCGATGCCGCGTACGACAGCGCATAGTTGCCACACTCGCTGAAATCAGTCGGTAAGAGGATGGTCCTAATTTCCATGTGGCGCTTTTGTGTCTTTTGTCCTTTTTTGTGGCACAATTCTACTCCCAGGCTGCTGATATGACCACTCCGAGGAAAAACTTCATCGGCATCGCGCTCTCCGGTTCGAAGATTCGCGCCGCGCTCGTTGACGAAGACGGCCGCCTGATCGAACGTAGCGACGCCACTGTTTCGTCAGAAAACATCGTGCCCCAGTTGGCCACGATTGCCGGCGATCTGCGGCCGGCGCTCGGCGTCGTCGGGGCAATCGGCGTCGCGATTCCGGGTTTGGTCAACCGGCAAACTGATCGCGTGGTCGATTCACGCGGTCTGCCGTCGACTATGGTCGAAGACCTGCACGGCGGCCTGATGCGCGCGACGGGCATCCGCGTCGAAATCGAGAACGACGCGAACGCCGCCGCCTACGGTGAGTTCAAAGTCGGCGCGGGCCGCGGTTGTCGCAATCTTTTTTACATGATGATCGGCGACGGTATCGGCGGCGCGATCATTCTTGACGGTAAGCTTTGGACCGGCGCCTCAGGATTTGCCGGCGAGGTCGGTCACATCACGATCGATACCGAAGGTTATCCATGTGTCTGCGGAAACACCGGCTGCCTGGAAACGCTCGCGTCCGCACCCAGCATCGTGCGGCGTGCTCGTGAACGTCTGAACCGCGATTCAACGTCTTCCTTGTCGCGCCTGGCGCTCAACAAAAACTTCACTGCGGAAGACGTAGCGCACGAGGCGCGCGAAGGCGACGATTTCGCTGCGATGATGATCGAACGAACCGGCAAATTCATCGGCACCGGCGTCGGCAGCGTTATCAACCTCCTGAACATCGACTGCATCGTTCTCGGCGGCGGTGTGATGGACGCCGGTTCGCTGATTCTCAATCCAATCATTCAGGAAGCGAAGCGCCGCGCGTTTCAACCCTGTTTTGACGCTACGAATATCGTCGCGGCCACTCTCGGCCTCGACGCTGCTCCGATTGGTGTTGCTCTTCTGGCTCGTGACGCCGAACAAACTTAAGTCTCACAAGTTTGTGGGCCAATTTGAATTTCCGAATCTATTTGATAAAGTTCGTGGCTTCCAATGCCACAGATCTTCCACCACAGCACTAATGCTTTAGCGAAGATTACTATCTACGGTGCGGTTTTTATCATTGTTGCCGCTCTCTGGGTCGCCGTCGAACTCAATCGTTCGGGGTGGAACACGGGGCAATGGGTGGAACGACAACAGCCGGTCCAGTTCAGTCATAAACATCACGTCGGAGACGATGGCATCGACTGTCGCTACTGTCACACTTCAGTGGAGACTTCAGCGTCAGCCGGCATACCTTCGACTACGACGTGCATGAATTGTCACAAGCAGATCTGGGCCGACAGCCCGTACCTCGAACCGGTGCGCGCGAGTTTTCGTACCGGCAAGCCGCTCGAGTGGATTCGCGTTCACGACCTTCCTGACTACGCCTACTTCAATCACAGCATTCACATCAAGAAGGGCGTCGGTTGTTCGACCTGTCATGGGCGCGTCGACGAGCAGCCGATCATGTACCAGGCAGCGCCGTTACAGATGGAGTGGTGTTTGGAATGTCACCGGGCGCCGGAAAGGTTCGTGCGGCCGCACGAAAAGATCTACGACATGGAATGGCGGCCCGAAAACAAAGGCCGCGATCAACTGGCCGAAGGTTTTCGACTCAAAGCCGAGTATCGCATTCAGGGTAAAGAGGTGCTGACGAGTTGTTCCACTTGCCATCGTTAGGCATGCATTGTAAATGAGCGAAAGCGATCGTCACATAAACTTCCGACTAATGCGCGATCACATTCTTGCTTTACAGGATGCTGACGAGCCGCGCGATGGTAAGAAGTATTGGCGAAGTTTGGAAGAGCTGGCTGACACGCCGGTGTTTCGCGAGTTCGTCGCGCGCGAGTTTCCGCAACAAGCCGAAGGCTGGAACGATCCGGTTGAGCGCCGCACGTTTTTGAAGTTGATGGGTGCGTCACTCGCGCTCGCCGGTTTGAGTGGCTGCGTCTTTCAGCCACCGGAAAAGATCGTCCCTTACGTCAAGCAGCCCGAAGAACACGTTCCCGGTAAAGCGCTTTTCTTTGCGACGGCGGCTCCGCTTTTCGGCGCCGCGACGCCGATTCTCGTGCGCAGCAACGAAGGACGGCCGACGAAGATCGAAGGCAATCCGGATCATCCGAACAATCGCCCGCTCGATTTTCCCGCTGAGGATCCGTATCGCGATCCGCGCGGGTCGAGCGCGACTGACATCTTCACGCAAGCATCTATCTTGGGTCTTTACGATCCCGATCGTTCGCAGACGCTGACTTACCGCGAAGACATTCGCACCTGGACCGCGTTCGTCGGCGCACTCCGTCAGGCGCTCGACGAGCAGCGGCCGAAGCAGGGCGCCGGCATTCGTTTTCTTACCGAGACCATCACCTCGCCGTCGCTCGGCGCGCAGATGAACGACTTGCTGAAGGCGTTCCCGCAGGCGAAGTGGCATCAGTGGGACCCGGTGAATAAAGACAACGCGCGCAATGGCGCAGTGATGGCATTCGGACAGCCCGTAAACGTCACTTACAAGTTCGACGTCGCGAAGCGGGTCCTCTCGCTCGACGCTGATTTCCTGTCGCCGAAGCCGGGTTACGTGCGCTACGCGCGCGAGTTCATCGGTGGCCGCCAGGTGAACGAAAAGAACCGCGAGATGAATCGTCTCTACGTTATCGAGACGACGCCTTCGAACACCGGCGCGATGGCCGACCACACCTGGACCGTCAAGCCGAGCGAGATGGAGGGCCTGGCGCGCACGCTCGCCGGCGGCGGGAATGCGAGCAGCTATCCGTGGATCACGCCGCTGCTGCTGGATTTGCAACAACACAAGGGCGCGAGCATCGTGATTGCCGGCGACAACCAGCCGCCGATCGTTCACGCGCTGGCCCACGTGATGAACAACGCGCTCCAGAACGTCGGCAAGACTGTTTTCTACACGAGTCCGCTCGAAGTTAATTCCGTAGACCAGCGGCAATCGCTGCAAGAGCTTGTCACGGATCTCGATGCCGGGCGCGTGGATCTGCTCGTGATCATCGGCGGCAATCCCGTCTACAACACGCCGACGGATCTGAAGCTGGATTTCCCGCGGCTGCAGAAAGCGAAGCTGCGCGTTCACCTCAGCGAGTACAAAGACGAGACTTCCGAGTTGTGTCACTGGCACGTGCCCGCCGCGCACTATCTCGAATCGTGGGGGGATGCGCGTTCATACGACGGCACGGTGACGATTATTCAGCCGCTGATCGAACCGCTTTACGAAGGCAAGACCGCGTACGAGCTGCTCGGTGTGTTTTCGGACCAGTACGACCGGCGTCCGTACGACATCGTGCGCGCTTACTGGCAGCAACAGCAGGCAGGGATGAATACCGGGTCCGACTTTGAAACCTGGTGGCGGCAATCAGTTCACGACGGTTTCATCCCCAACACTGCGCTCCCGCAAACGATGTTTCTCCCGCACGCCGATTTCGCGCCGCAACCAGCCGCCGCCGCGTCTGGCGGGTTCGAACTCGTCTTCCGCACCGATCCGTCGATCTACGACGGACGTTTCGCCAACAACGGCTGGCTCCAGGAATTGCCGCGGCCTTTGACGAAAGTCACCTGGGACAACGTCGCGCTCGTCAGTCCGAATTCCGCCCAAGCGCTCGCCGGAGTCACGAACAACAACGAGAACGCGATCAAAGGTCGCGAGCATTACGTTCCCGTCGTCGAGATCGTCAACCAGCAAGGGGCCACGGTGCGCGCGCCGCTGTGGATCATGCCGGGCCAACCGGACGGCGTCGTCACCGTTCATCTCGGCTACGGTCGTCGCCGTTCGTCGCCGAGACATTTCAGCCTCGCCGGCGGTGACGAGCAGCCGGTGGGATTTGACGCGTACGCGCTGCGCACTTCCTACGAGCCGTGGTTCAGCACGGGAATTCAGCTCCGCGCGACCACCGAAGAGCACCTGCTCGCCACCACGCAGCTTCACTTCAATCTCGAGGAGCCGAGGTTCAGCACGCAGGAACGCGACGTGGTGCGCTCCGAAACGCTGGCGGAGTTTCTCAGCGGCGCGAAACACGAAGGTGGGCGCGAGGAAGGCCACGAGCATCCGACCCTCTATCCGAATTACGACTACAAAAACCAGGCGGAGAACGCGCCGAACTACGCCTGGGGCATGGCGATCGATCTAAACAACTGCATCGGCTGTAACGCCTGCACCGTCGCTTGCCAGGCGGAAAACAACATCCCCGTGGTCGGCAAGACGGAGGTCGTGCGCAGCCGCGAGATGCACTGGATTCGCGTCGATACCTATTACAAAGGCTTCGATCCCAACCATCCCGAGGGCATCAACTTCATGCCCGTGCCGTGCATGCATTGCGAAAACGCGCCGTGCGAACCGGTGTGCCCCGTCCACGCCACGGTCCACAGTGCCGAAGGTCTGAACGACATGGTCTACAACCGCTGCGTGGGTACGAAGTATTGTTCGAACAACTGCCCGTACAAGGTGCGTCGCTTCAATTTCTTCCTGTACCAGGACTGGAACACGCCGACTTATCAACTGATGCGCAACCCCGACGTGTCGGTGCGCAGCCGCGGCGTGATGGAGAAGTGCACTTACTGCGTGCAGCGTATTCAAAACGCGAAGATTCAGGCAGAGCTCGAAGACCGGAAAGTCCACGACGGCGAGATCGTGACTGCGTGCCAGGCTGTTTGTCCGACTGACGCGATCATCTTTGGCGACGTCAACGATCCAAACAGCCGCGTGTCGAGGATAAAGGCAAACGAACGGAATTACGCGTTGCTCGACGACTTGAACACGCGACCACGCACGACTTACCTGTCGCAGTTGAAGAACCCGAATCCCGAGATTAGTCAGAACCGTGGCTGAAGCAGAAGAACCACATCGACCATATATCGAAGGCCCGATGCACTCGACCGCGCCGGTGATCGATCCGGGGCTGACGTTTGCCTCCGTCACGGACAAGATCAGCTCGATCGTCTTGAAGCGCAAGACGTCGCTGGCCTGGTTCTTCGGTTTTGCGATCTCGTTCATCCTGTTCCAACTGATGCTGCTGACGATCACGAACCTCGTGTTCGTCGGTATTGGTTTGTGGGGCGTCAACGTTCCCGTCGCCTGGGGCATCGACATTCTCAACTTCGTCTGGTGGATCGGTATCGGTCACGCCGGCACGTTGATCTCCGCCATCCTGCTGCTGCTGCGACAAAAGTGGCGCACGTCGATCAACCGCTTCGCCGAAGCGATGACGCTCTTCGCGGTCGCCCAGGCCGGCATGTATCCGATCTTTCACCTGGGCCGCCCGTGGCTGATGTACTGGCTGTTTCCGTATCCGAACACGATGGGAATCTGGCCGCAGTTTCGCAGTCCGCTGATGTGGGACGTGTTCGCCGTTTCGACTTACGCGACCGTGTCGGCGATGTTCTGGTTCGTCGGCTTGATTCCTGACTTCGCGACGCTGCGCGATCGCGCGCGCAGCAAGCCGTTTCAGATTCTCTACGGCATGCTGGCGATGGGCTGGCGAGGTTCCGCGCGTCACTGGCATCGCTACGAGATGGCCTACCTGCTGCTCGCCGGTCTCGCCACGCCGCTCGTGCTTTCCGTGCACACGATCGTCAGTTTCGACTTTGCCGTCGGCATCATTCCCGGCTGGCACGCCACGATCTTTCCGCCCTATTTCGTTGCCGGAGCGATCTACGCCGGTTTCGCGATGGTCCTGCTGCTGACGATTCCGTTGCGGCGTTTTTACGGTCTCGAAGGTTTCATCACCATGCGCCACATGCACAACATGGCCAAGGTGATGCTCGCGACCGGATTGATCGTCGGCTACGGCTACATCATGGAGGCGTTCTTCGGCTGGTACAGCGGGAATAAGTACGAGCGCTTCATGATCTGGAACCGCATGCACGGGCCGTATCACCTTTATTACTGGTCGCTGATTCTCTGCAACATCGTCACGCCGCAGTTTTTGTGGATCAAGAAGGTGCGCTCGAACCTGCTCGCCCTTTGGATCATTTCGTTCATCGTCAGCATCGGCATGTGGCTCGAGCGGTTTGTGATCGTGGTGACGAGCCTGCATCGCGATTACCTGCCGTCGTCGTGGGGAATATATCAGCCGACGCAGTGGGACTGGGGCATGTTCATCGGCACGATCGGTTTCTTCTTTACGCTGCTGTTCCTGTTCATCAGGTTCCTGCCGATGATTTCGATTTTCGAGATGCGCACGATCCTGCCGGAAGCGGAGGTGGAGGAGTAGATGTCGGTCAGTCCGCCAGTGCTGCATCATCGACGTCACGCGCCGCCGCTATATGGCGTGATGGCGGAGTTTGAGAATCCGAACGATCTCGTTCATGCGGCGCGCAAGGTTTACGAAGCGGGCTATCGCCGGATCAACGGCTACTCGCCATATCCGATCGAAGAGCTGTCGGAAGCAATCGGTTTCACGCACACGCGTCTGCCGCTGATCGTTTTTATCGGCGGCGTGATCGGGTTCTTCGGCGGGTTTTTCCTGCAGTACTGGATCGAAGTGATCGACTATCCGATCATCGTGGGCGGCAAGCCATACAACAGTTGGCCCGCATTCATTCCGATCACTTTTGAAATGACTGTGCTGTGTGCGGCGTTCGCAGCGGTTTTGGGCATGTTGATCTTGAACAAGCTGCCGCAGCCGTACCATCCGGTTTTCAACTTGCCGAACTTCGCAATGGCGACGCGCGACCGGTTTTTTCTGGCAGTTGAAGCGAATGATCCGAAGTTTGACCACGCGAAAGTAGTCGACTTGTTGAAAAGTCTGGGCGCGATGGACGTAAGTGATGTGGAGGTTTAGGAATAAATTCGGGATTGGCGTCTTGCTAGTCGGCGTTTGCCTCGCGGGCGGGGCCTGTCGTCGTGACATGCAGGACCAGCCGAAGATGAAGCCGTATCGCAGCACGTCGTTTTTTGGCGACGGGATCTCGATGCGGCCGCCGGTTGCCGGCACGATTCCGCGCGGCTTCCTGCGCTCCGATTCCGTTTTGTTTAGCGGCAAGAAGGAAAAATCCGTTCAATCAACATCCACTCAGCCAACTCCCGCGCCGTCTCCCACGGGCGGGAACGCGAATGCCTACCCGGATGATGTGGATACTTTTCCGTTTCCGATCACCGAGCAAATCGTGATGCGCGGGCGCGAGCGCTTCGAGATCTTTTGCAGCGTCTGTCACGGACTGACCGGACACGGCGACGGCATGATCGTCCGCCGCGGTTATCGCCAGGCCGCCAACTTCCACGAGGATCGTTTGCGGAAGGCGCCCGTCGGTCACTTCTTCGACGCGATCACCAACGGCTGGGGCGCGATGCCTTCTTATGCCGCACAGATTCCCGTGCAGGATCGCTGGGCCATCATCGCTTACGTTCGCGCGCTGCAACTGGCGCAGGCGAAAACGGCACAAACAGCGACTCCGCCAAGCGGCGGGCCCACACCGCAACCCAGCACGGGAACTGGAGGACACCAGTGATGAGTACATCATTCAATCCTCCACCCACCGGCTCTTTTCAAAATCGCGCGTGGATCGCGGGCGGCGTGTTGTTCGTCGGTTTGCTGGTCGCGCTGTTTCTCAATCCGGCGCAGTTTTTCCGGGCGTATCTTGTCGGCTGGACTTTCTGGACCGGCATCGCCGTCGGCTCTTTGGCGCTGTTGATGCTGCAACACCTGACGGGCGGCGGCTGGGGACTAGTGATCCGGCGGGTGCTCGAAGCTGCGACGCGGACGCTGCCGTTCATGGCGGTGCTGTTCATTCCGATCATTATCGGCTCGCACGCGCTGTACGAGTGGACGCATCCGGAAGAAGTCGCGCAGCATCCGGCAGTGCAATTCAAGGCGGGCTATTTGAATGTGCCGTTCTTCACCGTCCGCACGATCGTCTACTTCGGTGTGTGGCTAACGCTGGCGTTCTTTTTGAATCGCTGGTCGATATTGCAAGACCGCACGGCGGAAGCGCGTTACACGAAGAGCATGCGCACCCTCAGCGGTCCGGGAATGGTGGCGCTGATCTTTTCCGTCACGTTCGCGTCCATCGACTGGTACATGTCGCTCGAGCCGGAATGGTTCTCGACGATTTACGGCTTCATTTTCGTCGCCTCGTGGAGCTTGAGCGCGCTGGCGTTTGTAATTGCGGCGATGGCGCTGCTCTCAAAAGACGAACCGCTGCGACGGATCGTCAAGCCGCTGCATTTTCAGGATCTCGGCAAGCTGCTGCTGGCGCTCGTCATGCTCTGGGCGTACTTCGCGTTTTCGCAATACCTGATCATCTGGTCCGGCAACCTGCCGGAAGAGATTGTCTACTACCTCGAGCGCATTCACGGCGCCTGGGGCGCGCTGATCATCCTGATCGGTCTACTGCATTTCGCGGCGCCTTTTCTGTTTCTGCTGTCGCGCGACCTGAAACGCAATCCCGGCCGGTTGATGCTGGTGGCGCTGCTCGTAATTGTAATGCGCATGATCGATCTGCTGTGGATGCTCGTGCCGGCGTTCAAAGGGCACAACTGGGTTTGGTTGGACATGATCGCGCTGTTGGGTTTTGGCGGCTTGTGGTTGGGGCTGTTTGCGTGGCAGTTAGCTAAACGCGCGCTGATCCCCATCAACGATCCGCAGTTCGAGTCGGTGATGGCCACGGATGCACACAGATGACACGGAACGAAAGAGGTAACGGGCATAAAACGGAAACGCCCGACGTTTCGCACATTCGCAACGTCGAGGTGACGCACGAGGCAAGCGACATCAGCGTCAATGGCGTGCTGACGTTTGTCGTGGTGCTGACGATTTCGATTATCGCGGTCTCGCTGATCGTGTGGGTGCTATTTCGTTTCTTCAACGCGCAGGAGGCGAAACAGCCGCAGCCCGGTCCGATGGCGTTGACTCAGCAGGAACGGCTGCCGCCCGAACCGCGTCTCCAGGCGGCGCCCGGTTTCGCGGTCACGCTCGAAAACGGGCAAAGAATCGACCTCGGCAAAGGCGCGCCGCAGGCGGAATACCGCGCGCTGCGCGACGAGTGGAACAAGGAATTGCGCGGCGAAGTGAAGGACCAGTCAGGTAACCCGGTCATCATGCCGATCGATCAGGCGATAAAACAGGTCTCCTCGGGTAATGCGCTACCGGCGCGCACGCAAAATGCGCCAAGCAAACTCAGCGACTACGCGATCAGTTTGCCGACGGCCATGAGCTCCGGGCGCGAGAGTGAAAAGAGAGTGCAATGAAAGCAAGCGGGAAAGTTTTATTAGTGATTTTTTGGCTGGCGATGGCGTGGGCCGACGTGCCGGCGCAAGCGCCGCCGGGGCCGAGCTCGCCGCTTTACGGCGCGCGCCCGGAAGCGGGAGCGGTGTCGAGCGGACTGCCGGCGCCGCTGCGCGACGTGCGTATCGAGCAGAAGTTGAATCAGCAGTTGCCGCTGGATCTGACCTTTCGCGATGAAAGCGGCCGCGACGTGAAACTCGGCGATTACTTCGGACGCAAACCCGTCGTGCTCGCGTTTGTCTACTACGATTGCCCGATGCTCTGCACGCAGGTGCTCAACGGCATGGTGACGTCGTTTCGCGTTTTGCCATTCGAGATTGGTAAAGAATTCGAGGTCGTGTCAATCAGCTTCGACCCACGCGAGACGCCGGCGCTCGCACAGAAGAAGAAGAAAATCTACGTCGACTACTTGCCGGAACGGATGCGCGCCGACGCCGCGAACGGCTGGCACTTTCTCACCGGCGATCAGGCGAACATCGGGCGTATCACCGAAGCCGCCGGCTTTCATTATCGCTACGACGAGACGACGAAACAGTTTGCGCATGCGAGCGGCATCATGTTAACGACGCCCGCGGGAAAGCTTTCGCGTTACTACTACGGCATCGAGTATCCGGCGCGCGACCTGCGTCTCGGACTGATCGAGTCGTCCGCGAACAAGATCGGTTCGCCGGTCGATCAGTTGCTGCTTTACTGCTACCACTACGATCCCGCGACAGGTAAATACGGCGCGGTGGTGATGAACATGGTGCGTATCGGCGGCGTGCTCACGATGCTGGCAATCGGGGCGATGTTGTTGTTGCTCAAAGCGAGAAACGTAACCGCGGCCACCGGGAAAACTAAAGGAGCGTCACTGCCTGGAGGAGCGGCACTGTAATGCAGTCGTGGATTCCTCTAATTCCTGACAGCGCTTCCACGTTTTCGTGGAAAGTCGACGCGCTCTATTTTTACCTGTCGGGCGTGACGCTCTTCTTTACGCTGCTGATTTCCGGCGTGCTGATTTTCTTCGTCATTCGTTACCGGCGGCGCACGCCCTACGAGATTCCGCGCCCGATCGCCGGGTCGCACAAACTCGAAACGCTCTGGACGATCATTCCCTTCCTCATCGCGATGACGATGTTTGGTTGGGGCGCGCGGCTCTACTTCGAGCAGTACAAGCCGCCGCAAAACGCGGTCGAGGTTTACGTCGTCGGCAAGCAGTGGATGTGGAAACTGCAACACGCCACCGGCCAGCGCGAGATCAACGAACTGCACGTTCCCGTCGGCCGCAAGATCAAACTGATCATGACCTCCGAAGACGTGATTCATGATTTCTTCGTGCCGGCGTTTCGCACGAAGGCTGACGTCGTTCCCGGCCGCTACACAACGCTCTGGTTTGAAGCGACCACGCCGGGCAAGTATCACCTGCTGTGCGCCGAGTATTGCGGCATGAACCACTCGGGCATGACGGGCTCGGTCTACGTGATGGAGCCGCGAGAGTTTGATAACTGGCTCGCCGGCAATGTCGGCACGACCAGTCCGGCAGCCGCCGGCCAGCAGTTGTTTCAAACGCTCGGCTGCGCCTCGTGTCACGGCGCGAACGGCGAAGGCGGCCGCGGCCCAACCCTCGCCGGACTGCTGGGCAGACCGACGCCGCTCGAAGGCGGGCAGTCGATCAAGCCTGATGAGGCTTACATTCGCGAGTCGATTCTCAATCCGGGCGCCAAAATCGTCGCCGGTTTTCAACCGATCATGCCGACGTTTCAGGGCCAGGTTAGTGAAGACCAGTTAGTACAGTTAATCGCATTCATCAAATCGTTAACGCCGGGAGGAACAGCAACGCCGAGCGGCTCGCCGGCGGCGGCGCCGGCTGCTTCGCCCGCGGCAACAGCATCACCCACGCGGAATATTCGATAGGCGCGGGGAGATAGTTTTTTATGCAAGCAATAGAGTCATTCGAAGTACCGACACCACCGAAGGTCAACTACATCAACGCGCAGTACGGGCTGAAGTCGTGGCTGTTGACGAAGGACCATAAGCGCATCGCGCTGCTGTATCTGGGTTCTGTTACCTTCTTCTTCTTCATCGGCGGGCTCTACGCCATGATGATTCGCCTCGAGCTGCTGACGCCGCAAGGCGACCTGTTGCAGTCGACCACCTACAACAAGGTGTTCACGCAGCACGGCATCATCATGGTGTTCTTCTTCCTGATCCCGTCGATCCCGGCGACGTTGGGAAACTTCCTGATCCCGATGATGATCGGGGCCAAAGATCTCGCGTTTCCCCGGATCAATCTGCTTAGCTGGTACATTTATCTCGCGGGCGGGCTGATCACGATCTACGCGCTGCTCGCCGGCGGCGTGGATACGGGCTGGACGTTCTACACGCCGTTCAGCACGACGTTTTCCAACTCCTACGTGGTCGCGACCGGCCTGGGAATTTTCATCAACGGCTTCTCGTCGATTCTGACCGGACTCAACTTCATCGTCACCATCCACACGATGCGCGCGCCGGGCATGACGTGGTTTCGCATGCCGCTCTTTATCTGGTCGCACTACGCGACCAGCCTGATCATGATTCTCGGCACGCCCGTCATCGCGATCACGGTTTTACTGCTGGCCTTCGAACGCGTCGCGCGCGTCGGAATTTTCGATCCCGCACTCGGTGGAGATCCGGTGCTGTTTCAGCACCTGTTCTGGTTTTACTCGCATCCGGCCGTTTACATCATGGTCTTGCCCGGCATGGGCGTGATCAGCGAACTGGTCGCCAACTTCTCGCGCAAAAACATCTTCGGCTACAGCTTTGTCGCGTTTTCGAGTCTCGCGATCGCGGTGTTTGGTTTCCTCGTTTGGGGACATCACCTGTTCGTGACGCCGCAATCCGTCTACGCGGGAATGATCTTCTCGTTCCTCAGTTTCGCGGTGGCGATACCGTCGGCAATCAAGGTCTTCAACTGGACCGCGACGCTCTACAAGTCGTCGATTTCTTACGACACGCCGATGCTCTACGCGCTCGGCTTCATCGGCCTGTTCACCATCGGCGGGATGACCGGACTGTTTCTCGCCTCGCTCGCCACCGACGTGCACCTGAGCGACACCTACTTCGTTATCGCTCACTTTCACTACATCATGGTCGGCGGCACGTTGATGGCCTATCTCGGCGGACTGCATTACTGGTGGCCGAAAATCTCGGGACGGATGTATCCCGAAGGCTGGGGACGGTTCAGCGCGCTGGTAATCTTTGTCGGCTTCAACCTGACGTTTTTGCCGCAGTTCGTCGCCGGTTATCTCGGCATGCCGCGGCGTTATCACGCGTACCCCCCCGAGTTTCAGGTGTTCAATGTGCTGTCGACGGCAGGCGCGTCGATTCTCGGGTTCGGCATGTTGATTCCGGCGATCTACTTCGTCTGGTCGATGCGCTACGGCAAACACGCGGAAGCGAATCCGTGGCACCTGCCGGGCCTCGAATGGCGCACGCAATCGCCGCCGCCGACAGAGAATTTCGAAGTTACCCCGATCGTGACCTGGGACGCTTACGAATTCGCGCCACGCGAGGAAACGGAAGTGGTTGGCAAATTTGGTCCGGAACTCGAGCGGATCTAACAGGAGTCATTTTGATCGAAGCGCACGCAACAACTGAGGACGTTCACGCCCATCCGGCGCTCCAGCACCACTTCGAAAACATGGAGCAGCAGCGCGAGGCCGGAACGCTCGGCATGTGGGTGTTTCTCGTCACCGAGATCATGTTCTTCGGCGGGATGTTTCTCGCCTACACGCTTTATCGATCGCTCTACCCCTGGGCGTTTGCCTCAGCCAGCAATCACCTCGACATCACGCTCGGCGCCGTGAATACCGGCGTGCTGATCCTGAGCAGCTTCACGATGGCGATGGCAGTTTATTTCACGCAAATCGGGAAGCTACGGCCGCAGGTTTGGTGTTTGGTGTTGACGCTGGTTTTGGGTCTGACGTTTTTGGGGATCAAGGGGGTCGAGTATTACGACAAGTACGAGGATCGTTTGATTCCCGGCTACTTGATCCCCAGCCGGCCGTTTGGCCCGGCAGTGCAGCAGGAAGGGCAGCCGTTCGACGAGCACAAGCTGCACCTGCTGCATGGCGCGACCGTGCGACAGGTCGAGATGTTCTACTGGATTTACTTCGCGATGACGGGCATGCACGCGTTGCACATGATCATCGGCGCGGGTCTGATTTCGTTTCTGATCTATTTCTCGCTGCGGGGGCGGTACGATCCCGAGTATCACAGTCCGGTCGAGGTGGTCGGACTTTACTGGCACTTCGTCGACATCGTTTGGATTTTTCTGTTTCCGTTGTTGTACCTGCTCGGGCGCCACCTCGAGCACGGATAATTTGTCATGAGCGAACACATCGTTCCGGTCCGCATTTACGTGACGATTTTTCTGGCGCTGCTGCTGGGCACGGGGTTAACCGTCTTTGCGGCGTTCATTGACTTCGATAAGCATGGTTTTCCGTCGCAGTTCAACACGATCGTCGCGCTGACCATCGCTGTGGCGAAGGGGACGCTCGTCGTGCTCTATTTCATGCACGTGCGCTACAGCTCACGACTTATCTGGGTGATCGTGGCCTCGGCGTTGTTCTGGATGGGAATTCTGTTTGCGCTGACTTTCAGCGACTATCTCACCCGCGGCTGGCTCTCTGTCGGCTACTAACCTGTCAGATGTCGCTGCGATGTAGCGCCGCCTCGCGCACTTCAATCACGCGTTTACAGGACGGACAGTTGAGCCTGATCGTCGCGTCAGAAGTCTTGATCGGCGCGCCGCAGTATGGGCAGACGCCGTCGACTTCGTTTCGCTGAAACAGGTCGCGCATCATGAACACCGGCAGGATCAGGCCGGCGAGCAGCAGGGGGATGCCGAAGATGAGACCGATGGTGGCGCTCTGGCCAAACGTCAGACTGATAACGAGGCCGGCAAGGAAAAGGACGAGACCAAGAGTAATGCTGAATGAGAAGCTGTAAGCACTATCGAACGTGCGCCCGGACTTAGCCGCTTCCGGTCGATTCTGATTCATTTGAAGACCTCCTGGAGGGTTGGTAGTACGGACTTTACCACAGATCCGCGGCGTACGTGATAGTCTCTCTGAAATATGACTTCCTTCGAAAACTTCCTTAATCAGCAGGACGAAGAAGCGTGGTCGGGTGCGCTGACGACGCTTTTGCGCTCCGTTCACGAGGTCGATCGCAACGCGACGCAGATCTGGTTTTCGTTTTATCCGCTCGCGCTTTTTGAGGCGCTCCAGCGGGCGCAAGACCCGGAGAAGCTCGCCCAGCAACTCCTGGTTCAGGGCAATTACCGGCTGCGCGATCAGATCGACTCGTCGCACACGTTTTTGTACGGGCACCGTTACTGGCCCGAAGTAAAGAAGGCCGCAGAGGAGTACGCGCGCTCATTCGGTGGTGGCGAGGCAAAACTATCCGATCAGATTCTCACGGTCGCGCAGCAGGCGGCTGACGCCGCGAAAGTTGATCGTGCTCTCGTCGTCGGAATCACGGCAGTGGCGTTTATGACGCTGCGGCAAGTTGGGCTCGAGGCGTTTGCAGCGGCTGAGGGCAAGATGTTGCTCGATCGAAAGCACGCGCAGAAGTCGGCCGAACAGGTTTTGCGTGAACGGGCGAAGGACGACAGTCAGGGGCTGTTTGGTTTTCTGCGGACGGTGAATAAGAAGTGGACTGTTACTTACGACGAGAATGACGAGTCAGCGAAGTATCGGTTGAACCACGTTCAGGATCTCGCGTGGGGCGCGGCTGACGATCGTTCGAAAAACTGGCGCGAGATCGATCCGCGACGGATTGAGGGACCGATTCCGGTCGAGTGTCGCTCGGCTTCGTGTGGCACGTGCTGGGTGGGCGTGCTTGGCGGTGCGGAGAAGCTTTCCGACGTAGCGGCGCGCGAGGGCAAGAAGATTAAAGAGTTTGGCTACATCGACACCTCCGAACCCAAGCCCCTGATCCGCCTCGCCTGCCAGGCCCAGGCCTACGGCGCCGTCTCCATCGTCATCCCCCCATGGAATGGCGTCTTCGGAAAGTACTTGAAGAGCCTCAAAAAGGAATCCTAAGCGGGCTGGAGTCAGGCGGTGCCGTGCACGGACGAAGAGTAACTGCCTGGTTCAGGCACCTCGTATCCCTCTTCTCTCAAACCATCGATGTGAAACTGAATGGCCTCACGCATGTTTGCTTCAACCTCTTCGCGCGTGCGGCCGGTTGATGCACAACCCGGCAAGTCAGGTGAGTAAGCTGAATAACCAGTGCTCGTTTTCTCTATGATGATCGAGTAATTCTTCACGGCTTTAATCCTGCCTGTTTTAAGAGACTCATGAGCGTTCGCAGAGCCAAATCGTCATTCGGCTTGCCGGGCACAGTTACGAGGCCCGGCTTGGTTGGATGCTTATACTGGCCGTGACTGCCACGAGTCCTAACCAAATACCAACCGTCTCGTTGAATCACGCGGATGAGGTCGCGTACTTTCACTGCCGCGCACTATAGTAACTTCAACGCATCGCGTCAAACACCACTGCCAACCTCAAGCAAAAATGTTATCGTGAGCGCTTCGTGACCCTTGTCTCCATGCCTGGACCAGAACGCAACGCTCGCGACGCGCATGCTTCGCCTCTCCTCTTCGTACTGGCTGCGGCTTTGTTGTGGAGCACGGGCGGGCTGTTTATTAAGTGGACCAGCCTGTCGGGGCTCGAGCTTTCGTTTTATCGTTCGCTGTTCGCCGGGATCACGGTAGCAATCGTGACGCGCCACGAGGGCTTTGGGTTGAATCGCCTGACGGCGGTCGCGTCGGTGGTGTACGCGGTGCTGCTGATCCTGTTTGTGCTCGCGACGAAAACTACGACGGCGGCGAACGCGATCTTTCTTCAATACACCGCGGCGGTGTACCTGCTCATACTCGAACCGCTCATCTACAAAGAGAAGTTTCGCCTGCGTGATTTGATCACGGTGTTGATTTGTCTCGGCGGAATGGGGTTGTTTTTTGTGGGTCAACTGCGGCCGCAGGACGTGACCGGTAACTTGTTTGCGCTGGCTTCGGGGCTATGTTTCGCGCTCTATTTTCTGTTGCTGCGCCACCCGAAAGCGCGCGAAGTCAATCGCGCTTCCTCAGTAATCTACGGCAATCTGCTCGCGGTTATCCTGACTGCACCCTGGGGCCTGGCGGCAATCCCGCAGCTTACTCTGCACGACGCATTTAGCGTGGTTTATTTGGGCGTGGTCCAGCTCGGCATCGCCTACACGCTCTTCACGGTGGCGATGGCCCGCGGCGTGAGGTCACTGGATGCGGGAATCATTTGTTACGTCGAACCGGTGCTGAATCCGCTCTGGGTGTTTCTTATTCTCCGCGAACAGCCTTCACGTTGGGCCTTGCTGGGCGGAGCAATCATCATCACCGCCGTCGTCTGCCACATGCTCCTCGACGCCCACAACAAGCGCCGCACGACGACCCCGCCCCTCGAAGCCGCCCACGGCTAGTCCGGAATCAAGGAGACTAAAGCATCCACTTGCTGCGGCTGTCGTAGTAAACGGGCGAGCGATCGGGATAGCGCTTTTTGAAGCGATGGTAGCGGGCCAGTAGCCGTTCGTAACGCTGGTCGGAGGAACGTAGCTGCTGATGCGGGATGGCCCGCAAGTGGTCCTCGATTTTGATCATCTTCCGCGGCGAGAAGCGCCAGTCGTAATCTCCCAGCTCGTAAAGACTCGTCACCGCATAACCCTTCAGCCGTCCCGAAAAATCCACAAACGGATCGAAATAACTCCACGCCAAATCACGCAACGATCGGTAAACCGGCTTGCGCCCGTGCAGCCCGACGTCGCGCGAACGGCCAATCGATCCCCACGCCCCGTTCGACTTGAACACAAACAGCACATGGTCTAACAAGTCATGTGACTCGAGATCCAGCAGGAGCGGCGGATAACCGTGCTGTTCCAGGATCACCGCCGCCCCGACCGCAGCCTCCAAACAGTGCGCCTCTTTGAACTTCACCAACTCCCGAAACGATCGGCAGGTCGCACCATTTTTCTCGCGATTGTACGGGAGCGAGCTAAAGTATTGCTGCACTTTCAAAGGCGTATTCAGCCGTTGCACGAGGCGCCACTCAGCCGCAGTAAACGCCGCGCGCTCCGGTCTATTCGCCTTCACATCCGCATGGATCATCACGCTCACACCCACTTTGTTGGCGCACAGGACAAAAGGTTGCAGCCCCACTTGCCTGATTCACTCGCAAATGTCAGACTACAACGTCGCTCGAATTTATCGAGCGATTAATAAATCTTTTCGAAACGACTTTCCAGCATGAACCAGCAGGCCGCAGCTTCACAAAAATCTCGCGCAGAACAAGAAACCGAAAATGAGGCAAATCGTTTGAGAGAGCAAGTCGACGCAGCCCTGTCTGTCGTCGCCCAACGCTCACCGGACGAAGCCGACGCATTGCAAACCGCAGCCGATCGTATCGAACGCGCCGCGCGCGATCTCGCTGATGCAGTGCGCGAACTGGCCCAGCAACGCCGGGCCAGCGAAGAATCTTAGTACCAAAAGTACAACGGACGGCCGCAAGATCTCCCGTCTTGTTAGTTGGAGACACCCATGACTTCCATTCGCACCGAACGAACTACCGAACACCTGGGCCGCAAAAATACGGCCGTAGAGTTGGACGAGTACGGCATCAAAGCGCCCGCGCGCGTCTACTGGAACCTGAACACTCCGGAACTCTACGAAGAGATCGCGCGCCGCAACGAAGGTGTTCTGTCGAACCATGGCGTGCTCCTGGTCGATACCGGCGAGCACACCGGGCGCTCCGCGAAGGACAAAGCCATCGTGCGCGAGCCCGGCAGCGAAGACAAAGTTTTTTGGGGCGACGTAAACAAAGAGTTTCCGCAAGACAAGTTCAACGCGCTGAAAGACCGCATGATGGCCCATGCGAAGGGCCGCGACTTGTTTGTGCAGGACACGTTTGTCGGCGCCGATCCCGAGTATCGTTTGCCGATCCGCGTCATCACCGGCCTCGCGTGGCACTCGCTGTTCGCGCGCACGATGTTCATCAGCAACGACACGGAATCTCAGTCGCACAAACCTGAATTCACGATCATCAACTTCCCGAGCTTCCAGGCAGATCCGCAACGCGACGGCACGCGCTCGCCCACGTTCATCCTGATGGACTTCAGCCAGCGGCTGGTCCTGATCGGCGGCACCTCCTACGCCGGCGAAACGAAGAAGAGCGCGTTTACGATCATGAACTACCTCTTGCCGCAACGCGACGTGATGAGCATGCACTGCTCGGCAAACGTCGGCGCCGAAGGCGACGTCGCGATCTTTTTCGGCTTGTCAGGCACCGGCAAGACCACGCTTTCCGCCGATCCCGAACGGCGCTTGATCGGCGACGACGAACACGGCTGGTCCGACAACGGGGTTTTCAACTTCGAAGGCGGCTGTTATGCGAAAGTGATCAAGCTGTCCGCGGAAGCAGAGCCCGACATTTATCGCACCACGAAGATGTTCGGCACGCTGCTCGAGAACGTGGTTTACGATCCGGTGACGCGCGTGGTCGATCTCGACGATGCCCACAAGACTGAGAACACGCGCGCGTCGTATCCGCTGACGAGCATCGACAACATCGTGCCGGAAGGACGCGCGGGCCATCCGCGCAACATCATCATGCTCACCGCGGACGCGTTCGGCGTGCTGCCGCCGGTCGCGCGGTTAACGCCGGAACAGGCGATGTATCACTTCCTCTCCGGCTACACGGCGAAAGTCGCCGGCACGGAGAAAGGAATCAAAGAGCCCGAAGCGACTTTCTCGACCTGCTTCGGTGCTCCGTTCATGGTGCTGCATCCGGGCGTTTATGCCGACCTGCTGGGTAAAGAAATGGAACGTCATCAGTCGGCGTGCTGGCTCGTGAACACGGGTTGGAGCGGTGGTCCGTACGGCGTCGGCAAACGCATGAAAATCTCTTACACGCGCGCGATGATCAGGGCGATTCTGAATGGGTCGTTAGCGCAGACTGACACGGTGGCGGATCCGATTTTTGGCGTTGGTATTCCGGTGTCGTGCCCGGAAGTGCCGGCGGAGGTGCTACAGCCGCGCAACACGTGGGCTGACAAGGAAGCTTACGATCGGCAGGCGCGGGATCTTGCGCGGCGGTTTAATGAGAATTTCAAGAAGTATGAGGCCGGTGTTTCTGAGGCGGTGCGGGCGGTTGCGCCGAAAGCGTAGCGCACTATTAGCGACGGCCTTTTAGAGGGGATTTAAAACCAGATTTACCGAACCGATTTGCTCCGCGTGGCGGCCAGTTCGTCTCACCCTGGAGGCCAGTTCATCGGGCGACCGCCGAGTACGTGGACGTGCAGGTGAAAAACTGATTGGCCCGCCCCGGCGCCGGTATTGATAACAGTCCGATAGCCGTTCTCACCGTGGCCCTCGTCGTTTGCGACTCTCGCCGCCACTCGCTGTAAATGACCCAACAATGGCTCATCCTTCTGCGACACGTCGTCGAGCGATTCGATGTGTTCGCGCGGAATCACTAGCACGTGCATCGGCGCTTGCGGATTGATGTCGCGAATCACCACGCAGCGCTCGTCCTGATGCACAAAATCTGCCGAAACGTCACCGGCGATTATCCGGCAGAATAAACAACTCTCGTTTGCCATTATTTCTCCTTACTCACAAACCTCAAACTGACTCGACCAGCGGCTGCGCTTCCGCCAGCTGACTCGTCGTTACCGGCGCTCGCAGTCGCTCGATCTCCGCGCCGACCGCCGACAGTTTGGCTTCAATCTTCTCGTAGCCGCGATCGATGTGGTAAACGCGATCGACCACCGTCTCGCCGTTAGCAATCAACCCGGCCAGCACCAGCGACGCCGAAGCACGCAGGTCCGACGCGATTACCCGCGCGCCGGTCAGCGGTGTTGGGCCATGGACGATAGCGCTGCGGCCGTCGATATGAATCTGCGCCCCCATGCGCTGCAGCTCTGACGCGTGCATAAACCGGTTCTCGAAAACCGTCTCGACAATCTCGGAACGGCCGCGCGCCTGCGTCATCAAAACCATGTACTGCGCCTGCATGTCAGTGGGAAACTGCGGGTACGGTGCAGTCGAAACGTCGCCGGCAGTCAAACCCTCCGGGCAGCTCACGGACAACGTCGTCGGGTTGAGCTCCTGAATAAGTACCCCCGCTTCGCGCAACTTCGCGATGACGCTCGTCAGATGATCGGGACGGCAGTCTTTGATCTCGAGCTCGCCGCAGGTTAAGGCGGCGGCGGCGATGAACGTCCCCGTTTCGATTCGATCCGGAATGATCGTGTGCTCCGCGCCGCCAAGCGCCTCGACGCCTTCGATCTGAATCGTTTCGGAGCCGGCGCCGTTCACCCGCGCGCCCATCTTGTTCAGCAGGTCAGCCAGGTCGACGATCTCCGGCTCGCGGGCGGCGTTGCGCAGCGTGGTCGTCCCGCGCGCCAGCGTCGCCGCCATCATAAGATTTTCCGTGCCGGTGACTGTGACTTTACTGAACTCGATGTCCGCGGCGAGCAAACGCCCGTCTTCCGGCGCGCGCGCGACGACATTGCCGGCTTCGAGCTTTACCCGCGCGCCGAACTTTTCAAACCCGCTCAGGTGAAGATCGATCGGCCGCGTGCCGATCGCGCAACCACCCGGCAGCGACACCTTCGCCTTACCGAACCGCGCCAACAATGGCCCAAGCGCCAGCACCGACGCGCGCATCGTTTTGACGAGTTCGTAAGGCGCTTCGAAAACCTCGATGTGCGCGGCGGTGATTTTGTGCGTGCGGAGTTCGGGCGTCAGCACCGTCGCGCCGATGTCTTCGAGCAGTCGCCGCTGCGTGATGATGTCGCGGACGTAAGGGATGTTGTGCAGCGTGACCGTTTCCGGCGTGAGCAACGCCGCGGCCATGCAAGGCAAGGCAGAATTCTTCGCGCCACTAATCGAGACTCGGCCGTGAAGAGGTTGGCCCCCGACGATACGAAACTTGTCCACGATGCCGACAGATTACTCATTAAGTCGGAGGTGTAGCAAGCGGTAGGAAAAGCAGGCGGGATTTGACGGATAAGAGAGGAACAACGAAATGCGAAAAACAAAAGGTGCGACAGGAATCCTGCCGCACCTTCGCCACCGCCCGCTCGCTTGAAACTCTGTTCGCTCGAGAATTTACTCGTTCGCCGTCGCGCGTCGGATATGCACGCCGCCGTTAGTCGTCGTCGCCTTGACGGTCGCGCCGCCCGCGCCAAGGTTCACGGCTAGTTCTTTCGTACGTCTCTCCATCGGAACGGGAAAATCCACACTGAGACCGCCGTTGACCGTTCTCGTTTCGAGGTGCGCTGAGTAGTTTTCCGGCACTGAGATGTTGACGCCGCCATTGGTCGTGCTCACGTCGAGCGTTTCGCCCTCCCAACGGTCGCCGGTCAGCTCAACAACCAAGCCGCCGTTCGTCGTCGAGCCGCGGACCGCGCCGCCAACTCTTTTCAGCACCACGCCGCCATTCGTCGCCTCGAAGTCAATCTTGCCGTTTACGTCGGCGATGACAATGCCGCCGTTGTGGGTCTCGATCGAGACGTCCTGCCGTCGCGGGACGAACACTTCGTAACTCACGTCCCAGTGATAGTTCTCACGGCCTTCGGGACCGCTCGCGAAAATCTTGGAGCCGCCCGTTTCGATTTTTATCTGTCGCGCGAGATCCGCTGCTTCGGCTTCGGTCGGCGCACCGGTCTGTACGCGGGCGCGCACCAGCACCTGGTTCTGGTCCCAACCTTTCACTGCCACGCCACCGTTTTGGCGGCCGTCGATTGAGACCGCGCCGCTCGGCGCGAGCGTCTGTTCGCGGACTTCGCAGTTGCCGACGAGGCGATCGCTGTACCAGCGTGAATCGTCGCGGCAAGTTAACGAACCTTCTTTGCTTTTGATCTTGTCGAGCTTGTCGTTCTTTTGCGGCAACGCGGCCAGGCCGGCCGTGGCGGCCAGTGCGGCGACAAGCACACTTCTTCCTAAAAACCTCAACATGGCGTCAGTCTCCTTCGATCGTCTGGGGTTATTTTGTTCAGTCGTCTTCGCGGTTCTGAATCGTAAACACCGCAAAGTTGGACGTTGTGACAGGAATTCAGTTCTTCTGGAGAACAACGATGCGCGGAATGCCCTGTAAGTCGGGCAGGAGACTTTTGAGATTCCAGGAGGAGGGATTTACGAGTTCGGTTACGGCGTCGCCCTGGTCGAAACCGATCTCCATGATCAGGTGGCCGGTTTCGCAGAGGAAAGCGGGTGCATCGTTCAGCAGCCGGCGAATGACGCTCAAGCCGTCGGCACCCGGCGACAACGCGACGAGCGGTTCGTGATCCCTGACCTCCCGCTGCAAACCCGGCAAGACCCTGGCGGAGACGTAAGGCGGGTTCGAGACGATCAGATCAAACTGATCCGCACTCGGATCCAAACCCGCCAGACAATCAGACACCTTCAACTCAATCCTGTCTTCCACTCCATGCTCGCGTGCGTTCTCCTGAGCAACCAGTAGCGCTTTCTCGGAAATATCAAGCCCAACCGCGCGTGCGTCAGCACGTTCGCCCAGCAACGTCACCGCGATACATCCGGAACCCGTACCAACATCACAAACGCTCGCCTTAGCGTTCATCACTTGCAACGCCGCCTCCACCAACAACTCCGTTTCCGGTCGCGGAATCAGCACGTCCGGCGTGACCCGAAACGCACGCCCGTAAAAATCCTGCACGCCGGTGATGTATTGCGCCGGCTCGCCGGCCGCACGCCGCGCGACTGCGTCTACAAATTTTCGTAGCTGCGCATCGTCGATCTGATCTTCCGCGTGACTGATGAGAAACGTGCGATCTTTGCCGATGACGTACGAAAGCAACGAACTCGCCTCGCGCCGCGCGTCAGTCACGCCTGCGTGGGCTAACGCCTGCGCTGCTGCTCTCAATGCTTCCGCGATCGATTCGCTCATACTCTTCTTGTGGAAACGAGTTATAATTCGCCGTCTTAATAAAGCATAAGAACGAGTCTCGTTCCTCCCGTGACGTCAAGGACCCCCGAGCTTAGCTACGGGGGTTCTGACGTAATAGGTCGGAGGTTCAACAAAGTTAGGCGCGACAGCACCCGTGGGTACACTTAGCAAAAGCTTACTTTTGTTTGGCCTCAACTGGCTCGATGCCCAACTCACGCTGCTGTGGCTGCACTTGAATGTCGCCACTGAAGGCAACGCACTCATGGCGCGTTTGCTCGCCCACGGCGATCTTCCGTTTCTCGCTTTCAAACTCGCTATCGGAGCCTTCGCGGCCTGCGTGCTCTATCGCTGCTCGCATCTCCCGCTCGCGCGCCGCGGTTTGACTATCGCCGTCGGCGTTTATCTCGGATTGATGCTCGTCCACGCCGCCACCGGCTGCCTCGCGCTTGGCTGGCACGGTCCGGTGCTCGTTCTCTCGTACTTCGGCAGTCTGCCGGGCGCCTTCGTTTCGCTTTTCGTCTGAAACCCGCTTGCAACCCGCGGTATTCTGGTTTTAAAGTTTCGCTGCCGCTGGGCCATTCAACTTCGTAAGACACAACGGGCATCCGTGGAGTAGCATCCTAGCGCCATACCCGCAGAGCTGCAAAAAAGGGAACTTTTAGAGTCCGGAGAAAGAAGAAGTTTTATGTACAGACTTTCCACACGCCAAATTTTATTGATTGCTCTTATTTCGGGGTTGTTCGCGGCGGGAGTGGTCACGCTCATCGATCGCCTCAACAACCGCAATCCCGCGGCGGAAGCTGCTTTTTCAACAACTCCCCCGGCGGGCATTACCGATCCATCGAGCGCCACTGACGAACAGAACAACATCGAAGTCTATCGAACGTTGAGCCCGGGCGTCGTCTTCATTCACTCAACTTCCTACGCACGCGATTTCTTCGGCTTCGTCGAACAACAGGAAGGCTCCGGTTCCGGGTCGATTCTGGACCAGGACGGAAACATCCTGACGAATTACCACGTGATCGAAGGCGCGCAGCAGTTGTCCGTCAGCATGGGTGGAAAGAAAGACTACGCGGCCGAAGTCGTTGGTGGCGATCCCGACACGGATCTCGCGGTCATTCGTTTGAAAGAAAAACCGGCCGGACCACTGACGGTTATCCCGCTGGGCGATTCGGAAAAGCTCGTCGTCGGGCAGAAAGTATTGGCGATCGGTAATCCGTTTGGTTTGGACCGCACGTTGACGACGGGCGTCATCAGCGGCCTCCAGCGACCGATACGCGCGCGCAACAATCGTCTCATCGAAGGCGCGATTCAAACCGACGCGTCGATCAATCCGGGTAATTCCGGTGGCCCACTGCTCGATTCGCACGGACGCATGATCGGCATCAATTCGCAGATCCTGTCGCCGTCGGGCAGTTCGGCGGGCGTCGGTTTTGCGGTGCCGGTTGGCATTGCGAAACGCGTGGTGCCGCAAATTCTCAGATACGGTGGCGTGCGCCGGCCAAAACTCGGCATCAATACTCGCGACGTTTCAGCGATTCGCAATCAGGTTGATTTGCCCGTGTCTGACGGCGTGCTCATTATGCAGGTCGCACGCGGCAGCGGCGCGGCCGCAGCGGGCCTGCGTGGTCTGCAACAGACGGAAACGGGCGACATCGAATTGGGCGACATCATCGTCGGCATCGACAATGACAAAGTCACCAATTCAGACGACCTGTTCCGCGTCCTCGACACACATCAGATCGGCGAAGTCGTGCAAGTGCAGATCTGGCGCAACGGCCGACGATTGGCCGTGCCAGTTCGTTTGATGGAGTCAAGATAACTTCGCCACGTGTTCTTCGATCCCGCAGCGCGGACATACCAACCCGCTGCGGGATTCGTCTGTCCACTTGGCGAGCGCCAATGGTTGTTGCTCGTGAACGACGTGGTTATGCCGATCCTGCTGTTTCCGTTCAGCAGATGCCGCACTACAGTGTTTGCATAGCCAGCCGTAACCCAAGTTGAAGAAGTGGGTTGTCTGGTGCATTTGTTATTCCTCACCGAACTCCGCCTGATAGTCGCGCAAGCTGCGGGAAATGACGTCCAGCGCCTCAGTCCGATCGTAAACGTGCGTGATCTCGACCTTCTTCGGCTCGTCGCTGGGAAGCTGTTTGTAACTCAAAAAGTAGTGCTTCAAGCGATCGACTAATCCTTCCGGCACGTCGTCGATTTCCACGATGCCGCCGTACGCGAGATCGTCTTCGAGCACGGCGATGATCTTGTCGTCAGCCTGGCGGCCATCGATCATGCGCAGCCCGCCAATCGGCCGCGCACGCAAAAAGAAGCTGCCGTGCGCAAACGTCTTTTCAGACAGGACGCAAATATCCATCGGGTCCTTGTCGCCTTCGATGCCGTTCAACCCCGTGCGCCGCTCGACGAGTTCGGCCACTTCTCGACCGCAATACGTCTGCGGAATAAAACCGTAAAGGGTCGGGCACATCGACGAGAAGCGTTGCGGGCGATCGACGCGCAGGTGGCCGGTCGCTTTGTCGAGCTCGTACTTCACGGCGTCGGTCGGCACGATCTCGATGTACGCGTTGAGGAGTTCCGGAGTGTCCGGCCCGGGACTCACGCCGTGCCACGGATGAGCCTGAAAGAGATGTTTATTCATAGTGTTCGGGTGTTCCGGCGTCCGATGATAGAATGCCGCGAGCCCGAAACCAAACTTCGCGATGGCCGCCAGCGCCGAAATCATCAGCAAACCCGTAGCAAACGCAATTTCGTTGCGCTGGATTATCGGTGCGCGCGACGATTTGATCTGGTTCATCGGCTCGGTCGTTTCGAGCTACCTGCTGCTGGTGCTTTACGTCGGCGGGATTGTGCCGCTGCTGCCGATGGTGGCGCTGTGGGCCATCCTGATCGACGCGCCGCACGTGTTCGGCACGTTCTCGCGCACCTACTTCGATCGCCGCGAAAGACAGAATCGCGGCCGTTTGCTTTGGGGTTCGCTGTTGTGGTTTGCCATCGGCCCGGTGATGGTGCTCGCTGGATTCGGCTTCGTGTTTTTCTTCGTGGCCGCGCTGTGGGCTTACTACCACCTCGTCAAGCAGCACTACGGCTTTATGGTGCTCTACAAAAAGAAGAACGGCGATCTGGCGCGCGTCGACAATGCGCTCGATCGTTTGCTGCTGCTGTTTGCTTTCAATTATCCGTTCGTCGAGTTTATCGCGCGCGATCCGGAAGCGATGGCGCGTGTGCCGGCGCTGCTGCGCGGCGGCGTGAACGGTTTTTCAAAGTTACTACTCGCCGGCACGATCCTGTTATTTGTACTTTGGCTGGGGCGGCAGGTGGAGCGCGCGATTTCCGGTGAGCCGCTGAACATTCCGAAGTACCTGCTGCTGGCTGCGGCGATCCCGATGCATTGGATCGTTTTGCTGACGCCGATGCCGCACAAGCCGATCGCCATCGTCGCCATCCTGACGATCTATCACAACTTCCAGTATCACCGTCTGATCTGGTTTCACAATCAGAAGTACGCGCAGAAACGCGAGCAGTACGGCGCCGCCGAACTCATCAGCCGCCGCGTGCTTTACTACCTTGCGTTCGGAATCGTGTTCGGCGTCATCTACCAGGGACCGCGACAGGTGCTCGGTTATTTCGGCCTGCAAAACGCCGCGGCAGGCGTCGAGCAACCACTCCTGCTGCAACTGGGCATCTCGTTTCTCTGGGGTTACGCGTTTATCCACTACTATCTCGATTCGAAGATCTGGCGCGTGCGGCGCGATCCCTCCGTCAGCAAGGCCCTGCACATAAACTAAATGACAACGAAAACCGCGATCGAGTTTACGGTGAACGGCGAGTCACACACGCTCGAAGTGTTTCCGATGGCTCGACTGCTCGACGTCCTGCGCGAAGAGCTGCGCCTGACCGGCACGAAAGAAGGTTGTGGTGAAGGCGAGTGTGGTGCGTGCACGGTGCGTCTTAACGGCGAGATCGTAAACTCCTGTCTCGTGCCGATGGCGCAAGTTGCCGGTGCCAACATCACGACGATCGAGGGCGTGGCGCACGGCGATGAACTGCACGCGGTGCAACAAGCATTTATCGAACACGGCGGCGCGCAATGTGGTATTTGTACTCCGGGGATGATTCTCGCGGCCGTCGATCTGCTCGAACGAAACCCGCAGCCGACCGAGGCCGACATCCGCAATGGGCTCGCCGGCAATCTTTGCCGCTGCACCGGCTACATGAAGATTTTCGAATCCGTCGTACGTGCTTGCCAGAAGTGAAATGAGAGCTTACATCCCGAGTTATCAGCTAACGACAGTGACGTCACTCGACGATGCGCTCGCGCTGATTGCCGAGGAGCCCGGTGTTTGGAGACCGTTTGCCGGCGGCACCGACCTGATGGTGCTGCTCGAAGCCGGCAAGCTGCCGCATCGCAACTACGTCAATATCTGGCCGCTGCGCGAACTGCGCGGGATTGAGATCGACAGCGACCACGTCACTCTCGGCGCGTTGACCACCTACACCGACGTGCAGGCAAATCCGGTCCTGCAACAGGAATTTCCGATGCTCTGCCAGGCAGCGAGCGAAACCGGCGGACTCGCGATCCAAAACCGTGGCACACTCGGCGGCAACATCGTCAACGCTTCACCCGCTGCCGATTCGCCGCCCGCATTGCTCGCTTACGACGCAGAGATCGAACTCGTATCACGCGGCGGTTCGCGCTGGATTCCGTACAACGGTTTTCACACCGGCTACAAGCAGATGAACATGCGCGTGGATGAACTGCTCACGCGCATTCGCCTGCCGCGGACGACGTCTGATTTGAAGCACTACTATCGCAAGGTTGGCACTCGCAAGGCACAGGCGATCTCGAAAGTCTGCTTCGCCGCCGTGTTGCGACGCGACGGTGTGCGCGTAGCTGAAACGCGGATAGCGCTCGGCAGCGTCGCGCCCATCGTCCTGCGCGCGAAACAAACTGAAGATGCGCTACGCGGTCAAGAGTTGAACGACGAAACGGTGAGACTCGCGCGCGAAACGTTGCTGCGCGAGATCGCGCCGATCGACGACGTTCGCTCCACCGCCAGTTATCGTCTGCGCGTCGCTGCCAATCTGCTCGTCGATTTTCTCATGACTGCACGCTCGTAAAATTCAGGCCGCAAGGAAAACTTAATGTCGACCCCGCAACTCGTTTACCGGCGAAACGTCGTCGAGCCAATCAGATGCATCAGCGCCGCGTGGGCGATGGTGAAGGAACAGTACTGGTTGTTTGTAGGCATGTGCGCCGTCGGCCTGCTGATCGGCTCGGCGGTGCCGATGGGCATCCTGACTGGCCCGATGATGTGCGGCCTCTACTTGTCGTTCTTCAAATCGCGGCGACGGCAGCCGTTTGAGTTCGGCACACTCTTCAAAGGGTTCGACTACTTTGGGCCGAGCCTCGTCGCGACACTACTGCACATGATTCCCATCTTCGCGATACTCGTTCCGGCCTATTTGTTCTTTTACGTCGGCATGGTGCTGTCGGTCGGCGTCGCGGCGCAGAGTGGCGACGAGCCGAATCCGTTTGCGTTTCTCGGCGTGTTTGGCATGTTCATCCTGTTCTGGCTCGTGATGGTGATCGTCATCGTCGTCATCTCGGTCGGGTTCACGTTCGCGTATCCGCTGATCGTGGACCGAAAGCTATCGGGCCTCGACGCGATCAAGTGGAGTTTCAAAGCGGCGCTGGCAAACTTCTGGCGGCTGCTGGGCATGACGCTGCTGACGGGGCTGTTGGGATTTGGCGGTCTATTACTGTGCTACGTCGGAATCTTTCTCGTCTTTCCGATTATTTACGGTTCGATCGCCACTGCTTACGAAGCGGTGTTCGGGCTGAGTGAAGAAGGCGAAATGGTCGCGAACCTGCCGCCACCGCCGCCGCGTTTTTGATTCCATGTCGACTCCGGAATTGATCATTCGTGGGCAGACAGTAGTGTCGAGTGACGCGATTGGCCCGGCGTCGATCCACATTCGCGACGAGAAGATCGTT
>Ga0081539_10001768_pt1 | contig 34437 bp, 22 predicted proteins | sample TabmetS4T2R2_FD_71023 | JGI IMG/M metagenome (GOLD analysis project Ga0081539, IMG submission 71023) | Tabebuia heterophylla rhizosphere microbial communities from the University of Puerto Rico - S4T2R2 | ecosystem: Host-associated > Plants > Roots > Rhizosphere ... | reverse complement strand
CTGGACAAGCGTGCCGAGAAGGGCGATCAGGAGAAGCCGCAGACCCTGCGGCTGAAGTCCGCCGTCGGCACGGTCGTCGTCGAGGTCACTCCCGACACCACTGTGGAGCAGCTGCAACAAGCACTGACCCCGTTGACCCCGACTCGCTAATGACCGAAACCACTGCCTCGGACGTCCTCCGTTCCGACTACGGCGGCTTCAACCCGCGATTCATCGGGCTGTCCTACCTCTTCGACTCCGCCGACGACTACAACATGGTTCACGAGTACATGACGGAATCCGAGCAACTGTCGAAAACTGGAAACGCCGACGCGACGCTGCACAGGATCGCGCTTCTGTCGGTCGTCGACCATGAGAACCGTCATTACGTCGACTTCCTGCTCAGTCCATACAGCATGATGGTGTTCCGGATGCGTCTGCAGGGTCTCATCAACGCCATCCAGGCCCTGAACGTCATCCGCGGCATCGAGGGCGACGTCTTGCCGGTGCCGCTGAGCCGCTGGGCAACACTCACGAAGAGTCAGCGGGAAACCCGTCGGGCCGACTGGTCGGACCTCTTCGGGCGCGACATCCGCCCGGTCAGCCTTCCCGCGTGGTCGCGCGACGACCTGGTGACGAACGTCGCGCCTACGGTCGAGTCGATCGCCCACCTTCCGGACCAGCGGGAGTTTGAACGCTACGCCGAAGCGGCGATCCGGGCGTACCTGCGGATCGGGCAATTGACGGAGGGTTTCGACGTACCGGAGACGGCGCTGTACCTGCGCCCGCCCTACGTCCACGAGGTGTCAGCGCTGACCGTGCAGCTCGCCGCGGTCTGGGTCGGGCAGGGCCTGGCGGAGTTCCTCCGACTGTCCTCTTTCCTGCTTGACAGCGAGGCACCGCAGGCGAGGGCGTTCCAGCTCTGCTTCAAGTTGGCCTCACTGCTGGAGCACGAAACCGGCGGGTCCGGCCTAGACCAGTCGCTGCTGCTGCCTCTGCGGCGGATCCTGACGATCACTACGTGGGCGCTGTTCGGCAACTACCAGCTCGACGGGGCGCGTGGCTGCCCGTCAAGCCGTCTCATCCGGCTCCTGGACGCGGTGACGGAAGAGCCGGACGACGCACGTTTGTCCTGTGACCTCGACGACGAGGCCTCCATCGAGCGGATGTGGCACCACTGGGACGAACGGATCGGAGCCACGCCCTGGGGGAAGTCTCTGGCTCACAACCTGGCGATCACGAGTCGGGGCGCCAGTCAGTACCTGCGACTCCGAGACATCTGGCAGGGCTCCACGGACATCCTCGACGCCGTGATCGGGGTGCTCCACCAAGTGGAGGAGCACCAGCAGATCATCGCCCGCACGTTCGTGCAGGACCTTCGACCGATCGTCGACCCGTTTCGGTACGTGCGGATACCCGACAGCGATCTTCCTCGGCCGGACGTCCGGTTCGAGTTTCGCGGATTCGGAGCCAAGCCTGACTGGGTCAGGAGCGGCCGCATGATCCAGCGCCGCACCAGCGACGGGACGCCGTACGCGGCCGGCGTCGCCTTCGCGGTCCGGGGAGACGGCGGGGCATGGGCGCTGCTCGACCAGAAGTTGACCCTCGAAGAGCAGATCGAATGGTGCGACGTAGCCTTCTCGGAGTTGTCCGTTCCCGACCACGTCTACCCGTCTGCGCGCCGTGGCGTTGAGGATCTGTCGGGCAAGCGGCTCGTTCAGCTGGTCTGACATGTCGCGTTGCTTACGGTCGGGCAGCTGGCACTGCAGGCACTGCACACGCGGTTCCACGAACACGCCGTGGTCGCCGACCGATAAGAACGGTTCCACCGTTCCTGTGCCAGAGCCGGGCCTACATGAGGCACAGACGTCGAGGGTGGAGCTCTGGTGACCTTACTGTGGTACCCGGCCGAAAAGGTCAGCAGGTCTGCAGAAGCTACGCCAGCTCGCCATGGTTTCGCATGCAAGCTACGGATCCCAGTGGCCGCCCGGTCATCAGAACTGAATCTCCACGATCACGTGCAGCTCCTGCATGTCGCCCTTTATCCGTTCGAACGTGCCATGGAGTGCCGGGCCGAGGCGGCCCAGGACAGACTTAAGCTTCATTGCGAAGGCCAGCTCCTTGCGCGCCTCGGAGTTAACGTCGAACTCCAGCTCGTACCTGTCCAGCGGGTTTGCAGCCCACTGCCGCTGCTGGATCAATCCGGTGACCATGGCGTCCGTGGTCAGCCCTAGCTCCTCGGCCGTCCGTTGGGCAGCGGAAACGTTGGACGCGCCGGTCTGCCAGGTCCACGAGGTTCGCAGGGACTGAGCCAAGCGCTTCAGCCGCTGCTCGGTGAAATCCCCCATCGCATCGACGACCTTAGTACGTACGTTCAGCGAACCTTTGATCGAGCCGTCCTCGCCAACCTCACGCAGCTCGCGGGCGCTCAGCTGGCGGGCACCCAGCTGCTGGCAGACCGCGGCAAGCGCGTTGAACCGTGCGATCGACAGATAGACCTGTGCCTCGGAGGTGTCGAGGTATCCGCCGGGCACCCACCGACTGCGGGTCAGCAGCATGCCGGGTAACAGCGCGTCCTCCATCGCCATTAGCGCCGGCACCTCCGTCCACGGCGTTCGCAGCGGCACCGGCACGACGGTGGTGAAGGGGTCCGCGAGTAGGTCGGGCTCGCTGATCCGGGCCCGGTTGTATTCGTCTCGAGTGACGATGAGCAGGCGCCGGCGCAGCTCGGGCGGCGGTGTCATGTTTTCTCCGGTCAGATGCGGGGCCAGATCAAGAGTCGTTGTATGAGCGCCCACCAGGAGCGGCGCCGTGGCGCCGACTCTTGCCAGCCCTGCGTGAGGGCGGCTTGGAGGTGTTCGGCTGGCGCGGGCAGACCATGGTCCCGCAGGATGGCAGCCGCCTCATCGGCGCACTGGGCCGCCCACGAAGGTGTGCGGCCGATCCCCGACACCACCAGCGTCGCCTTCAGCGGGCGGGGAGTGCTGTGGTCGATCACGGTCTCGGCCAATAGCGAGCGCCCGACACGGAGCACGCGACCGTGCTCGTTCGTACGGTCGTAATGCGCCCCGCCGAGCAGGAGCCCGAATACCCTATGTACGTCACGGCCCGCCATTCTTGGGTCGTCCCCGGCTGAACCCCAGCTTCGCCAGGTCACCGGCGTCAGGTCCACGTCGGCCTCGACGTAGAGAATGCGCAGGGCGGCCGGGCTCATGGCAGGTACGCCAAGATCTTGGCGGTTAGCGCCGCGGCCGCCTCTTCCGTGTCCAGGCTGCCAGTGACCACCCGGACCTTGTCGTACCCACCCAGCTTGAAGATCACCGGTTCCAACTGGTCGGCAATGTGTTGGTGGTATCCGTCCCAGCCAAGTTCGTCGAGCCGCGGATCCAGGTCCCGGTGAGTGACCACGAGTATGCAGACCTCAGCCGCATGCTCCTCCAGCCACCACCTGATCTGGCCGGCATCGTCGAAGATCCGGTCCCAATTCTTCGTAGGCGCCCGCCCGGACGGGCGGGACTCCTCCTGATGCAGGGTTAAGGCGTTGATCAGGTACAAGATATGGCTGCTCTGCCCGGTCACGCGGTCCCACTCGCTCCACGCGACCTCCCGCCCGCTAACGTCGAAGAGCTTGGTGATCAGAAGCCGCCGGTCACCTACGGTGACAGCGACGTCGACATGCGTCTCAGTCACGTTCGTGTTCGTCGTGGGATGGCCGACTCCGCGCCCGAGCCAGGCGTTGATCAATGTCGTCTTACCGACCTTGCTCTGGCCCAGTATGGATAACCGGAGCGTGTCGGGAACGGGTTCCGAGGCGAAGGTGCCGGCCGGTGGTCTCGGGTTCGTGCTCTTGGTTCTCGCGCTTCGCTGATCACGATTGCGTTCGATGATGTCGGCAACCGCGGAGGCGCCGGCCAGCGCACCGCGAACGGCGAGGAAGACGAGGACTGGGGGAATTGGCACGCGACCTCCTGGGCGCAGTTCAAGCCTCGATAGGATACGGCCTCGCATCAATGCGAGCGTGTCGCCTATCAGACGAGTTGGCGAGCTCGGCCGGTGGCGGTGCCGATAGCACCCACCGTCGGGCGGAGTGACCTGTGCCCGGTGGCTCGGCGCACGACGGCAGCGATCACACAGAACCGCAAGTCGTCGTACATCCCGGTGACCACCTTGACCTCACCCCCCAGTCGGCCAGTCGGATACCGTCGACAATGTCCAGCCGCGGCTTCATCGACCGCTCCCGCTGACAGCGCTTGTAATCTCGGCGGCGCTGGCGCGGTACCGCATAGACAAGGCCGTGACGCACCAGCACCCGGTTGATCGTGCTCACCGACCGCACCGGACCCGGACAGCCGAGACGGCCCACCTCAACTCGATCCGCCGCTGGCCCTACCGCTGATTCGCCCGGCGCAACTCGCAGATTGCGGAGTCATGGTCGAAGAACCGTCTACCGTAGACCTCGCCCGCTTATCGATCACCGACCCGCCGGTGACAGGTCGCCACTGTCTTTTAAGGACCACGCTGCGAGGGCGTCGCAGATCTGCGTTGCTGTGGGGTCATTGGCCGCCCAGGCGACGTACCCGTCCGGGCGTACCAGAAGGGTCGGGCTCTTCGGATCCGTGGGCCGGACGACGCGCACATGCCTGTTGTCCGCGCCGGCCTGCTCCCTGCCGCAGATGAGCACGAAGCGTCCGTCGCGCAGCGCCTCGGCCAGCCGCAGACCGTCGGCGAGTGCGACGTCGGCGCGGGTGCCGACCAGGGGGTGCGCCCCGTGCGGCCGGCTGTAGGCGATGCCGATGCCCGAGATGGTCAGCGCGGCGCGGCGGGCGACCGGTCGGATCTGCACGGCGGTGGCCGCGATCCGGCTCAGCAGGGCCAGACGGCGACGGTCGGCCAGGGCGACCCGGAGCATGCCGCCGCTGATCCGCAGCACACGCCGCCCCACTGGATGCCGTTCGTCGTGGTAACTGTCCAGGAGGCCGGCGGGTGCGCGACCCTGCACCGCGGCAGCCAGCTTCCAGCCGAGGTTGGCGGCGTCCTGCAGGCCGGTGTTCATGCCCTGGCCGCCCGCCGGGCTGTGCACGTGCGCGGCGTCGCCGGCCAGGAACACCCGGCCCGTCCGGTAGCGCGGAACTTGCCGCTCGTCGCTGTGGAAGCGGGACATCCACCGAGCGTCGTGCATGCCGTAGTCGGTGCCGATGGCCTGAGCGAAGGCCTGCCGGATCTCGTCCAGGCCGACCGGTGCGTCGTCGGGTACCTGGTGGTCGCGGTGCCAGGCGATCACTCGGTACCAGCCGTCGCCGAACGGTGCGACGAACCCGAACGCCTGGCCGTCGGCGTCGGCGGTGACAACTGCAGGTGGTGTCTGCGCGAGGCGGACGTCGGCCAGCATCACCGAGCGTGCCACGGTGCGCCCGGGGAACGGCAGCCCGAGCGCCCGCCGGACACGGCTGCGGACGCCGTCGGTGCCGGCGACATAGCCGGCCCGCAGTGTGCCGGAGGTGGTGACGACGTCGACGCCGTCGCGATCCTGCCGCACGTCCCGGACCTCGACGCCGCGCAGGATCTGGGCGCCCTGCTTGACGGCGCGCTCCTCCAACAGGCGTTCCACCTCGTACTGGGGGGTGATCAGTAGGAACGGGTAGCGGCCGGGCAGGACGCCGAGGCCGACGCTCAGGCGGCGCAGGAACTGCAGCTCGCCGACCCGGGCGCCGACGGCGACCAGCTCGTCGGCCAGGCCGCGGGCGTCGAGGACCTCGAGGGTACGGGAATGCACCGCGAACGCGCGGGTCAGGTTGTTCTCGTGCTCGGATCGGCGCTCCAGCAGCGCGACCCGCACACCGGCGGCGGCGAGGTCCCCGGCCAGCAACAGGCCGGTGGGGCCGGCACCCACGACGGCGACGTCCGCGGAGGTGATCATGGCAGCTCCCTTGAGCGAGTCGTAGTCAACGCGTGTAGGCCAACACCTGTTGGCAACACTAGAGGACCCTCATCGCACACGTCAACAGGTGTTGGCCTACACTCGTTGACATGACGACGAGTGCCCGCCCGCGCCGCTCCGACGCCACCCGGGCAGCGATCCGGGCGGCGGCCCGGGAGCGTTTCGCGGCCGACGGCTACGACCGGGCAACCGTTCGCGCGATAGCCGCCGCCGCCGGCATCGACCCGTCGATGATCATCCGGTACTTCGGCTCGAAAGAGGGCCTGTTCGCCGCCGCCGTCGAGTTCGAGCTGCGGCTGCCCGACCCCCGCGAGATACCCCCCGACCAGCTCGGTGCTCGCGCCGTCGAGCACTTCCTGACGCGCTGGGAGGACGACGACACGCTTCAGGCGCTCCTGCGCGTAGGAGTCACCAACGAGGCCGCCGCCGCGCGCCTGCGAGACATCTTCACCAGGCAGCTCTTGCCGATCGTCGCCCGGGCCGCCCCGCACGGTGCTGACGTCGCCGGCCGGGCCGGACTCGTGGCCTCACAGGTGCTCGGAATGGCCCTGACCCGTTATGTCCTGCGCCTCCCCCCGGTGGCGGCGATGACGCGGCAGGAGCTCGTCGCCTGGGTCGGCCCCACGCTCCAGCGGTACCTTTCCGCGCCCGATCACGGCTGAAGCAGGTCACGGCGCAAATTCGGCGAGCGCGCGCTCGCCCGACCCATCCGGCGGGCCTTGCGCGCCGCCCGGCGACGAACGCTTCGCCGGATCCGACGCCAGTAGAACGGCAGCAGCTCGTGGCCGAGCGGAATAGCGGCCGCACGGATCACCCACGGTGACACACGCTTCTGAACGGCGAACCGGTTGGCCAGGATCCAGTACCGATCGGCCTGGAGGACGTCGCCCGGCGGCGCTCGCATGCTCCGCTTCTGCAAGTGGACGAGCATCGCAGTGCGCCGCAGGACCTTTCCCCGCTCAAGCCGGTACTCCGCCACCTCACCGTCCTCCCAGGCGTACCGGCGCGGACCGACCCCGTCCGCGGTGTCCGCCCGGGGACGGTACATCGAGAACGAAAGGTCGAAGATCCTGTCCTCCTGCCAGTAGGGGACACCCAGGTCCCCGACGATGCGGTACATGCCCGCCCATTCGTCGAAGTGCATGGCGGCGGGAGACGTCATGACCTCGCGGTAGCTGACCCCGTCGATCTCGTGGCGAAACCAGCCGGCCGCATCGGCGATGTTGCGGTAGAGGGCGAAGTTGCCCTGGAACAGGATCTTGTCCGCCCGGAACGCCTCCAGCGGGAGGTGCTCTCGGATCCGTCCGAATATGACATCGAGGTCGCAGTGTCCCCAGAACTGGTAGCCGGCCAGCTCCTCCCGGAAGATCTCCCCGAACGCGGGCCGAAAATCACACAGCTTGTACGGATGCTCCAGCGAGATCGGAAAGTCGAAACAAGCCTGGATACGCACGACCAGGTCGTCGAATGTGCACAGTTGCACGGCGACGTTGGCGGGCACGTCCGGTACCGGCTGGTCGGTGAACAATAGCCAGTGAACGTCCGGATTATGCGCCATGCTCCTGATCACCAGCGCCAGGTAGGACGGACGCGCGCCGAAGTAGGGCACGATCAACCGCATGGACGGCAGAATCATGACGACACCGTAATGAGACACGGTGGTCACGGCATGATCAACAAAGCCCCAAGTTAGGCCTCACCCTCGACGCCCGTCCCGTTGTCGCCCGGGTTCCGGACGGGAAGCCCCGGTCGCCGAAGTCCGCTTTCGTAGGCGTAGATGACCACCTGGATCCGGTCGCGGAGGCCGAGCTTCTGCAGGATGCGAGCGACGTGGGTCTTGGCCGTCGCGTCGCTGATGAACAGTCGCCGGCAGATCTGCGGGTTGGATAGCCCGGCCGCGAGCAGGTCGAGGACCTCCCGTTCGCGGGGCGTCAGGGCCGCGACGGCGGCAGGGGGATGGGCGGGTGGAGGCACGGGTTGGCGAGCGAACTGCTCGATGACGGACCTGGTGATCGCCGGTGCGAGTAGTGCCTCGCCGTGGGCGACGATGCGGACGGCGGCGGCGATCTCCTCCGGTGGTGCGTCCTTGAGCATGAACCCGCTGGCGCCGGCGCGTAGCGAATCGAAGACGTAGGTGTCGAGGCCGAACGTGGTCAGTATCAACACCCGGATGCCCGGATGCGCCCGGACGAGTCGTCGGGTCGCCTCGATCCCGTCCACTGACGGCATCCGGATGTCCATGAGCACCACGTCCGGACGCAGCCGGGTGGCCACCTCGACGGCCTGCCCGCCGTCGACCGCCTCGCCGACCACCTCGGTGTCCGGCTCGATCTCCAGCATCTTGCGCAGGCCCATCCGGACCAGGCCCTGATCGTCGGCGATGACCACCCGGATCATCGGTCCCCCTCACCTGATGGGAAGCAGGACGCGCACGCCGAACCCGCCGGCCGGACGACGCCCCGCGGCTAGGGTGCCGCCGTAGAGGGCAACCCGCTCGCGCATCCCGACCAGCCCGTGACCGCCCCGGTCGACCTCGACCGCACCCGGATCACCGTCGTCAACGATCTCGATCTCCAGCGAGTCGACGCCAAAGCGCACCCGAACCGTGGTGCGGGCGTGCCCGGCGTGCTTAAGCGCGTTAGTCAGGCCCTCCTGGACTATGCGGTAGGCCGACAGGTCGATGCCGGCCGGGAGGTCGCGGCGCTCACCCTCGATCTGAAGCTGGGCGTCCAGCCCCGCCGCCCGCATCTGTCCGACCAGGGTCGCGAGGTCGGCGATGCCCGGCTGTGGGGCGAGCCCGTCATCGTCGTCGCCGCGCAGCATGCCGACCAGACGCCGCATCTCGGTGAGCGCGCCACGTCCGACCCGCTCGATCGTGCCGAGCACCTCGCGGGTGGACTCGTTCCCGGCCGGTAGCACCCGGCGCTCCGCGCCGGCCTGCACGACCATCATCGACACGTGGTGCGCAATCACGTCGTGCAGCTCGCGAGCTATCCGGGCCCGTTCCGAGACGACCGCTTCGCGCTGGACGAGGACGCGCTCCCGTTCGGCCAGAACCAGACGCCGGTCCCGGTCACCGACAACCCGGCGCACCAGCACCATCACCACCACCGCCCCGGCGGTGAACGCCCACACCGGGTTGTCCAGATCGGGCGTGACCAGCTGCGGAGCCAGGTTGCTGGCCACGAAGAAGGCCACTCCGGCGATGAACCACCGGCGAGACGTCCACACGGTCAGCGCGTACAGCGCACAAAACCACCCGATGGCGACCGGCCCGACCGGCAGGCTGACGAACGGCCCGGTCAGCACCAGCACGGTCTGCACGCCCACACCGACCACCGCCGGGAACCGGCGCCGCACCGCCACCGACGCGGTGACCGCGCCCCCGGCCAACAGGGTGACCACCCGATCCACCGTCCCCATCGGGATGATCGCGGCCTGTACCACCAGGGCCAGGAACAGGACGGCCGCCAGCAGACGATCGACGCGGACGGGATCGACACGCGCACGCATGTCCTCACGCTAGGTGCGCAACCTCGCGGCTGTCATCCACAACCCGGCCGACCTCACCGGTCGCCCGTCACCCGATCGGCCGACGCCAAACATCGGCGGCGCGAGCGACGACACCGACCCGGCAGCGGACCTACCTTCGGGCGGTCAACACACGTCAAGGAGGCAAGACCATGAACGAAAAGGCCGCCATTCGGCACCGTACGCACCCCAACCCCGCCAGGCTCCTCCCGCTGGCCGGGGTCGGCTATGCCGTGCTCATCATGGCCGGCAACCTCGCCATCGGCGAGTTCCCCGGCGCCCGTTCGCCGGTGGCCGACCTGACCCGCTACTACGCCACCCACGCCGACGCGGTCCGGCTCGGGGGGCAGCTGATGATCCTCGGGGCGCTGTGCCTCGGGCTGTTCGGCGTCGCCGCCTATACCCGGGTCCGCGAGACCGCCGAATCCCCGATCGTCGGCGGGCTCGTGCTCGTCGGAACCGCGGTCGCGGTCACCGCCGAACTGAATGGAGGGGCGACCTATGCCCTGCTGGGCAGCATCGGAGCCGACGGTGCGGTGACCCCGGCCACGCTGCAGGCCTGGCAGATCAGCACCGAACTCGGAGGAGGCGGCGGCACCCTGCTGATGCTGGGCCTGTTCGCCGCCGGCGTATTCACCCGGGCCCTCCCGGCCTGGCTGGCCTGGCCGGCGCTCGCGCTCGGCATCGCCGAGTTCACCGCATTCGGGTTCTACGCCTCGTTGCTCGCCCTGCTCTGGATCGCCGTGGCGGGCATCACCCTGTGCCTGCGCACGTCCGAGCGAACGGCAACCCGCCCTGCCGCCGTTGCCGAACCCGCGGCCGCCTAACCCATTCCCGGCTCAACACTGGACGGTGGTCATGCCCGCACAGAGCTAGGCATGATCACCGTTCTTCAGCGAACCGCGCATCGTGAACGGTCCGGGATGCCGGCAAAGACGGGACTGCCGGCGCGCACGTGCTCGCCTTCGGTCATAACCGTCAGCCGGCAGTTTCGCTATCTCACAGAGAGTGATGGACTCATTGGCGACCGGATGCGCCGGCTGCATGGTCGGGTAAGGTATCAGCCAGTAACCCGTTCCCTCGAGGAGCCCGACGTGGCCTGGCCGAGTCCGGCACAGCTCGCCGGTGGGATTCTGGGCGGTGCGCTGCGCGTTTCCCAGGCTGCTGTCGACGTGGCCGCCGGAACCGGCGCGGTGGCGGCCCGGCTCGCCGTCGAGGCCGTCCGCGCGGGAGCTGGGGTAGCCACGACCAGCGCCGTGGCGATCACGACGGGAACGGCGCGCGCCGGCTCGACCGGTTACCAAGCCGCCGTCGGCGGCGTACGAACGGCCGGTCGCTTGCTGACGGGGCCGGACGGCATCGCGGACGGCCAGCTCGAACGGCTGGCCGACGTCGCCAAGGCGATGTTCGAGCCCGCGCAGGCACGGCGCATCCGCCGAGTCTGGACAACCGGCGGCCGTGCTCACGTTGAGCTCGCAGCGCACACGCTGGATGCGCCCGCGGAGGTCCGCCGTAAGCTACTCGACGACGTCGAGCGGCTCGATGGCGTCGAGTGGGCCGCCGTCAATGAGGTCGTCGGTCGCGTAGTGGTTGCCTTCGACCCCGAACGGATCAGCGTCGACAAGGTGGTCTGCGCCATCGCCGCCTTCGAGCAGGCACGCGGCGGAGAGCAGATCTTCGCACCGCGCGATGAGCACCCCGCAGACCTGGAGCCGCTGGTGGCCGCCGCTGCCGCTTTCGTAGTCGACACGGCGGCAGTCGGGCTGGCTTACGCCGGCAAGGTGCTGCCGGTTCCGGCGCTCACCCGGCACGCCACCGTGGTCCTGCCGCTGCTCGACGCAGTTCCGGGGATCAGGCGAGCTCTCTCGGCACGGTTCGGGGCAATGGGTGCCGACCTGGTGTTCACCGGTTCCGGCGCGCTGCTGCACACGGCGGCCCAGAACTCGACCGTACCGGCGCTGTACGGCGTCGCCGCTGCCGCTCGGTTTCTCGAGGTGTCGAGCCGGCGAGCCGTGTGGCAGCGGCGGGAGCCACAGCTTTGCCACCAGGTGTCGGGAGGCACCGCGACCGAGCCGATCGAGTCACCGGCCGCGCGGTCGATGCCGTTGCCCGCCGGTCCCATCGAGGCATACCAGACTCGGCTGCGTCGGTTGTCGGCGGGCGGCGCGCTCGGCGTACTCGCCTTCACTGCGCGGCCGACGCGGTCCGCCGATTGGGTGAAGGCTGTGTCGCCGATGGCCGCCGTGCTGGGACGGGAGGTGTTCGCGGCGGTCCTGGACCATCTGATGTGCCGGCGCGGCGTCTTGCCGATGGACGGGTCCGCCTACCGCCGCCTTGACCGGGTCGATGCCGTGGTGGTGGACACCGGCGTGCTGTGCGGCCGGCCACCGGTGCTGCTGGCAGCGACTGCGCACGCCGACGGATGGGACAGCAGTCGAGTACGGGGCGCCGCGGCGCAGCTGCTGGGTCTCACGGACACCCAAGGCTCGGCCAACTTCGACGGTGACCCGACGAGGCTGCGCCTGACACCGTCCGAAGAGTCGCCCGGCGTTGCCGAAGGCCGGATCGAGCAGCTGTTCGACGGCGAGGATCTGGTCGGCACGGTGACCATTGCCGACCGGCTCGACCCGCTGGCCGAAACGCTGCTCGCCGCCGCTGCAGCGGCGGGACATCGGCTGGTGCTCACCGAGCACCCGGCGTTAGCGGGGCTGGCGGCCGTCGCCGACGAGATCGCAGCCGCGGAAGAGCCGCTCGGTGACACGGTGCGCCGGCTGCAGGCCGATGGCCACGGCGTGCTGGCCGTCTCGGCGGCCGACGGCACCGGGTTGATCGCGGCCGACGTCGGCGTCGCCGTGCCGGACCCCGGACGGCCGCCGGCATGGGGTGCCGACCTGGTGACGTACTCCGGCCTCGAGGACGTGTGGCGGCTGATGGCAGCCACCACTCGGGCGCGCGCGATGAGCGAACGGGCCGTGCGCACCGCCCTCGTCGGCAATGTGCTCGGCGGGCTGCTCGCCTCGGTCGGCAGCCCGCAGTCGGGGCAGCGAGCCGCGACAACCCCGGGCAAGGTCGCGGCGGCGTTCACGATGGCCATGGGTGTCTGGTCGGCGCTGCACCTGGATGCCGAGCCGTTGCCGCCCGGCACCGCGCAGAAACGGCCAGTCGACTGGATCGCGTTTGACCGGGATGCGTTCGGCCTGCTTGCCCGCTCTGCCCGGCTCCTCGCCGCCGGACCCGGTCTGCTGGGCGGCGCGATGACGTCGGCCGTCGGCGTGGCCGAACAGCTGGGGCGGATCGCGCTGGCGGTGGCCGACGCGCCCAGCCGGCTGGCCTCGCCCGCCCCGGCCGCTGATCGGTCGGGCCACTCGGGACCGGACGCGGTGGGACGGCAGGCCGGGCCGGCCTTGCAGGCGCTGCTCGATTGGCGCCCCGGGCGCGTCCGCCGGCGGGTGTGGGCGGGCCACGGGCAGGCACACATCGAGGTACGGGGGATGACCGGCCGTGGGCCGAAGCACCGGCGGGTCGCGGCCAATGTCGCGCGTCGGCTCCGGCGGCTGGACGGGGTGCGGTGGGCGCAGATAAATGCGGTGACCGGGCAGGTGCTCGTGTCCTTCGACGACGGCCGGGTCGACGTCGAGCGGCTGCTCGCCACCGTGCGCAAGGTCGAGGACGCCCATGGCACCCGCGAGGACGACTTTTCCTGGTCTCGGCCGGTCCACCCGGCCGATCCGGCACCCATCGTCGCGGCCGGCGTGGAAGTCGCCGCCGACTGTATCGCCGCGGCGACCGCTCTTGCCGGGCGATTCGTGCCGTTGCCGACTGTGCCTCGGTGGCTCCGCGCGGCACACGCCCTGGTGGAGCTCGAGCACCCCCTGCGGCGCCAGTTGAAGCGCCGGATCGGGCCGATCGGCACCGACGTCGCGCTCACGCTCAGCGGTGCCGTCATCCAAGGGCTGTCGGGTGGATCGGGCATGCCTGCGGTCGATGCGCTGTACCGGTTGGAACTCTTCGCCGAGGCGTTGTCCCGGCGCGCGGTCTGGCAGCGTCGCGAGGAGGAGCTGTGCTGCGCGGCCGCCGCGCCGCCCACGGAGGCGCCGGAGCTGCCGCCGCGACCTGCGGCGCGGCCGAAGGGACCGATCGAAGTCTGGGCCGAGCGGCTTGGCCCGGGAGCGCTTGCCGCGGCCGCAGTCGCACTTGGATTGACCCGTGACCCGGGACGGGCCGCGCAGATGATCGTCGTTGCCGTGCCGAAGGCGGCCCGGCGTGGCCGGGAAGGGTTCGCGACGACAGTGGGCCGCGAGCTCGCACGCCGTGGCGTCGTACCGTTGAACGCCGCGGCCTGGCGCCGGTTCGACCGGCTGACCGCGATCGTGCTGGACGCGCCGGTGCTGTGCACCGACCGGCCGCAGGTGCTCACCGCCGACCCGTCCGCTCGCGTCGACCCGGCGACCATCTGGCGCGAGGCCGGCGTCGTGCTGCACGGCCGGTCGATGGATGAGCTGGCCGGCGCCGGGCCGTGGGAGCGCGGCGAATTGCGGCTCGAGCCGGCCGACGGCGAGGACGTGCCTCGCGAGCCGGGTGCGGTGCGGCTGCGGCTGCGACGAGGTGACGAGCTCCTCGGCCGTGTCACGGTGGGCGGTGAGTTGGACCCGCTCGCGGACGCCATGCTGGAGGCGGCCCGGGCGACCGGTGCCCGGGTCCTGCTGACCCGGCATGCGGCCGTGGCGGAGCTGGCTTCGCGCGCCGACGAGGTCCTCGACGACGACGTGGCGCTCGACGAGCACGTACGCAACCTGCAGGCAGACGGCCACGGTGTGCTCGTCGTCTCGGCGACGCAGGATCGGGCGCTGGCTGCCGCGGACGTCGGTGTCTCGGTGCTGGGCGGCGAGACGTGCGTCTGCTGGTCGAGCGACCTGCTGTGCGGTCCGGGGCTGGCGCATGCGTGGCGGATCCTGCGGGCGGTCGCGGCCGCCCGTCCGGTCAGCGTCCGCGCGGTTCAGCTGGCGCAGGCCGGTTCGGCCCTGGGCGGCCTGCTGGCACTGGTGGGCAGGCGCGGCCACGGGGCCAGACAGGCGCTGGCGCCGGTGTACGGTGCCGCGTTTGTCGCTCTGGTGACCGGCACGCTGGCGGGAGCCGCCGCGACCCGGCAGCGGCTTCCCGCTCCGGTGGCACACGTGCCATGGCACGCGTTGGACGCCGTGGACGTGCTGGCGCGACTGGACGCGGCCCGAGCGGCGTCTAGCGCTACCGAGGAGGACAGCTGGTGGACCGCGACTGCGGCGCGGATGCAGCGGGTCGGCGCGCGGATCCCCGGCGGTTCCCGGATCGCTGTGCCGACCCGCGCGGCGATGCGGTTCGGCGCCGCGGTCCGGGAGGAGCTCGCCGATCCACTGACTCCAGTCCTGGCAGTGGGTGCCGCGGCGTCGGCCGTGGTGGGTTCCGGCATCGACGCGCTGCTGGTGGCGGCGGTGATGGGCGGCAACGCGCTGGTCAGTGGTGCCCAGCGGGTCCGCGCCGAACACTCCCTGCGGCGCCTGTTCCTCGAGCAGGAGGTGGCCGCGCGCCGGCTCCAGGTAAGCCGGCGCGACGATTCCACCTTGGAATCCGTCGCCGGTCTCGCCGACGTGCCGCTGGAGAATGTGCCGGCGAGCAAGCTGGTGCCCGGCGACATCGTGGCGCTGCGCGCGACCGATGTTGTACCGGCGGACGCGCGGCTGCTTTCCGCGACCGGCCTGGAGGTGGACGAGTCCACATTGACCGGTGAGTCCATGCCCACCGAGAAGGACGTTCACGCCACGCCGGCCGTACCGCTGGCCGAGCGCAGCTGCATGGTCTACGAGGGTACAACCGTGCTGGCGGGAACCGGATACGCGGTGGTCGTCGCGACCGGGGACGCGACCGAGGCGGGTCGCGCCACCCGGGCGGCCGGCCGCGCCGCGACCCCGGCGGGCATCCAGGCGCAGCTCGCGGACGTCACCCGAACGGCGCTGCCCGCGACCGGGATCGGCGGGCTGGCGGTCACCGGGCTCGCGCTGCTCCGAGGGCTGCCGCTCCGCCAGGCGGTCGCGGCCGGTGTGTCCGTCGCGGTCGCCGCGGTGCCCGAAGGCCTGCCGTTGGTCGCCACCGTCGCGCAGGCGACGGCTGCGCGTCGCCTGTCCCGGCAGGGCGTTCTCGTCCGGTCCTCCCGAACGCTCGAAGCGCTCGGCCGCGTCGACGTCGTCTGCGTCGACAAGACCGGCACGATCACAGCCGGCCGGCTCAGTGTGGCTCGCCTCGCCGCGCCCGATCGGGATGTCGACCTCGACCAGCCGTCCGCGCGCCGGCTGCTGACCGCCGCCGCACGGGCCTGCCCGGCCGTCGACCCGGAGCACATCGACACCGTGCCGCATGCCACGGACCGGGCGGTGCTCGATGCCGCACAGGCGCACGCCGGATATCCGGAAGCCACGGAATGGCGGCTGCTGACCGAACTGCCGTTCGAGACGAGCCGCGGCTACGCCGGCGCCATCGGCGAGGTCGGCGGCGAGCCGCTCCTGGTCGTCAAGGGCGCACCGGAAGCCGTACTGGCGCGGTGCGCGACCGCGGTCCGCGACGACGGTGGCGCCAACACCCTGAGCCCCGCCCGCCGCCGGCGAGTGCAGCAGGCCGTCCAGCGGATGGCCGCCGACGGCCTGCGGGTGCTGGCCGTCGCCGAACGTGGCCAGGATCTGCCCGCCGATGCGGACATCGAGCGGTCCGCGACCGATCTGACGCTGCTCGGCCTGGTCGGCGTGGCGGACACACCCCGGCCCGACGCGGCAGAGGCCGTGCGCCGGATCACCGACGACGGCATTCGGATGATCATGGTTACCGGAGACCATCCGACCACGGCAACGGCCATCGCCAAGATGGTCGGCATGCCGGCCGATCGCGTCCTTACCGGCGACGAGCTCGACGAGATGCCGTACGACGAACGCATCCGCCGGGTGGCCGAGACGCACGTGTTCGCCCGGGTGTCCCCGGAACAGAAGGTCCGCATCGTCGAGGCGCTTCAGGCGTGTGGCCATGTCGTCGCGATGACCGGCGACGGCACCAACGACGCCGCGGCCATCCGCCTGGCGGACGTCGGCATCGGCGTGGCGGCCAACGAGTCGTCGGCCGCCACGTCGGCCGCCGACATCGTGCTGGCCGACGCGGACATCGGCCATATCCACGAGGCCCTTCTGGAGGGCCGCGGGCTGTGGCACCGGGTGCGGGACGCCGTGTCGATCCTCGTCGGCGGCAACGCCGGTGAGGTGGCGTTCATGGTCCTCGGCACCGCACTGGCCGGGCGCGCCCCGATCGGCGTGCGTCAGATGCTGCTCGTCAACATGCTCACCGATATGTTCCCCGCACTGGCCGTCGCCGTCGACGGAGGCCGGGCCGGCGGTGACACCGACCGGTGGCCCGCCCTCGGTTTCGGGGGTGCGCTGGCCCGGGCGGTCGCGATCCGCGGCGGTGCCACAGCGCTCGGCGCCATGCTGGCGTGGACGATCGGCCGGTACACGGGCCGTCCACGCCGGGCGGCCAGCATGGGCCTCGCCGCGCTCGTCGGTACCCAGCTGGCCCAGACGCTGCTGATCGGCTGGCGTAGCCCGCTCGTTGTCGTTACCACGCTCGCCTCGACGGCGGTCCTGGTCGTGATCGTCGAGGTACCCGGCCTGAGCCAGTTCTTCGGCTGTACGCCCATCGGCCCACTGGCATGGGCGATCGTCGCCGCTTCCGCAACGGTCGGCACAATCGCCGCCGCGCTCGCGCCACGCCTGATCCGTACCGATGCCGAAGCACCGATTCGTCGAGATGCCGCTGCCGGCGCCGCCGCGGCGTAGGCATGAGCGAGACGAGCTGCAGGGCTGTGCGATGGTGCACGATTGCCTCCCTGAATACCCGCCCCGCACTGACAATGGTGAGCCAGCCGCAGAGCAACCGCAGGTGAGCCGGCATTCCCTCGTCCTCTCATCGCGGTTAGGGTTTGCTTCGTGACCGGCCCGCATGATCGCCGCGTCGGTGCGGCAGCCGATATGGCGGTGACCGCGCCAACTCTCGGCAGGTTGCCCGGTGACCTCACGTCGGGTGTTCCGTTGACCGAGCGGATCCTGTCCCGGCTGCCTGGTTCGCGGCTGGCATGGATACTGATCTGGGCGCTGGTGCCCTGGCTGAATCTTGTCGCGGTGTACGTATCGGGCGCCGAGGAGTGGGCTGGCGCCGGAAGAGTCCCGGTGTCCGAAGTGCTCAACCGGGCGGCGGTCAGCTGCGCGATTCTGCTGTCGCTCTGGGGAGCGGCCCGGATCACCGACAACCTGCGACGCGTCGGCATGGCCCTGACCGAGGTGGTCGAGCAGGATGAGCGTGACGTCCAGGCGCTCTTCCGCGGCGTGAACAGCACCGTCGCTCCGCTGCTGCTGACCGCGGCCGGAGTGCTGGTGTTGCCGCTGGATGAGGCATTGACCGGCGCACCGCTGGCCGCGGTGATTCAGGCGGCCACCTGGGTGATCATCGGGATCCCCCTGTGGACCGCGATCTGGGTCTATCTGACCCTGCAGCGCGGCTTCGACCGGCTGGGCCGCGGACACCTCACCCTGCTGGGCTACCGCGGCGACCGCAGTCTTGGGCTGCGACCGGTTGGCCGGCTGGCGTTCACCGGCTTCTGGATGCTGATCGGCAGCGTCGGGCCGCTGGTCCTGACCAACGCCTCCGATCCCTCGGGCGTGATCCTCGGGGTCGCCGTGCTGGCGGTGGGTGTGGGACTGTTCTTCCTGTCGCTGCGCCGGCTGAACCGGCGGATGGTCGCGGTGAAACAGCGAGAGCTGACGCTGGCCCGCGACCTGTACATGCAGGCCTACCAAACGGTCCGCGACCAGCCCACGCTGGAGGTGCTGCAGGGACAGATCGGCCTGCTCAACGCCGCCGAGGCGCTGGAGAAGCGTGCCGAACGGATCCAGGAATGGCCGTTCGACGACGCCACCTTCGCCCGCGTGGTGACCATCGCGTCCAGCGCCGCCGCCACCATCATCGCCCGCTTTCTGCTCGATCCCATCGGCCTGTAGGACAGCTCAGCCACCCATTGACGCTCATCGAGACCGTCCCGGTGGCATCTCCCGGGCATCACGGAGCAGGTTTTCGCCGACGTCACTGCGGTGCAACCGGCGGCTATCGTCCCCGCCTCCAGATGATCACCTCGGTCGGCGCCGACAGCACGCTGCTGCGGCGAGGGGTCCGGCCCCGTACACCGGCCCTCGTCCGGCGATCGGGACGATCGCCTTGCCGAGAACCTCGTCCACGCAGGACACGCGGCATGCTCGTACGCGCGGAGAATGCCGTCGAGGCGGTCACGTCTACCGATGTTGAGGTGGGCCGGCATGTCTGGGGGGCGCCTAACGGGGCGAGGCCCCACCCACGGTGATGGTGGGCGGGGCCTCGCGCAAATGCGGTCTACTTTCGACTGGTGATATTGACGGTGTGTGAGATCCCGTCACCGAGGTCGACCCGCAGCTGGTACGTGCCTTCCGAGAAGCCCTTGGTGCTCAGGTTGAAGATGTACTGCTTCGCGGTCGAGTCGTACCGGAACTGGTTGCCCGTGTCGGCCGCCGATGTGGAGATCGCCTCAAGCTCTGTACCCACAAGGCTGTTGCTGACCTTCGCGTAGTACAGCTTCGCCGGCAGGTTGGTGATGCCCGCAGCAGTGCCGCTGAGCTGGAACTTGACCGGGATCGTGCTGCCGATCTTGTAGATCGAGCTGCCGTCGAAATTGAGCGGGGCGAGTACGTTCGACCACGGGACGGTGACGGTGACTTTGAACACCTGGCTGGCGCTCTTGTTGTTCGCCTTGTCCGTGGCCGTGCAGGACACCTGCGTGACGCCTAGGGCGAAGGTGCTGCCCGAGGCCGGGGTGCAGGTCGCGGCGACCGTGCCGTCGACCGCGTCGGTCGCAGTCGGCGCGTAGGCCGCGACGGCACCCGCCGCCGACGTCGCTGTCAGAGCGATGTCCGCCGGCTTCGCAAGCGACGGAGCGGTCGTGTCCTGGACGGTGACAGTGAGGTCCGCCGAGGCCCTGTTCCCCGCCTTGTCCGCAGTGCTGCAAGTGACGAGCGTGTCGCCGATCTTGAACATGCTGCCCGATGGAACGGTGCAGGTGACCGAGGTTGTGCCGTCCACGAGGTCCTTGGCGGTGGCGGAGTACGCGACCGCCGCACCGGCGCTGCTCGTAGCCTCGGCCGTGACGTCCTTGACGCTGAGGACCGGGGCGGTGGCGTCCACGACCGTGACCGTGAACGAGTCGCTCGCGGTGTTACCGGCCTTGTCCGTCGCGGAACAGGTGACGGACGTGGACCCGAGGGCGAATGTGCTACCCGACGCCGGGGAGCAGCTCGGGGTGACGCTTCCGTCGACGATGTCGGTCGCGGTCGCCGCGTAGGTCACCACGGCACCCGTCGAGCCCGTCGCCTCGACGCTCTTGCTGCCGTCGAGCTTGAGCGTCGGAGCGGTGGTGTCCTTGACGGTGACCGTGAACGTCCCAGCACCCTTGTTGCCGTGAGCGTCGGTCGCCGAGCAGTTCACCTCCGTGGTGCCGATCGGGAACGCCGCACCGGACGCCTTGTCGCAGCTGACCGCCACAGGCCCGTCCACAATGTCGCTCGCGGTCGCGGCGTAGGTCACCGCTGCACCGCCGGCGCTCGTCGCCTCGGCCTTCTGGTCGGTGAGCGTCAGGCTCGGCGGGGTGCTGTCCGTGACCGTGACCTTGAGCGAGCCCGTCGCGGTGTTGCCGCGGGTGTCGGACGCGGAGCAGGCGACGGTCGTGACCGCGATCGGGAAGGTGCTGCCCGAGGCGGGGCTGCAGTCCACGGGCCGGGCACCGTCGACGGTGTCGGCGGCATTCGCCGAGTAGGTCACGTCGGCGCCGGCAGGCTTCGTGGCCTCCGCCTGCGCGTCGGTCAGAAGAAGCGACGGCGCGGTGTGGTCCCCGACGGTGATGGTGAAGGTGCCGTCGCTCTTGTTGCCCGCGGCGTCGATCGCGGAGCAGGTGACGGTGGTGTCTCCGATCGGGAAGGTGCTGCCGGAGGTCTTGTCGCACGTCACCGTACGGTCACCCGAGACCAGGTCCGTCGCGGTCGGGCTGAACTTCGCCGCGGCGCCGTCCGGGCCGGTTGCCTCGAGCGTCTGGTCGGCGAGCTTGAGCGCCGGGCCGGTGGTGTCGCGCACCGTGACCGTCGCGGTGGCGGTGCCCGTGTTGCGGTGAGCGTCCGTCGCCGAGCAGCTCACGGTTGTGTCGCCCAGGGCGAAAATGCTCTTCGACGACGGCGCGCAGGTGACCGGCAGGCTGCCGTCCACCAAGTCCGTGGCGCTGGCCGAGAACTCGACTGCGGCACCGTTCGGGCCGGTCGCCTCCACGGTCTTGTCCGTGGTGGTGACCTCGGGCGCGGTGGTGTCAACCACGCTGATCGTCATGATCTCGTCGCTGAAGTTGTTCCGGCTGTCTCTCGCCGAGCACGCAACGGGAGTGTTGCCGAGCGGGAAGAGGCTGCCGGAGGCGATGCTGCAGGTGACCGGAAGGTTCCCGTCGACCAGGTCGGACGCGGTCGCGGTGTAGGTCACCTTCGCGCCGTCGGGACCAGCGGCCTCCGCGGTCTTGCTCGGCGCCGAGATCGCCGGCGGAGTGGTGTCGACCACCGTGACCTTGAGCGTGTCGGTGGCCTTGTTCCCGGCCTTGTCGGTGGCCGAGCAGGTGACGGTGGTGGCCCCGAGCGGGAAGGTGCTTCCGGACGGCTTGTCGCAGCTCACCGCGACGGCGCCGTCGACCAGGTCCGCGGCCTTGGTGTCGTACGTCACGACGGCACCGGTCGGGCCGGTCGCCTCGTCCTGCTGGTTGGCCAGCACGAGGATGGGAGCGGTGCGGTCCTTGACGGTCACCACGAAGGATCCGACGGATTTGTTGCCCGCTCCGTCCGTCGCCGAGCAGTTGACGGCGGTCGAGCCGATGGGGAACGTCGCGCCGGATACCTTGTCGCAGGTGACGGCGACGGTGCCGCTGACGAGGTCGCTCGCCGAGGCGGTGTAGTTGACGGCCGCCCCGTCCGGCCCGGTGGCCTCGTCGGTCTCGTCGGCCAGGGTCAGCGCCGGCGGCGTCTTGTCCTGGACCGTGATGTGCAGCGTACCCATCGCGGTGTTGCTGCGGCTGTCGCTCGCGGAGCAGTGAACGTCCGTGGTCCCAAGCCCGAAGATGCTGCCGGAGCCTGGCTCGCACTGCGGGGTGATCGGGCCGTCGACCGCGTCGTTCGCGGTGGCGTCGTACGTGACGTCGGCACCGCCGGGCCCGGTCGCCTCAGCCGTCTTGTCGGTGAGGTTCAGCGTCGGGGCGGTGTGGTCTCCCACGGTGACCGTGAACGAGCCGGTGGCCTTGTTGCCCGCCTTGTCTGTTGCCGAGCAGTTCACGGTCGTGTCACCGAGCGGGTACGTGCTGCCGGAGGCCGGGTTGCAGCTCACCGCGACGGTGCCGTCGACGAGGTCGCTCGCGCTCGCGGTGTAGCTGACCGCGGCACCGGTGGCGCCGGTAGCCTCGGCGACTGTGGTGGTCGGCAGCGTCAGCGACGGCGCGGTCTTGTCCTGGACGGTGACCTTCAGGGTGCCGGTGCTCTTGTTGCCGCGGCTGTCCGTTGAGGAGCAGCTCACGGTCGTGGTGCCCAGCGGGAACTGGCTGCCGGACGTCGGCATGCAGCTCACCGTGGTAGTGCCATCGACGGCGTCGACAGCGGTGGCCGTGAAACTCACCCTGGCACCGCCGGCGCTGGTAGCCTCAGCCGTGGTGTCCGGCAGCGACAGCACGGGGCCCGTCGTGTCAGCGATCGTCACCTTGAACGAGCCGGTGGACGTGTTGCCCTTGCTGTCCGTCGACGAGCAGGTCACCGTCGTCGTCCCAATCGGGAAGGTGCCGCCCGACGCGGGGCCACAGGTGACGGTCGTCGCCTTGTTGTCGCCCGCGTCGAACGCCGTGGCGGTGTAGCTCAGCACGGCACCGGACTTGCTCGTCGCCTCTGCCGTCTGGTCACTCGGCAGCGACAGCACCGGACCCGTTGTGTCGGCCGGGGCGTTCTTCACGTGCAGCGTGAAGACGGCCCCGCTCGCGTCGACGTTGGCCGCAGACGTGGTCAGCGAGACGGGGTAGTCGCCCGCCTTGCTCGCGCCGAGGCTCACCGACTTCGCCGTCGAGCAGTCGGTGAACGACAGCGACGGCGGGTTGATGGTCGCCGTCGTGCCGTTGGGGACGGTCATCTTCACGGTGACCGCAACGGGGCTCGACGTGGAGGCGTTGCACTTCGCGCTACTTCCGGGCTCACCCGAGTCGTGCGTCGCGTTGAGCGTGTACGAGACGCTTGTCGTGGCGCCGACGTTGGCGGTGTCGTTGCCGCCAACCGTGACGTTGTTCGTCACTGTGTCTGCGAACGCGGGCGTGGCGCCCAATCCGAAGACGGCCGGCAGGACGAGGCCGATCGCGGCCAGCAGCGCCAGCGGGGATCGGGCCCGACGGACCAGGGTTCTTGCTGTGGCCCGTCTCGGGCCGCCCCTGAGTCGTGTTACGCCAGGCTGGGCGGCCGCTTCGTAGGGCCGACGAGCAACTGTTGGCATGGCTTGTCCGTTCCGCTCGATGAGTGCCGAATGCGTTGCCGGGGGCAGAGCGATGGCAACATTCGGACACCCTGAGATCCGATGCTTAGCGGTAGCTGACCGGTTACTTAGCCGATACTGAGGATTAGGGAAATGCACCTTCCTTATGGAGAAGCGACCGGCCGGGCGTTCGGCCGTTTTCGCAATGGAACGGCCGTTTATCGGGTCTAATAGCCGTTTGGGGGATGGATGAATTACGGCGCGAAGCCGCGGCTGCTGGTGGTCGAGGACGACGGCGCAGTGCGCGAGGCGCTGTCCGCGACCCTGACGGCCGAGGGCTACGTCGTGCATGATCATCCGGACGGGTCGTTCCCCGACTCGCTAGTGGCAGACTTCGAGCCCGATCTCGCCGTGCTCGACGTCAGGCTCGGCCGCGGGCCTGGCGGGCTGGCGGTCGCCCGTCGGCTTCGCGCGGCCCGTGATCTGCCGATCATCTTCCTGACCGCCGCGGACGCCGTGGAGGACCGCCTGGCTGGGTTCGACGCAGGGGCGGACGACTACATGACCAAGCCATTCGTGATGGCGGAGTTACTCGCCCGTGTGCGGGCGCTGCTGCGCCGGAGCGGACGGCTGGAGAACGGCTCCTGGACGGTCGGTGACTTAACCGTCGACGAGGCCGCGCGCCTGGTGCGGCGCGGCGACACCCAGCTGCACCTGACGAAGGTCGAGTTCGATCTGCTCGTCGCACTCGGCCGCAACGCGGGTCGTGTGCTGTCCAAGGGGCAGCTGCTGGCCGATGTGTGGGGGTTCGCCGATTACGACCCCAACGTGGTGGAGGTCGCGATGAGCGGGCTGCGCCGCAAGCTGGAATCCTGCGGGACCCGGCTGGTGCACACCGTGCGCGGCGTCGGCTATGTGCTGAGGCCCTGATGCAGACTCCCTCGCTGCGCCGGCGGATCACCCTCACCAGCACCGTCGTCCTGGTGCTGGTGCTGCTCGCGATGGACGCCTTCCTCTACCTGACCCTGCGGGCACGCCTGGAGGCGACGCTCGCCGAGGTGCTCGACACCCGCATCGGCGTCGCGGTGCGGCTCTCCGATCAGATGCCCGCGGCGCAACTCGCGTCGACTCTGACCGAGCTCGGCGTGCCGGCAACCATCCGCGGCCCCGACGGCCGGCAGTACGCGGCCGGGCCCGCGGTGCCCCGCATCGGCCAGTACGTCCCGCCGGCCGTGGTCTTCCGGCCGCGGGTGGAGCGCACGGCCACACTGCCCGCCGGCGGGACGGTCACCGTCTACGCCACCCGGGCGGGCGTCGACCGGACGCTGCGCCAGCTGCTGCTGCTCGAGCTTGCCGGTACGGTGGTCGCGCTCGGCCTGGCCGTTCTCCTGCTGCGCCGGCTGAGCCGCCAGGCGCTGGCTCCCCTGCAGCAGGTTGTCGACACGGCGAAGCGGACCGAGGCCGGCACGCCCGGTCTGCGGCTGCGACCCGACCGCCCGGACACCGAGCTGGGCCAGATGGCCGCCGCGTACGACCGCATGCTGGACGCCCTTGAGGCCGCGCTCCACCAGAGCCGGCGATCCGATGAACGCACGCAGCGATTCCTCGCCGACGCCGCCCATCAGCTGCGCACCCCGGTGACCCGGATCCGGACCACTGTCGAATCGCTGTTTCGCGCGGACTCGCCCGAAGTCCGCGACCGGCTGCTCGCCACGCTTGTGCGCGAGACAGGCCGCACCCGCCGCCTGCTCTCGGCCCTGCTGCGCATCGCGCGCCTCGACCAGGGTGACCCCCCGACCCGCTCGCCCGTCGACATCGCCGAACTGTGCCGCGCCGAGATCGAACGCGCCGAGCCTTTCGCCCCCCACCTTCGGTTCGAGTTGCGGGCGCAGAACGGGACCGTCCCGCCGCTCGACGTGGACGCCGAGAGTATCCGGGAAGCCCTGGCGAACCTGCTGGACAACACCCGCCGGCACGCCACCCACTTGATCGTCGTCACGGTCGAAGTCATCGACGACTCGGTACGGATCGAGGTGGCCGACGACGGACCCGGCATACCGGTGCCCGAGCGGGAACTCGTCTTCGAGCGGTTCGCCAGCCTGGACGGAAAGGGCGGCTCCGGGCTCGGCCTGCCGATCGCCCGCGGCGTCGCTCGCGCACATGGCGGAGATCTGCTCTACGCCGGCACCGCGTTCGTGCTCACCCTGCCGCTTGCTCCCGGCGGGCCATCGGAGCCGCCGTCGGCCGTCGAAGCCAGCTCGATCAGGACCTGACGCAGGGGCCCAAGATCGTCTCCCGGTACCAGGGCATCGGCGCCCTCCAGCCCCGGCAACTCCAGACCGGGCGGGCACAGCGCCACCAGCCTGGCTTCCGAGTGCGCGCGCAGCCGCGGGAGCAGCCGTACCCCCTGTGCCCCCAGCAACGCCGCATCAACGATGATCACGGCAGGCTCGTGCCGGCGAACGGCAGCCAGCAGGTCGGCGCCGCGATCCACCACGGCGGCAACCCGGAGTGCGTGGCCGGAGAGCATGGCGGTCAGCGCCGCGGCAAGGGCCTGATCGTCCTCGCAGACCACGGCCGTGCGTAAGACCATCCCGCCCAACCCCTCACCGCCACATCCCGCCGAGAAAGGCGCCGTCACCATTGTCCTGCCACAACCTGAGCCGAAGCTGAGGGCACACTTCGGCCACCAAGCGACCAACGTAACGCATCGACCGGACGGGACACCGCAGTTGATATGTCAGCCGTGGCACCCGGGTAGGGCGAACCGGTAGCCCTGTGCGCGAAGGTCGGGAATGATGCGGTCGACCGCGTCGACGGTCTGCTGCCGGTCGCCGCCGCCGTCGTGCAGCAGCACCACGGCTCCCGGCGTGATCCCGTCAAGAAGCCGTTGCACCAGCACCTCGGTGCCGGGCGGCTCCCAGTCGGCGATGGCCAGCCGCCAGCCGAGCGGTTGCAGGCCCAGCTCAGCGGCGACCGCCTGGCTGGCGCCCCAGCTGCCGTACGGGGCGCGGAAGTAGGGGATGCGGGCGTGCGGCACGGCCTGGCGGATCAGCGCGCTGGTCGCGCTCAGGTCGGCGCGAATCTGCTCGGGTGTCCAGGTGGCCAGGTTGTCGTGGTGCATCGTGTGGTTGCACAGCGCGTGGCCGGCCGTGGCGATCTGGCGCACCACGTCGGGGTGTTGGCGGACGAAGTCGCCACACAGGCAGAACACCGCGCGGACGAGGTGATGGTCCAGCACCGACAGCAGGCGCAGGGTGTCGGGCGGGTTCGGGCCGTCGTCGAAGGTTAGGCTGACCACCGCGCCGGAACCCCGCGCGGTGTCCACAATGGTGGCGTTCGGGCCGGCCGCCGGGGTGAGCCGGCCGATCACGGCGAGCAGCGCAAGTCTACGCATCTGACCTCCGAAAGTTTCGGACGCCGGCACCGGCTGACGACGTCCGACGCAACCGAGACGACCGTCCCTGCGGCGAGGTCGGCGCACGTCACCACACTCGAGTGCGGGACGTGCCCGACTCGAGCGCGGCGAGCGGTCCGGCCGGATGAGTGCGCTCGTCGGTCTTCCGTGATCCGGCGAGGTCGATGTCCAGAACCGCCGGGCTGCCGTCGCGCTCCTCGAACTCTGCGTCCGCCAATCGGACGCGCTCGAGGTTCCTCCCGGTGATGACAGGAACGCGCGCGGCGTCGAACGTCTCCGGCAGCTGCATCTCGAGGTGGACGCTGTCGCCCTCGTCAACCACCGTCACTCGCACCTCGGCGTCGCCGAGAACGGTCGCGCCCTGCTCCGCCTCGAACGGATCCGCCCCGGCGGCGTAGACGTTGTGGCGAATGTAGACCGGCTGCGGGACGCCGAGAAAACGCTCATGGTCGCCGCGGGAAGGATCGCCCACCCGGGCGATGTAGTCGACAAGCGACGTCGGGTGCCCGTTGTAGGCGGCGGTTCCGTACCCGGCCGCGTGGCCGATCCGCGAGTCCGGCCCGTACGCCTGACCCCGGTCACCGCCGAGAAAGACGTTCCCGATGTACCGATCGTCGCCCCCGTAGATCGCCGCGTAGCCGGCGACTTGGGTGCTGTGCGGCCGGTGATAGGGCGTCGGCCGTTCGAGGACCGGCACCAGCGAAACGGTTCCGCACACGAGGTTGTTGACGAAAGCACCACCCTGGCTGAACAGCTCCACCGATGCCGGCGATGCGAAGATGTTGTGCTCGACCAGATAAGGCCCGTGGCTCACTTCGACGAAGAGGTCCCGTTTGTTGTTGTAGTACAGGTTGCGCGAGATCCGGGTGCCCTGCGTCTGCCAGTCCAGCCAAGTCCCCAGCGAGCAGTCGTGGATCCGGTTGTGCCGGATCACCACGTCGATCGCGGCGTGCAGCTTGATGCCACCGATCTCGTAACCGTAGAACTCGCGCTTCACCGCGATGTTGTAGATGTGGTTGTCCTCGATTGTCGAGAACACACAGCCGAGGTGCCCGACGATGCCGTTCTGGCCGCAGTCGAAGATGGTGTTGCGCCGCACGACGTGTGAGCCGATGTGTTCTCGGTCCCAGCCGATCTGCCGGGCGGAGAAGACGGACTCGAGCTGGTACTGGTAGCCGGGCTTGTCGCCCCGCAGGGTCGCGTCGTTGTGGCCCGTCGACGCCTCCTTACCGAGAGACACGGCCGAGCATTTCGCGTCGTGGATGACGTTGTCCTCGATGATCCAGCCCTTCGCCCAGTTCGGCCCGATGAGGCCCGGCTGGTCGGCGGTCGGCGGGGTCCACGGACATGCGGCCTGGGCCATCTCGAAGCCCCGAACGGTGATGTAGTCGAGGTGGTGCTCGATGGGATAGAAGACGGAGCGCCGGACGTTGATCTCGGCGAGTTCCTCGTTCGGGTCGGCACCCTGGAAGTTCGCCCAGACGGTTGTCTCCTCCGGTCCCACCTCGGCGTACCAGACGTAGCACGTCTGCTGGGGGTTGCGGACGGGATCGGGCGTCCTGGTCCAGTCGTCGAGCACCTCCGTTCGAAGCGGCGGATCCGACACGTCGGCCAGGCTGACCACCTCGTAGAAGCTCAGCCCGTTCAGGTAGACGTCGCCAAGGTGTTTCCTGGCAGACGCCTGCTCCGGATAGACGATCCAGTCACCCTCGATCTCCTCGGCGAACGGGTTGAATGAGCCGAAGAGCGAGTTGGGCACCGTCACCGTCCACACTGTTCCGCCGACCGGCGTCCATCCGGTCACCCGCTCCGACCCTTTGATGACGACATGCTCACCGGCGGCGGCCTGGTAGGTGATGCGCCGCTGATCGCTGAGCCCGCCACGCTGCGGCTGCACCCACTCGCGATACTCGCCGGCATGGACCACAACCGTGTCACCCGGCTGCGCGACGGTGGCCGCTCGATTGATGGTGAGGAACGGCCTGGTCTCGGAGCCGTCGGCGACGTCGGACCCCGTCTTCGCGACGTGAAGCACAGATGTCATCGCTTGCTGACCCTTCATGCGGCGGTTGCGTTCGCGGAGCCTAGGGGAGAGAAGCCACGGTGGGCGGCCGCACCATATCGAAGCGGCCCTCTCCGCAGTCACGACCCGGATGCTGCCCTCGTCGAAGGATCAGCGGGTTCCCAGCAGGTGTTCGATGGCAAGCCGTTGCAGGCGGGCGAATCCGTAGCCCTGGATGCGGGCCCGCTCGATGTCGAAGTCTTCGAACGCGGTGCGGTCCCGCAGCAGCTCGTTGTACGTCTCACCGTCTCCCAGGGTGGGCCGGGCCAGCTCGGGAACCCGGGCAGCCTCCAGCGCTTCCTGCACCTCCGGGTCAGCCCGGAACGCCCGTGCCTTCTCCCGCATCGACAGGTACAGCTCCATATTGGCCCGAGCCGACTCCCACACACCGTCCATGTCCTCGGTGCGTAGCGGCTTGTAGTCGAAATGCCGCGGACCGTCGTAGACCGCCCCGCCGCCCGGTGCACCGTTCTCCAGCAGGTCCACGGTTGAGAACGCCTGCAACAGGTCGCCGTACCCGAAGACGAAGTCCTGGTCGTAGCGAGGACCCTTCTGCCCGTTCAGGTCGATGTGGAACAGCTTGCCCGCCCACAACGCCTGGGCGATGCCGTGCGTGTAGTTGAGGGAGGCCATCTGCTCATGACCGGTCTCGGGGTTGATACCGACCATGTCGCCGTGCTCCAGCTCGGCGATGAAGGCCAGGGCATGGCCGATCGAGGGAAGCAGGATGTCCCCGCGGGGCTCATTCGGCTTCGGCTCGATCGCGAACCGCATCGGGTACCCCCGGTCGATCACGTAGCCGGCCAGGGTGTCCATCGCCTCCCGATAGCGGTCCAGGGCAGCCCGGACGTCCTTGGCGAAGTCGACTTCCGACCCCTCACGTCCACCCCAGAAAACATAGATCTGCGCGCCCAGCTCGGCCGCCAGATCGATGTTGCGCATCACCTTACGAATGGCGTAACGCCGCACGGTCCGATCGTTGCTGGTGAACCCACCATCCTTGAACACGGGGTCGTGGAACAGGTTGGTAGTCACCATCGGCACCACCATCCCGGTCTCGTTGAGTGCCTCGCGGAACTCCTTGATGATCCGGTCCCGCTCTTGGGCGCTGCTGCCCGGCGGAATCAAGTCGTCGTCGTGGAAGGTGATCCCGTACGCACCCATCTCGGCCAGCCGGTTGACGGCCTCCACGGTCGCCAGGACGGGCCGGGTCGCCTCACCGAACAGGTCCCGGGCCTGCCAACCAACGGTCCAGAGCCCAAAGCTGAACTTGTCATCGCGGGTAGGTTCGCGGTCCATGTCCTTGCGAGTGAGCGTTGCTGTCATGACTCCTCCTCACGTTCGTGGTCTCCCTGCCCGGCGATACCCGTCAGCCGGCTGCTTTCGTACGCTCGGCCTCTGGTCGCAATCTCGCAGCTCATCCTTTGACCGCACCGGTGAGCCCACCGACGATACGGCGTTCGAACAGGCTGAAGAACACCAACGCCGGGATCATCGACAACGAGGTGAACGCGAGCACCTTTGCCGTGTCGACCGAATACTGCGACGCGAAAGCCTGCACGCCCAGTGGCAGAGTGAAAGTGTCCTGGTCGTTCAGGATGAACAGCGGCAGCAGGTAGCTGTTCCAGCTGGCGATGAATGCCAGGATTCCGACGGTGATCAGGCCCGGCACCGAAAGCGGGAGCACCATTCGCCAGAAGAAGCCGAGGCGGCTGGAGCCGTCGATGGCGGCGGCCTCCTCGATCTCCTTGGGAATCGCCTGCAGGAACGGAACCAGAATGATGATCGTCGTGGGCAGCCCGAAGGCGATCTGGGGAAGGATGACGCCTGGCAGACTGTTCACCAGGCCCAGGTTCCGCACCAGAATGTACAGTGGCGTGATGGCGACCGTTATCGGAAACATGAGACCTGCCGCGAACAGCGCGTACATCGCTCCCCGCCCGCGGAACTGATACCGGGCAAGGACGTAGCTCGCCATCACACCCAACGCGACGACTCCGATCGTCGTGGCGACAGCGGCCATCGTCGAGTTACCGACCTGTCGCCAGAAGGTACCGCTCGACAGAACGCCGGCGTAGTTGCCGGACTCCCATGGATCCGGCAAGCCCGCTGGGTTAGTGGTGATCTGCGAGTTGGTCCGAAACCCGCCGATGACGATATATAGGACCGGTCCGAGCATCAGGCCGATCAACACCAGGGCGGCGACGTAGACGGCCGGATTGCCCCAGCCGCCGTCCTTTCTGGGCTTGCGTCGGGCCGGTGCCGACACTCGAGCGGCCCGCACCGGCGTGGAATCAGTGGTCATGGCCATGTCCTATCGTCCTCCTGTAAGCGCTCCCTGGGTGTCCCGGCGCAGAACGAAACGCTGGTACACGAGCGCTATGACGAGTGAGATGAGGAAGAGCACAACCGCCACCGCATTGCCGTACCCGTAGTTGCCCGCGTTGCGGCCCTCGGTGACCATGTACGTCGCCATGGTCGATGTGCCGGCAGTAGACGAGACGTACTGACCCCAGATGATGTAGACGAGATCGAACAACTGCAGCGCACCGATGATCGACAAGAAGGCCCAGATCCGGATGGTCGGCCCGAGCAGCGGCACGGTGATCCGCCTTTGGGTCTGCCAGTACGATGCGCCGTCCACCGCGGCCGCCTCGGACAACTCCTCCGGGATGTTCTGCATTCCGGCCAGGAACAAGATCACAGCGAACCCGATGTACTTCCAGGTCAGGATAAGCATCAATGTCCAGATGGCGAGTTTCGGATTCGCCAGCCACTCGTGGGCCAGCCAACCCAGACCAATCGACCTCAAGAAGTCATTGACCGCGCCATTCGTCTGAAGCAGGAGGGCCCAGGCCGTGCCGACGATGACCTCGGCGATCACGTACGGGACGAAGATGAGCACGCGGATGAGCGACTGGCCACGCACCTTCTGGTTGAGCAGCAGGGCGAAACCAAGCGCAATCGGGCCTTGGAGAACAAGCGACAGCACAACAATCAGCGCGTTGTGCCAGAGCGCCTCGTGGAACGCGCTGTCCTGCAGGATGGTGATGTAGTTCTTGAGGCCGACAAAGTTGGTCGGCACCCCGAAACCCTTCCACCTGTAGAAGCCGTAGTACGCGGCCATCAGGACGGGAAAGATCACAAAGCCGAGGAACATCAGAATCGCCGGACCCGACAGCGCCGCGATCTCCAGGCGTTCAGCCCAACCGATTCCACGCCGGCCGGAACGGGACTGAGGCAGCGCTTGCGCGCCACCTCCGTTCCGCAGGCGATTGCCCGTCGCACCCTCGGCGACCGCCAGGCTCTCGACACCGAAATTGCTGCTCATCGCGTGCTTCCTTCAGCCCTTCGCGGCGGCGTCGTTCACGGCCTTGATGATGCCGGCGACGTCACCCTTACCAGCGAGCAGATTCACCACACCGACGTTCAGCGCGTTGCCTACGTTCTGGCCGTACAACGTGTCGAGCCACTGCGAGACGTACGGTGCCTTGTTGTAGGCATCGAGAACCGACTTGAGGTAGTCCTCGGTGACGACTCCCTGAGCCTGCTTGTTCACCGGCAGGGCCTGGAAGGCCTTGTAGTACGCCTCCTGTACGTCCTTGGTCAGGATGTAGTTGAGGAAGTCGCTGCACGCCTTCGGCGCGTCGGTCGAGCACGAGTAGCCGTCCGCCCCGCCCATGATCGCGGCCGGGTCACCCTGGCCGCCGGGGACCGACGGGAAGGGAAAGAAGCCCAGGTCGGGCAGCGGCTTCTGATCCGGCGTCAGGGAGGAGATCACACCCGGGTCCCAGGCACCCATCAGTTCCATGCTCGCCTTGTGGTTGGCCACCAGGCCCGCCGAGCTTCCCGCGCCCTGCTGCGCTGAGGTGGTCAGGAAACCCTCGTTGAAGGGCTGCGCGTCGGCGAATGCCTTGAGATCTTGCCCGGCCTTCGTCCAGCAGGGGTCGCTGAAGTTCTTGTCTTTGGTAGCGGCGTCGAGCGTAGCCTGGCTGCACGCGCGCAGAGCGAAGAAGTAGTACCAGTGAGCGGCCGGCCACGCGTCCTTTGCTCCGAGCGCGATCGGCGCACCGGCAGCCTTGAGCTTGGTCGCCGCGCCCTTCAGCTCGTCGAGCGTCGTTGGCGGCGTCTCGACACCGGCCTTCTTGAACAAGTCCTTGCTGTACCACAATCCCCCGGGCAGGATCGAGACCGGTACGGCGTACGCCTTGCCTTCGATCTGCCCGGTCTTCAAGGCGGCGTCGCCCACCGCCTGTTTGGTCTCGGCCGTGATGTCGTCGGTGACGTCCTTGACCTGGCCCGCCTCGACCATCGCGGCCATCTTCCCGCCGCCACGCTGGAAGAAGATTTCCGGTGCGGCACCGGAGTTCAACGCGGTCTGGAGCTTGCCATCCAGGTCCTCGTTCTGGATCGCCTGAATTTTGATCTTGACATCAGGGTGGGCGGTCTGGAAATCGGCGACGGTCTTGTCCCAGAACTCCTTGCCGGGTCCCGTCGTGGCGTTGTGCCAGAACTCCATCGAGACAGGGCCACTCCCGCTGGAGCCGTTGCTGTCCTCATCGCCGCCTCCGCAAGCGGCCAAGCTCACGGCGCTCAACGCTGCCACGGCAGCCACCGCGAAGATCTTTCTGGGTGCCATGAACTCACCTCTCGGTTGCGAAAAGTTTCGGGGGATCCGAAAGACGGGCGACCAAACTATGAAGACTTCTCGACAAGCATGTCAAGACTGTTGGCACCGCTTACCCGCGACTTGCCCGGTCAAACGGCGAAAGCCGCTTACGGTGAAACCTGCCATTTGACCTAGGACGCCTCAACCGCGGTGTAGACCGTCCGGGTAAGCCGGAGTCCTGCATCGGCCTGCGGGCGCGGCGACATCGGTGGCGAGGTCGACCCACAGACCCTGGACGTGACTCATCGGGCCTCAGGCGGGGTCATCCCATATGCTCGTCGTACTAAGAAGGTGGCGAGGTGCCACGCGCCCCGAACGCGCCTCCCAGCAGGCCGTACCGTCGGGGTGGTCGTGTCGGACGCCGGCCGACGGCGGTCCTGCCCGGACGAGCTGAACGCTACGGCCGATCGGTCGCTGGTGCTGCACCTTGGTCCGCACCGGATAGGAGGCATGACGTGACGGCGGCTCATCCAGATCCCATCTGGCGCAGCACTCTCCCGCACCGTTTCGGCAAAGTTTCGGTCACTGTGCTCGACGCCGCCGGCCACCGGCTCAGCAACTGCGAGGTCGTCGTCGAGCAGCGAGCCCACGCTTTTTCGTTCGGCAACATCGGTTTCGACTTCATCCCGGTGGCCAACGAAGAGACCGACCCGCCGCGTAGCGCGTTCGGCGGCGCCTCCCCGGATCGGGCGGCGCTGATCGCCGACCTGTGGTTCGACCTGTTCAACACGGCGACGCTGCCGTTTTACTGGGGCGCCTTCGAACCACAGCGCGGCCAGCCTGATACGACGCGGTTGCGTCGGGCCGCAGAGTGGTTCGTCGACCACGGCTGCCAGGTGAAGGGGCACCCGCTGGTATGGCACACGCTGACAGCCGACTGGCTGCGAGACATGCCAACTGACGAAGTCGAGGCGACAGTCCGTACGCGAATCAGGCGCGAGGTAGCCGACTTCGCAGACGTCGTGCGTACGTGGGATGCGATAAATGAGGCGGTGATCATGCCGGTGTTCCGCAACGAGCAACACCGCAATGCGATCACTCGCCTGGCTTGGGAGCGAGGCCGGATCGCGACCGTCCGCCTCGCGTTCGAGGAGGCACGGGCGACCGACCCCGCGGCAACTCTGGTGCTCAACGACTTCGATATGTCCCCGGCTTACGAATGCCTCATCGAGGGTGTCCTCGAGGCCGGCATTCAAGTCGACGCACTCGGCCTGCAGAGCCAT